>SMVB01152408.1_pt1 | contig 109746 bp, 103 predicted proteins | sample 2456461 | NCBI WGS metagenome assembly SMVB01 (sample SAMN11095934, study PRJNA526329) | marine sediment metagenome | biome: Marine sediment; feature: Surficial sediment; material: Deep marine sediment; isolation source: Hadal surficial sediment | place: Pacific Ocean | collected 2014-05 | depth...
GCGACAGCGGTTGAGTGTTGTCAATCGACTGACACTCGCCGACCACCTGGGCGTTCCGCGGCGCTCCAGGGCGCATAAGAGGGCGTGGCGCGTTGGCAGGGCGCCTGGCGTTCGACTATCATGCGCTCCGCGTTTTCCCCGGTTGTTGCACATGCCGGGACGTGTTGTTCCCTGCGATGGTTCGAGAGATGAAAGCAGATCGACCGGTCTACCTGTCACTTCTGCAATTCGAGTGGCCGATGGCGGCGCTGGCGTCTATTGCGCACCGCGTTACCGGCGTGATGTTGTTTGTCGGAATCGCGTTACTCTTCTATCTGTTGGATCTGGGGTTGGGGTCCGAGGAGTCCTTCGCCGAAGCGGTTGCTCTGCTGGACGAGCCGCTGCCGAAGCTGATCATCTGGGGCGTCCTGGGCGCGCTGATCTTTCACTTGGTTGCCGGCGTGAAGCACCTGTTGCTGGATTTCCATGTCGGTAGCTCCCTGGAAGGCTCGCGGATCGCAAGCGGCCTGAGCGTGGCCATCTCAGCGGTGCTGATCGGCATGGCCGGAGTCTGGCTGTGGTAACGAACATCACCAGCTTTGGTCGTAGCGGGCTGTCGGATTTCATCGTCCAGCGGGTTTCGGCGATTGTGATCGCCGTGTACACCCTGTGTGTGGCTGGATTCTTCCTGGTGAATCCGGGCATGACCCACGAAGCACTGCTGGGTTACTTCTCCAGCCTGCCGATGAAGATGTTCTCGACGCTGGCCTTGCTGTCGACCGCGGCACACGCGTGGATCGGAATGTGGACGGTGGGTACCGACTATATACGCGGCCACTACTTCGGCGCACACGCCACGGTGTACCGGATGTTCTATCAGTTCGGCTGCATGTTTGTGCTGTTCGTCTATGTGTTGTGGGGCTTGCTGATTTTCTGGGGCATCTGAGATCCATGGCTAGGAAAATGGAATTCGACGTGGTGATCGTGGGTGGCGGCGGTGCGGGCCTGCGCGCGTCGCTGCAACTCGCTCAGTCGGGTCTCAACGCTGCGGTAATTTCGAAGGTCTTTCCGACCCGCTCGCATACCGTATCTGCTCAGGGCGGCATCACGTGCGCCATTGGCAGCGATGACCCGAATGACGATTGGCGCTGGCACATGTACGACACCGTGAAGGGGTCGGACTACATCGGTGATCAGGAAGCCATTGAGTACATGTGCAGTGAGGGCCCCCGGGCGGTGTACGAACTCGAGCACATGGGTTTACCGTTCTCGCGCACCGAGTCCGGCCGGATTTACCAGCGCCCGTTCGGGGGACAATCGAAAGATTACGGTAAGGGAGGCCAGGCGGCGCGCACCTGCGCGGCAGCGGATCGCACCGGCCATGCGTTGCTGCATACCCTGTATCAGGCCAACCTGAAAGCCAATGCGACGTTTCTGTCGGAATGGTTCGCGGTCGATCTGGTGAAGAATCAGGATGGGGTCGTAGTCGGGGTAATCGCCATCGAGATCGAGACCGGCGAGACGGTATTCGTGGAGTCCAAGGCGACGGTGCTCGCCACCGGCGGCGCAGGTCAGATCTATGCGGAAACCACCAATGCATTGATGAACACGGGTGACGGTTTGGGCATGGCGCTACGGGCTGGCTTTCCGGTGCAGGACATCGAAATGTGGCAGTTCCATCCGACCGGCATCGCTGGGGCCAGCGTGCTGGTTACGGAGGGATGCCGCGGAGAAGGCGGATATCTGATCAACTCCGATGGCGAGCGTTTCATGGAGCGTTACGCCCCGACGGCGAAGGATCTCGCCGGCCGCGACGTGGTCGCGCGCTCAATGGTCATCGAGATGATGGAGGGGCGCGGCTGCGGGCCCAATGCCGATTACCTGTTGTTGAAGCTGGATCACCTCGGTGAAGAGGTACTGAACAGCCGCTTGCCGGGCGTTCTCGAGCTGTCGCGAACCTTTGCCCGGGTGGATCCCGTCAGGGAGCCGATTCCCGTGGTGCCCACCTGTCATTACATGATGGGTGGTCTGCCGACCGCGGTCAGCGGCCAGGCGCTGACGGTTGACGCGGCGGGCAACGATCAACCCATCGAGGGGCTCTATGCCATAGGAGAGGCCGCGTGTGTTTCCGTGCATGGGGCCAACCGGCTGGGTGGCAACTCGCTGCTCGACCTGGTCGTGTTCGGCCGCGCGGCGGGCAAACACATCGAGGAAGTGCTGCGCGCGGGCGGCATCAGTCACCGCAACGCCAGCGAATCGGATATCGACGCCGCCATGGCGCGACTCGAGCGCTGGAACAGCTCGACGGAAGGTGAGTCAGTTGCACAGCTGCGCACCGCACTGCAGAAAGTCATGCAGAGCCGGTTCGGTGTTTTTCGCACCGGCGAAGCGATGCAGGCCGGTAAGCGGGAAATTGCCGAACTGCGCGAACGGATCGCGAATGCGTACCTGGCAGACAAAAGCACTGCGTTCAACACCGCGCGTATGGAGGCGCTGGAGCTGGACAACCTGTTGGAGGTGGCCGAAGCGACCGCGATCGCGGCCGAGGAACGCAAGGAGAGCCGCGGTGCCCACGCGCGCGACGATTTCAAGGAACGCGACGACGAAAACTGGTTGTGCCACTCGCTATACTTCCCGTCCGACCAGCGGGTCGGCAAGCGTGGCGTGAATTTCGCCCCGAAGTTGGTCGACACCTTCCAACCGACCATACGTCAGTACTGATTCGAGGACCCCATGGCATCGCTCATCGTCAGCATCTACCGTTACGATCCGGACCAGGACGAAGCGCCCTACATGCAGGACACCACCATCGAACTGCCCGAGGGGCGGGATCCGATGGTGTTGCAGGTGCTCGAAGATCTGAAGGCGGCGGATCCGTCGCTGACCTTTCGCCGTTCCTGCCGGGAAGGCGTGTGCGGCTCGGACGGGATCAACATGAACGGCCGCAACGGCCTGGCGTGCATCACCCCGGTTTCGGAAGTCGCCAAGCGCGGCAAGCTGGCGCTGCGTCCACTGCCCGGTTTGCCGGTGATCCGCGATCTGGTCATCGACATGAGCCAGTTCTACAAGCAATACGAGAAGGTGCAACCCTATCTCATCAACGACACGCCGCCGCCGGCCCAGGAACGCCTGCAGTCGCCGGAAGATCGCGCCAAGCTGGACGGATTGTACGAGTGCATCCTGTGCGCGTGTTGCTCGACCGCGTGTCCGTCATTCTGGTGGAACCCGGACAAGTTCATCGGCCCGGCCGGACTGCTGCAGGCCTATCGCTTTCTGGTGGACAGTCGGGACACCGCAACGGACGAACGCCTCGCCGTGCTGGACGATCCGTTCAGCGTGTTTCGCTGCCGCGGGATCATGAACTGCGTCAGCGTCTGTCCCAAGGGTCTGAATCCGACGCGAGCCATCGGCAAAATTCGTACGATGCTGCTCCAGCAGGGGACCTGACGCCGCAACGAATTCCTCCACCACTGCTACAATCTGCAGCCTTGCTTGATCTCATTCGGCGGAGCACCGATGGCTGAGTCTTTCCTCGAACGCATGCGGAGCAGCTCGCACCTATCCGGCGGCAATGTGGGCTACGTGGAAGCGCTGTTCGAGTCGTTTCTGGACGATCCGAACGCCGTGCCCGAAGAATGGCGCGAGTACTTCGACAAGCTGCCCACGGTGGCGGGCGCGATCGGCGCCGATGTGCCACACAGCACCATCGTCAAGCACTTCGAGATCCTTGGCCGGAACCGGTTGCGGGCGCGGCCGGAATCCGTCAGCACCGACATTTCCTCGGCGCACGAGCAAAAGCAGATGCGGGTTACGGAGCTGATCAGCGCATTCCGTCATCGCGGCCACAAGCGGGCCGCGATCGATCCCCTCCGGATGATGCAGCGCCCGCCGACGCCGGTGCTCGATCTTGCCTACCACCACCTGTCCGCGGCGGATCTCGAGACGGTGTTCCGGGCGGGTTCGTTCTTCTACGGTGAAGAGAAAGTCAAGCTGCGGGACATCCTGGACGCGCTGGACCGCACCTATTGCGGCTCCGTGGGCTCGGAGTACATGCACATTGTCGACGTCGCGGAGCAGAGCTGGGTCCAACAGCGCCTTGAGAGCGTGCGCTCACAGCCAACCTACGGGCCCGACGTCCAGCGCATGATTTTCGAACGCCTGACGGCCGCAGAAGGGCTCGAGAGGTACCTCCACGGCCGCTACCCTGGGACCAAACGCTTTGGCCTGGAGGGCGCCGAAAGCTTGATCCCGATGCTGCACGAAGGGTTGCAACGGCTCGGCAGCCACGGTGTGGTGGAAACCGTGATCGGGATGGCGCACCGGGGTCGCCTGAACGTGCTCGTGAACATCCTGGGCAAGCACCCGGGCGAGTTGTTCGATGAGTTCGAAGGCCGGTTGCCGGAGACCGTGGGATCCGGTGACGTCAAATATCACCAGGGGTTTTCCTCCAACGTGACTACGCCGGGCGGAGAAATGCATCTGGCGCTGGCGTTCAACCCGTCGCATCTGGAAATTGCCGGACCCGTCGTGGAAGGGTCGGTTCGGGCTCGACAGGATCGCCGCGAGGATTACGAAGGCGATCTCGTGGTCCCAATCCTGATTCATGGGGATGCGGCGTTTGCCGCCCAGGGCGTGGTGATGGAGACGTTTCAGATGTCCCAGACCCGGGGTTTCAAGGTAGGTGGCACCATTCACATCATCATTAACAACCAGATCGGCTTTACCACCCACCGTCAGGACGATGCCCGGTCGACTGAGTACTGCACCGAGGTCGCGCGGATGGTTCAGGCGCCGATCTTTCACGTCAATGGCGACGATCCCGAGGCGGTGCTGTTCGTCACGCAGGTCGCCATCGATTACCGCATGCAGTTCCGCAAGGACGTGGTGATCGATCTGGTCTGTTATCGGAGGCGCGGCCACAACGAAGCCGAAGAACCGATGAAGACCCAGCCGCTGATGTACAAAGCCATCCGCCAGCACCCGACCACGCGTGCGGTATACGCAGAGCGGTTGATCGAAGCAGGGGTCGTTTCAGCCGAAGAGGCGGCGCAGAGCGCGGAACGCTACCGCGATGCGCTGGATGCAGGCGAGCATGTCGCTCTGAGCCTGGTCGAAAAACCGAATAAGGCGTTGTTCGTCGACTGGACGCCTTACATCGGGCACGAATGGACGACACCCGCGGACACCCGGGTCGATCGCCTCAAGTTGAAAGAACTGGCGGCGAAACTGGCGCAGTTTCCCGAGGGTTTCGTGCTGCACCGGCAGGTCACTCGAATCATCGAGGACCGGCACAAGATGTCGGCCGGGGCGATGCCCATCAACTGGGGTTACGCCGAGGTCATGGCGTATGCCACTTTGCTGGACGAAGGCAATCCGATCCGGTTGACCGGCCAGGACGTGGGCGTAGGGACCTTCTCGCACCGCCATGCGGCGTTCCACAATCAACGCACCGGGCGGCGCTACATTCCGCTCAATCATCTGGCGGCACAACCGACCTTCGACCTGTACGACACGTTGCTGTCCGAGGAGGCCGTGCTCGCCTTCGAGTACGGTTACGCGACGACCAGCCCGACTGCACTGGTCGTCTGGGAGGCGCAGTTCGGCGACTTCGCCAACGGGGCGCAGGTGGTGATCGACCAGTTCATCACCAGTGGCGAGCACAAGTGGGAAAGGCTGTGTGGATTGGTGCTGTTGCTACCGCACGGATATGAAGGTGCCGGGCCCGAGCATTCGTCGGCGCGCGTGGAGCGCTATCTGCAGATGGCCGCCGAACACAACATTCAGGTGTGCGTGCCCACGACGCCTGCCCAGGTCTTTCACATGTTGCGGCGCCAGGTCCGTCGACCGCTGCGCAAGCCGCTGGTCGCCTTGACCCCGAAGAGCCTGCTGCGGCATCGGCTGGCGGTATCCACCCTCGAGGAGTTGGCCGATGGAAGCTTTCGCGCCGTGCTCGGCGAGCTGGACGGCCTCGATCCCCAAGCCGTGGAACGGGTCATCCTGTGTAGCGGCAAGGTGTACTACGAACTTCTGGAACGGCGCCGGGAGGACGGGGTCGAGAATGTTGCCATCGTTCGCATGGAGCAGCTGTACCCGTTTCCCGAGTCCGAGCTCGCGGCGGCGATTGCGGTTTACGGCAATCTCAAGGACGTCATCTGGTGCCAGGAAGAGCCGATGAACCAGGGTGCCTGGTATGCCCAGCAGCATCACATGCGACGGGTAGTCCTGCGTCACGACGACTCGTTGTATCTGACGTATGCGGGACGCGAAGCATCGGCAGCGCCGGCGGCCGGGTACATGCAGCGCCACCTGGAAGAGCAGAATCGATTGGTTGAGGATGCACTGTACGGTTAGCAGGTCTGCAAGGCCTTGCCTTGCAGAAGGGTCAGGTCTGCAAGGCCTTGCCTTGCAGAAGGGTCAGGTCTGCAAGGCCTTGCCTTGCGACGGGTCAGGTCTGCAAGGCGAAAGGCTTGCGGACAGATTAGGTGCGAAGCTGAGCAGCGGCAGCTAGCGCAGCAAAGCTGCCCTAGCAGCTTAGGGAGTGAGTGTGGCCATTGAGATAAAAGCGCCGAGGTTTCCAGAGTCCATCGCGGATGGCACGGTCGCGGCCTGGCACAAACAACCGGGCGATGCGGTGCGTCGGGATGATCTGCTGGTGGACATCGAGACGGATAAAGTCGTGTTGGAAATCGTTGCTCCAGTCGACGGCACGCTCGGTGAAATATTGAAAAGCGAGGGCGAGATCGTTCTCAGCGAAGAGCTCATTGCGCTGTTCGAGGCGGGTGTCGTGGAAGCCGCGGCGCCGTCGGGCGATCGGCCGGAGAGGGCGGCAGATATTTCGCCAGGTGCGCCAGAACCGGTAGCCAGCCCAGCGGCACGCAAGCTGGCGAACGAAAACGGTTTGGATCTGGCGAGCCTCAACGGCTCGGGAAAGGGCGGACGAATCACCAAAGAAGATGTCGCCCGGGCGGTTGCTGGTACGTCCCCGGAACCTGGGAAACAGGTGGAAGTAGTCGCGTCGGCTACCGCTGTTTCAGCTTCGCCCGGCCTGCCGTCCGGCACGGAAGAGCGCGTCGAGCGCCGTGTGCCAATGACGCGCTTGCGCGCCAGCATCGCCCGACGGTTGGTCGAAGCGCAGCACAATGCGGCGATGCTGACCACCTTCAACGAGGTCAACATGCAACCGGTGATGGCTCTGCGCAGCAAGTACCGCGAAGAGTTCGAACGCCGTCACAACGGTACCCGGCTGGGGTATATGTCTTTCTTCGTGCGCGTAACCGTCGAGGCGCTGAAGCGTTTCCCATCAGTGAACGCGTCGATCGATGGCAACGATGTGCTCTACCATGGGTTCTATGACATCGGCGTGGCGATCACTACCGAGCGAGGCCTGGTGGTGCCGGTGGTGCGCGACGCAGACGGGCTTAGCCTTGCCCAGATCGAAGACGCCATTCGTGACTACGGAAGCAAAGCACGGGACGGGAAGTTGTCGATTGAGGACATGTCGGGCGGCACCTTCACCATCTCCAATGGCGGTGTTTTCGGCTCGCTGCTTTCGACCCCGATCCTGAATCCGCCCCAGACCGGCATCCTCGGGATGCATAAGATCGAGGAACGGCCCGTGGTCGAAGCGGGTGAGATCGTAGTTCGGCCGATGATGTATCTGGCCCTGTCCTATGACCATCGTCTGATTGACGGGCAGGAGGCGGTGCGCTTCCTGGTCGATATCAAGGCGCTGCTGGAAGATCCCGCGCGCATTCTGCTCGACATCTGAAGCCCGACTGGAGCGTTATCGATATGACGGACAAGTACGATGTGGTTGTGATTGGTGCGGGCCCGGCCGGATACACCGCAGCGATTCGTTGTGCCCAGCTCGGTCTGAATACCGCCTGCATCGACAAGAGTCTGGGCGAGTCGGGTGACCCGACACTTGGCGGCACCTGCCTGAACTGGGGCTGCATTCCATCCAAGGCGCTACTCGACGTGTCCCACAAATTCGCGGAGGCGCGGGACTCGTTCAAAGGATTCGGCATCAAGACCGGCAAAGTCAGCGTGGATATCAAGACCGTCATGCAACGTAAGACCGAAGTGGTGGCTAAGCTTACGGGCGGGATCAGCGCGTTGTTCAAGGCCAACGGAGTCATCGCGCTCGCGGGTACGGGCCGCCTGCTGACCGGCCCCCGGGTCGAGTACGCTCCCCATGACGGCGCCGCACAGGTTCTCGAATCCACCCACGTGATCCTCGCTCCTGGCTCTGTTTCTACTCAGATCGAACCGACCCCCCTGGATGGCGAGTTCATCGTCGATTCCACGGGCGCGCTGGAATTCGATTCGGTGCCGGCTACGCTGGGCGTGATCGGCGCCGGGGTGATCGGGCTCGAACTCGGCAGCGTCTGGGGTAGATTCGGCAGCGATGTGGTCGTGTTGGAGGCGCTGGATGATTTTTTACCCATGTGCGACCGGCGCATTGCGCGTGACGCAAAGAAGCTGCTCGAAGCTCAGGGTCTGGACATTCGAATGGGTGCCCGGGTGGTCGGTTCGAAGGTTGAAAACGGATCGGTCGAGGTGCGCTACCAGGATAACGAAGGCGAGCACAGCGTACATGTGGACAAGCTGATCGTCGGGGTCGGGCGAATACCCTACACCGAGGGGCTGCTGGCGCCGGATTGCGGCGTGAATCTCGATGAGCGTGGTTTTCTTTACGTCAATGACCTGTGCGCGACCGATGCTCCTCATGTGTATGCGGTCGGCGATGCGGTGCGCGGTCCAATGCTTGCCCACAAGGGCATGGACGAAGGAGTAATGGTGGCCGAGCGCCTGGCGGGTCAGAAGACCATGGTCAACTACGACTGTGTGCCGTCCGTCATCTATACGCATCCCGAGGTCGCCTGGGTGGGCCGGACCGAAGCGGAGTTGAAGAGCGACGGTGAGAAGTTCAACGTTGGCACGTTTCCGTTTGCTGCCAGTGGACGGGCGCTGGCAGCCCATGACAGCGATGGCATGGTCAAGGTCATTGCCGACGCCGAAACCGACCGCATTCTTGGCGTGCATATCCTCGGCCCGCAGGCATCGGAGCTGATTGCCCAGGCCGTGATCGCGATGGAGTTCAACGGCAGCGCGGAGGACCTGGGGCTGACGATGTTCGCGCATCCGTCGCTTTCCGAAGCCGTGCATGAGGCGGCGCTGGGCGTCGCAGGCCACGCCGTGCACATGGTCAATCGTAAGAAACGTAACTGACGAGCAACAATCGATGAACTTACATGAGTATCAGGCGAAGCAGCTGTTCGCCGAGTATGGACTCCCCGTCTCGAAGGGCATCGCGGTGGATACTGCGGATGCGGCGGTGGCTGCGACCGCCGAAATTGGCGGCGACCGCTGGGTGGTCAAGGTTCAGGTTCACGCGGGTGGCCGCGGTAAGGCCGGCGGCGTCGAACTGGTGGATGACCCGGAAGCGGCCCGAGTGTTCGCCGCCAAGTGGCTGCGCAAGAATCTGGTCACGATTCAGACCGACGCGAAGGGGCAGCCGGTCAGCAAAATCTATGTTGAAAGTTGCGCCGACATCGATCGGGAACTGTACCTGGGCGCGGTCATCGACCGGGCTTTACGGCGCGTGGTGTTCATGGCATCCACCGAGGGTGGAGTGGAGATCGAGACGGTCGCGCGGGAGACCCCCGAGAAAATCATTCGCACGATCATCGATCCCTATGTCGGGGCGCAGCCGTATCAGGGCAGGCAGATGGCCTTCGCGCTTGGCCTGGAGGGACCTCAGGTTCGTCAGTTCACGGATCTGTTCGTCAATCTGGCGCGCCTGTTTCGGGAATTGGATTGTTCGCTGGTCGAGGTGAACCCCCTGGTGGTGACGGCAGCCGGCGACGTTCACTGTCTTGACGCGAAGATCACAATCGACGGCAACGCGATGTTCCGGCAGCGACGCCTTGCCCAGATGCACGATCCGTCCCAGGAGGACGAACGCGAGGCCGAGGCGGCGGACTTCAATCTCAACTACGTAGCGCTCGATGGCGACATCGGATGCATGGTCAATGGCGCTGGGCTGGCCATGGGCACCATGGACCTGGTTAAGCTGCACGGCGGCGAGCCGGCCAATTTTCTGGACGTCGGCGGCGGCGCGACCAAGGAAGGCGTGTCGGAAGCCTTCAAGATCATCCTGTCGGATCAGAATGTGCGTGCGGTGCTGATCAACATTTTCGGGGGGATCGTCAGTTGCGCAACGATTGCCGAAGGGATCATTGGCGCGGTCAAGGAGATTGGGGTGGAGGTGCCCGTGGTGGTGCGCTTCGAAGGCAACAATGCGGCTCAAGGCAGTGAGATTCTTGCGGCCAGCGATGTCAACATCCTGACGGCCCAGGGGCTGGTGGACGCGGCCGAGAAAGTCGTCGCTGCCGCGAGACAAGCCGCATGAGCATCCTCATCGACAAGGACACTAACGTAGTGGTGCAGGGGTTCACCGGTTCGCAGGGTACCCTGCACAGCGAACAGGCGCTGGCCTATGGCACCCGGCTGGTGGGTGGCGTCACGCCCGGCAAAGGTGGCACGGAACATCTTGGACTGCCGGTGTTCAACACGGTTCGCGATGCGGTGGACGCGGGCGCGACGGCGAGCGTAATTTACGTACCGGCCGCCTATGGCATGGACTCGATTCTCGAAGCGGCCGATGCGGGTATCGAGCTGATCGTGTGCATTACCGAGGGTATTCCTACGCTCGACATGCTGACGGTGAAAGCGTTGCTCGATACCATGGGAACGCGGCTGGTCGGGCCGAATTGTCCCGGTGTGATCACCCCCGGAGAATGCAAAATAGGCATTATGCCCGGCGACATCCACCTGCCCGGCAAGGTGGGTGTGGTATCCCGCTCAGGCACTCTGACCTATGAAGCAGTGAAGCAAACCACCGACCGCGGCTACGGGCAGAGCACTTGTGTCGGGATCGGAGGCGATCCCATCCCAGGGAGCCATTTCATCGACATACTGGCGTTGTTCGAAGCGGATCCCGCGACCGAGGCCATCGTCATGGTGGGTGAGATCGGTGGCACCGCGGAAGAGGAGGCCGCGGAGTACATCGCCGGCAACGTATCGAAACCGGTGGTTGCCTACATCGCCGGCGTGACCGCGCCGCCGGGAAAGCGCATGGGCCATGCCGGCGCCATCATCGCGGGTGGCAAGGGCACGGCCGCGGACAAGTTCGGCGCGCTGGAGGCCGCCGGGGTAAAAACGGTGCGCAGCCTCGCCGACATCGGGTCAGGGCTCGCCGAAGTCACCGGTTGGGATTAACGGCTCCTCGGCCCAGGGCCTCGGCTTGCAAAAAGGCACGGTTGCCCCCATACAGCCTATTCGCGTGTTGAAAAACACGCTGCCAGGGCGAGCCAGGGATGGCTCGTCCTCTAGCGATTGACCCGATTGGATTGTAACTAGGACCGCAAATGGCCGAACCCGAGACGCAGGCGGAGACTTTCGGTTTCCAGACAGAAGCACGTCAGCTGCTTCAGCTGATGATTCACTCGCTGTATTCAAACCGTGAGATATTTCTTCGTGAGTTGATTTCCAACGCCTCCGATGCGGTGGACAAGCTTCGATTCGAGGCACTCGAAAAACCCGAACTGCTGGCGCACGATCCGGATTTTCGCGTGCGGATCAGCTTCGATGCCGAGGCGGGAACGTTGACCGTGTCGGACAACGGCATTGGCATGAGTCGTGACGAGGTCATCGATCAGTTAGGTACGATCGCGCGGTCCGGAACGGCCGAGTTCCTGGCCAGCCTGTCCGGTGACCAGCGGAAGGACGCGGTGCTGATTGGCCAGTTCGGTGTGGGCTTTTACAGCTCGTTCATCGTGGCCGATACGGTCAGCGTGATCACCCGGCGCGCGGATCTGGGTGAGGATGAAGCAGTTTGCTGGCGCTCTGCCGGCGAGGCGGACTTCAGCGTCGAACCCGCGACGCGCTCCGAACGTGGGACCGAGGTCGTGTTGCACCTGCGTAAGGATGCCGAGGAGTTTGCAGACGATTTCCGGTTGCGCAGCATTGTTCGGAAGTACTCGGATCACATTGGGGTGCCGGTGGAGATGCTGGAGGCAACCCACGGCCTCCAGGACAAAGGAGACAAAGGAGATAAAGGAGATGAAGGGGAGGATGATGCCGAGCCCAAGTGGCAGAGCGTCAATGCGGCGAAGGCGATGTGGACGCGTTCGCGCAGCGATATCAGCGATGAGGAGTACAACACCTTCTACAAACATGTGTCGCACGATTTCGAGGATCCCCTGACCTGGAGTCACAACCGGGTCGAGGGCAAGCTCGAGTACACCAGCTTGGTCTACCTGCCGAAGCATGCCCCCTTTGATTTGTGGAATCGGGATGCGCCGCGCGGGCTGAAGCTCTACGTGCAGCGGGTGTTCATCCTGGACGACGCAGAGCAGTTTCTGCCGATGTATCTGCGCTTCGTGAAAGGCGTGGTCGATTCGAACGACCTGCCGCTGAACGTGTCACGCGAACTCCTGCAGCAGGACGAACGCGTCACCTCCATCCGCAACGCCCTGACCAAAAGGGTACTGGACCTGCTGGCCAAGATGGCCAAGTCCGATCCGGAGGACTATCAGACGTTTTGGGAAAACTTTGGTGAAGTCCTGAAGGAAGGTCCTGCGGAGGACTTCAGCAATCGGGAGCGGGTGGCGAAGTTGCTGCGCTTTGCATCCAGCCATACTGACGAGGAGCTTCAGAACGTATCCCTGGAGGATTACGTGTCGCGCATGATCGAGGGTCAGGACAAGATCTACTACATCTGCGCGGATAACTTCGCGACCGCGAAGAACTCCCCGCAGCTGGAAGCCTTTCGTAAGCGCGGCATCGAAGTACTGCTGGCCTACGATAGGATCGACGACTGGCTGTTTTCCGGATTGAACGAGTTCGACGGCAAGCCCCTCCAGGATGTTGCGCGAGGCGAATTGAACCTCCCGGGTGAGGCGCCGGATGCGGCCGCGAATGCGTCCGAAGACGATGCCCTGGCCGCGCGCATCAAGGAGGTTCTCGGTGATCAGGTCGAAGGCGTTCGCAGCTCCAGTCGGCTGACCGAGTCGGCCGCGTGCCTGGTGCTGGGCGAACACGATATGGGCGCGCAGATGCGCCGGCTCATGGAGGCGGCGGGACAAACGCTGCCGGACAGCAAATCGACGTTGGAGATCAACCTGGGTCATCCCTTGCTGCAGCGATTGGATGGCGAGGCCGACGAACAGCGCTTCGCTGAAATTGCCCAATTGTTGCTCGATCAGGCGCTGCTGGCGGACGGCGGGCAACTGCAGGACCCGGCCGCGTACGTCACGCGCGTCAACGCGTTGCTGATCGAGCTGCTCGGCAAACCGGACTGAGGTTGCTGCCTGGCTCTGGTTTGATGCAATCGCACACCCTCACACATCTGATCGCTGCAAGCGTGGCTGGGTTCGTCCTGCTCAGCGGCAGCCCGGAATCCACGGCAGGTGACGCCGGTGGACTTGCGGCGTACGCGGGTGCGCGCCTGGTCTTCAGTGATGTGGATCAGGAAGTCACCCACTACGATTTCGTGCTCGGCGCCGTAGAGCGGAGCGGCGGCGCGATGCGCGCGAAACGCTCGGTGCGTCTCGCGGGCCACGTCGACCGGCTGACCTTCGAGATTCCCGATGGGATCAGTCCGGACGAGGTTGTCGAGCACTACCGCGAGCAGCTTGCCCAACAGGATTATCGGGTACTGTTCGAATGCCGCGCGCGCGATTGCGGAAAGAGCACCGTGTGGGCGAACAGCGTGTTCCGCCGCGCTACGTTGTACGGGCCCGATAGTAATCAGCGTTACCTGGCTGCGCGACGGCAGATCGGCCCAGACGACGAACGACTGGTGGCCATCTACGTGACCGAGCGTGGTAACCATAAGGTCTATGCGCACGTCGAGATCGTCTCTCCAAGCGCATCCTCCGGGCTCGAGGGGCCATCGGACATCGTTGCGGTGCTCGCGCGCGATGGCTATGTCGTGCTCGATGCCGTGCGCCCCGATATGAAGGGTCGGTTCGGCCTCGCTGCGCGCGCGGCGCTGCTGGAGATCGGTCAGCAGCTCGCCGCCCTGCCGCGCAGCGAGCCCTACGTGGTGGTATGCCACCTGTATGGGTCGGGCACCCCCGAATCAGCACTGCGCTCCAGCGAGCGCTGCGCCGAGCAGGCCCGTGCAGCCCTCGACCCGGACGGCATCTTGGGGCTGAAGACGTTCGGCGCGGGTCCCTATTCGCCCCGGCGTTCGCCCCGGAGTTCCCCCCGGGGCGCCCAGCGGAATGCGCGGGTAGAATTGGTCGCGCCGTGACCGGCACCGAAGGTCTGGTGACGGTTGCAGATCACCTGCGTTGGATCGCGACGCGCTTTGCAGCGGAAGATCTTTACTACGGACACGGCACCGACAATGCCTGGGACGAGTCATTGGCTCTGGTATGCGGGTACCTGGGGCTGCCCTGCGACAAGCTCGAGTACGTGCTCGGCAGTCGCCTGCTGGAAGCGGAACGCGACGCGCTGTGTCGGCTCACCGAGCAACGCATCGAGCAGCGCGTTCCGGTTCCCTATCTGGTCGGTGAGGCGTGGTTTGCCGGACATCGGTTCAGCATCGCCCCTGGGGTTTTGATTCCACGCTCGCCGGTCGCAGAACTGATTCGCGATGAATTCGCGCCCTGGTTGACGCGGCCGCCCGGGCGAATTCTCGATCTGTGTTCGGGCAACGGCTGCATCGGCATCGCCTGTGCCCGCCAGTTTGGCGACGCCCTGGTGACACTCGCCGAGTTGGACCCGGCCGCGTTACAGCTGGCCAGGGAGAATGTTCGGCTGCACGGGCTGGACGATCGGGTCCGCGTGGTCGAATCCGACCTGTTCGCGGCGATCGACGATACCCCTTTTGATCTCATCGTGGCCAACCCGCCCTACGTCAACGCCGAGGATTTCGCGTCCATGCCGGCGGAGTACCGTCACGAACCTGCGGCCGCCCTGTCCGGAGGTCCCGATGGGCTGGATCTGGTGCGCAGGATTCTGGCCGCGGCCGGCACGCGTCTCGCGCCGGATGGGCTACTGGTGGTGGAGGTTGGAAATTCCAGCGCGGCGTTGTTGCAGGCGTTTCCAAACCTGCCATTTGCCTGGCCCGACTTCGAATGCGGTGGTCACGGCGTATTCGTCGTCGATCGCCAAGGATTGATGCGATAGCCTCAGCTCCCGAGGGTCTGGAGGCCGGCTTGTAACCAATGGGCTGAGGTATACTGCGCGGCGTCTTCGACATGACCCCTCCCGGGCACGGGTATGAGCGGCAACACCTTCGGCAGAGCGTTCAGCGTCACGACCTTTGGCGAGAGCCATGGGGCAGCGCTGGGCGCGACGGTGGATGGCTGCCCACCGGGGCTCGAACTGTCAGCGGAGGATCTGCAGCGCGATCTGGATCGGCGCCGCCCAGGACAATCGAAGTATACCAGCCAGCGCAAAGAGGCTGACCGGGTCCAGATTCTCTCGGGCGTGTTCGAAGGACGCACCACCGGCACGCCGATCGGACTGCTCATTGAGAACACCGATCAGCGAACCAGGGACTATTCGAAGATCAAGGATGTATATCGTCCATCCCATGCAGATTTCAGCTACCAGCAGAAGTACGGCATCCGGGATTACCGTGGTGGCGGCCGGGCGTCGGCTCGGGAGACCGCCATGCGGGTCGCGGCGGCGGGAATCGCGAAGAAGTACCTCGGCGAGCGCTGTGGCGTGCAGATTCGCGGGTTCCTCTCGCAGATCGGTGATATCAGACCGGCGGCTCACGATTGGTCAGAGGTTGAAAACAATCCCTTTTTCTGCCCGGACCCGGGCAAGGTGGAGGCGATCGCGGCGCTGATCGACGGGCTGCGTCGGGATGGCGATTCCATCGGAGCGCGGATCACCGTCGTTGCGGAAGGTGTGCCCGCGGGCCTCGGTGAACCGGTGTTCGACAAGCTGGATGCAGAGCTGGCCGGGGCTCTGATGAGCATCAATGCGGTCAAGGGGGTCGAAATTGGCGCGGGCTTCGACGTCATCACGCAGCGTGGCACCGAGCATCGCGACGAACTGAGCAGCGAGGGGTTTCTCAGCAATAATTCCGGCGGCGTGTTGGGTGGCATTTCCTCGGGCCAGGACATCGTGGTGAGCATTGCGCTGAAGCCTACCTCCAGTCTCACCACGCCGGGCCGCAGCGTGAACGAGGCGGGCGAAGAGGTTGAAGTCGTCACCACGGGTCGTCACGACCCCTGCGTGGGCATCCGCGCCACCCCCATCGCCGAAGCGATGGTTGCACTGGTGCTGATGGACCACTTGTTGCGGCAGCGCGCTCAGAACCCGGATTGGCTCGCCAATTCCTGATTGGCGAATTCGTCGAGCACCTCCAGAAAAGCACCCGCGGCATTGGACAGCGTTCGTTCCGGGTTGATGACGGCGCCGAGCATGCGCTCGATGGGCTCGGTCGCGACCTCCAGTTCCACGAGTGGCGGTGTCACCATGGTTCGCGGCAGCACGCTCCAGCCGAGACCTATGCCGACCAGCATGCCGATGGTTTCGAGGTAATTGGTGGACATGGACGAATTGAGGGGCACCTCGGCGGTCGCGAATCGCTGGGCGACGATGCGTCCGGTGTAGGTTCCCATGCCCGGCAGTATCACCGGCGCTTCGGCGAGTTCCGTCAACGTCAGGGGAGCGTCCCGGGGCTGGGCGAGCGCATGGTCGGCGCTGGCGATGAATACCAGTACGTCAGTCCACAGGGGACGGTAGGCGAGTTCGGCGGGCCCTTCCGGATCGAGCGTCACCACGGCAAGTTCAGTCTCGGCGTTGCGTAGCAGCGTGTGCGCGGCTTCGGAATCCACGAATTCGATGTCCAGCTGAACGGCGGGGTGCGTTTTCGAGAAACGCTGCAGTACCGGGGCCAGGCGATGTAGCCCGATGTGGTGGCTGGTTGCGACGCACAACTGCCCATCCACGCGCCGGTCGAGATTCTTCAGCAACCGTTCGGTGTCATCGAGTTGGGCGAGCAATTCGCGTGCCCGCGGTTCCAGCATCTTGCCCGCGTCGGTAAGAAATATCCGGCGTCCCACGCGATCGAACAGGCGGGTGGCCAGCGAAGTCTCCAGGCGCTGGATGCGTTTGCTGACGGCGGGCTGCGTGAGATGCAACTGTTTGGCGGCCCGGGAGAACGAGCCGGCGTCGGCCACGGCGAGAAATGCCTTCAGTCCGTGCCATTCCATGGTGCTACCCGGAGTCTTTCATTCCTAAAGCTTATCGAATAGATAAATATAATGAATTTGTGTTATCTAAATGCGAAGCATACCATTGCGATCACAGCAATTCCCGGATGCCGCCCGTGGCTGCTCAGACGCTTTACGACAAGATCTGGAACATGCATCTGGTGACCGAACGAGTCGATGGCACGGGGCTCCTCTACATCGATCGCCACCTGTTGCACGAAGTCACCTCGCCCCAGGCGTTCGAAGGCTTGAAACTGGCTGGGCGGACCCCCTGGCGCGTCGACTCCAATCTGGCCACCCCGGATCACAACGTGCCAACGGTGCCGGAAGAACGTGTGCTGGGGATCGCCGGCATCGAGGATGAGGTGGCGCGAATTCAGGTCCAGACGCTGGATGACAACTGTGCGGAGTTCGGTATTCAGCAGTTCGACATTCGCGACCAGCGCCAGGGGATCGTGCACGTCGTCGGCCCGGAACAGGGTGCCACCTTGCCCGGAATGACCATCGTGTGCGGCGATTCGCATACCTCGACCCATGGCGCCTTTGCGGCGCTGGCCCAGGGCATTGGCACCTCTGAAGTTGAACATGTGCTGGCAACCCAGTGTCTGGTGCAACGCAAGGCGGCGAACATGCGCATCGTGGCTGATGGGGTGTTGGCTGAAGGGGTGTTCGCCAAGGATCTCGTGCTGACCATCATCGGTCAGACGGGTACGGCCGGCGGGGCGGGCTTCACCTTCGAGTACGTCGGTGAGGCGGTGCGCGTGCTGTCCATGGAAGGGCGCATGACACTCTGCAATATGTCGATCGAGGCCGGCGCCCGGGCCGGACTGGTCGCAGTGGATGAAACGACTCTCAACTACCTGAAAAATCTACCGTTTTCTCCACAGGGCGATGACTGGGAAGCAGCCGCCGAGGCCTGGCGCGGACTGGTCTCCGATCCGAACGCTGTATTCGATGCGGAAATGCGGTTGGACGCAGCAGCGGTCGAGCCGCAGGTCACCTGGGGCACCACGCCGGGCTTGGTCACTGGAATTTCCGGGGAAGTCCCGGATCCCGACAGTTTCGCCGACGAAGCAACCCGTGAAACGGCGCGCCGGGCCCTCGCCTACATGGGCTTGGAACCGGGCACGGCCATGGTGGACGTGCCCATCGACCGGGCATTCATCGGCTCGTGCACCAACGCGCGCATCGAAGATCTGCGGGTGGCCGCCGCTGTGGTCCGTGGCCGTCAGGTGGCCAGCACGGTTACCCAGGCGCTGGTGGTGCCGGGTTCGGGTCTGGTCAAGGCCCAGGCGGAGGCGGAAGGTCTCGCGCAGACTTTTGTGGATGCGGGGTTCGAATGGCGTGCGGCCGGCTGCTCTATGTGTCTGGCGATGAATGCCGATCGCCTGGAGGCCGGCGAACGCTGCGCGTCGACATCGAATCGCAATTTCGAAGGTCGTCAGGGCCATGGCGGAAGGACCCATCTGGTCAGCCCGGCGATGGCCGCGGCAGCGGCGATTGCGGGCCACTTTGTCGATGTTCGCGAACTGTTGTGAGGATTACCCGATGAAACCCTTCACGACCCTGGTAGGAACAGTGGTGCCGCTCAATCTGGCGAATGTGGACACCGATCAGATCATTCCCAAGCAGTTCCTCAAATCGATCCGGCGCACCGGCTTTGGTGACAACCTGTTTGATGCCTGGCGCTTTCTGGACGAAGGGGACTTCCACAAGACGCCCAACGAACGTGAACTCAATCACGAATTCGTTTTAAATCACGCGCGTTACAACGGCGCAGCGATTCTCCTGGCGGGTGAGAACTTCGGTTGCGGATCGAGCCGCGAGCACGCGGTATGGGCGTTGGAGGAGTATGGTATTCGCTGTGTGATCGCGCCCAGCTTTGCGGACATTTTCTTCAATAATTGCTTTAAGAATGGTGTGTTACCTATTGTTTTAGATAACGTTTCCATTAGAAAACTCTTCGAAGAAGTTGAGCAGCGAGAGGGTTATTCGTTGACGGTCGATCTGCCGGCCCAGCAGATTCTCAAACCGGACGGCGTGACCCTTGCGTTTGACATCGGCGCCCACGCTAAGCACGCGCTGATCAACGGGCTGGACGATATTACGTTGACGCTGGAGGATGCTGCGGCGATACGGGCCTTTGAGGCCGCGCATCGCGCAAACCACCCCTGGTACTTCCCCCAATGAGCAGCCACCGTGAGGTTTTGATCCTGCCCGGTGACGGGATCGGCCCGGAGGTCGTGTCCCAGGCGGTGCGGTTGCTGCGCGACGCCGCGCAAGCCTGCGATATGGAGTTGGATATCCGCCAGGAGGCGGTTGGCGGCGCAGCCATCGAGGCCGATGGCCAGCCCCTACCGGAAGCCACGCTCGCGGCCGCGCGAGGCGCCGATGCGGTACTGCTGGGGGCGGTGGGTGGTCCGCGCTGGGAAGGACTGCCGATGCACGAACGGCCCGAGCGCGGCCTGCTGGGGTTACGCTCCGGTCTGGACCTGTTCGCCAACCTGCGTCCCGCCATTCTGTTTGCGCCGCTGGCCGATGCATCGTCCCTGAAGGCGGAACTGGTGGCGAACCTCGACATTCTGATCGTGCGGGAACTGACCGGCGGTATCTACTTCGGCGAGCCGCGCGGCATCGAGCAGACCCCGACGGGGCGTCGCGGTGTGAACTCGTACGTGTACACCGAGCATGAAATCGAACGGATCGCGCGCATCGGCTTCGACATGGCGCGAAAAAGAAGCGGGCGCTTGTGTTCGGTCGACAAAGCCAACGTGCTGGAGGTCACACAACTGTGGCGCGACGTCATCGGAGAGGTGGCTGCAGACTACGCCGATGTCGAGTTGTCGCACATGTACGTAGACAACGCGGGCATGCAGCTGGTGCGGGCCCCCAAGCAGTTCGATGTCATCGTCACCGGCAATATGTTTGGTGACATCCTGTCCGACGTCGCCGCAATGCTCACGGGCTCGGTGGGCATGCTGCCATCGGCGTCGCTGGCCGCGGACGGCCGCGGTTTGTATGAGCCCGTGCACGGCTCGGCGCCGGACATCGCCGGTCAGAATGTGGCCAATCCCCTGGCGACGATGTTGTCGGTGGGCATGATGTTCCGGTACAGCTTTGCCGAACGTGAGATCGCCGATCGGATCGACGCAGCCGTGTTATCGGTGCTGGAGTCCGGATTGCGCACCGCGGACATTATTTCGGGGGTTGCGGATCGTCAGACCCTGGTCGGAACCGATGCCATGGCGGATGCGGTGCTCAGCGCCTTTGCCGAGGAGGCCGTGGAGGCCGAGGAGGCTCAGGTGGCCCAGGAGCGAGACCGATGAGTGTCAATGTGGCCATCGCCGGCGCTACCGGCGCGGTGGGTGAGGCCTTGATCGAAATCCTCGAGCAGCGCGACTTTCCGGTTGCAGAGCTCCACCTGCTGGCCAGCGAGCGTTCCGAGGGTAAGACGCTGCGCGCCCTGGGTCGCAATGTGCGGGTGCAGCGGCTCGATCAGTTCGACTTCCACGGTACCCAGATCGCGCTGTTTTCGGCGGGTCGTAAGGTGTCGGCGGAGTTTGCGCCCAAAGCGGCCGCGGCCGGTTGCGTGGTCATCGACAATACGTCACAGTTTCGTTACGACGACGACATCCCGCTGATCGTTCCTGAGGTCAACGCCGATGCCCTCAGCGGCTTCCGTGAACGACGTATCATTGCCAACCCGAACTGCTCGACTATTCAGATGCTCGTGGCGTTGAATCCCATTTATAATGCCGTGGGTATTCAACGCATCAACGTGGCTACCTATCAGGCGGTGTCCGGGGCCGGGGCGGGCGGGATTCGTGAACTGGCTGGCCAGACGGCGGAGTTGCTCAACGGCAGGCCGATCGAACCACAGGTCATGGCCGCTCAGATCGCGTTCAACGCGATTCCGCAGATCGGCGACTTCGAAGACAACGGTTACACCCGCGAAGAGATGAAGCTGGTCTGGGAAACGCGCAAGATCTTCGCTGACGACAGCATTCAGGTGAATCCCACGTGTGTCCGAATCCCGGTGTTTTTCGGTCATTCGGAAGCAGTTCACATCGAAACCCGCGAACCCATCACGGCGGCCACCGCGCGAAGCCTGCTCAACGATGCACCGGGCGTGACGGTGATCGACGAGCATCTCCCCGGAGGTTACCCCACGGCCGTCGGAGAGGCGGCCGGAGACGATGCGGTGTACGTCGGCCGGATACGAGAAGACATCTCGCATCCATGCGGTCTGAATCTCTGGGTTGTATCAGACAATGTTCGTAAGGGGGCCGCGCTGAACAGTATACAAATCGCGGAACTTTTGCTAAAAGAACTGTAATATTTGTTACTTACTGCACTCTTTGCAGACTGCTTCTAGTTTAGCGTGTGCCTTCGGACGGCTTGCAGTTGTGATGGTCGTTTCAGGCGCCGGGAAGCGCGATCTGGACCGATCGCAGATTGTTTGCGAATGTTGAAGACGACGTCGACAGTGGGCAGCGCCATGATGGCATACAGCGCAAATATTGCTTTGCCGACAAATCGGACCCGGCGCTTGCGCGCTACCGGTCCACGAACGGTCCAATGAATCGAAGGGACGGATTTATGGCTCGCAACCTGGGTTTCTTGTTGGCGCTGGCGATGATGCTGTTCAGTGCCCGCGGCGCGGCGTTGGGGCTGGGCGAGATCACGCTTGATTCGGCACTCAACGAGCGCCTCACGGCAGAAATCGCGTTACTCGATACGCGCAGCCTGGACCCGAGCGAAATCATCGTTTCCCTGGGCAACCGGGAAGACTTCCAGCTGATCGGCGTGGAACGGTTTTTCTTCCTTACCGATCTGCGTTTCGAGGTTGTTACGGGCCGCAACGGAATGCCAGCCCTGCGCGTTTCGAGCACCCAACCGATCATCGAGCCGTTTTTGAACTTCGTCGTGCAGGTGCTGTGGCCGAACGGCAGGTTGCTCAAGGAGTACACCCTGCTGCTCGATCCGCCGACGTTCACCGCTCAAGCGGCGCCCGCGGTCGCGGCACCGGCGCGGGGCGATCCCGGGGGCAGCCCGGCAGGGCGTGTGCAGCGGCAGCCGTTGCGCCCCGACTCCCAGGTCTCGTTCCGTGAATCGCCTCGCCCGCCCCAAGCTCCCGCCCCGCAAGACCTAACCTCTGCAGACAGTTACCCGATGACGGACCGGAATGACACGCTCTGGTCGATTGCATTACGGATGCGCCCGTCACGCGACGTCAGCGTGCAGCAGACCATGCTCGCCATTCAACGACTCAACCCGGACGCCTTCATCGGCGGCAACATCAATCTGCTCAAAGCCGGGTACCGGCTACGCTTGCCAGGCGAATCCGAGATCGGTTCACTCAGTCAGAATCAGGCGATTGCCCAGGTCGCCGAGCACAATGCGTCCTGGCAATCCTATCGCCGTGGCGAAGGCCTGCGCGTCGCGGACACGGCGACGTTCCCCGATGCGAGTGGATCGTCGCAACTCGGTGCTCAAATCGACGCGACCGCAGGTGCGGGCGCTGCACCCGGTGCTGCCGCCACCCAGGACGGAGAACTTCGGATCGTTGCCGGTGCAATGGGCATTGCGGGTACTGGCGCCGGTGGCGATGGGCAGGCAGCCGAACTCGAGAATGAGCTTGCCGCCAGTGAAGAAGAGCGCGACCGCGTCGCCCTGGAAAATGAGGAATTGGGCTACCGGCTGGATCTGATGTCGGCCCAGATGCAACAGACTCAACGCCAGCTGGAAGTCCGCGATCAGCAGATCGCGCAACTTCAGGCGCAGCTGGCCGAAATTCAGGCACAACTGCAGGCTGCCGCCGCGGCGCCCCAGTCGGCAGCGGCCCCACTAGCTGCCCCGGAGAGCGCTGCTGCGGCGCAGCCTGCGTTCTGGCAGTCACCGTACGTGGTTATCGGCGGCGCCGTGATTCTGATCTCACTGATCGTCGTTGGCTTGATCATGGCGCGTCGGCGCCAGGGTCTGGAAGACGGCGCCGGGCTGTTTGAAACCGAATCGATGGACGAGATGGAAGATTCCCTGGTCGGTGACGCGGGTACCGATGATGATTTCCAGGGTGAGACCTACTCTGATCAGGAGGAGTCACAGGAAGATTCGCTGGAAGTAGACGAGGGTGCGGAGGAGCTGGAGCCGGAAGAAACAGTGGCGTCGAGCGTCGCGAGCGACGATCAGCCGACTGGGGCGCAAACCAGCGATGTCATCGGCGAAGCCGACATCTATATTGCTTACGGTCGGTACCCGCAAGCGGTCAGCCTCCTGCTGAGTGCATTGGATGACGACCCGGGTCGATCGGAAGTTCGTTTGAAACTTCTCGAGGTGCACACCGAAACCAAAGATCAAGCAGGTTTTGATGAGCATATGGCTCAACTCGTCGAGCGCTGCGACGATGATGACGTGCTGCTGGAAGCACGCGAACTGGAAGCAACGCTGCGCGACGAGGACAGCGATCAAGAGATCGCGGGCACCGGCGCGATGGACGCGGGTGTTTCGGGCGAGGAGGACGACGATCAAACGATTCTGGCCGCGGCCGACGAAGCGGCCAGTACTGTTGGCGATGACGATTTCAGCTTGTCGCTGGATACTGAGTCGTCAGAAGCAGACACCGAAGCGCTCGAGGACGTAGATGCGCCGCTGGCGCTCAGCGAGCTGCAAGCAGACTCTGAGCGGGGTCACGGAGATGATCTCGGCGGCGATCTAGGCATGGATTTCGATCCGGACGCCGAGGAAACTCAGGTTCGCGACGAAACTGATGCTGGCGTCGATGCAGGCCGGCCTGGGGCAGGGGATGTCGCGTTGGCCGACGACAACCTGGACTCGGGTTTCGACCTCGATAACCTGGAGCTAGATGCGCCCTCGGATGCTACGGATACTGATGTCGCCGTCGACACCAAGGTGGACGCCGCTGGAGATGAGTCCGAAGACGCCTTCGATTTTCTCGACGACGAAGATGCCGCCACGACCAAACTCGACCTTGCGCGCGCGTACATCGACATGGGCGACGAAGATGGAGCCCGGGAAATTCTCACCGAAGTACTCGGCGAAGGTAGCGACGATCAGCAGCAACAAGCGGGCGAGCTGTTAGAAAAAATCACCTAGCTGCAGTGGAATCGCTGACGTGCCGACCCATCTTGCGTTAGGGGTCGAGTACGACGGCAGCCGTTTCCATGGCTGGCAATCCCAACCCGACCACAGAAGCGTTCAACAGACCCTGGAAGATGCGCTTGGCCGTATCGCGGCCGCGCCGGTCAGGGTGGCGGCGTCCGGCCGTACGGATGCCGGCGTCCACGCTACCGGCCAGGTGGTTAGTTTCACAAGTGCTGCAGAGCGGCCCGACGATGCCTGGTTGAGGGGCGGCAACAGTCTTTTGCCCGCCGGGGTTGCGGTGCGTTGGGTAGCGCGCGTGGACCCATCGTTTCACGCGCGATTCTCGGCCACGGCACGCCGCTATCTGTACGTGATCCAGGAACAACCCCAACGGCCGGCCCTTGCGGGCAACTATGTCACCTGGTCGCGGCAGCGGCTCGATGATGAGGCCATGCACCGTGCGGCCCAGGTCCTGGTGGGTGAGCAGGACTTCAGCTCGTTTCGTGGCGCCGGGTGTCAGGCACGCACGCCGATGCGATGCATTCACCAGATCCTGGTACGGCGATTCGAGTCGTTGGTGGTCATCGATGTGACTGCCAACGCGTTTCTGCTGCACATGGTGCGCAACATTGCAGGCGTGCTTCTGGACGTAGGCGCTGCCCAGCGACCGGCTGAGTGGGTGGGTGAGGTGCTGGCTCGCCGGGATCGCAAGGCCGCGTCAAAGACGGCGCCGGCGGGCGGTTTGTATCTGGTCGAGGTGCACTATGGGGACTGCTTTCAGCCCCCACCTCCCATGGCGCCGCTGCCGCTCAGCGGGATCCGGGATCTCTGGTAGAATGTCGCGCTTTTTCCAGTGGTGAGCGGCTAGGACACTAACGTGTCGGTGCGGGTCAAAATCTGCGGAATTACCTGCACAGAGGATGCGCAGGTGGCGGCGCTTGCCGGAGCGGATGCGCTTGGTTTCGTGTTCGTCGCGCGTAGCCGGTGCGCTGTCGGCGCCGAGCAGGCCGCCCGGATCATCCAGACGCTGCCCCCGTTCGTGACCACCGTGGGCCTGTTCGCCGATCCCGATCCGGAAGCGGTCCGTCGTGTCCTGAAGATTGCGGCGCTGGACGTGTTGCAGTTCCATGGCAGCGAAGACGCCGCATTGTGCGGTTCGTTCGGTCGCCCTTATCTGAAAGCGATTCCCGTCAGGGGACCGCTCGACCTTGACGAATTGCAGTCCCGGTATGCCGATGCACAGGCACTGCTGTTTGATGCCTGGGCGGATGGCCAATCCGGGGGAACCGGCGAGACGTTCGATTGGTCGCTGTGGCCCAGGGCTGCGACGATGCCCTTGGTGCTCGCCGGCGGGCTTACCCCGGAGAATGTTGGCGAGGCCATCCGCGCGACGCGGCCGGATGCGGTGGATGTGAGTGGCGGCGTCGAAGCCGAACAGCCGGGCCGCAAAAGTGCTGCACGGGTTCGCCGGTTCATAGAAGAGGTAAGACGTGTCGAACGAGTCACCTGAACAAGGCAGCAACGCGGGCTACGCCGTGCCCGACGAAACGGGTCACTTTGGTCGCTACGGGGGTCGGTTCGTTGCGGAAACGCTGATGCACGCGCTCGACGAACTCGACGACCTCTACAGGGAACTGAAGGACGACCCAGCATTTCGTGACGAACTCGCCGACGACCTCCGGCGGTACGTGGGTCGACCGACCCCGCTGTATTTTGCCGAACGATTCACCGAAGCCGTCGGGGGACCGCGCATCTACCTCAAGCGCGAAGACCTCAACCACACCGGCGCCCACAAGGTGAACAACACGGTGGGCCAGGCCTTGCTTGCCAAACGCATGGGCAAACCGCGGCTCATCGCGGAGACGGGCGCGGGTCAGCACGGCGTGGCGACCGCGACCGTGGCCGCGCGGTTGGGGCTAAAGTGCGACGTCTACATGGGCTCGGAAGACATCAAGCGGCAGAGCTTGAACGTATATCGCATGAAGCTGCTTGGCGCCCGGGTCATTCCGGTCACGTCCGGCTCTCGGACGCTGAAGGACGCCATGAACGAAGCGATGCGCGACTGGGTCACCAACGTCGACGATACCCACTACATTATCGGGACGGTGGCGGGGCCCCATCCGTATCCCATGATGGTGCGTGACTTCCAATCGATCATCGGGACCGAAACCCGTGCCCAGTGCCTGCAGGATCTGGGTCGGCTGCCCGACGTGCTGGTAGCCTGCGTGGGGGGTGGGTCTAATGCGATCGGTCTTTTCTACCCGTTCATCGCCGATCAACAGGTGCGTCTGGTGGGGGTTGAGGCGGGCGGGCTGGGGATCGAAACAGGTCGCCACGCGGCGCCGTTGGCCGCAGGCGTCCCGGGGGTCCTGCACGGCAACCGAACCTACCTGATGGAGGATGACGATGGCCAGATCATCGAGACCCATTCCATCTCCGCCGGGCTCGACTATCCGGGCGTGGGACCCGAGCACTCCTACCTGAAGGACATTGGTCGCGCAGAGTACGCGAGCGTCACCGACGACGAAGCGCTGAACGCATTTCGCCAGTTGACCCGGATTGAAGGCATCATGCCCGCGCTGGAATCGAGCCACGCCCTCGCCTGGGTGCAGCGCGAAGGGCCGGCGATGGACCGGGATATTTGCCTGGTCATCAACCTCTCGGGGCGGGGCGACAAGGACATACTCACGGTGGCCGAGCTCGACGGGATCGAGTTGTGAGTCGCATCGAGGGCCGGCTGAGCGAGTTGCGTAACGCCGGCCGCAAAGCCCTCGTGACATTCATCACCGCCGGCGACCCAAACGTCGACGCAAGCGTTCCCGCGCTGCACGCATTGGTGCGCGGGGGCGCGGACATTCTCGAGCTGGGCATGCCGTTTTCCGATCCGGAAGCTGAGGGTCCGTCGATTCAACGGTCCTCGGAGCGGGCCCTGGCGGGTGGTATCACGCTACGCCGCATGTTCGACATGGTGGCCGCGTTCCGGACCGAAGACGCCGCAACGCCGGTGGTTTTGATGGGCTACCTGAATGCCCTCGAACGCACCGGCTATCCCGAGTTCGTCGAACAGGCCCACGGGGCTGGAGTGGACGGATTGATCATCGTCAACCTACCGCCCGAAGAGGCGCAGCCATTGAAACAACTCACGGATCGGTGCGATATGAACCTGATATTTATGGTCGCGCCGACCACCACCGAAGAGCGGATGCAGCTCATCGTCGAACAGGCCGGTGGTTTCGTGTACTACGTTTCATTGAAAGGCGTGACGGGTGCCAACCACCTGCGGCCGGATTCGATTCCGGACCAGGTGGCCGCGCTCAGACGGCATACGAATCATCCCATCATGATCGGGTTTGGCATCAAAGACGCGGCGGCGGCGCGGTCGGTGTCGCGCTACGGGGATGGGGTGGTGGTCGGCAGCGTGCTGGTTGACACCATGGCCGACCTGGCAGACGACCCGACGGCGATCCCGGTGGCATTGCAAAACCAGATTGCCGAGTTTCGGGCGGCACTCGATTCGGACTGAACGGATAACTCATGAATGGATTGCCGAGCAGCCTTCCCGAATGGCTGAGCTTCATCGAGCGCACCCATATCAGCAGCGTGGCGCTAGGTCTTGAACGGGTGCGACGGGTCGCCGACCGGCTCGATGTCCTGCCGCCCGCGCCACGCAATCTCGTGATCGCCGGAACCAATGGCAAAGGGTCGACCTGTGTGTTTGCCGAGGCACTCCTCGAAGCGTCCGGGCTGCGCACGGCGGCGACCCTGTCACCGCATCTGGCGGAGTTCAACGAACGGATACGCGTCGCCGCCGAAGCATTGGATGACGCCGCCATCTGTGCCGCGATGCACGCAGTCGAGCGTGTGCGTGGCGATGTCGCACTGACGTACTTCGAATATGCCATTCTGGCCGCGCTGGTCGCGTTCCGAGCCGCGCGCGTGGACGTCGCGATTCTCGAAGTTGGGCTGGGCGGGCGCCTCGACGCGGTGAACATCGTCGACGGCGACGTTGCCGTGATAACCAGCATCGGCTTGGACCACATGGACTACCTCGGCCACGATCGCGAGGCCATCGGGGTTGAGAAGGCCGGGATACTGCGTCGCGGTGTACCGTTAGTGTGTGGTGATGCGCGGCTCCCGGAATCCATCGTCCGGTGTGCGGCCGGGCTGGATGTGCCGGTGCATCGTATCGGTCGAGATTTCAACCTGGAGCAACGTGCCGACGGTTGGTGGTTCCGCAATGCCAGCACGGCGACCGGCCCGTTCCGGGAACCCGCCCTGGCGCCCGTGAATGTGGCGGTGGCGATTCACGCGGTGGCGCTGCTGACCGGCCAGACGCCGAGCGCCGCGGTGCTCGACCGGGCCGTGGGAAACGCCCGGCTGGCTGGACGCTTCGAACGTTTCCGCATCGATGCGCGGGAACTGGTTCTCGATGTCGCTCACAATCCCCATGGTGCGGCGTTTCTAGCTGGCCAGCTTGCTGCCGCTCCGCACCCGGGTCCGACGCGTGGGATCGCGGGGTTCTTGAAAGAGAAGGACGTAGCGGGCATCGTACGCACCCTTGAACATCACATTCATGACTGGACCTTCGTTGGCACGGCAACCGAGCGTGGTCAGAGCGGGGCAGACTCCCTGAAAATGTCCGGATCAGGTCCGCATCGCCGGGCGACGGACTGTTCGCCCGCCGAGGTGATCGAGTCAATCCTCGCGATGCCGGCAACCGAGCGGATCGTCGTATTGGGATCGTTTGATGTCGTGTGTCAGGCTCGTGCTCACCTGCTGGCTCGCATCGCGTGAGCGAATTTCAACGTTACCGCGTCACCGGTGGCGTCTTTCTGATTGCGGTCGCCGTCATCGTACTGCCCATGCTGTTCGATGCGAAGGGAATAGAGCCAGATCCACTGCCGCCGATCGAGTCGGTCTCGATGGAGCTTTCGACCTTACCCGCCCTGGAGTTGGATGAAGTCGCGCTGGCGCGTGCCGAAGAGTTGCGTGAGTCTATAGACGATGAAGGATTCCACCAGGACACGAACACCCGGATCGGCGACGTGGTGATCCACCCGGCAAAGGATGCCCACGTCTCCGGGTTGCAGGCGATCTGGGGAGTGCAGCTGGCAAGCTTCTCCGATAGCGACAATGCCGTGGCGTTGCGCAATCGCGTTCGTGATGATGGCTACCCGGCGCTGTTGTCCCGCGTCAAACGGCTCACGGGCGCGAGTACAAGGGTTGCGATCGGTCCGATACTGTCACGCTCGGAGGCTGAAGATCTCCAACAAGAGCTGTCCCGGCGCTACAATCTCGATGCGATCGTGGTCCGATTGGGGTCGTGAAGCGGTGGACCTGAACGTGACCGGCATCGACGTCGCGATTGTCATCCTGATACTGTTGTCTGCAGTAATAGGGCTGGTGCGTGGCCTGGTTCGGGAAGTATTGTCACTGGTGGTATGGGCGGCCGCTTTGGTGTTGGCACTGTTGTTCTCACCCCAGGTTGCGGAGCTTCTCGTAGGGTTGATCGCGACCCCGTCGCTACGGTATGTGACGGCATTTGCCAGCGTGTTCATCGCTACGTTGATCGTCGGTGGCATCGTGGAGTCGCTGATGGCTCGATTGATCGATGGGACAGGCATGACCGGCACCGACCGGCTACTCGGGTTCGTCTTCGGCGGCGCGCGTGGTGTGCTGGTGTGTATCGTCGCGCTCATCGCGATGCGTCCGTTCGGTGAATATCAAACCTGGTGGGAGAACTCCTTGATCGTGCCTGAGCTGATGGCATTCGAGGGTGATATTCTTGCCTTTCTCGACGCGGCCGTCGACCTGGTGGGCGATTTGGTGAGCAGAACGTGAGGGTGCTTGGCTGATGTGTGGTGTGTTGGGCATCGTTGCCGACTCGGCGGTCATTCAGCAGCTCTACGACGGGCTGACAGTTTTGCAGCATCGAGGTCAGGATGCCGCCGGGATGGTGACCTGCGATGGTGACCGGGTGCACTTGCGCAAAGCCGTCGGTCTGGTTCGTGATGTGTTCCAACAGCAGCACATGCATCGCCTGGCCGGCAACATGGGTATCGGCCACGTGCGCTATCCGACCGCGGGAACGTCCAGTTCCGCCGAAGCCCAACCCATGTACGTCAATTCCCCCTATGGAGTCACGCTGGCCCACAACGGCAACCTGACCAACGTCGAGGAGCTCAAGGCCGACCTGTTCCGCGAGGATCTGCGGCATCTCAACACCGAGTCGGATTCGGAGGTGCTGCTCAACGTCTTTGCTAACGAGCTGCAGCGCGTGGGAGCCCATCAGCCCGGGCCGGAACACGTATTTTCGGCAATCAGCGCCATGCATGATCGCTGCCGTGGAGCCTATGCCGCCGTCGCCATGGTCCTCGGCGTTGGAATCGTTGGCTTCAGGGATCGTTTCGGCATTCGCCCGCTGGTGTTCGGTAAGCGTGACACCGAGTCGGGCACCGACTACATGATCGCATCGGAAAGTGCCGCGCTCGATATTCTTGGCTATCAGCGGATTCGCGACGTTGCGCCCGGCGAGGCCGTGTTCATCTCCGAGGATGGAGTCCTGACGACCCACATCTGCGTGGAGAGTCCGGTACACACGCCCTGCATCTTCGAGCAGGTCTACCTGGCACGACCGGATTCCATCCTCGACGACGTGTCGGTTTACAAGGCCCGATTGCGGATGGGCGAAAAGCTCGCCGACAGAATTATCGGCCGCTACTCCCAGCACGATCACGACATCGACGTGGTCATTCCAATTCCCGATACGGGCCGGACGTCGGCGCTACCACTGGCCTACCGTCTCGATGTGAAATATCGCGAGGGCTTCATGAAGAACCGCTACATCGGGCGGACCTTCATCATGCCCGGCCAGATGGAACGGCGCCGTTCGGTGCGGCAGAAGCTGAATGCAATCGAGCTGGAGTTCAAAGGAAAAAATGTGCTGCTGGTGGACGACTCCATCGTTCGTGGCACCACCATCAATCAGATTATCCAGATGAGTCGGGACGCGGGCGCGAACAAGGTGTACGTCGCTTCAGCGGCGCCGCCGGTGAGGTTTCCCAACGTCTACGGCATCGACATGCCCACCAGGCACGAATTCGTGGCCAACGATCGGACCGAGGAGGAGATTGCGCGGGTGGTGGGCGCGGATTGGCTCGTTTATCAGAGCATCGAGGATCTCCTGTCCTGTGCGGTGGAAGGAAATCCCCGCATCTCGCGGTACGAGTGTTCGGTGTTCGACGGTGATTACGTGACCGGCGACATAGACGCTCAGTATTTGGAGCGGTTATCGTTGCACCGCAGTGACGACATGAAGCAGCGCCGTGAAGCCGAACTCAGCGATGATCAATCGGTCATCGAGCTCCATAACCACGCTTGACGCTTCGCTGCACGACTCCATCGATGGGGTCGTGCAGCGCCTGTCCGGCATTCTCCTGGGCAAGGAGCCGCAGATCAAGCAGGCCCTCGCCTGCCTGTTCGCGCGCGGTCACCTGCTGATCGAAGATCTGCCCGGCATGGGCAAAACGTTGCTCTCCCACGCGCTCGCCCGGGTGCTGGGGTTGAGCTTCAACCGGATTCAGTTCACCAGTGACCTCCTGCCGGGCGATATCGTCGGTGTGTCCGTGTTCGATCGGGACAGCAGTACGTTTCGCTTCGTCCCCGGTCCCGTGTTCGCCCAGGTGGTTCTGGCGGACGAGGTCAACCGCGCCACGCCGAAATCGCAAAGCGCGCTGCTCGAGGCCATGGAAGAGGGCCAGGTGACGGTCGAGGGCGAAACCCGCTCGCTGCCGGATCCATTCTTCGTCATAGCCACCCAGAACCCCTCGACGCATACCGGCACGTTCGCGTTACCCGAATCGCAGCTCGACCGATTCCTCATGCGCATCGAGTTGGGATATCCGGATCCGGATGTCGAGCGGGAACTTCTCCGACAGGGCGATCGGCGTGGGGCGCTCGAAGACCTCGAGCCGGCCATCAGCGCAGAGCGTCTCGCTGAGATTCAGAGCGCCGTCGATGCGATCAAGGTATCCGATCCGCTGATCGACTACCTGCAGCGGCTGTTGCATTTCTCGCGTCACGAGCCTGACTTTGCATACGGATTGTCGCCCCGGGGCGGCCTTGCGCTGCTGAAAGGCGCACGGGCCTGGGCATTGCTGCACCGGCGCAGTCATGTCGTGCCTGAAGACGTGCAGGCGGTGTTGCCGGCGGTCGTCGAGCATCGGCTGCGTTCGTCCGCCGATTTTTCGGGGCACGGCGGCGGGGCGCTGGCGCAGAAGCTGCTGTCCAACGTCGATGTCGTCGGCTAGCGTCGGGTTCAGCCCGCCCGGCGGACGCTTCAAACGCTGGATCGAGCGGCGGATTCCGCCCACTCGCCGGATCACGCTCAGCCAGGACACCGTGTTCATCTTTCCGACGGTGACCGGATTCGTGTTCGGTGGCCTCGTCGTGTTGTTGATCCTGGGCGCCATCAACTATCAGAACAGCCTGATATATGGCGTGGCCTTTCTGCTCGGCAGCCTGTTCCTGGTAACGATCCTTTACACGTTCCGCAACCTGTCGGGCTTGACCATAGAGCTCGCAGGTGTGGGGACCGGGTTCGTCGGCGAGGACGTGGAGTTCGCGGTGCGGGTGTCACGACCGGCAGGGGCCGGCCGTGAAGGGGTTCAGCTCGGCTGGCCCCTGTCCATCATGCAGTGGGTCGAGGTGTTCGACGCCGAGGCGTCGACCGTCAAGTTGTTTGTCCCGGCCCGGATGCGCGGTTGGTTGAACCCTGGCAGGTTGTTGATAGAAACCTACTTTCCTCTGGGGTTGCTGCGCGCCTGGACCTGGGTGGATCTCGACGCGACCGGTCTGGTTTATCCTCAGCCGCTGTTCGACGACCCCCCCGAACCGAGCACCAGCCAGCGCGATGAAGGCGCGCTGATCGATCCGAGTGGCAGCGATGATTTCAATGACATGCGTGCCTACCGGGCGGGTGATCCGGTGCGGCATATCGTCTGGCGCTTCTATGCCCGCTCGGATGATCTGGTGGTCAAAGAGTATGCGAGTTTCATCGATCCTCGCTTCATCCTCGATTGGGACAATGTGGCAGGTGACGTCGAGGCGCGCCTGAGCAAGCTGACCGGAATGGCGTTGACCGCGGCGCGCCGGGATCGCGAATTTGGTCTCCAGATTCCGGGAACCGAGATACCACCGGCCGTGGGTGAAGCGCACCTGGAAACCGTTCTCAAGAGCCTCGCGTTGTATGAACTCCCTGCTCGAGAATCCTAAACCAACCTCGCGCGATGCCAGCGCGGGGGGTGTGGCGCATCAGATACCGCGCAACAGCCTGGTGCTGCTGATGCTGGCGCAGGTGGTCGTGGTGCTGCCACATGCGGCGCACCTGTCGCTGTGGATCGTTGCCGTGGGGTTGTTCTGCGGTTGGTGGCGCGCGATGGTCTACCAGGGTCGGTTCGGGTACCCGCGCGCCTGGGTCAAGCTGTTGCTGGTGCTGGCATCGGGACTTGGCGTGGCGATCAGTGAGACCGGTACCTTCAGTCTCGAGACCGCGGTGGCACTTCTGATCGTGGCCTTCGCGCTGAAGCTGCTGGAGATGAAGAACCGGCGGGATGCCTACCTGGTGATCTTTCTCAGCTACTTCGTGATTTCCACCGAGTTCCTGTTTGACCAGTCCATTCCGATTGCCGGTTATGGGCTGTTCGCCATGGTGGTCGTCACGGCCGGGATGATCGGTTTGAACCAGATGCACACGGTGGTGCACCCGGTTGCCTCCGTGAAGCTGGCCGGCGTGCTGGTGGCGCAAGCGCTGCCGCTGATGTTGATCCTGTTTTTGTTTTTTCCGCGCATCGCGCCCTTGTGGTCCGTGCCCTTGCCCGGGGGTGCCCGCAGCGGGATGAGTGACGAGGTGACCCCCGGGGACATCGCGCGAATGACGCGTTCGGATGAAATCGCCTTCAGGGTGGTGTTCGACGCTGAGGTTCCGCGTCGATCGAAACTCTACTGGCGCGGAATTGTGTACTCCTGGTTCGACAGCGGGACGTGGAGCGTGGGTCCGGTGCCTCGGCTGAAGCGTCCCGAGGATCTGATTCACTGGGCTGGCTGGAATCGCGACGCGGTGTTCTTTCCCGAGCATGACGGTATCGAGGCGGTCGAGTATCAGGTGTTGCTTGAGCCGACGCGCTCGAACTGGCTGTTCTCACTCGACATCCCCTGGCCGTTGACCAGTGGCACGGCGCTGACCCGGGATTTTCGTCTGATGACGAACGATCCGGTGAATTCCCTGTTTCGCTACGAGGTCCGCTCGTACCCGGGCGCGCGGGTCGATGAGGATCTGCCGGACTGGATGCGCGACCGCGAGAGGTACCTCCCGGCAGATGACAACCCACGCACGGTGGCATTCGCCCGGCGTTTGCATTCGGAGTCATCGGGAACGCTTGATTTCGTCAGCAAGGTGTTGAACCACATCCGGGCGCGACCCTACGGATATACCCTTGAACCGCCGCTGTTGCCGAAGCGCGACAGCGTCGATGCGTTCTGGTTCGACACCCAGCGTGGCTTCTGCGTGCACTATGCTGGCGCGTTCGTTTACCTGATGCGGGCCGCTGGTTTACCGGCGCGCATGATCGGTGGTTATCAGGGCGGCGAGGTGAACCCGGTCACCGGACATCTCGTGGTCAGACAATATGATGCCCACGCCTGGGCCGAGGTGTGGGATTCCGGGTACGGCTGGATTCATGTCGATCCGACGGGTGCGGTCGCTCCCGAGCGTATCGAACACGGACTGGATGCGGCGCTGTCGAGTGACGACCGGGCGACGTTGTCGACGTTGACGAACTTGCGCATGGGTGACTTTCCCGGGCTTGCGGATCTGATGTATTTCGTCGAGTCGATGGAACACCGATGGAACATCTGGGTCGTGGGCTACGATGGCGCATTACAGGCGAATTACCTGAAGAATCTGATTGGCGAACTCAGCCCGCTGCGCATCGGACTTGCCATGCTGGTCGGAGGTAGCGCCAGTCTCTCGCTGGTGGTGTTGGCGCTGTTCTGGCGGCGGCGCGCGGCGCCGAGCCATCCGGGCGTGCGGGTGTTTCGGCGGTTCTGCGATGGCCTGCGACGCCATGGCCTTACCCGTAGCCCGGAGGAAACCCCGGCGGTGTTTCTCACCCGGCTCGCCCGCGAGCGTGGTTTTCCCGAGGGCCAGATTGCGACGTTGATCGATCAGCTTGACGCGCTGCTATACAATCCGGAGCGACAAGCGGATCCGTCCGAGTTGCGCCGGTTGCGGCGTGGTTTGCGGCGGGTGCGCCTGCAACTTGCACTGAATGCGACCGGATAGTCAGGCACAGGTACCACATGCAGCTACAGGACCGGCGAACGCCATGTGTGGGCATCTGCTCGACCACGTATGGCGACCTGATCTGCCGCGGTTGCAAACGTTTCGCGCACGAAATCGTTTCCTGGAACGGTTACACCGTGCAACAGCGGGGACGCATCTGGCAGCGTTTGGAACAGGTGCGCGACGGCTGTATCGAAGCGCATCTGACGATCTTCGATGAGTCCCGGCTGCGCGACCACGGTGCAGGGACCGCGGTTCCGCCTGGCGTCAGCCTGCTGCCGGGTGGCAGCCTGCTCAGTGTGGCGTATGAGAGCTTGAGTCAGGCACCCCCGGAGGTCTCCCTCGACATGCTCGGCATTCGCCCCCTCGAGCCGACCCACGCCGCGCGTACCGTCCTGCGGGAGGCGATCGATCAGGAGTTTTATCGTCGCTCCGTTGCGCACTACGAACGCAACTTCAAGACCTCACTGGCTTAGCCGGGCCGATGGATGATCTGGACGATGACCTGGGCCAGGTGCGCACATTCCTTCGCTGCGCAACGCCCGATGCGTGGTTCGCCGCGGCGCTGACGCAACCCGAGGTGCTGCTGATCGATCACGCCAACTGCGAGAAGAAGGCGGCGGGTACCGCGCTCACGCTGCTGTTTCGGTACGTCGATCATGCAGACCTGCTCGATCGATTGTCGCGCCTGGCGCGCGAGGAACTACGGCACTTCGAGCAGGTGGTGGAATTGATGCGCACCCTGAAGGTCGACTATGTGCAGGTCTCGGCCAGCCGTTATGCCGGCGCATTGCGTCAGCGCGTGCGACGCTCCGAGCCTGGCCGGCTGGTCGACACGTTGCTGGTCGGCGCGATCGTCGAGGCGCGGTCCTGCGAGCGCTTCGCCGGACTTGCCCGCTGCTTCGATGACCCCCTGGCACGCTTCTACGGACGCCTGCTGGAGTCGGAAGCCAGGCACTTTGCCGACTACCTGGCGTTGGCCGAGCGTTATGCCGATGGGCCGATCATCGATCGCCTGTCGATTCTGCTGGACGCCGAACGTGAACTGATCGAATCACCTGACCCCGAGTTCAGGTTCCACAGCGGACCGCCGGCTGGCTCGCTGAGCGCCTCACGGGTCTCGTGATTCGGCGGACTGCAGAGCATTCTGCAGCAAGGCGAGCCGGGTCATCGGCCCAACGCCGCCCGGTACCGGAGTGATCCACGCGGCTCGCTCTGCCGCGACCTCGAATTCCACGTCGCCGACCAGATGGCCCGACGCTTCACGGGTGATGCCGACATCGATGACGATTGCTCCGGGCTTGATCCAATCGCCTCGAATCAAGCCGGGCTTGCCGGTTGCCGACACCAGAATATCGGCACGCGCGACATGGGAACGGGTGTCCTTGCTGAACTTGTGTGCGGTGGTGACGGTGCATCCCGCGATCAGCAGTTCCAGGGCCATCGGCCGACCGACGTGGTTTGACGCGCCGACGATCGTTGCATCCAGACCGCGGATTGCGGTGCCCGTATGCTCCAGCAATTGCATGATGCCTTTCGGCGTGCAGGACCGAAGCACCGGCTGACGCAATGCCAGCCGACCGATGTTGTACGGGTGGTAGCCGTCCACGTCCTTGTGCGGGTCGATCCGCTCGAGAACGGCGGACGGGTCGATATGCTCGGGCAACGGCAGTTGAACGAGGATGCCGTCGATGCTCGGATCCTCATTGAGCTCGTCAATCATGGCGAAGAGTTGTTGCTGGCTGGTGTCGCCGGGCAGCTCACGCACGTCTGACTTGAAGTGGACCTGCTGACAATCCCGGCGCTTGTGGCGCACATAGATCTGAGAGGCTGGATCGTCGCCGACCAGCAGAACTGCCAGTCCGGGCTCGCGCAAGCCGGCCTCGGTGCGGGCTTGAACAGTGGCTGCGATCTCGAGACGCAGCGAAGCGGCGATCGCGTTGCCGTCGAGAATTTGGGCGGGCATTGGGCTGTTTTGCCGATTGAATTGAATTGTTGCGACGGGTCGCGATTCTACACGCGTAGTGGTCCTTTAGGGGGCCTCAAAGCTTGTTTGACGCTCTGAAACCCCGTGCGTATGATGCGACCCGCCACGAAGGGCGGCCGATCGGTCGCGTGGCTCTTCATCGAAAAGAGTCATCGACTGCGACAGGTTGTTCGGGGTATAGCGCAGTCTGGTAGCGCGCCTGCTTTGGGAGCAGGATGTCGGGAGTTCGAATCTCTCTACCCCGACCAGATCATCCGCATCCAGGGGTAGAACGGAGGTCCGGATAGGCACGAGTTGAGCGCCCGTAGCTCAGCTGGATAGAGCATCGGCCTTCTAAGCCGAGGGTTGAAGGTTCGAGTCCTTCCGGGCGTACCAGTTCGATGGTGGGCGTAGCTCAGTTGGTAGAGCTCCGGGTTGTGATCCCGGTGGTCGCGGGTTCGATCCCCGTCGCTCACCCCATACGCCTCGCCGGCCACTGATATTAGAGTGAAGTCAATGCAGGTCTCCATAGAAACCACCGGCGGTCTGGAACGACGGATGACCATTGTAGTTCCGTCCGATTCGTTCGAAAAACAGATCACGCAGCGCCTGAAGGATGCGGCGCAGCGCGCCCGGCTGGACGGTTTTCGTGCGGGAAAGGTTCCGCTCAAGGAGATACGCCGCCGCTTCGGACGCTCGGTCCGTCAGGAAGTGGCCGGTGAACTGATGCAGCATTCCTTCTTCGAAGCCGTACAGCAGGAAGACGTCGCGCCCGCGGCATCGCCGAGCCTCGAAGTTCTGAACATGAGCCCCGGCAACGATTTCGAGTTCACCGCGACATTCGAGATTTACCCGCACGTCGGCCTGGGGGACTTTTCGATCATCGAAATATCGCGTCCGACCGCGAAAATTACCGCAGCCGACCTCGACGCCATGGCGGAAAAGCTCCGCGAGCAGCGGAAGTCCTGGGAACCAATCGAACGCGGTGCGCAGGACGGCGATCAGGTCAAAGTCGGTTTCGTGGGTACCCTCGATGGCGAATCCTTCGAGGGTGGCAGCGGCGAGGACGTAACCTTCGTGGTGGGTCAGGGACAGATGATCAAGGACTTCGAGGAGGGAGTGCTCGGCGTGACCCCCGGCGAATCCACCGGCTTTGACGCGACCTTTCCGGAAGACTATCAGGCCGAGAACCTTCAGGGAAAAACGGTGCACTTCGAGGTGACCGTGAATGAAGCTGGCGAGCCACGCGTTCCCGAACTCGACGGCGAATTTTTTGCGGCGTTTGGTGTCTCCGAAGGCGGGCTGGAGGCATTCCGCAGCGAGATCGAGGACAACATGACGCGCGAGCTGACCGCGGCGGTGCGCAGCCAGGTCAAGCGTCAGGTACTCGACGCCCTGGAGCAAACCCACGAGGTGCAACTGCCCGCCGCGATGGTGGCGCGGGAGGTGACCGGTTTGCGCGAGCAGATGATGCAGCAGATGACCCAGTATGCACAGGGCCGCAACACTCCGCAGCTGCCCGATGACATGTTCACGGAGGAAGCGCGGCGGCGCGTCAAAGTCGGGCTGATCGTCAATGAGATAATCGGGTCCGCGGGGCTGGAGGCGGACGCCGATCTTGTCCGTGAGCGCATCGAGGAACTGGCCAAACCCTACGGTCAGCCTGAACAGGTAGTCAGTTGGTACTATAGCAACGAGCAACAGTTGAACCAGGTGCAGATGGCGGTGTTGGAAGATCAGGTCGTGGACCACGTGCTCGAGTGTGCGCAGGTCGAAGAACTCGCCAGCAGCTACGAAGACATTGTTGCGGGCCGCACGCTTGCGCACCCGCAGGACGACGACCATCAGCATGACCATGACCACGATGACGGCGCGGTCGACGAATCAGAATCCGGCAGCGCTTGACGAACGACGCCGCTAGCGAGGGTTAATCATGTCCCACATCGAAGATCCGAATTTGAACCCGATCAACAACCTCGGCCTCGTGCCCATGGTGGTCGAACAGACCGCGCGCGGTGAACGTGCCTTCGACATCTACTCGCGCCTGCTCAAGGAGCGCATCGTGTTCATGGTGGGCACGGTCGACGACCACGTGGCCAATCTGGTGGTAGCGCAGCTGCTGTATCTCGAGTCGGAAAACCCGGACAAAGACGTACATCTGTACATCAACTCGCCGGGGGGGTCGGTGAGTGCCGGCATGTCGATCTACGACACGATGCAGTTCGTCCGTTGCGATGTAAGCACCATGTGTATCGGCCAGGCGGCAAGCATGGGCGCCTTTCTGCTTGCGGCAGGCGCGCCGGGCAAGCGCTACTCGCTGCCCAATTCACGCATGATGTTGCATCAGCCATCGGGCGGGTCGAGCGGGGTCGCGGCCGACATCGAAATCCAGGCGCGCGAAATTCTGTTGATGCGCCAGCGTCTCAATGAGGTCCTTTCCCACCACACGGGCCAGACGGTCGAGCGCGTGGCCGAAGACACGGATCGCGATTTCTGGATGAGCCCCACCGAGGCGGTCGAGTACGGGCTGGTGGATGTGGTTCAGGACCCGCGCAAGGGGGTCGTTACGCCCATCAAGAAATGATTGTTTGAGGGTTGTGAGGTTGCGATGACGGTCGCCACGAGGCAGACCGTAAGGCTTGAAAATGTTGCAGATTCCTAGCAAGGTAGGCCAACCTTAACGGGTGCGAGGTAGATGGGTGGCGGATGACAAGGACGGCAAGGGCGACGAGTCCAGCAAATTGCTGTACTGCTCCTTCTGCGGAAAGAGCCAGCACGAAGTACGTAAGCTGATCGCCGGCCCCTCCGTATTCATCTGTGATGAATGCGTTGAGCTGTGCAACGACATCATCCGCGAGGAGGTCCAGGAGTCGGCTGAGTCCGCCGACGGTGAGAAACTGCCCATCCCTCAGGAAATCAAGGCGATTCTCGATGAGTATGTCATTGGCCAGGAACATGCCAAGAAGGTATTGTCGGTCGCGGTCTACAACCACTACAAGCGGCTCAATTACAGCGCCAAAAAGGACGAAGTCGAACTTTCCAAATCGAACATACTGTTGATCGGTCCCACCGGTAGCGGCAAGACGTTACTTGCGGAGACGTTGGCACGTTTGCTCGATGTGCCTTTCACCATCGCTGATGCGACGACGCTCACCGAAGCGGGCTATGTCGGCGAAGATGTCGAGAACATCATTCAGAAGCTGCTGCAGAAGTGCGAGTACGATGTTGAGCGCGCGCAGGTCGGTATCGTCTATATCGACGAGATCGACAAGATCTCCCGAAAATCGGACAACCCCTCGATTACCCGGGACGTATCCGGGGAGGGCGTGCAGCAGGCGCTGTTGAAGCTCATCGAGGGCACGATTGCATCGGTACCGCCCCAGGGCGGTAGGAAACACCCGCAACAGGAATTCCTGCAGGTCGATACCAGCAGTATGCTGTTCATCTGCGGTGGCGCATTCGCCGGGCTCGAAAAGGTGATTATCGACCGCTCGGACAAGAGCGGCATCGGCTTCGGCGCCCAGGTGAAGGGCGAAGACGAACGTAGCAGCATTGGTGACACGCTGCGCGAAGTTGAGCCCGAGGACCTGATCAAGTACGGCCTCATTCCGGAATTCGTTGGCCGCCTGCCCGTGGTGGCCACCCTCGAAGAACTCGACGTCGACGCGCTCGTGCGGATTCTGACCGAGCCGAAGAATTCACTGACCAAGCAGTACACCAAACTGTTCGAGATGGAAGGCGTGGAAGTCGACTTCCGCGATGACGCGCTGCGCGCCGTTGCCGAGAAGGCAATGGACCGTAAGACCGGCGCGCGTGGTTTGCGCTCGATTCTCGAATCCGTCCTGCTTCACACCATGTACGATCTCCCGTCCACCGATGGCGTCACCAAGGTCGTTATCGACGGCAGCGTGATCAACGGCGACAGCGAGCCGATGTTGCTGTATGAAAACGTCGACAAGGCCAAAGCGGCGCCTGAAGATTGAGGTCAGTATAGATTGCGTGATTCTTAAAAGAGGGGCCGGCACGGCCCCTTTCACTATAGGGTACCCAGACCGAAGATGACCGATCAACACGACGAGATTGTGACCGACATTCCGGTTCTGCCGCTGCGCGACATGGTGGTGTATCCCCATGGCGTGCAGCCCCTGTTTGTGGGCACACAACGTTCGATTCGTGCACTCGAGGCGGCCATGGCGAAGGACAAGCAGGTGCTGCTGATTGCCAAGCGCGAGGCTGAAACCGAAACACCGGAGCGCGACGACCTGTATGAAATCGGTACGATCGCCACGCTGTTGCAACTGCTGAAGCTGCCCGATGGAACCGTAAAAGTACTGGTTGAGGGCGGTCGCCGGGCGCGCGTCCTCGAGTTGGACGACAGTGGTGAGTACCTGTTCGCAGATGTCGAGCAACTGGAGGAAACCCTCGATACCGAAAGCCCGGAGTCGATCGTCCGTTCCGTATTGTCCCGCTTCGAACAATATGCTCAGGTCAAGAAGAACATTCCTGAGGAAGTTGTCGCCTCGTTGTCGGGAATCGACGATCCGGGTCGACTGTTGGACACGATCGCGGCGCAGATGAGCATCGGCCTCGAAGAGCGCCAGCAGATTCTGGAGAACATCGATATCGAGTCGCGTCTCCAGCGCGTGCTCGGCTTCATGGATGCCGAGGTCGACGTGTACCAGATGGAAAAACGCATCCGTGGCCGCGTCAAGAAGCAGATGGAGAAGAGTCAGCGCGAGTACTACCTGAATGAGCAGATGAAGGCCATTCAGAAAGAACTTGGTGACCTCGAAGATGTGCCCGACGAGTTTGAGGATCTGGCCAACCGGATCGAACGGTCCGGCATGGGCAAGGATGCCCGGGAGAAAGCGGTCGGCGAGCTCAACAAGCTGAAGATGATGTCGCCCATGTCAGCCGAGGCGACGGTCGTGCGCAGCTATCTGGACTGGATGCTGGGCGTCCCCTGGAAAAAGAAAAGCCGGGTCCGTCGAGACCTTGCCCAGGCACAGAAGATCCTGGATGAAGACCACTACGGGCTCGAGGAGGTCAAGGAGCGAATCCTGGAGTACCTCGCCGTGCAGGGTCGCGTACGACGTGTGAAGGGGCCGGTGCTGTGTCTGGTGGGCCCTCCGGGGGTAGGCAAGACGTCGTTGGGCGAATCCGTCGCGCGTGCAACCAATCGAAAATTCGTGCGTATGGCGCTGGGTGGGGTCCGTGACGAGGCCGAGATTCGTGGCCATCGCCGGACGTACATCGGTTCCATGCCGGGCAAGATTCTACAGAAGATCTCCAAAGTGGGGGTTCGTAATCCGCTGTTCCTGCTCGATGAGGTCGACAAGATGGGTATGGACTTCCGCGGCGACCCGGCGTCGGCGCTGCTGGAAGTGCTGGACCCGGAACAGAACAACACCTTCAACGACCACTATCTGGAAGTGGACTACGATCTGTCAGACGTGTTTTTCATCTGTACGTCGAACTCCATGAACATTCCGGCGGCGCTGCTCGATCGGATGGAACTGATACGTCTGCCGGGATACACAGAACACGAGAAGCTGAACATTGCGACGCGCTACCTCGCGCCCAAGCAGAAGCGCCTCAACGGCATCGGCGAGCACGACCTGGAGATCACCGATGACGCGGTGGTGCAGCTGATTCGCTACTACACCCGGGAAGCGGGGGTGCGCGGGCTGGAACGGGAGATCGCGAAGTTCTGCCGCAAGTTTGTCAAAGCTCAGGCGTTGGGCGAATCTGAAGTTCAGGTCCGGATCACCGCCGATGATGTAGAGACGCACAATGGCGTTCGAAAATACTCTTACGGCCGTGCCGAAGAGCGAAACCAGATCGGCATCGTTACCGGACTGGCATGGACTCAAGTGGGCGGGGAGTTGCTCAACATCGAAGCCGTGGCAGTCCCGGGAAAGGGCGTTCAGACGAAAACCGGATCGCTGGGCGATGTCATGCAGGAGTCGATTCAGGCCGCGTTGACCTTTGTCCGCAGTCGTGCCACATCGCTCGGGATTCCAGATAACTTTCATGAGAACAAAGACATACACGTTCATGTGCCCGAAGGCGCGACGCCCAAGGACGGCCCCAGCGCAGGTATCGGGATGTGCACTGCCATGGTTTCGGTTCTCACGGGCATTCCGGTCAAAGCCGAGGTGGCCATGACTGGTGAGATCACCCTGCGCGGTCAGGTGTTGCCCGTCGGCGGACTCAAAGAGAAACTGCTCGCTGCGCATCGCGGCGGAATCAGGACGGTCATCATTCCTGACGAGAATGAGCGCGATTTGAAGGAGATTCCGGATAACGTCAAGCAGGACCTCGACATTCGACCCGTGAGGTGGATGGACGAGGTGCTCGACATCGCGCTCGAGCGCATGCCGAAGCCGGTGGATCAGTCAGCGGATGACCCGGGAAAAGTCGTTGTCAAAGATCCCGGGGCTGATCCGGGCAGTGTAAAGGACAGCGACACAATGCAGGTCAAAAGGCATTGAAAGGCCAGTAAACTAGCTGAAAGTTGCTTAATCGAGTCACAATCGTGCAGATTCCTTGACAGTGCTTTTTTGGTGTTGGTATAAACCGAGGCACTTCCCGCGATGCGTGCAGACGCACGTAACAACAACTACTCCATATCTCATTTGAGGGGCGCAGTGTGAATAAAACTGAACTGGTTGACAAAATTGCTGAGGCGGCGGACATCTCCAAGGCTTCGGCAGCGAGGGCATTGGAAGCCACGCTTGATACGATAACCGCGGCACTCCAGGCATCGGATCCGGTAGTGCTGGTTGGCTTCGGTACCTTCAATGCGAGGGATCGGGCGGCTCGAATGGGACGTAACCCGCAGACCGGTGCGCCAATTCAGATCAAGGCTGCGCGAGTTCCGTCCTTCAAAGCGGGCAAGGCGTTGAAGGCAGCGCTCAACCCACAGTGATTTGACGGCGCCGCGTGGCGGTGCCGGCCAGTCTCGATGGCTACTCGATGAGAGGCGCAGTTTCTGCGCCTCTCGCTTTTGGATGCGCCGGGTGGCCCACCCTGGCCCACGATGGCGCGTGAGTGTAGACGGAGGCATTAGATGCTCCAGAAGATGCGCGACAGCGCGCAGGGTTTTGTTGGCAAGATGGTGGGGGGAGTCATCATCGTCGTTCTCACGATGTTTGGCTTTGGCGCGTTCACGGCGTTCGTGAACGATGATCCGGCCGTGGCTAGTGTCAACGGCGAGGACATCAGCCGTGCGGAACTCGGCCTCGAGATCGAGCGCCAACGCCGGCGAATTCTCAATCAGATGGGTGAAGGCGCTGATCCGGACCTGATCGACGTGGTGTCGCTGCAGGGGTCCGTGCTCGAGAGCATGATCAATCGAACGCTGCTCAGCCAGGCGGCGGACGACATGAGGTTAACCGTCGCAGAAAGTGAGGTCGACGTCTATTTCCGTGAGAATCCACAGTTCCAGGTGGCCGGACAGTACGAGCCAGCGTTGGTACGCAGAGTGTTGAACAGCCTGGGACACACGCCGACGTCGTTCCGGCGTGACCTCAAGCGCAGTCTGAGGATGGCCCAACTCAATGGGGCCTTGACCACGACTACACTGGTCACGGATTGGGAGACACGACAATTGGCGGCGCTGCTTTCGCAGACCCGGGACATTGCGTTTTTGAGTTTCGATCCCCTGGAATTGGAAGCCGGCATCGAGTTGGACGAGCAGGCTGTGGAAGACTACTACCTTGCCAACGAAGCAGATTTCATGACCACCGAGTCGATCGACGTCGTCTATGTTTCGTTGACGCTGGCCGACCTGCTGGCGGACGAATCGATCGACGTGTCAGCCGATGCGATCCAGGCGAGCTACCAGGAAAGTCTGGAGGCGTTCGAACGGGTCGACGAACGACGCGCCTCGCATATCCTGCTGGAAGTCAACGCGGCGCGGGACGAAGCCGAGACGCTTGGCTTGGCCGAATCCATTCTCGAACGGGTCGAGCAGGGTGAGGCGTTTGCCGAACTGGCACGCGAGCTATCCGAAGATCCGGGCTCTGCCGAGTCCGGCGGTGATCTGGGTTTTGTCGCCAAGGGCGCCTTCGTCCCCGAATTCGAAGCGGCGATGTGGGCGCTTGAGATCGGTACGGTATCGCAACCCGTTCGCTCGGAGTTCGGCGTGCATCTGATCCTCGTTACCGAGGCGCGTACGCCGGAGTATCCCGAGTTCGAGGCCGTGCGCGATGCGATTGAATCGACGCTTCGCGCGGCACAGGCCGCGACGCTCTACGCAGAGCGGGTTCGACGGATGGATGAACTCGCATTCGAGATGACCGACGGGCTCGATGGGCTGGCGGACCATTTTGGACTGACCGTCGAGCGTGCCACGGGAATCACCCAGGCCGGAACCGAAGGACCATTCGCGAATGCCCGGCTTCGCAACGCTGCATTTTCCGAGGATGTACTCGATCAGGGGTTCAACAGCGCAGTGGTGGATCTGGGCGACCGCGCGACGGTGGTACGGTTGACCGAACAGCATCTGCCCGAACTCAAGCCACTGGCCGAGGTGTCTGATGAGATCCGCGCCGTGCTCATCGCTCGCGAAGCCCAGGATCGCGCGGCCGACGCTGCCCACACCGCCTATCAGGCACTGATCGATGGGGCGGCGAGCTCACTGGTTGCGGCCGAGTCTCAGGCCAAATGGGTGATGTTGAGCAAGAGCCGGCGGCAGAGCCCGAGTGTCGATCCGGCAATCACGCGCGAAGCGTTTCGCTTGCCGCGTCCAATGGGTATCGACCGGGCGGTGGGAAGCACCCGGACCGGAAGCGGGGTTGAAGTTGTGATCACCGTCACCGCGGTCAAGGAAGGCGACTATGGCGCGTTGACGGAAGCTGAGCGCAGCCGTCTGCGGGCCCAGCTGTCGCGTAACGCGGGTGATCGCGACTTTGGAAGCCTGTTTCAGGATCTAAGGGATGCCGCCAGCATCGATCGTTCCTGACTGCGGGCTTTTACGACGCTCCGCAGGAGTTTAGAACCCCCCAGGGTTTTACGAAAAGTTGCCGATGATCGATACCCACAGGACGAGGCGCTGCCCTGGCTGCAGATAGTCGGCAACGTTCAGCCGGTTCCAGCGCGCGATGTCGCGAATCTTCACCCCGTATCGGGCGGCGATTCGCGCCAGCGAATCGCCGGATCGTACCTTGTAGCGAATCTTTCGATCAGCGCTTTTCCCCGGGACGCTCAGCGTCTGGCCCACACGCAAGGGGCGTCGCGGATCCAGCCGGTTGGCGCGCACCAACGCATTGACGCTGGTCGCGTAGCGGCGACTGATCGTCCACAGCGAATCACCCGCAACCACCTGGTAGCTGCCGCCGCGCCGGGCTAGCAGCGGGTTTTGCCGAACCTGACCGGGGTTCATGCGTGTCGTTGGAATCAACAACGTGGCGCCGCTACGGATGAGGTGCCCGGAGAGCGAGTTGCTGGATTTGATCGCGGCAACGCTGGTGTTGTGGCGTTGCGCGATGCTGCCGAGAGTGTCGCCGCTCTTGACCACGTAGCGGGTCCAGCGAATCCCGTCTTTAGGATAACTGCGCATCGCTAGACTCACCGCGGTGCTACGTTCGGTGGGAACGATCAGGCGGTGTGGCCCGTCGGGCGGTGTGGCGCCACGGTTCAGACCCGGGTTGAAGCGAAAGATCTCGTCGATCGGCAGATCGGCGAGCCGGGCGAGCGTACTCAGATCGATCTGGGCGTCGAGGTCGTGGATCACGAAGGCGGGCGCTGACGACAGCGACGGCACCTGCAGTCCGATCAACTCCGGGTCTTCGATGGCTCGCGCAAGCGCCAACAGCCGGGGAACGTAGCGCCGCGTTTCGCCGGGCAACTCGAGTTCCCAGAAGCTCCTGCCCGGGGAACGTTTGATGGCCCGGTAGACGCGACTTGCGCCCGCGTTGTAGGCGGCAATCGCTAGCAACCAGTCGTCGAAGCGACCGTGCAGATACTCCAGATGGTCGAGGGCCGCACGCGTGGAATCGATCGGGTCCCGGCGGCCGTCGTACCACCAGTTCATACGCACACCGTAGTGCCGTGCGGTTGCCGGGAGCAATTGCCACAGTCCGGCTGCGCCGCTGGAGGAGAACGCGTAGGGGTCGAGGGTGCTTTCGATGATGGGTAGCAGGGCAATCTCCGTGGGCATGCCACGCTGTTCAACCGACTCGACCAGATACGCGAGATAGCGTGTGGCGCGAGGCTGAATTCGTTCCAGCAGATCTGGCTGCTGCGCAAGCCAATCGAGCGCCTCGCGCACAGCGGCGCGATCCGCAGCGTGCTCGAGCGCGAAACCGCCGCGCAGTTTGCTCCAGAGGGTCGGGACCGTCGGGACCCCTGGGTCCACCGCTGGGGCTGCTGGTGCCGCTGGACGCGGTAGCTTCGCGGGGCCCGTGATGGAGGGTGGAATGGGCGCGACCGGCTCGTCAGATCGGGTGCGTTCGGTGGTGTCTGGTTCCAGGTTGGGTGTCGCGATGCAACCGTGCAGGCTGCAGGCGAGCACCAGCCAGAGGGTGCCGAGCGGGAGATGCTGACGTGCGAACTTCATCCGTGACCGATGCCTTTGACCGTGCTTCCCGATTACCTTTGACCGTGCTGCGCCCGATTACCTTTGACCGTGCTGCGCACGGGCTGCAAAATGCTCGCCAACTTTGCGGTATGGTTTACGGCGTGGCAAGCAGTGACGGACGAGCGTGAGCAACGCTGAGATACGCGGCGGTTCCCCAGCGGAGGCCGACGATGCAGGGTCCCGGGTCGCCGCGGCACTGGCCATCTGGTTCGAATCCGATCCGGGCAGAGAGATTGTCGGACAGGAAACCGAATTGCTGCTGGAAGGCGCGCGTCGTTTTCACGGCGATTCGATGTTGTGGCTCGGTCCGGTTTCCCTTGGACACCTCGACCTCGACCGATGCATGGTCCGGCAGCGGATCTTCGGAGCGCTGGCGCAGGACAGCGCCCGTCGCTCACGGGCAACTTCGTACGTAGGCGCCATGGAGAGCCTGCCGTTCGCCGCGGCAAGCCTCGATGCCGTGGTATTGCACCATGCGCTCGATTGCGCTGCTGACAGTCGTGTGGCGATGAGTGAGGTCGCGCGCGCGTTGCGACCAGGGGGCCGTCTACTGATCTGCGGTTTCAATCCGTACAGCTTCTGGGGTATCCGTCCCTGGTGGGCCCGGCTACGCCGCGACGCGTTCACCGGTACTCGTTTTGTCAGCCCGATCCGGGTTCTGGATTGGCTGGCGGTCCTGGGGCTCGAGATTGACGACCCGGTACAGTATGCCGTCTACCGGCCGCCGCTCGGCGCGGCGAAGACCGACTATCGACGGCTGGGCTGGTTGCGTCGGCAGTTGGGCCGTTGGCAGATACCCTTTGGCGGCGTGTACGTCATCCTGGCGCGAAAGAAAGCCACGGCAGGCATCGAAGCGAAGGTGACGCGGCGGTTCGGGAAACGACCCGTATTGGTGCCGACGCCTTTGCCGAAGCCCACCGCGCGACACGGCGCCTGATGGGTCTCGTCGTCATTTACACGGACGGTGCATGTCGCGGCAATCCCGGACCGGGCGGTTGGGCGGCGTTGCTACGCTCGGGAGACACCGAGAAGGTGCTCAGCGGGGCGGAGCGGGACACCACCAACAACCGCATGGAACTGATGGCTGCGATCGGAGCGTTAGAGGCGCTGAAGCGGTCGTGTCAGGTGCGGCTCACCACCGACTCCGAGTACGTCCGCCAGGGCGTGACGCGCTGGATTAACGGGTGGAAACGCAACGGCTGGCGGACCTCGCAGAAAAAACCGGTCAAGAACCGGGACCTCTGGGAGCGCCTGGATGCCTCGCTCGGCAATCATGAGATCGAATGGTGCTGGGTCAAGGGGCACAGTGGCGAACCGAGTAACGAACGCGCAGATCTGGAAGCCAACCTCGCCATCGACCGCATGCTCGAGGCCAACACGTGAGACAGGTGGTGCTGGATACCGAGACCACGGGATTGGAAGCCGAGCGGGGCCACAAGATCGTTGAAATCGGGGCCGTCGAAGTGATCGATAGACGTCTGAGCGGACGCCGGTTTCATCACTATCTGAATCCTGATCGAGACATCGATGATGCAGCGATGGAGGTGCACGGTCTCACGCGGGAGTTCCTCGCAGACAAGCCCCGGTTCGCAGAGGTGGCCGACGAACTGCTGGACTTCATCCGCGGTGCGGAACTGGTCATTCACAATGCCGGTTTCGATGTGTCGTTTCTCGATCGCGAGCTTGCGGCGATGGAAGGGCAGCCAGGCTGCATTCGGGATTTCTGTGTGGTGACGGATTCACTTGCGCTGGCCCGCCACAAACACCCGGGCCAGAAGAACAATCTCGACGCGTTGTGCCGGCGCTACGCTGTGGATAATTCGCAGCGCGATTTGCACGGCGCGCTGCTGGATGCCGAAATTCTCGCCGATGTGTATCTGGCTATGACCGGTGGTCAGACGGCGCTGTTCGCCGATGACGCGCAGGCGTCGGTCGCGCCGGGCGATCAGAAACCGTTTGTCTGGCCCTCGCAAGGGTTCCCGGAAGGGTCCCCGGACGGGTCGGCGCAAGCGCCTCGATTCCGGGTGGTCAGGGCCAACGCCGAAGAGCTTGCGCTGCATGAACAACGCCTCGCGGCAATCGACGATGCGTCCGGCGGGATCTGCGTGTGGCGGCGGCTGGTCAACGGCGCCGATGAGCAGACCTCAGAGCAGATAGTGGACGCATAGAAAGCCGGTGACGCCCATCGTCACCGTGTAGGGAAAGGCCATCACCACCATTCGGGTGTAGGAGAGCCGGACCAGCGGCGCGATGGAGGACGTCAGCAGGAACAGAAACGCGGCCTGGCCGTTGGGCGTAGCAACGCTGGGTATGTTGGTGCCCGTGTTGATCGCAATGGCCAGCCGCTCGAAGTGCGCGCGGCTGATCTCCTGAGCATCGAACACTTCGCGCACTTCGTTGATGTACACCGTGGCGACGAATACGTTGTCGCTGATGGCCGACAGTACGCCATTGGCGAGGTAAAACATCGACGGCTGCACGTCGAGATCGAGCGTCAGCACGTAGTCGATGATCGGCTTGAACAGGTGCAGGTCGTGAATGACCGCGACGATGCCGAAAAACACCACCAGCAGCGCCGTGAACGGCAGGGCTTCCTCGAACGCATGACCCAGCTGGTGCTCCTCGATCACGCCGTTCAAGGCGGTCTGAATGACGATCACGGCCAGCCCGATGATACCGACCTCGGCCCAATGGAACCCTAGGGCGACGATCAGCACGACAGCAGCGAATGCCTGCACGGTAAGACGTGCCCGCTCCGCGGGCGTTCGGTTTCTGGTCTGCAGCGCGTCGAATTCCTGCAGAATTTCGCGCACGGGTGCCGGAAGCTCCGCGCCGTAGCCGAACCGTTTGACGCTTTCCAGCACCATGCAGGTGATCAGTCCGACGGCAAGCACCGGCATGGTGATGGGTGCCATCCGTACGAAAAATTCGGCGAATTCCCAGCCCAACTTCCCGGCGATGAGCAGGTTCTGAGGTTCGCCGACCGTGGTGCAGACACCGCCAAGCGCGGTCCCCACCGCGCCATGCATCAACAGGGTGCGCAGAAACGCGCGGAACTGATCGAGTTCTTCCCGGTGCAGTTCCTGAATGTTCTGATCCTGGGTGTGATCATGACTGTCCTGATGGTCGACGCGAAATCCGGAGGCCACTTTGTGGTAAACGGCGTAGAAACCCAGCGCCACGCTGATGATTACCGCGGTGACGGTGAGGGCGTCCAGGAAGGCCGACAGGAACGCTGAGACAGAAGAAAAAAGTAACGCAATTAATACCTTAGAGCGCACTCCTAGAATTATCTTCGTGAACATGAAAAGCAACAGCTCTTTCATGAAATAGATGCCGGCCACCATGAACATCAGCAACAGGATGACCGGAAAATTGCTGAACACCTCGGCGCGGATGGTGTCCGGATGGGTCATGCCGATGAGCACGGCTTCGATGGTCAGCAAGCCGCCCGGCTGTAGGGGGTAGCACTTCAGGGCCATCGCCAGGGTAAATATGAACTGGAGGACCAGAATCCAGCCCGACGCGAAGGGCCCGATGGTGTTGAACAGAATGGGATTGAGGATCAGAAACGCAAGGATAGTGCGTTTGTACCAGTCCGGCGCGATGCCGAGAAAGTTCGACCAGTATGCCGACAAAATTGATGCTGCGCCGATGTGCCGAAGGGCCATGTTATCGTATTTTACATCCGAGAGGTTTCCGGGGGTGCGCGAATCGATGTGGCCATACGACCCTGACGAATTCGAGTCGTTGGTTACCCCGCCCGCCGGTGCGAACCACGATGATGCGTGGTACTTCCCCTATATCGATCAGCAGATACTCTGTGTCTCGGAGCACGGCAGCGTACGTCCGATCGACGCGGATGCGTTTCGCTGGCTGCAGATCGAAGTCGACGCGGAGATCTATCTGGGCCACTACCGTGGCCGTTCCTGCTTCGCCGTAGCGGCGCGCGGTAGCAGTCAGGAAGGGTTCGCGCTGATGGATCTACGTGGCTGGCTCGGTCGGGTTGACGCATCGCTGTTCTATCTTGCCGGTCGCGCCAAGCAACTCGTCGACTGGCATCTGGACCACGCATTCTGCGGACGATGCGGCGCTGCGATGGAGGATCACCCGCAGGACCGGGCGCGCACCTGTGGGCGCTGCAGCCTGATCAGTTATCCACGCCTGTCGCCCAGCATCATCGTATTGATCCGGCGCGGACAGGACATGTTGCTGGCGCGCAACGCGCGCTGGCCGACCGGCATGTTCAGCACCCTGGCGGGATTCGTGGAGCCGGGTGAATCGATTGAGCAGACCGTGCACCGGGAGGTGATGGAGGAGGTCGGTCTGAAGGTCACCCGTCTCCGCTATCTGGGTAGTCAATCCTGGCCGTTCCCGAACTCGCTGATGCTCGGCTTCCATGCCGACTATGCCGGGGGCGAGATTCTCTGCCAGGAGCGCGAGATCTCTGAGGCGCGCTGGTTCCCCCATGACGATTTACCGGACGTTCCGCCCGGTACGGCCATCTCGCGTTGGCTCATCGATGCGTTCATCGAAGACCAGCGCTCACCGGCTGCTAATCACTAACACACCGGATGGGTCAATCGTTGGGGGTCGGCGGCAGGCTGAGGCTGCCGAAAATCTCCATCAGTTTGAACGCCATCATCAGATAACCGTCGGCACGGAAGCGACCCTGCATGAACGCGTCGATGGCATTCTCGCGGCCGCTTAGAATCCGCCATGCGGTATCCATATCGCTGAACAGGAAGGACACGTCCGGTTCGCTGATGGTCGCCAGACCCACGTCGAGGTGACCGTCATCGAGCGCGAGAAACACGTCATCGCTGCCACCGATGGCGAGCCTGATGTCCATTCGTAGGCCCTGCGCGGCCTGTGGGCGGAACCGCTTTGCCAGTTCCTCGGCAAGGGTTTGCGAGCTGATCGACATGCCGGGCATCTCACCGGAACCCACCCGTGGGGTCAAGCCGCAGGCCACGGCGCCGCCGGTAGACGCTCAACGGAGCACCAAGTACAGTACGGCGCTTTGCGCGATTTAACCAGCCGATGGAATATCTCTACGACTACCTGGCGTTTCTGGCGAAAGCCGTGACCGTGACGGCTGCGGTGCTTGCCATTATCGCGGCGATCGTCAGCGCCGGCAGCCGTCGAACCAGGAGGGACGGCGGCCACCTCGAACTGCGTAAACTCAACGACGTGCTGCGTGACATGCAGCGCAGCGTATCGCAGACGTTTCTTCCGCCTGCCCAGCAGAAGAAGGCGCTGCGTAAAGACAAGAAGCAGGACAAGAAAGAGGACGCGGCCCGCGAGCCGCGCCGGCGAGTGTTCGTAATCGACTTTCATGGCGATGTGCAGGCGTCGGCTGTAGAGCAACTGCGTCACGAGGTGACCGCGGTGCTCTCCGACGCGAACTCGGACGATGAGGTGGTGGTCAAGATCGACAGTGGGGGCGGGATGGTCCACAGCTACGGATTGGCCGCCTCGCAACTGGCCCGGGTGAAGGAACATGGCGTCAAACTGACGGCATCGATCGACAAAGTCGCGGCGAGTGGCGGGTATCTGATGGCATCGGTCGCCGACCGCGTGCTGGCCGCGCCGTTTGCCATCGTCGGATCCATCGGGGTGATTGCGCAGATTCCCAACGTGCATCGCCTGCTGAAGAAGCATGACGTGGATGTCGAGGTGCTGACCGCGGGGGAATACAAGCGCACCCTGACGGTGTTCGGCGAGAACACGGACGCAGGACGCGCAAAACTCGAGGAAGAGCTGAACGACGTGCACGCGCTGTTCCAGGAGTTCGTGGCTGAGAATCGACCTCAGGTCGCGCTCCCGGAGGTGGCCACCGGCGAATCCTGGTATGGCACCCGGGCAATCGAGCGCAAGCTGGTGGACGAGTTGATCACCAGCGATGCGTATTTGTGCACAGCTTGCGAGGAAGCCGACGTATTCGAAGTGCGTTGGGTCGAGGACAAAAAGCCGATCGAGCGGCTGCTTTCGCACCTCACCCGGGCCTGGAAGTCGAGCCCGCTCGGGGAGCTCATGGAACACTGGACGGGAGGACCCCGATGAGCACGTTTCGCGCGCTGCTGGTTGAAAAACAGGACGATGGCAGCTTCACGCGCGGGGTGGTGGAGCGTTCGGTCGATGATCTGCCGAAAGGCGAGCTGTTGGTCGAGGTGGCGTATTCGTCACTCAACTACAAGGATGGCTTGTCGGCGAGCGGCAATCCGGGCGTGTCGCGAAACTTTCCACACACGCCGGGGATCGACGTAGCGGGCGTTGTCCTCGAAAGCAGCGTCGATGCCTTCGCAGCGGGTGATGAAATCATCGCCATCGGATTCGACCTCGGCATGAATACGCCCGGAGGCTTCGGCCAGCGGGTTCGGATTCCCGCCGCGTGGGCGCTTGCTCGACCCGAGGCCTTAAGCTTGAAGGAAGCGATGCTGCTGGGCACGGCGGGATTCACGGCCGCGTTGTCCATTGCCAAACTCGAAGCGGCCGGCATGTGCACCGATGGCGGGCCCGTCCTGGTCACCGGCGCTACGGGCGGCGTCGGTTCGGTCGCGGTGGCACTGTTGTCGCAGCTCGGTTACGAAGTGGCGGCATTGACGGGAAAGGCCAGCCAGCACGAATTTCTCAAAGGGCTTGGCGCGACGACGGTTATCGACCGCAGCGAGCTGAGCGAGGCGAATTCGCGGCCCCTGTTGAAGGAAGCCTGGGGTGGCGTGGTAGACACGGTCGGCGGTGCCATTCTGTTCAACGCGGTCAAGGCGCTGCGTTACGGCTGCAGCCTGGCGGCATGCGGGCTGGTTTCCTCACCGGACATACCGGCCAGCGTGTTTCCGTTCATTCTGCGCCACGTCAACCTGCTCGGGATCGATTCAGTGGAACTGCCACTGACGCAGAAACGTGAGGTCTGGTCGCGATTGGCGGGTGAATGGAAGATCGACGGCTTGGACGCGCTGGAACACCCACTGACACTGGATACGATCTCGGACGCCATCGACACGATCCTCGCGGGGCAGATGGTCGGCCGTGGCGTGCTGGATCTGAACGCCTGAGTCAATCCCGGCGCAGATGTTCCGACACCGCGATCGGACTCGGGTAGCGGAATATCACCAGGTAGGTCGACAGCAGGAACGTCAGCACCGTGGCGCCCTGCAGAATGTGGGAGGCTTCCTCCGAGATCAGCGCGAGGCTGGTGGCCAGGTAGGCGACCAGCAGCGAGAACTCACTGGCCTGGCCGAGGCGCACGCCGGTTTCCCAGGCGACGTTCGACGGCTCCCCGCGCCAGCCAAGCAACGCTCGGAAGACCATGGGCTTCACGGCAACCAGTACGACCGCCAACAGCAGCGTAGGAAAGAGCACGTCCATCAGCAGCCACATGTCGATGGCCGCCCCGGCGGAAAAGAAGAACAGCACCAGAAAGAAGTCGCGTAGTGGCCTCAGGCTCTCGGCGATGTACTGGGAGATGGGGCTGGTCGCGAGCGCGACCCCGGCGATGAATGCCCCGATCTCGAAGGACAAGCCCAGATACTGAGCGGCGGTGGCCACCCCCAGACACCAGCCAATCGCGGCCAGGAATATGAATTCGTGGAACGCGTCAAAGCGATGAATCAGCGGAAGCACCACGAAGCGCACCGCCACAAAGGCGCCGCCCGCCAGCAGTGGCAGGGCGGCGAGCACTCGACCCACGCTGAATATGACCTGCTCCGGGTCATCCTGTAACCCGGTCATCATGATCAGCACCAGGATCGCGATGAGATCCTGGACCAGCAGCAGGCTGACCACCAGTTCACCGATGTGGCGGTGATGAAGCACCGTGGTCGGTAGCAGCTTGATACCGATGATTGTGCTCGAAAAGGTGCAGGCGATGCCCACGATCAGTGAATCGGTGGTCGAAAATCCGAACGCCAGCATCAACCCCGCGCCGCAGGCGAAAAACACCGCGCTGCTCAGTAATGCGACCAGCGTGGTCGCGCCGACCATGTTTTTCAGTTTCGAGGGTTGCAGGTCCAGACCGACCAGGAACAGCAGGAAGATGATGCCGATTTGGGAAATCTCGTTGAGCACTGCAGGGTCGGCGACCCACGCTAACCCGTGGGGGCCCAGCACACAGCCGATTGCAATGTAGGCGACCAATAGCGGCTGCCGGGTGAACAGCGCCGCGGTCGCAAGCAACGCGGCGCCCGAAAAGATCAGAAAAAATGACTCGACGATGCCCGAGTGCATGAATGTCCCCAAGATTCCGGGAACATTATGACAGTAACGAGATCAGGAACGGGCGACGCGGCGGTAGGCGGGCTCCGGTGTGATGACTGAGCCCTGATAGGTGGTCCGTTCGACCTCGAGCGCGCGGCGCGCAATGGCGAGATCGGAATCGTCCCTCATCAGATACGAATCGAAACCGCAGCGGTGCATGTAGTGCACGAGATCTTCGTGAACCGAGCCGGCTGCACGCAGTTCGCCGCGAAAGCCGAACCGGGAGCGAAGCAGGACAGCCAGCGAGAGGCCACGACCGTCGGTAAATGCGTCGAACCGGATGGCAATCAGCGCGAGTGTCGGGATGACCTCCGCGAATTCTGCTGGTTCGGCATCCACGTCCAGCCACACGCCGCTGTCCGCGGGTAGCACGTCGCGGTGCGCAAGCCAATAGGCGAGCGGGTAGATGGCGGGTCCGGCAACGGGCGAGGGGGCGTCGGCGTCCACCCACGTCCGGTCCTCGGCAACGATACCGTCGGCGCTAAGCAGCTTGGCCATAGACTTGTGCTTTGAATGGCTCCAGGCCGATGCGCCGGAAGCATTGAATGAAGGTTTCATCGCGTACCCGGCAGTCCAGGTAGACCTCGAGGATCTGTTCTATCACGCGGGTCACGTCGGCACGGGAGAACGACGGACCGAGAATCTGACCCAGCGAGGAGTCTTTGCCGGCGTGGCCCCCGATGGAAATCTGGTACCACTCGGCGCCTTTTTTGTCGACCCCGAGGATGCCGATGTGGCCCACATGATGATGACCGCAGGCGTTCATGCAACCCGAAATGTTCAGATCGATCGGCCCCAGGTCGTGCAGGTAGTCGAGATCATCGAAGCGGCGCTGCAGTGCTTCGGCGATGGGGATCGATTTTGCGTTGGCGAGCGAGCAGTAGTCGCCGCCGGGGCAGCAGATGATGTCGTTCAAGGTGCCTACGTTTGCGGTACCCAGGCGCTGGGCGTCCGCTTCCTGCCACAATTCGAAGAGTTTTGCTTCGGGAACATCGGGCAGCACGAAGTTCTGTTCGTGACTGATCCGGATTTCGCCCAGGCCGAACCGATCGGCCCATGCGGCCACGGCTTCCATCTGCCGGTCCGTGACATCGCCGGGGGCGACGCCTGGAACCTTGGTGGACAGCGTGACAACCGCGTAACCCGTCTGTTTGTGCGGGTACACGTTGTTGGCAATCCAGCGACTGAACACAGGATTGGCGATGCGAGCTTCGGCCAGCGGCTGGGCGGGCGCCGGTTGCGCCGCCAGGTTCGGGCGATCGAAGTCCGCGCAGACCCGCGCCACTTCGGCTTGCGTGAGTGTGCCGGGTCCGTTTTCGAGATGGACCCATTCGGCATCCACCTCGTCGCGGAACTTTTCGGCGGTCATGGCGCGAACCAGAATTTTGATGCGTGCCTTGTATTTGTTGTCACGCCGGCCGTAGCGGTTGTAGACGCGCAGGATGGCCTCCAGGTAGGTGAGCAGGTGCTCCACGGCCAGACCCGTGCGAATCAGGCTGGCGATCACCGGGGTGCGTCCGAGGCCCCCGCCGACCTTGATGTCGAATACGGGCTCGCCCGTCGAAGCCTTGCGAACATCGATGCCGATGTCGTGCACGTCGACGGCGGCACGATCCGAGTCTGCGCCATTGACTGCAATCTTGAACTTGCGGGGTAGCCAGTCGAATTCCGGGTGCGACGTCGACCATTGACGAATGAGTTCGCAGTACGGGCGTGGGTCTAGGATTTCATCGGCCGCCACGCCGGCGAACTGGTCGGTGGTGACGTTTCGGACGCAGCTGCCACTGGTCTGAATCGCGTGCATGTCGACTTCGGCGAGCTCTGCGAGTATGTCCGGCACTTCCGCCAGCTCCGGCCAGTTGAACTGCATGTTCTGGCGGGTGCTCAAATGGCCATAACCCTTGTCGTAGTGGCGCGAGATATGCGCCAGTTTGCGTAGCTGGGTCGAGGACAGGGTGCCGTAAGGAACGGCGACGCGAAGCATGGGCGCCAGACGCTGGATGTAGAGACCGTTGCGCAGCCGCAACTGCAGGAACTCCTCGTCGCTGAGCTTGCCGTCGAGGTAGCGTTGCGTCTGGTCGCGAAACTCCTCGACCCGCTGGCTGACGAACGCTTTGTCCAGCGTGTCATACCGATACATAGGCTTTCCGATACTGGGTGTTCAAGTACATAGGCGCCTGCCCGAAAACTGCGGAAACTTAGCAGTTGGATGCGGCCCTGAGAACTAACCAAAACGCATATCGTTAGAGTCGATGCAGGGGCCTGAACTGGCGTTATTGGCGGTTACTTCCGGCTGGGACTCCAGCTGGGATAGAATCGCACACCGATCCGACGGAGACCCGAACGTGAGCGAAAGCGAAAACCCTGCGACGAGCCCGACCCCCGAGCCCACCAAACACTGGTCGGACCGCAAAGCCGACACCGTTGGCGTGCTGGTGATATTCGCCGCCGTGGTATTGGCCGCCCTGCACTTTATTTCCGGCGGCCTCAGCTCCTGATCGGGGATTAGCGCGTCTCGTAGCCCAGATTGGGACGCAACCAGCGTTCAGATTCCGCCAGATCCAGTCCGGTTCTGCGGGCGTAATCACTGACCTGGTCGCGACCGATCTTGCCGACTCCGAAGTAGCGCGCCTCGGGATGGGAGAAGTACCAGCCCGAGACCGATGCGGCGGGTAGCATGGCCAGCGTCTCGGTCAGCTCGATGCCCGTTGCAGATTCGGCCTCGAGCAGCTCGAACAACGTAGTCTTCTGCGTGTGATCCGGGCACGCCGGGTAGCCGGGGGCGGGACGAATACCCCGATAGGACTCTTTGATCAGCTCGACGGTGCTCAGATTTTCACCGCTTGCGTAGCCCCACAGTTCGGTTCGGACACGTCGATGCAGCGCTTCGGCGAGTGATTCGGCCAGCCGGTCGGCCAGCGCTTTGAGCAGAATCGAGTTGTAATCGTCGGCATCGGCCTCGAACTGGGCTGCCCGTTGTGCGACCCCGTGACCGGTGGTGACGGCAAATCCGCCCAGGTAATCCGGAACTCCGGTGGGCGCGACGAAATCGGCCAGGCTGAAATGAGGCCCCTTTGCACCTTTCTTCGCCTGTTGGCGCAGCGCGTTGACGACGGCCATCGGATGCTTGCGCTGCTCATCGCGATACACCGTGATGTCATCCGGGCCGGTACGGTTTGCCGGCCAGAGTCCGACGACTGCGCGAGCGTCCAGCCACTCCTCCGCAACGATCTGGTCGAGCATGGCGCGGGCGTCGGCATACAGCGCGGATGCGGCCTCTCCAACCACGTTGTCCTTAAGGATGCGCGGAAATTTACCGGCCAGCTCCCAGGTCATGAAGAACGGCGTCCAATCGATTGTCTCGATGAGCTCGGCAATGGAGAAATCGGTCAGCGTGTGCACGCCCGGACGCGCGGGGTTTGGGGGGGAGTAGCCTTCCCAGTCGAACTTCGGAGCCGCCGCGATCGCGTCGCGATAGGGCAGCAGTTCGAGCTTTGCGCTGCGTTTCTCGTGGCGCTCGCGAATCGCCTGGTACTCGTCCCGAACAGCCCCGACGAACTCCTTGGACTTGGTCTCCGAAAGCAGTGACGTGACCACGCTGACGCCGCGAGACGCGTCGGTGACGTACACGGTGGTACCGCTGAACGCCGGTTCGATCTTGACTGCCGTATGCGCTTTCGAGGTGGTCGCGCCACCGATCAACAGTGGCAGGTCGATGTTGAGGCGTTCCATCTCCGATGCGACGTGGACCATCTCGTCGAGGCTCGGCGTGATCAATCCCGACAGGCCGATCAGGTCCGCCTGTTCAATCCGGGCGGTCTCCAGAATCTTCTCGCACGGTACCATCACGCCGAGATCGATCACCTCGTAGTTGTTGCACTGCAGGACGACGCCCACGATGTTCTTACCGATGTCGTGCACATCCCCTTTGACCGTGGCCATGACGATCTTGCCCTTGGCCCGATCGCCGGGTTGTTTCTCCGCGTCGATGAATGGGACGAGATGCGCCACGGCTTGCTTCATCACCCGGGCACTCTTCACCACCTGGGGCAGAAACATCTTGCCTTCCCCGAACAGGTCGCCGACTACATTCATGCCGTCCATCAGCGGCCCCTCGATGACCTCGATGGGCCGCTCGACTTCGAGTCGCGCTTCCTCCGTGTCGGCGACGATGAACGTGTTGATCCCTTTGACCAGCGCATGACTGAGGCGCTGGGTCACGGGCCAGCTGCGCCATTCCGGATCCTCGACTTCCACCTTGGCGCCCTTCACGTCGTATTTGGCTGCGATCTCCAGAAGGCGCTCGGTAGCGTCCGGACGGCGGTTCAGAACCACGTCTTCGACCCGCTCGCGAAGCTCGGCCGGAAGATCTTCGTACATCCCCAGCTGCCCGGCATTGACGATGCCCATGTCCAGACCGGCGCGAATCGCGTGATACAGGAACACCGCGTGAATCGCTTCGCGAACCGCATTGTTGCCACGAAACGAGAACGACACGTTGCTCACGCCGCCCGACAAGTGGGCGTGCGGCAGATTCTCCCGAATCCATCGGCACGCTTCGATGAAGTCGCGGCCGTAGTTGTTGTGCTCGTCCATGCCGGTGCCGATGGCAAAGATGTTCGGATCGAAAATAATGTCCTGGGGCGGAAATCCGACTTTATCGACCAGCACGTCGTAGGAGCGCTGGCAGATATCGATCTTGCGCTGCAGGGTGTCGGCCTGGCCTTGTTCATCAAACGCCATCACCACCACCGCAGCGCCATAGCGAAGCGCCAGGCGTGCCTTGTCGATGAACGCCTGTTCGCCCTCCTTGAGGCTGATCGAGTTCACCACGGCCTTTCCCTGGATACAGCGCAACCCCGCCTCAATGACCTCCCAGCGGCTCGAGTCGACCATGATAGGCACCCGGCTGATATCGGGCTCTGAAGCAATCAGTTTCAGAAATCGGGTCATCGCCTCGACACTGTCGAGCATCCCCTCGTCCATGTTCACATCGATCAGCTGGGCACCGTTTTCGACTTGTTGGCTTGCGACCGCCAGCGCCTCTTCGAAGGCATCTTCCTTGATCAGCCGTTTGAAGCGTGCGGATCCAGTGACGTTGGTGCGTTCGCCAATGTTGACGAACAGGCTGTCGTCGTCGATCACCAGCGGTTCGAGGCCGGCCAATCGCAGATTGCGCGAAGGCTCGGTTCGCTGCCGAGGTTTCAACCCGGCGACCGCCTCACGAATGGCCTCGATGTGTGCCGGCGTGGTACCGCAGCAGCCTCCGACCAGGTTCAACATCCCGGCGCGGGCAAATTCGGCCAGAATCCCGGCCATGTAATCCGGCGTGTCGTCATAGCCGCCGAACGCATTCGGCAGACCGGCGTTGGGATGTACGCTGACGTAGGATTCGGCGATGCTCGACAACGATTCGACATGGGGGCGCAGCTGATCGGCGCCGAGTGCGCAATTCAAGCCGGTAATCAGCGGCCGTGCATGTGCGATCGAAAGCCAGAACGCTTCCGGGGTCTGCCCGGACAGAGTGCGGCCGCTGGCATCGGTAATGGTTCCAGAAATCATGAGCGGCAGGCGCTTACCGGCGGCCTGATACGCCGTCTCGATGGCGAAGATCGCGGCCTTGGCATTCAGGGTGTCGAAGACCGTTTCGATCATCAGCAGATCACTGCCACCCGCGATCAACCCTGCGGCAGCTTCGAGGTAGGCTTCGAGCAGTTCTTCGAAGCTGGTGTTGCGCGCGCTGGGGTCGTTGACGTCCGGTGAGATGCTTGCGGTTCGATTGGTGGGGCCGATGACACCCGCCACGAAACGCGGCCATTCAGGGTCGCGGCGGGTGGCCTCGTCGGCACATTCCCGAGCCAGCAGCGCGGCGCGCTGGTTCAGTTCGGCGCAGCTGTCCTCGAGACCGTAGTCGGCCTGGGCAATGCGTGTCGCACTGAATGTGTTGGTCGAAATGATGTCCGCGCCGGCGTCGAGATAGGAACGATGGACCTCGCGCACGATCTCGGGCTGGGTGAGCGTCAGCACGTCGCCATTGCCGGCCAGCGCCAGGGGATGATCGGCGAATCGCTCACCACGAAAGTCGTCTTCGCCCAGACCATAGGCCTGTTGCGCAGTTCCGGTCGCGCCGTCGAGCAGCACGATTCGGCATTTCAGAGCGGCGGTGAGTGGATCGGAAGACACGAATCCGCGTCCGGCAGATGGTCGGGGAGCCTATGGTAGGGCACGGCAATATGAACACAACTGAAGTTCCAGAGGTTCAACGTGAGTACGGTTCATGCGCGCCACATCCCAGATCCCATGACCCTGCGATCCCCGGCTGGCGCGGCGACGCTGCATCGCCTAATATACCCGACTGTTTTGGTCGGGATTAGGCCGGCACGTGGTAGAAATTTCCGAAAAGGCGCAATCCTATCTGCGGGATCTGCTCAGCGAGCAGAACGACGGCGCCGTCGGTATCCGGGTGTTCGTGGCCCAACCCGGCACGCCGCAAGCGGAAACCTGCATCGCCTACTGTCGCCCCGGCGAGGCCCAGGACGACGACGTCCCGATTCAATACGAAGGCTTCACCGCCTGGTTCGAGAAGCGCAGCGAGTCGTATCTGGTCGATGCGGTGGTCGATTTCCAGGAAGACCGGATGGGTGGCCAGCTGACCATCAAAGCGCCGAATGCGCGGACCCCCGATGTGAGCGAAGACTCCCCGATCGAAGATCGGGTCAACTACGTGCTGTACAACCAGATCAACCCGGGCCTTGCGTCCCACGGCGGCAAGGTGACTCTGGTCGAGATGGTCGAGACGGACGAAGGCCACACGGCGGTGCTGCAGTTCGGTGGGGGCTGTCAGGGCTGCGCAGCGGTCGACATCACGTTGAAGCAGGGCGTCGAAAAATCACTGCTCGAGCAAGTTCCGGATCTGGTGGCCATCAAAGACGCCACCGACCATACGATCACGGAAAACGCCTACTACCAGTAGGTCCCCTCGCATTTGGCCGAAGAACCTGGTCGTTGCGGCCTACGCTTGAGCGCCGCGACATCCACACGGAACCCGTGCTATTCCTCCCAGTCGACAGCGGGCCCGAAGATGAATGTCAGGCCGCGTTGACGTCCTGGCTGTGACGACGACGAGCCGGTAACACATCACGCAGATCTCCGGCCAAACCAGTGAGCAGCTCCACCGTCGTATCCCAGTCGATGCACGCGTCCGTGACCGAGACGCCATAGCTCAGATTCTTCGGGTCGACCAGCTTCTGGTTTCCTTCGTGCAGGTTGCTCTCCACCATCAGGCCCATGATCGACCTGTTGCCATCGAGAATCTGGTCGCGGGCGTCACGCGCCACAAACGGCTGGCGGTTGTGATCCTTGGCCGAATTTGCATGGCTGCAATCGATCATGATATTGGCTGCGAGGCCGGCCTTGGCCAGTTCTCGTTCACAGGCGAGGATGTGTTCGCGCTGGTGGTTTGGTCCATTGTGTCCGCCGCGCATCACGATGTGTGCATTGTCGTTGCCGCGGGTATGGATGATGGCGACCTGACCGTCGGGGCTGATGCCCAGGAACCGGTGCGGTTTGGCGACTGATTGGAGCGCATTCAGGGCGACCTCCAGGCCACCGTCCGTGCCATTTTTGAAGCCGACCGCGCAGGACAAACCCGAAGCCAGCTCTCGATGGGTCTGGGATTCGGTGGTCCGCGCGCCGATGGCTGACCAGGCGATGACATCCTGCAGGTACTGCGGGGTAATCGGGTCGAGCGCTTCCGTGCTCAGCGGCAACCCGAGGGCGGCGAGGTCCAGCAGCAGACGGCGAGCCAGCCTGATGCCGTCCTCGACGTGGAAGGTGTCATTCAGCAGCGGGTCGTTGATCAGGCCTTTCCAACCGACCGTGGTGCGGGGTTTCTCGAAGTACGCCCGCATGACCAGCAACAACGCGCCGTCCACTTCGCGGGAGAGTTCAATTAGACGCCCGGCGTATTCACGCGCGGCGGTTACGTCGTGAATCGAGCAAGGGCCCACCACCACCAACAGGCGGTGGTCGTCGCCGCGAATGATGGCCCGGATGGCGGCCCGTGCGCTCGCCACGGACATCTGAACGGCCGGATTGGTTGGCAGTTCTGCCTTGATGTGTTCCGGCGTCGCTAACAGCTCGTGCGCCAGTACGTTGAGATTCTCCAGTTGTCGGTCCATCGTCTATCCTGCATGGCAAAAAAAACCCCGAAGGTCAACTCTGCCTCTTCGGGGTTTCCCTGGAAGGCAGTCGCGCTGCCTTCCCATGTTTGGGTCAAGCGGCGCTAACGCGTGTCGTAATAGTCGTACCAGTTACCGCCCAGCCGCCCACCGTTCGCCAACGCGACGGCAGCTGGGAAAATAAATCGAAATGACGTGTGCGCATGCGTGGGCATGATTTGTGGCGCGGGTGCGCGTGTCGTGTGTTGAGTCGTATCGCTCATGGCGGGCGATTCTTACCCTCGCGTGACGGAAAATCAAGCGATGTGTTGCGTGTCCTGGGCGTCGCGGAGTTCCGGCTCCAGTTCCACCAGCCGGCCCAATGCCGTGAAGTACAGCGCGGCTCGAATCCGGGGGCGGTGGATAGCGCCGCGGTCGACGCGGCTCAACAGGCGCCGGTAGCGGCGCAGTTGTGCGGCGTGGTTTCGGAGCTGCGCCGTGACGAAGTCATCGAGTTCCTGGTCGGCGGGTGGTTGGGACGATTTGAAATCGATGATCCAGCGATTGCCGGCGTTATCGAGAAACGTGCGATCCACGACGATGTTGGTCAACGCGCCGTCGACGACACCGGTAAACGGTGCTTCGGAGGCGGCCTCACGATTGGCCGACAGCAGCCAGCGGGCATCGGGGTCGGCGAGGGTGGTGAGCAGTTGCCGGCGCACGGTTGCGAGCGCCGCGTCGCGCTCGGTGCCATCCAGGCCGAGTTCCAGAAAGCGGCTGCTCCAGTTTGACGCGGCCGATTCAACGTAGTGCTGCGCGTTCTCTGGAAGAGGCTCCTGGGCGAGCCTCCAGAGGGTTTCGTGCACGACGACACCGACTGAAATCCCCAGCCGTTGTGGTCCCGTCGCTGATCCGAATGTCGATGCCGATTTTGCAGCGGAGGTTGGCAGTGGATCGACGAAGCGCACATCGGCCGTCTCGGTTGGCGGACGCCAGCGGTAGTCCCGCGGCAATCGCTGTAAACGCGGGCGTGGCTCCGGCCGGATGTCGCGCGCAGCGTAGGTGTTACTGTCCGTCGCAGGATGCGCAACGGCCTCGGGTGCGATCGCCTCCCAGATGGGTCCCAGCAGACTGTCCCGGCGGGGTGCGGCCTCTTGTGGCGCCTGGATGTCAGCTGGCGCCTGGATCTCAGCGTTGCTCGAGCGGCGGACCATGGACAGGTGCAGCGATTCGCGGGCCCGGGTGGTCGCTACGTACAGCAAGCGGAGCTGTTCGTTGCGGTCCCGTTCGCGATCCTCGTAGCGCAGCCAGTCGTAGATACCATCGCCCGGGCTCGCCATCAGCAGGCCGTCGCCGAGAGCTCGCCACAACAGCATCGAGGGCTCGCCGCGCAACACCGTCTGATCGAGTCCGGGCAGCAGCACGTGGTCGAACTCCAGACCTTTGGCCTTGTGGATGGTCATGATCTGCAGCGCGGGGCGGATGCTGTCGGGGGCCGTGTCGTCGGCATAGAGATTAGCCACTGCCGCCTCCAGTTCATCGAACTGAACGATGCGGGGGTAGCGCTGTTCGAGCAGGTCGAACAGGCGATCGGCGGCGCGCAACGCGCCCCGTTGGGGATAGGCGTCGGCGCCGCCAAGGCGCAGCCACGTGTTTTCCAGCCAGCGCCGAATTGGAACCTGGCCCAGGCCCGCATAGGCCGTCTTCAGCACGGGCTGGATTCGGCTGAGCCGGGCCAGACCATCGGCGCTGAGGCCCGGTGGGGCCTGCTGCGCGTCGAACTCGATGACCAGCCGACCGATTGCGGATGGTTGTTGTGGCCGTTGCGGTGTCAATTGCCGGGTCAACTGGTGCAGATCGTTCAGGGTCAGGCCCACGCACGGGCCGCGCAGCAACGCCAACCAATGCAGGAGGTCGTTGGGATCATGGAGTGCACGCAGCAACGACAGCAGATCGACGATCACGGGCATCGTGGCCAACAGGTCGATTTCGGTCCCCTGCCAGTCGATCCCCGCGTCTTTGAGTGCCGGGAGAATGACCGTGAGTTGAGCGCGGCTGCGCACCAGCAGGGCGATCGATGAATCGGGGTCGTGCGCCCGCAGCGTGCTGATCCGTTCCGCCAGCCAGGCGGCTTCGACGTGTCGCCCGTGCTCCTCGAACACCTCCAGACTGACCGCAGGCGTGGCAGCGATTCCCGCCGCGGCGACGCGGGCCGCCTGCGCGGGCGTGTAGCTGATCCGGCCGAGCACCGGATCTTCCGTGTGGCCGAATGCGCCGGCAAACGCGCGGTTGGACCAATCGACCAAGGCCGGGCGGGCGCGAAAGTTGGTGGTTAGGCGCAACGATTCGGGACGCAATTGGCCGATCCCGTGACGAACCACCTCCAGAAACAAGCCGACTTCCGCATCGCGGAATCGGTAGACGGATTGCATCGGGTCACCGACGGCGAAAAATGTCCGGCCATCGTCAGGTTGCCAACCCGAGATCAATTGCCGGAACAGTCGAAACTGGGCCACGGACGTGTCCTGAAACTCGTCGATCAACAGATGCCGAATGCGGTAGTCCAGGGCAAGCGCGAGGTCGCTGGGCGAGTCCTCGGAGCCCAGGGCGCGCCCGGCTGCGAGGGTCAGCTCGGTGAAGTCGATCAGGCCCTGTTCGTCGAACAGCCGATTCAGCTCCAGCACGGCCAGGCTCAGGAGCGTCGCCAGGTGCTGCAGACGGTCGCTGGCCGCGTCGTCGATTCGGGTGTCCGGCAGGCGCCTGGCCACTGCGAACAGGCCATCGAGACCGCGTTTTCGAAACGCCTCGATCAATGCGTTTGCACGATCCTTCATCTGTCGTGCCACGCCGCCGCCGGCTGGAAACCCTTCCCGTCGGGTGAGCCGCTGCCGAAACTGCCCTGCGCCGGTGGTCAGGAGCGTCGCGATCAGGCGCCAACCGGCCGGCTGGTCGGGCAGATGTTGCCACGGCCAGTCCACGTCCAACTGCTCTGCCGCGTGGCGGGCCAGTGCCGCCAGTTCGTCCTGCTCCGCGGCGCCGATGTTCGTGGTCACGTCTTCTACGACCTGGCGAAACAGCGTCTCCAGCGCATCGTTGAGCATCTCGTGCAGGGCGTCGCGGCCGTGGGAAAACCCGATCAGCAGCGGTTCGAGCCACTGGTCACGGTGAGCCAGCAGATCGACCAGCAGATTCGTGAGGCGCTCGTAGCGGTCGTCGTAGTCTCCCAGCAGCGCGGCGATGTCGTCCGCCAGAGGATCGTCCTCCGACATTCGGGAGAAAACCCCTGCAACCGCCTGACGATAGGTCGCTGTGGGCCGTTCTTCCAGACGCATGTGCGGCCGATGTCCGCTGGCGACGGGCAGGGAGCGGACCAGCATCGCAGCGAAGCTGTCGATGGTCTGGATCGATAAGCGTGCGGACTGCTCGGGCAGGCCCCAGCCCCGTGCGTTGCTGCGCGAGAGGATGCGCTGCACCAAGGGATCGTCGTTCTTGGTCAGGGCCGACACGACCCGATTGCGCATCTCCGCGGCGGCCTTGCGCGTGAAGGTGATCGCCAGAATTTCTTCGGGGCGTTCGACCACTTCCAGCAATCTGAGATAGCGGTCTACCAGCAGGGTCGTTTTGCCGGAACCCGCCGGTGCCTGGGCGATGATCGAGCGTCGCGGGTCGACCGCGAGCGCGCGCTGCTCGTGGTCGCCCGGTACGAAATCTGAGGCTAAATCAGGTGCGGTCATCATGCGCGCCGATGCGGCACAAGGCGTGCAGGTGACAGAACTCGCAGGTCGATTTCCCCAAGGGTTGAACTGCGGCGTGCCCGGCAATGAATGCATCTGCGAGGCCGCGCAGGCGGATCCGCCAGGCGGCGAGGAGTGCGTTCCAATCGGCGGCGTCCAGGTCGCTCGCTGGGCCCATGCGGAGGGCGTCTCCTCGATAGCGCTGCGCGTCGCCGGAGCTCCCCAGCAGGCGGCTTTGCTGGGCGGTGACGCGTGCGTATGCCACCCCGGAAACGCCTTCTGTCAGTGTGGCATAGAGCGGCAGTTGGGGCTCGGCGAGGGCGTTGGGGGCCCAGTCCCGAACGTTGCAGTGCCCGGTCTTGTAGTCGAGCACCAGCAGGCCGTCCTCGGTCCGGTCGATGCGGTCGATGCGCAGCTTCAGGGGCAGCGTCCCGGTCTCCGTCTCGAGTTCCACCTCGGTGCCGACCACCTCGAAGTCCGGTCGCGCCGCATCCACGACGAACCAGTCGCGCAGGCGCGCTGCAATGCGTGCCGTTTCCAGTGTGCGGACCCGTTCGGGGAAACGCGCCAGGCAGTCATCGACGGCGCCGGTTGCGGCTGCTTCGGCCAGCGCAGCCTGCTGCGTCGTGGACAACCCGCGCAGCGATTCGCTGCCGGTAATGCGCTGGTAGGCCAGGCGCAGCGCCTCGTGTACGGCCGTGCCGCGCTCTCGTGCGTTGGGAAACGAGTGAGGCGGGTCCGCAGCGGGGAGCCCCAGTCGCGCAACAGCGAAGGCGCGAAACGGGCACTGCGCCTGGTCGCGTAGAATCGAACTGCTGTGGCTGGTCAGCGTCTGCGCGTGTAGCGTTGGGCCGCGCTCATCCGCGTAACGTTCCAGGTCGACGTCGCGTCGAACCAGAAACGGATGCTTCGCCGGATCCGTGTCCCGGGTCGACCATGCCGTCTCCGGCAACAGGGACGTTGCGCGCAGCACCTCCTCGCCCTCCCGAGATGCGCTGCTGAATACGACCTCTTCCGCGACGTGATGCCAGCGCTCCAGCGCGTCTCGAGCATAGCGGTACGCGGCGGCGGCGTCGCAACGCGGAATGCTGGCGTCACGCTGCAGACGCAGCGGCAGCATGGGATTGGCACGGCTTTGTCCGGGCCAGTCCCGGTCAGACATCCCGGTTACCCAGAGGTGGGTAAAACGCAGCCCGTCGATCTCGTCGTGGGTGATGATCTGCAGCGGCGCATCGGGACGCTTCGGAGCAAAAAGCCGTTGGCGTGCCAGGCTGTCCAGCAGGGTCAGCGCGTCCGCTGCGCTGCCCAGGGACCCGAGCGGGCTCAGTCGGGCCGTTTCTTCCAACACGTTGTTCAGTTCGTTCACCGCCTGGAAGGTCGTCGTGTCATCGCTGCCGGGTCCTGGCCACCGGGCGGCGCGCAAGCAGCGGTCGAAGTGCTCTGCCCAGCCTGCCAGCGTCGCACGCTGGGGCGCACTGCTCAGGAGGTCGAGCACTGCTCGATGCGGCGCGCGCCCGGTGGCGCCGGCGAAGCTCGCATAGGTGAATGATTCGGGCAGCTGGGCCGGTATCCGGGCCGAGAATGCTCCCGGGACTGAGAGAAATGGGGATGCCAGCAGACGCTCCACATCACGGTATGGGGTCGGCTCGATCAGCCAGCGCAGCAATCCCAGGGCTGCGGAGACGGTGGGGTGGTCGGCCAACGCGATGCCGCCCGACAGGTTGTACGCGCGCGTCGAGGGATCGTCCTGGGTGATGTGCGGGCTGAGCGTGGCATCCAGCTGACGAATGATGGCGTCGTAGCGATTCACGACGCTTGGTACTGCAATGCCAATGGCGAGCGGCGCGTCCTGGGCCTTCAGCAGCAGGTCCCGCGCCCAGACGATTGCATGTCCAATTTCGGCTTCAGCGGTTGAGCAGCGCAGTTGCTGCGTCGCGGCGCGTCCGTTCGCTGCTGGAGCGAATCGCTCAATCCGAATCTCGTGCGTGGACAGGGAATCGAGCAACGCCTGCTGCGCGGGCGTGAGCGTCTCGAAACCGACGAGCAGCAGCGGGTCGGTCAGCTCGCTGGCCAGGGTCGACGCCGCGTCGGTGATCAGCGGGCAGAGTTCTGCAACCGTCAGCCACCGGCCGCCGGCGACCGCACGGTAACGCGTGATCCAATCGCGCAGCAATCGGGCGTTCTCGTTGTCGACCAGGTCGTGGGTCCGGTGTTCCAGCTGGTATGCATGCAGCAATTCCCAGGCGTTGCTGACCAGCGGATACAGACTGCCGAGGTTGGTCGGGGCGTCGTTCGGCGGGTGCGCCAGCCAGACCAGCCGCTGGGCGTTTTCGTTCAGCAGGGCACGAGTCGCCGCCGGGTGAGCTTGTGTTGCAAGCCGCCGATAGCAGCCGGCGAGCCAGTCGCTGAGCACTTCCACGCGCGCACTGCCCCACACCGCTTCGCCCCGTTCCGCCTGATGTGCGTTGAAGCTGTGCAGAACGTGACGCTTCAGCCGTTGGCTGGGCACCAGAACGGTGCCGCGCTGACACGCCGACAAAAGCACTTCGTCGCACGGGATCAGAGGTTTCGCGCGCATAGGCGACAATTGTAGAGCCCCGGGAAGGCGGTAGCGAGGCCGGCTATGCTATCCTTCGCCAACGTCAAAGGAGGTGCGAATCATGTGGTATCTGATTGAAGATTTCTTCGAGCAGCCTCTGGTGATGAAGGCGTTCATCGGCCTCGGCTGGCTGTGCATGGTGATCATGGTGGCGAGCGTGATCAACGGACTTCCGAACCTGCTCGGTTGACCCGGAGCCTGTCCGGTGTGGCTGTCCTCGCTGACCTCTGAGCAACGCAAGGCGTTGCTGGGCCTGGCGCACAATGTGGTGGTGTCCGATGGGCTGCTCGACCCGAATGAGGAAACCATGCTCGATGAGTTCAAACGCGAGATGGAACTCAATCCCGAGTTGCAGTCGGAGTATCTCGAACTGAGTGGGATCGAGCAGGTATTCGACAGCCGCCGGTCGCGAACCATCGCCCTGTTGAATCTACTGCGCTTGAGTTATGTCGACGGTGCGTTCGAGATCGAAGAAGAGTGCTTGCTCAAAGAGGTGAGCGGGGCGTTCTCGATCACCGATGATGAATTTCTGCTGATGGACAACTGGGTCAAGCGTCTGATGGCACTCGAAGACGAGGCACAGAGCCTGATGTAGTGCCGTGGGCTGTACGGCTCAGTCCGTTTGAGCCAGTCTCATCGCGGCATAGGCGAGACGTTCCAGCGCCGCCAGGGTTTGCTCCACCTCGGTACGATCGAATTGATCGGTGGCATCCGTCCTGAACTGAACGCCCAGCCGAAATGATTTCATGCCGTGGGCTTCGGTGGATCGGCAGTTGTGAATGACGGCGTACAGATCCTGCAGCTTCAGCTCGTCGAGTTCGAGACACAAACGCACCCCCTTGGGTGCCTCCAGGGGACGATCCACGAGAATCGACATGCCGTGGCGATTGAAGTCGATGACGCTGACTTCGGTTTTGCCCCAGCGACCCTTCGCGCGCAGCGTCGCGCGCATGCCATTGCACGCAATGCGAGGCTGTGTGCGCCGCTCAGAACAACGAACTTCTACAGAGTGACCGGCCATCGCCCGATCCTACGCAATCGCCGATGGATTCGCTGTGACCCGTGGCACGTTATCGTCGCAGCGGCAGCATTGGACATCCATCATCTTTCGGGACACCTATGGGGACAACTATGGGTGTCCTAAACTTTGATGGATGTCCAAATCTTCAGGCGTGCAGCAGCGCGTTTTTGGCTTCGTTCAAGGTCGCCGCCAAATAGTTGGAGCCGCCGCGGTCGGGGTGCACTTTCTGCATCAGGCGACGATGTGCGTCGATGATGTCCTGCTCGTTTGCCGTGTCGTCCAGACCGAGGACTTCCAGGGCACGCCGACGGTTCATGGCTGAATCCGCGCCCGGGGCGCCGGTTCCGCTGCTGGCGGTTCGCCAGTCGGGCCAGGTCCGGTCCAGGTAGGTCTCCAGCAGGCGTTTCGAGTCCTGATCGTCGAACGTGCCATGCAGCCCGACGACCTCGGCGCGACTCAACTCGCTCAGCAAGCGGCCCTGATGCGCCCCCCCGAGCACTTCGCCGTCGATGTGGCCGCTTGGGTGGTGCAGCGACATGCGCAGATGCGCTGTTTCCGTCGTGGCGTAGTCCGATCCCGCGGGTGCGGAATCCGGACCGTGGCGTCGATAGCGCTGCTGCCAGCCCGGGAATAACTGGTTGATCAGTGGGAGCACGCGCAGCAGACCCAGGCCCCGACGCAGCAATGGCAACAACGCTGCGCCTGCCGCCACCAGCCAATGCAGGCGTCCTGTCGCGGCCAGGCCAATCAGCAATACGACGATGAGTGCCGTGCCCCCCGTCAACCAGGTCTGTCGAGCACTCAGGTTGCTGCGCAGCCACAGCGACCGAAGCAACAGATACAGTCCTGCCAGCGCCAGCAGGGCCGCCAGTAGTTGGACGATCATCGCTTCGGAATCTGGCGCAACAGTTCCTGAGCGGCATGGCCGCCGCTCAGCCGTGCGTGCTGCGCGAGCGCCTCGCGGCCACCTACCGCGAACCGCACCGCAGCACCGAGTAACTCCCCAAGCTGTCCGATGCTGCCTAGCGAAAACGGCAGCAGCGCGCCACGCGTGGTGCGCGCTAGAGCTGCGAACGCGCGTTGCGCAACCGGGTTCTGTCCTTCCTGGAAGATCAGGACCGGGACGTTACGTAACGCCAGTTGACCTGCGGTGGCCACCAGGTCGGCTTCGTTCTCTTCGAAACAATCGCCAATGAAGATTACCGCCCGCAGCGGATGCTCTGCGGCCTGTTGGGCCGCGTGCTGCATGAGCCGGGTGATCTGGGTGGCCCCGCCGAGGCAGGAAACCGAAAGCATCTGATCGCGCAACGTCGCCGGCGTGGTCGCCCAGCGACTCGCGCGAAATTCATTGTGGCCGCGGTAGTAGCAGAGCTGGATCGCCAGGTTCCCCAGCCGCTCGGCTTCGTTGAACAATTCCGTGTGCAGGCTGCAAGCCATGTCCCAGGTCGGCTGCCGACTGGCCGTCGCATCGAGGGCAAATATCAACCGATAGCTATCGCGCACCGCCGGAACTGGCGCCCTGTGCGCCGCGTCGATGAAGGCATCCAGACTACGCGATTCGGTTCCGGGCGACGGGTCACGGGTCGCAACGCGCTGATTGCCTTTCGCGGGCGTTTGGGGTGCCTTGGGGCCGCTCATCCAGGACGCTTTCACCTGCCGTGAATCCCTTCTATCATGCCACGAATGCGCAATTCGGTAATGGTCCTCGAGGCCGGCGGCTTTCAAGATGGAGCCTGACGAAATTGCCGCCTGGGTCGAACAATTGAAGGTCGAGCATCGGGATCTCGACGAGGTGATTCAGTACCTGATTGAGACGCACCATCCGGATCTCATGAAGATCCAACGGTTGAAGAAACGCAAACTGAAGCTCAAGGACAACATCGCGCGCCTCAAGAGCCGGCTGATTCCGGACCTGGACGCGTGAAACCCGAACGCGCGGGCGAGACCCGGCTAACCGTCGCGATCTCATCGCGGGCCTTGTTCAACCTCGATGATTCCAACGCAGTCTATGAAGGTGAAGGCCTCGAGGCGTACCGCCGTTATCAGATTGCCCACGAAGACCAGGTCCTGGAGCCCGGCGAAGCGTTCAAATTCGTTAAGAAATTATTAAATATCAATGAGCTACTTGGATTATTTCGAGTAGAAATCATATTGCTGTCGCGCAACTCCGCGGATACGGGCCTGCGGATCTTCAACTCGATCAAGGCCCACGGCCTGGATATCAGCCGCGCCGCGTTCTGCGGTGGCGAGCAACCCTATCGCTACATTCGGGCGTTCAACTGCGATCTGTTCCTGTCGACCCATGCGGAGGACGTGGGTCAGGCACTGGACCACGGCGTCGCCGCGGCCACGCTGCTGCCGTCGCAGGCGCTTGGTAACCCCGACGACGAACTGCGGATCGCCTTCGATGGCGACTCGGTGCTGTTCTCGGATGAGGCTGATCGGATTTACCACCGGGATGGCCTGGAAGCCTTCGCGTCCGCCGAGGAAGCCAGTGCCAGCAAACCGCTCGGAGGTGGACCGTTCAAGAACTTCCTCGCCGGGCTCGTCAGTTTGCAGAAGGAGTTCGAGGGCAGGAATTGTCCCATTCGAACGGCACTGGTCACGGCGCGCTCGGCACCCGCCCACGAAAGGGTCATCCGCACACTGCGCGACTGGGACGTGCGGCTGGACGAGTGCCTGTTCCTGGGCGGTGCCGATAAGACCGAGTTTCTACGTGCGTTCGGCGCCGATGTGTTCTTCGACGATCAGCCGCAGAATTGCGAACGGGCCCGTCAACACGTGACGTCGGGACATGTTCCCCACGGTCCGGCGAATTGAGGCCCCAGCGCGATTGAAACGGCCAGTTGCGATAGAATTGGAACTAAGTAATTATCCGTTAAGACATTGAGGTTATAAGTCGGCCGGAACGGGGGGCACCGTGAAGCTCCAGCAACTGCGCTACATCTGGGAAGTCGCTCATCACGACCTGAATGTGTCCGCGACGGCGCAGAGTCTCTATACCTCGCAACCGGGAATCAGCAAGCAGATCCGCCTGCTCGAAGACGAACTGGGCGTGGAGGTATTTTCCCGCAGCGGCAAGCATCTGACGCACGTCACCCCCGCTGGCGAAGTCATCATCGAGATGGCGGGGGAGATTCTACGCAAGGTGGAGTCGATCAAGCGCGTCGCTGAGGAGTTCAGCAACGAGCGTCAGGGCAGCCTCGGCATCGCCACCACACATACCCAAGCGCGCTATGCCTTGCCGCGCATCATTCAGGCGTTTCGGACCGAGTACCCGGACGTGGCGCTGCACATGAATCAGGGAACTCCGGTACAGATTGCCGAAATGGCCGCCAACGGTAGCGTCGATTTCGCCATCGCGACCGAGGGCATCGAACACTTCAGCGACTTGGTGATGATGCCGTGCTATCGGTGGAATCGAGCGGTCGTGGTACCCCACGACCACCCGCTGGCGCGCCGGGAACCACTGACCCTGGCTGATGTCGCGGCTGAATCGATTGTGACGTACGTGTTCGGGTTCACCGGCCGGTCGAAGCTCGACGATGCGTTCGACGAGCAAGGGCTGGATGCCAACGTGGTATTCACCGCGACGGACACGGACGTGATCAAAACCTACGTGCGGCTTGGCCTGGGCGTTGGAATCATCGCCGCGATGGCGTTCGACCCGGTGATCGATTCCGATCTGGTGGCGCTGGACGCCAGTCACCTGTTCCAGTCGAGCGTCACGCACATCGGTTGCCGCAAAGGGACCTTCATGCGGCGCTATATGTACGACTTCATAGAACTGTTCGCGCCGCACCTCACCCGCGAGGTGGTCGATGCCGCCTTTGCCTGTTCGAGCAGCGCCGAGCGCGAGGCGTTGTTCGCGGATATGGTTTTGCCTGTGCGTTGAGGAAGCACCACCCGCAACCACCGTCCGTACCTGCGCCGCAGTCAGATGTAGTCCAGGTCCGGATTGTCCGCAAGAATCTCGAGAGCCTCGTCGCGCTCAGTACCAGGTGCTTCGAGCACCTCCCGCAGGAACTTGAAGAACACGGTATGTACCGTCGTTGCAGTGCCTTCGCGTACCACGAAGAACGGCGCTCGTTCGACATGCAGTGCTCGGGCCAGGCGCATTCCGGCGGAATCCGGATCGCGCTCATCGGCGATCAGCACCTCATCCAGACGTGGCCAATGGCCGCCGGCGCGTAGGCGCGCCTCGACATCACCGCACTTTGCGCAGAGCTGTCCGTCTGCCAGGATCTTCTTGACGAATGTAATGTGCACGCCAGGCGCTCAGTCGACTGCAGCCACCGGCTTGACGTTCTGTTCATGCAGGCCGCACTCCTTGTCTTCGGCCTCTTCCCACCACCAGCGACCCTCACGTTCGTGCTGATGGGGACCGGTCGGGCGGGTGCAGGGTTCGCAGCCGATGCTCGTGAAGCCGCGGTTGTGCAGCTCGTTGTAAGGTACGTCGTTGGCCCGGATATAGTCCCAGACGTCCTGGGAAGACCATTGTGCCAACGGGTTGTACTTCACCAGTGGATGATCGTTGCTGCCGAACGCGTGATCGTCCTGCTCGGTTGGCACGCTGGTGCGGGTCACGCTCTGGTCCTGGCGCTGTCCGGTGATCCAGGCGTCCAGGCCCCGCAGCTTCTTGCGCAGTGGCTGGATCTTGCGTATCGCGCAGCATTCCTGGTGTCCGTCGCGAAGGAAGCTGAACAGGCCCTTTTCGCGCACCAGTTGTCCCACTGTGCTCGCGTCGGGCATCAGCATCTCAATCTCGAGGTCGTAGCGTTCGCGAACCCGTTCGATGAACTGGTAGGTTTCCGCATGCAACCGGCCGGTGTCGAGGGAAAACACCTGAACGGCGTAACCCAGCTTGACCGCCATGTCGATCAGCACGACGTCCTCGGCACCACTGAACGAAATGGCGATGCGCTCGGCGGGAAACCGCTGCAGTGCGTCCGCAAGCACGTCTTCGGGCGCGGCGGCGAGTTGCATCGCTGCGATCCGAGTGGTTGCGATCTGAGAATCTGCCGGCCGTGCTGACATAACGCTTCCGTGCTGCCTCGGTGTTGATAGGCCGGCAAGGTTAGCAACGCGAACGCGCCGTCAAAAATACCCTGTTCTTATATGCTTACAACGACCGCGTGGTCTAAGATCGCCCCTGTTTTGGTGGGCGTGGTTGGGCAAGGGCGGCAACGTGGACATTCTTTGTCTCGATCTGGAAGGCGTGCTGATTCCCGAGATCTGGCTGGGGGTTGCTGATCGCACGGGTATCGACGAGCTCAAGAAAACCACCCGCGACATTCCGGTTTACGACGATCTCATGCGCTTGCGGCTCGGTCTGATCCGCTCGCACGAGGTCGATCTGGCGACGATTCAGGACGTCATCGAGTCGCTGGAACCCTTGCCGGGCGCTACTGAGTTTCTGGCGTGGGTGCGAACGCGGTTCCAGGTTGCGATCGTTTCCGATACGTTCTACGAGTTTGCGATGCCCTTGATGGCGAAGTTGGGGCATCCGCTGCTGTTGTGTCACCGGCTGCAGATCGACGCCGGAACCATAACGGGCTATCAGTTACGCCAGGACGATCCCAAACGACGTTCCGTCGCGGCGTTCAAGTCGCTGCGCTATCGCGTGTTCGCCGCAGGTGATTCGTTCAACGACATCCCAATGCTTGAAGAGGCCGACCAGGGTTTCCTGTTCCAGGCGCCGGAGAACGTGGTCGCGGCGCATCCGCAGTTTCCCCGGGCCGACGATTATGCCGCACTCCAGGTCTTTCTGGAGGAGGCGCACGCCAAACCCTGACACGACGCATCGTCACTGATTGTCGACAATAATTGCCTTGACACGCCTGTAGGGGCCAATTATGTTCTCTGGCCCTCGATTGTGTCGCCAATTTCGCTTACTACGTGGCAACCAATCCGACCCTGCAGACTCCGAATCCGACCCTGGCAGAACAGGTTCTGCACGCCATTCAGGCGGCGATCGTCAACGGGGATCTGGCCCCGGGAAGCAAACTCAAGGAGCCCGATCTGGCACGCGCGTACGGTACCAGCCGGGGGCCCCTGCGCGAAGCGATTCGCCAGCTGGAGGCGCGCGGGCTGGTGCAGCTGACGCCGCATTCGGGCGCCCGCGTCACGAATCTGAGCGTTACGCAGTTGCTGGACATTTACGAGCTTCGTGAAGCGCTGGAAGGCATGGCCTGCCGGTTGGCGGCCGCTCGCCTCACGGACCCTGAGATCGGGGAGTTGCGCCGCCTGTTGGAACAGCACGGTGCGGCGGTGGAGGACCAGAATGGGCGCGAGTACTTTCGGCAGGAGGGCGATCTCGACTTTCATTACCGAATTGCCCGTGCCAGCGGCAACGAAGTCATTGCACGGGTGCTGTGTGAAGATCTCTATCACCTGATGCGGATGTATCGCTACAAATTCAGTCTGGTGCCGGACCGGCCGGTCGCCGCGCTAAAAGAACATTGGCGTATCATGGATGCCCTCGCGGAGGGTGATGGGGAACTGGCCGAATTGCTGATGCGTCGCCACATACGGACCGTGCGGCAGAACATCCAGCGCAGCGCCGACGAACTGGCCGGCGATTCCACCGCCAGCAATAACCACGAGGGAGCCGCCTGAAGCGAGGCGCGAGGACGACATTCATGACGACAGCATCTACCCCCGGATCTACACCGGGAAGAGGGACGACGCGGGTTGGCGCCGGGCAGCGCATGCGAGCGGCCCTCGAGCAGGAACGTCCGCTTCAGGTCATGGGCACGATCAACGCGTACTCGGCGCTGATGGCCGAGCGGGTGGGTTACCGGGCCATTTATCTTTCCGGCGCGGGCGTGGCGAACGCCTCGTTTGGCCTGCCGGATCTGGGCATGACGTCCCTCAACGACGTGCTGGAGGACGTTCGGCGCATCACTGCGGCGACGGATCTGCCGTTGCTGGTGGACATCGACACGGGCTGGGGCGGCGCCTTCAACATCGCCCGCACCATTCGGGAAATGACCGCCGCGGGTGCTGCCGCGGTTCACATCGAGGATCAGGTGGCGCAGAAGCGCTGCGGCCATCGGCCCAACAAGGCGATCGTCAGCAGCGATGAGATGGTCGATCGCATCAAGGCCGCCGTAGACGCAAAAACCGACGCCGAATTCATCGTCATGGCGCGTACCGATGCGCTGGCAGTCGAGGGGTTCGATGCGGTGCTGGAACGCGTCGTGCGTTTCGTTGCCGCCGGCGCCGACGCGATCTTCGCCGAAGCGATGACCGACCTCGACATGTATCGCAAGGTCGTCGCCGCGGTGGACGTGCCCGTGCTTGCCAACATCACGGAATTCGGTCAGACGCCGCTGTACACCACCAACGAACTCGATAGCGCGGGCATTCGCATGGCGCTGTACCCGCTCTCGGCGTTTCGCGCCATGAGCCTCGCGGCGTTGAACGTGTATCAGACCACGCGAGACGAAGGCTCGCAGCAAAACGTACTCGACACGATGCAGACCCGGCAGGATCTGTATGAATTTCTGGGGTATCACGAATACGAAAGCAAACTCGACGCATTATTTGCCGACGAGACAACCAAAGAGAGGGAGGCCAGCTGATGGCGCAAAAGAAACTCACCGGCGCGGGCTTGCGCGGCCAGAGTGCGGGCGAAACAGAACTGTGTACGGTTGGTTTGACGGGTACCGGCCTGACCTATCGGGGCTACGACATCTCGGACCTCGCCGCAGGGTCGACCTTCGAAGAAGTGGCACACCTGATTCTCTACGGCGAACTGCCGAACCAGGCCGAACTCGATGCCTACAAGGCAAAGCTTAAAGGCCTGCGCGGACTGCCCCAGGCGCTGCGCGAAGTGCTCGAACGCATCCCGGCCGGCACCCATCCGATGGATGTGATGCGCACCGGTTGCTCGATGCTCGGCAATTTAGAGCCCGAAGGCGATTTCTCGAACCAGCTGGACGTAGCGGATCGGTTGCTCGGCGCGCTGCCCTCGATCATCAATTACTGGTACCGGTTCAGCCACGACGGTGAGCGCATCGAGACGGAAACCGACGATGAATCCGTTGCCGGGCATTTCCTCACCATGTTGCTCGGCAAGACGCCCGGCGAACTACATCAGCGGGTCATGGACGTGTCGCTGATTCTCTATGCCGAGCATGAATTCAACGCGTCCACGTTTACCGCGCGTGTGTGCGCGTCCACGTTATCGGACATGCACTCGTGCGTGACCGGCGCCATCGGCTCGTTGCGCGGGCCACTTCATGGCGGGGCGAACGAGGCGGCCATGGCACTGATCGAGACGTTCTCTTCACCCGAGGAAGCAGCCGAAGGAATACTCGGGATGCTGGAGCGCAAGGACACGATCATGGGCTTCGGCCACGCGATCTACGCAGACTCGGACCCGCGCAATGCGATCATCAAGGGGTGGGCCGAAAAGCTTGCCGAAGGGCAGGGCGATAGCATGCTGTATCCGATCTCGGAGGCGGTCGAAAAGACCATGTGGGATGAGAAGAAGTTGTTTGCCAACGCCGACTTCTTCCATGCCTCGGCGTATCACTTCATGGGCATTCCGACCAAGATCTTCACGCCGATCTTCGTCTGTTCCCGGGTCAGCGGCTGGACGGCTCACGTCATGGAGCAGCGCAGCAACAACCGGATCATTCGCCCGAGTGCCGATTACATCGGGCTGGAGCCGCGCACCCTGGTCGCCATTGCCGACCGCTGAGTCTATTTCGAGGAACCACCCGCATGAGTGCAAACGTCGAAGCCAACGTGCGCCCGGATCCTGACCCGGAACTGGTCGCCATCGCCGACTATGTCACTGGAACGGATATCACCAGCAGTGACGCCTTCGATACGGCCCGCAACTGTCTGATGGACACATTGGGCTGTGGCTTTCTGGCCCAGCGCTTTCCCGAGTGTGCAAAACACCTGGGGCCCATCGTGCCAGGAACGGTGGTCCCACACGGTGCCCGGGTACCAGGTACCCAGTTCGAACTGGATCCCGTCAAGGCGGCCTGGGACATCGGCTGCATGATCCGCTGGCTCGACTTCAACGACACCTGGTTGGCGGCGGAATGGGGCCACCCCTCGGACAATCTTGGCGGCATTCTGGCCGTGGCGGACTACGTCAGCCGGGTGAATGTGGCCGCGGGCAAGGCCCCGCTGACCATGCGCGACGTGCTGAACGGCATGATCAAAGCGCACGAGATTCAGGGCTGCCTCGCCCTGGAGAACAGCTTCAACCGGGTCGGGCTGGATCACGTGCTGCTGGTGCGCGTAGCCTCGACCGCCGTGGTAGCCCAGCTGCTGGGCGCAGATCACAGCCAGATCGTCGATGCGCTTTCTCACGCGTGGGTCGATGGCTCGTCGCTGCGTACATACCGCCACGCGCCGAATGCGGGACCGCGCAAATCCTGGGCGGCCGGCGATGCAACGAGTCGGGCGGTGCGTCTGGCGATGCTGGTGCTGAAAGGCGAGATGGGCTACCCGAGCGCGCTGAGCGCGCCCACGTGGGGGTTCTACGATGTCTCCTTCAAGGGTCAGTCGTTCAAGTTTCAACGCGATTACGGCTCCTACGTCATGGAGAACGTGTTGTTCAAAATCTCCTTTCCGGCGGAGTTCCATGCGCAGACCGCCGTGGAGGCGGCGGTGACGTTACATCCTCAGGTGGCCGGCCGGCTCGACGAGATCGACAGAATCGTCATCACCACCCACGAATCTGCCATTCGAATCATCAGCAAGACCGGTGCACTAAACAATCCGGCGGACCGGGACCACTGCCTGCAGTACATGGCCGCGATTGGACTGCTAAAAGGCAATCTCGTGGCAGAGGATTACGAGGACGATGTCGCAGCCGACCCGCGAGTTGACCAGATTCGCGACCTGATGGTCATCGAGGAAGACGCCCGCTACAGCGCCGAATATCACGAACCCGACAAGCGATCCATCGCCAACGCCATTCAGGTGTTCTTCAAGGATGGTTCCTCGACCGACAAGATCGAGGTGGAATATCCGATCGGTCACCGCCGGCGCCGGGAAGCCGGCATCCCGCTTCTGGAGGAGAAGTTCCGGCGCAACCTGGCCGTGCGTTTCCCCGCTGGCCGCTGTGCCGCCATTTTCGACCTGTGCAAGGATCAGCAACGCCTGGAAGCGACGCCAGTCAACGAGTTCATGGACCTGCTGGTTATCTGAGGCGGCGGAACAACGGCGGGAGCGGATAGTGAGGAAGACGGCCACGATCTGCACCCCCGATTTATGCGATCAGCACGCCGAGACCGTTCGGGTCGCAGACCCCATCTTCCGTGGCTTTGGCGGCGTTTCAGCCTTCGGCGGGCAGATCGTGACCATCAAGTGCTTCGAAGACAACTCCCTCGTGGCCGAAAAAGTCGATGAACCAGGCAATAGTTGGGTGCTGGTGGTGGATGGGGGCGGTTCGCTGCGCTGCGCGTTGCTCGGCGACAACCTCGCGGCGAAAGCGGCGGCGAACGGTTGGACCGGCGTGGTGGTCTATGGCTGCGTGCGCGACGTCGGGGTGTTAGCCGAGGTAGAACTCGGCATTCAGGCGCTGGCGGCACACCCCATGAAGAGCGTCAAACGTGGAGTAGGAGAATACGATCGGGTTCTGGATTTTGCCGGGGTCAGTTTCATCCCGGGGCACTATGTCTACGCGGATGCAAACGGCCTGCTGGTGTCGCCCACGGATCTGTTCACGGGGTCCTGAGCGAGTTCGAGCACCCGGAACCGGTAACGCTCGCCCAGCAGACTGCGGGTTGCCGTTTCGATCCGGCGATGCAGGGCTTCGGGAGGTCCGGACCCAGGCTCTTTGACCTCGGCCGTCCAGCGTAGTCCGTTCATCCAGAGCGTGGCGTGGTGCTGCTGCGCGAGGTTCGCCAACCAATTCGAAGTGCGGCCCGCGGTACCCACCACCAGGTGGCGACGATGCCGCAACGCGAGCAGCGGTACTTCGCGGACCACGCCGGTCCGTCGGCCCACGATTGCGACCACCACCAGCCCGAAGGGCGTCAACAACGGTCCGCCAAGCCCCGCCTTGATCAGGGGTGTGGCCAGCTGATTCAGCGGGCCGAGGAGGTCGTTGAAGTTCAGGCCGGGAGCTGCCACTAAAGCGTTTCGTACGCAGGCAGCGTAAGAAAGGCTTTCAGCTCGTCGTCGGTGGTCAGTTGATCCATCATCTCGGCGGCTTCGCGGTAGCGGCCGTTGTCGAACCGCTCTTCGCCGACCTCGGAACGGACCACTTGCAGCTCTTCGTCCAGCATGTCGCGGAACAGCTCCTTGGTGACTTTCTTGCCGTTGGACAGCTCTTTGCCATTCTGAATCCATTGCCAGATGGAAGAGCGGGAAATCTCCACCGTGGCGGCGTCTTCCATCAATCCATACACGGGTACGCAGCCGTTGCCGGAGATCCAGGCTTCGATGTATTGGATCGAGACTCTGATGTTGGTGCGCATGCCGCCTTCGGTGCGCTCACCTTCGGGCACTTCCAGCAGATCGGCGGCAGTGATCGGCGCATCGTCGGCGCGGCTCACGTCGAGCTGATTCGGGGCACCCTGGGGAATGTGGTTGTCGAAAACGCTCATTGCGATGTCGGCCAGCCCGGGGTGTGCGACCCACGTGCCGTCGTGGCCGTTGCTGGCCTCCAGCGTCTTGTCGGCCAGCACCTTTGCCAGCACGGCTTTGTTCTCGGCCGGGTCCTTCGACGGAATGAATGCGGCCATTCCGCCCATTGCCAGCGCGCCTCGCCTGTGGCAGGTTCTGATCAGCAGTCTCGAATAGGCGCTGAGGAAGGGGTTGGTCATGGTCACCGCCTGGCGGTCGGGCAGTACCCGGTCGCTGTGCATGCGCAGCGTCTTGATGTAGCTGAAGATGTAGTCCCAGCGCCCGCAGTTCAGCGCAACGATGTGGTCCTTCAAGGCATACAGAATCTCATCCATCTGGAAGGCCGCGGGCAGCGTTTCGAGCAGAAACGTGGCCTTGATGGTACCGCGCGCGACCTCGAACCTGTCTTCGGCATAGGCAAATACGTCGTCCCACCACTTGGCTTCGTGGTGGCTCTCGAGTTTGGGGACGTAGTAGTACGTGCCGCTGCCGCGTTGCGCGCGGCTTTGATGGTTGTGGAAGAAATACAGCCCGAAGTCGAGCAGGCAGGCTGGAATGCGTGCACCGCCGGACCAGCCGATGTGTTTCTCGGTGAGGTGCAGACCGCGGACGCGTACGATAAGCACGGCCGGGTCATCGTTCAACTGGTAACTCTTCACGCCATCCGGATTGGTGAATGAGATTGTGCCGAGGTTGGCGTCGCGCAGGTTGATCTGTCCCTGGATGACGTTGTCCCAGGTCGGGGACAGGGAGTCTTCGAAGTCGGCCATGAACACCTTAACGTTGGCGTTCAGCGCATTGATGATCATTTTACGATCCACAGGACCGGTGATCTCAACCCGCCGATCGCGCAGGTCATCCGGAATACCGAGAATCTGCCAGTCGTCCTCGCGGATCGCGCGGGTTTCGTCGAGAAAATCCGGCGTCTCTCCGGCGTCCATGCGCGCCTGGAATACCTCCCGGTCAGCCAGCAACTCATCCAGGCGGGGAGCAAAGCGTTCGACCAGTTCGGCGACGAAGCTCATGGCCTGTTCGCTCAAGATCTCTTCGTATTCGGAATTCAGGTGGCCGTTGATCTTGAGTCCACCGATCTCGCGAGTTTCTGCGCTCATGGATAAGTCCTGAGTGTCACGGAAAAAACGGGGGCGCAATGATGCCTGTTAGGCCGCTTGTCCTCAAGCGCCCATACGCCTGGCCCAGCACCCGAGCGCGTAGGGCGCTTGTCCTCACAAGCGCCGTTTAAGCGCACCACCGCAGGTAGCGCTTGAGAGCGAGCTGTCCCCAAGCGCGTGCTACAACTTAAGCAACCGCAGTTCAGGATCGTCGACGGCGTGCTCAAACAGCGTGTCGAATTCCTGCAACGCTCGTTGTGCCTGGACCGGATCGCGTGCATTCGACCAGCCAATCGGTGCGTCGTGGTCCGGCAGCCACCAGATAGCCCGCCCGTCTGCTATGGTGAAGCTGCGCCGTTCGTCCATGGGCCAGTGGTCAGGTACCTTCAACAGCCGGATCTTGCCGGACAAACGCCGGGCCAGTTCCAGCAACGGATGACCCCGCGCGACGACCAGTCTGGCGTCGATGATCAGAATCCGCGCCAGCGTCCGCGGTGCACGCCGCGCGAACGCGGATATCAATTCGATGCAGCGAGGATCGCCGAACAGGGCATGATCGAGCAGCGGGCTGAAGATCTCCACCGTGCGTCGTGCCGTCGCTAGAATTTGAAACAGCGCCTCACGTGCCTGGTGCTCACCGTCGAATTGAATCAGTTCCGAGGCTTCGTCGTCGGCCGGCTGGGGAGCGTTGACGACCTCCAGATCCCGGGCTTCGGCGTCCGCCTCGAAGGGAATGGGCAGGGCCAGACGCATTTCCACATGCGAAATACCGGCCTCCTCGAAGGTATCGCCGGTCTGTTGAAAACCGGCTTTCCGGTAGAAATTCAGGGCGTGGGTCTGAGCGTGAAGGAATACCTCGCGCATGCCCAGGGCAGTCGCGTGTTCGACCGCCAGATCCAGCAGGCGTCGGCCAATCCCATGCCGGCGGTGCTCGGCCAGCACCGCCATGCGGCCGATCTGGCCTTCGGGCAGCAGCCGTGCACAGCCAACGGCCAGGCCGGCTTCGTTCAAGGCCAGGAAGTGTTCGGCAACCTCGTCCTGGCCGTCCCATTCGATGTCGCGATCGACGCCCTGTTCGTCGATGAACACCCGTTTGCGCAACTCGCTTAGCCGCGTGCCTTGCTCGCTCCATTGAACGTGCAGTACGTGGACATCCATCTCAGTCGCGCGCCGGTTCGCCTGCATCCCCGCGGGTAAGGACTGGTGCCAGGCCGACATAGTCGCGCGGTGTCAGCGCGGCGAGCGCCGCACGCGCGTCGTCGGGAAGTTCCAGTTGTTCGAGCACCTCGGTGAACAGTCTGGCGTCCATGCGCCGCCCGCGGGTCAGCGCCTTGAGTTGCTCATAGGGTTCGGCGAGGCCGTGTTTGCGCATCACGGTCTGCACGGCTTCGGTCAGCACCTCCCAACTGTTGTTTAGATCCGCGTCCATCTGGACCGCGTTCAACTCCAGGTTGCCCATGCCCTTCAGGGTCGCCTGGTAGGCAACGACGCAATGGCCGGCCACCACGCCGATGTTGCGTTGCACCGTTGAATCCGACAGGTCGCGTTGCCAGCGCGACACGGGCAGCTTGTCCGCAAGGTGGGCAAGCAGTGCGTTGGCGATGCCGAGGTTGCCTTCAGAGTTCTCGAAATCTATCGGGTTCACCTTGTGCGGCATCGTGGACGAGCCTGTTTCGCCCTCGACCTTGCGCTGCGTGAAGTAGTTGATCGAGATGTACCCCCAGATGTCCCGATCGAAATCCAGCACGATCTGATTGAACCGGGACAACGCGTGAAAGTACTCCGCCATGTAATCGTGGGGTTCGATCTGAGTGGTCATGGGATTACACGAAAGGCCGAGGGATTCGACGAACGCGCTAGTGGCGCCGGGCCAGTCGACCTCCGGGTAGGCCGCGAGGTGCGCGTTGAAGTTGCCGACTGCGCCGTTGAACTTGCCGAGAATTTCGATTGCGGCCAGCCCATCGCGCTGGCGTTGCAGGCGGTGCACCACGTTTGCCAGTTCCTTGCCCATGGTGGTGGGCGATGCCGGTTGGCCGTGGGTTCTGGCCAGCATCGGCTGGTCTGCGTGCACTTGGGCGAGCGTGGCGAGTGCGCCGATCAGCTCGTCCTGGCAGGGCAGCAGCACCTCCTCGCGCAGCGTCTTCAGCATCAGGGCGTAGGCCAGATTGTTGATGTCTTCGGAGGTGGCACAGAAGTGCACGTACTCGCGGTGGGGCACCAGCTCCGGGCACTCGACCAGTCGGTCTTTGACGAAATACTCCACCGCCTTGACGTCGTGATTGGTGGTGGCTTCGATGGCCTTGATGCGTGCCGCGTCCGTTGCGTCGAACCCGGCTTCGAGCGCTTCGAGATGGCCGCGCGCTACACTGCTCAGGGCCGGCAGTTCGGGTATTTCTTCCATGCCCGCCAGATGTGCGAACCAGCGCAGTTCGACCCGGACCCGAAGTCGCAGCAGACCATACTCGCTGGCGATGTCGGCCACCGCAGCCAGCTTCGATCGATAGCGGCCGTCCAGCGGCGAGATCGCGAACAGCGGATTGAGGGTCATGGCGGGCCGGATTCCTCCTTGCAGCGAAAAATGGCGGCGAAAATGCTAGTGCAGTGGGATGGCCGCTGCGTACTGGTCCAATTCGGCCAGCGCGCGGCGAATGTTAGATCGACGCAGCACAAGGTGCCAGCGGCGCCCGCCCAGCTGGCGCCACAGCCAGGCGAAGCGAATGCCCGCCAACAGCAGCGCCCGTACCTCGGCCGCAACATCGTCACGGCGCAGCTGTGAGACATCGCCGGTCACCTGAACGCGCCGGCTGAGGGTGCTGACGGTCTGCTGATACAGTTCCGACAGCTCGCGATAGACGTGCTCTGGTACCTCTTTATGCCCGGAGTTGCCCCCGGAGTCATCCCCGGAGCTACCCCCGGAGTCATCCCAGTGCGGCTCGCGTTGCGCCAGGTGGTCTATGCCCTGGCCGATCTGCTGGACCAACGCTGGACGCGCCCGAAGACGTTTCTCGAGGTCCAGCAGCAGGAGGCTGTATTTCAAGGGTTCGACTGCCGCGCCGGCGGGTGAGGACAGCATCGTCGCTGCCATGCGTAACCCTTCGCGGTACGGCGCCAGGGTCGGAAATATGTCGTCCAGCGAGTCTGGATTGGTCGTGAATATGGCTCGAATCAGGGCAGCCTTGTGCGTTGCGTCCACGGGCCGTCCGTGGGCGATTGCGTGAACGGTCGCCGCCGCCTGGACCAGGCCGGCAAGGGCCGCGGCACCGCCGTGACGCTCGAGCACAGAACGGCCCGTCGCTGGGCTCACGCAACTCGGCCCGTTCGACTGATGGGTCCGCCGCCCAGGCATCGGCGCTGGTCATAGAAACAGACATACTGGCCGGGCGTCACCGCGCGTTGCGGGGTGTCGAAGCGCACGCCAAGCTGTCCATCGGCGCGTCGATACACGGTGCAGGGTTGATCGTTCTGCCGGTAGCGGACTTTGGCGGAACAGCGCATCGGCAGTTCGGGGTGCGGCGCCAGCCAGTTCACGGCAGGAGTAGCCAGCCAGGTGCTGTCCAGATCCGCAGGTACTTGAGTCACGACCAGCACGTTGCGCGTCAGGTCTTTCTCGACGACATACCAGGGCGCTTGGGCCGCGCCGGCGCGGCCACCGATTCCGAGTCCCTGACGTTGCCCCAGGGTGTAGTAGGAAAGGCCGATGTGTTCTCCCAACCCCACGCCTTCGGTGTCGACGATCAGCCCCGGCGTGCGCGTGAGGTAGCGATCGAGAAAATCCCGGAAGCGGCGCTCGCCAATGAAACAAATCCCGGTGCTGTCCTTTTTGCGGTGGTTGTGCAGGCCGGCCTCGGCGGCCATGCGCCTCACCTTGCGCTTCTGCAGATGGCCTAAGGGAAACAGGCAGGGTTGCAGTTGTGCGAGTGGCACCGCCTGCAGGAAGTAGCTCTGGTCTTTGTTGGCGTCGCTGGCCTTGTGCAGTTCGAAGCCATCCTCGCCGGTGTGTCCCTGGACATAGTGGCCCGTGGCGATTCGCTCGGCGCCCAGGGCCTGGGCATAGTCGAGGAACAGATTGAATTTGATTTCCCGGTTGCACAGTACATCCGGATTTGGCGTGAGGCCTGCCGCGTAGCCCGTAAGGAATTCCTGGAAGACGTTGTCCCAGTACTCGGCGGCGAAATTGGCCGTGTGCAACTCGATGCCAAGATGCGCGCTGACCCGTTGCGCGTCTTCGTAATCGGCTTGGGCGGTGCAATATTCGGTGCCGTCGTCTTCGTCCCAGTTTTTCATGAACAGGCCGGCCACGTCGTAGCCCTGCTGTTGCAACAGCAAAGCGGCGACCGCCGAATCGACACCGCCGGAGAGCCCGACGATGACCTTGTTGGTGGACCCGGACGGCATACCGGCTTCCGTAGTGAAACCGCGTATGATACCGCACCGCGGTGTTCGGCCCGCCAGGAGTATGTCGATACGATGAGCAGACTCAGCCACGTCAATGACGCTGGGGAAGCGCACATGGTGGACGTTTCCGGCAAGCCGGAGACGTCGCGGCGCGCGGTGGCGGAAAGCCGTTTGCGCATGCGAGCGGCAACGTTGCGCGAAATCACCGGCGGCGGAGTCCCCAAGGGTGACGTGTTCGCGGCCGCCCGGATCGCCGGCATCCAAGGCGCCAAACGCACCAGCGAACTCATCCCGTTGTGCCACCCGCTGCCCCTGAGTCAGGTCGAAGTGGAATTTGACGTGTCGGGTGATGATCCGGGTGAACATCCGGGGGAAAGAGAACTCGTCATTCGCTGTACCTGTCGGGTGAACGGTCGTACGGGGGTCGAAATGGAGGCGCTGACCGGCGCGTCGGTTGCCGCGTTGACCGTGTACGACATGTGCAAAGCGATCGATCGGGGGATGAGCATCGTTGCAACCCGGCTGCTGATCAAGGAGGGCGGGAAGAGCGGAACCTGGACGCGGGACGAGACATGATCGCAGTCAGGTTCTTTGCCTCATTGCGCGACGCGGTGGGCACGGCTGGCCTCGACCTGGGGTCGTCGAGGATGCCCGCAGATCTCGATGGGTTGCTTTGCGTGTTGCGCGAGCGCCTGGATGGAGAAGCCTACGCCGCCATCACCGGCGCGTCGGTGCGCATCGCGGTCAATCAGACGCTGGTTGAAGGCAACGCGGCGCTGACGGCAGGCGACGAGGTAGCGTTCCTGCCGCCGGTATCCGGGGGTTGACGATGCTGCGCAGCGTGCGTGTGATTGCCGAGGACTTTGACGTAGGGGTCGAGTGGTCTGCGCTGCGGACCGCGCTGCACGGGGGCAGTGGCGCGATCGCGGCGTTCTGCGGACTGGTACGCGATCGAGTCGACCAGGAAACCGTGACCACCCTGACGCTTGAACACTATCCCGGCATGACCGAACCGAGTATCGAGGCGATCATCGACCGCGCCGAGGCCCGCTGGCCGCTCGATGCTGTCTGGGTAATCCATCGGGTCGGAGCGCTGAGCCCCGCCGACCAGATTGTGCTGGTGCTTACCGCGTCCGCCCATCGTGACGCGGCTTTCGCGGGCTGCGAATTCGTGATGGATTATCTGAAAACCGACGCGGTGTTCTGGAAGAAGGAGACCCGGGGCGGCGTCAGCCATTGGGTGGAATCCACCCACGCTGACAGGCGGCGCGCATCAGACTGGGACGCTCCCGGAAAGTGATCCTGACCTCGACACGAATGCTATCATGCGCGGCTTTGCGTTTCGCAGTTGGCTAGGGAGACCTCAATGGGCTATCAACACATCGTGATCCCCGAAGACGGGGAGAAGATCACGATCAACGCGGACGATTCACTCAACGTTCCAGACAACCCGATCATTCCCTACATCGAGGGAGACGGGATTGGCACCGACATTACGCCCGTGATGATGAAGGTGGTCGATGCGGCGGTGGCGAAAGCCTATGACGGCGCGCGGGCGCTGAAGTGGATGGAAATTTATTCTGGCGAGAAATCGCTGGAGGTGTACGGAGAAGACGAGTGGCTGCCGGCCGAGACGCTGGACGCGATGCGGGAATTCCTGGTGGGCATCAAGGGTCCGATGACCACACCCGTGGGCGGCGGCATCCGTTCGCTGAACGTCGCCCTGCGCCAGGAGCTCGATTTGTACGTTTGTCAGCGACCGATACGCTGGCTGAATGGCGTGCCGAGCCCGGTGGTACATCCGGAAAAGACCGACATGATCATCTTTCGCGAGAACACCGAAGACATCTACGCGGGAGTCGAATGGGAAGCCGACAGTGAAGGCTCCGAGAAGCTGTTGAAATTCCTGGCCGAGGAAATGGGTGTCACCAAGATCCGCTTTCCCCAGCATTGTGGCATCGGCATCAAGCCGATCTCGTTGGAGGGCACACAACGTCTGGTCCGCAAGGCCATTCAGTACACCATCGATGAGGATCGTGATTCGCTGACGTTCGTCCACAAGGGCAACATCATGAAGTTCACCGAGGGCGCCTTCAAAGACTGGGGCTATCAACTCGCCGTTGAAGAGTTCGGTGCGACGCCCCTGGATGGCGGGCCGTGGCATGAGTTGACCAATCCCAGGACCGGCAAGCAGATCATCTTCAAGGACATGATTGCCGATGCAATGCTGCAGCAGATTCTGACGCGCCCGGACGAGTACGACGTCATTGCCACCATGAATTTGAATGGCGACTATCTGTCCGATGCGCTGGCGGCACAGGTCGGAGGTATTGGAATTGCGCCCGGCGCCAACCTAGGCGATACCATTGCCCTGTTTGAGGCGACCCATGGCACGGCGCCCAAGTACACCGGTCAGGACAAGGTCAACCCGGGATCGTTGATCCTGTCTGCGGAGATGATGCTGCGCCACATGGGCTGGCGTGAGGCCGCTGACTTGATCTTAAAAGGATGTGAAGGCGCGATCTCCGAGAAGACTGTAACGTATGATTTCGAACGTCTGATGAGCGGCGCGACGCTGCTGAAATGTTCGGAGTTCGGGGACGCGATGATCGCGAAGATGTGAAGCCGGTCTAGGCGGACCCCGCTGCGCCCTCGCGCGGTGGCTGTTGCTCATCCGGTTCGGTTTCCTCCGAATCGGCCACGTCCAGCAGGTCGACGTCTTCGATCGTCACTTCCGGTTCGCGCGGTGCGTCGTCGACCTCGGTCTGTACCTCTGCGTCGGCATCCGGGTCGTGCTGAGCGCGGATGTTCACCGCGTGGTATCCCTTCGGGCCTTCCTGCATGTCGAACTCGACGTCCTGTCCGGCTTTCAGCGTCTTGTAGCCGTCCATTGCGATCGAGGAATAGTGTACGAACAGGTCACTCTCGCCAGAATCGGGGAGGATGAACCCATACCCCTTGGCGTTGTTGAACCACTTCACCTTGCCGGTCGTCATGCAATTTCCCCATCTCGACGGCCACTACGCTCCACTGAGCGACCTTCGTTCCCTTTCCGCACTTTCTACTTTCTCTTTTGTGGAGTCAAGGTGGCATCCGGCAACCCAGGATGCGTCAGACGACAGCGCAGGGATGGCCGTATACGCTATGATTGGCGGGTCGACACAGCAGATGCGTATCGCCGATACGCAACGAAACAGTGGATAGGTGGTTCATTAGATCAGGCGCGGACGAAGGTGGATCGGACCCGGATCGCGACCAGGAAGGCGGACTCGCGGTCCAGACCGCGAAACCCAAGCTCAAGCGTCCACCGATGTTCAAGGTGTTGCTGGTCAACGACGACTACACGCCGATGGAATTCGTCGTTCACATACTGGAGCGCTTCTTCGGGATGAATCGTGAAAAGGCCACGCAGATCATGCTGACAGTGCATACTGCAGGGAGTGCGGTAGTCGGCATTTTTCCCCGTGATATTGCGGAAACTAAATCGGAACAGGTGAATCAATACTCTCAGGAAAACCAGCATCCGCTAGTCTCTACGGTTGAAATGACGGACTAGGGGCCGCACTTAGACAAAGACGGAATCAGGATTCCTATGCTCAGTAAAGATCTCGAACAAACCCTGAATGGCGCTTTCAAGGAAGCACGTGCCAAGCGGCACGAGTTCATGACGGTGGAACACCTGCTGCTTGCGCTGTTGGACAACACGACGGCGATTGAAGTCCTGAAGGCGGTCGGTGCTGACATCGAGCGATTGCGCAAAGATTTGACCGAGTACATCGAGTCCACCACGCCCCTGATTCCTGCAGGCGACGCAGAAGCGGAAACGCAGCCGACACTCGGCTTCCAGCGCGTGCTGCAGCGGGCCGTGTTCCATGTCCAATCGTCGGGGCGCAAGGAGGTGTCCGGGGCGCAGGTGCTGGTTGCGATTTTCAGCGAGCAGGAATGCCAGTCGGTGTTCTTTCTCAAGCAGCAGGACGTTGCCCGCATCGATGTGGTCAACTACATCGCCCACGGCATCTCCAAAGTGGGTGGCGAAGAGGGTGACAGCGAGGAGATCGAGGCCGACGAAGAAACCGTGCCCGGCGAGGGGCAACCCCAGAGTGCCCTGGAGGCCTTTACGACCAACCTCAACGAGCAAGCCCGCAACGGCCGCATTGATCCGCTGATTGGCCGCGATCAGGAGCTTGAACGCGTGATTCAAGTGCTGTGCCGGCGCCGCAAGAACAATCCGCTGCTGACCGGAGAGTCCGGTGTGGGCAAGACCGCCATCGCCGAGGGACTGGCCAAGCGGATTGTCGACAAACAGGTGCCGGAAGTCGTGGCCGATAGCGTCGTGTATGCGCTGGATATGGGCGCGCTGCTGGCCGGCACCAAGTACCGGGGCGATTTCGAGAAGCGCTTCAAAATGCTGCTCGCTGAGCTGAAGAAACTACCGAACGCCATACTGTTCATCGATGAGGTCCACACGATCATTGGCGCAGGGGCGGCGTCCGGTGGCGTGATGGATGCGTCGAACCTGTTGAAGCCGGTGCTGACGTCCGGTGAGCTACGCTGTATGGGCTCCACCACCTATCAGGAGTACCGGGGCATTTTCGACAAGGATCGGGCCTTATCAAGGCGCTTTCAGAAGATCGACGTCGTCGAGCCCGACGTGCACGACACCTACCAGATTCTCAAAGGGCTGAAATCACGCTACGAGGACCATTTCGGGTTGCGTTACACCGACAGAGCGCTGCGCGTCGCCGCGGAGCTGGCTGACCGGTACATTACCGATCGATTCCTGCCGGACAAAGCCATCGATGTCATCGATGAAGCGGGGGCTGCCCAGAAGCTGTTGCCTCCCAGCCGGCGCAAGAAGACGGTCGGGGTCGCCGATGTGGAGCGGGTGGTGGCGAAGATCGCGCGAATCCCCTCGGCCCAGGTGTCGACCTCGGACAAAACGGCGCTGAAGAATCTCGACAAGAATCTGAAGATGGTGGTGTTCGGTCAGGACGAAGCGATCGACACCCTGGCCTCGGCGATCAAGCTGGCGCGTGCAGGATTGAAGTCGGGCGACAAGCCAACCGGTTCATTTCTGTTTTCCGGGCCCACGGGCGTGGGCAAGACCGAAGTGTCCAAGCAACTCGCCATCATCATGGGCGTGGAGCTGCTGCGCTTCGACATGTCGGAGTACATGGAGCGGCATACCGTCTCACGGCTGATCGGCGCACCGCCGGGTTATGTCGGCTTCGATCAAGGTGGATTGCTGACCGAAGCGGTGACCAAGCACCCGCACTGTGTGGTGCTGTTGGATGAGGTGGAGAAGGCCCACTCGGAGGTGTTCAATCTGCTGCTGCAGGTCATGGACCACGGCACCCTGACGGACAACAACGGCCGCAAAGCTGATTTTCGAAACGTGGTGCTGATCATGACCACCAATGCGGGCGCCCAGGAGTCCAGCCGGCGTTCAATGGGGTTCACCCACCAGGACCACTCCAGCGACGTCATGGAAGTGCTGAAGAAGATGTTCACGCCCGAGTTCCGAAACCGGCTCGACGCGATCATTCAGTTCAATGCGCTGGGTCCCGACGTAATCATTACGGTGGTCGATAAGTTCCTTACCGAACTGCAGGCGCAGCTCGATGAGAAACGAGTCCAGCTCGACGTCGATGAGGAAGCGCGCGAATGGCTGGCGGTCAAGGGATATGACGAAAAGATGGGTGCACGGCCGATGCAGCGGCTGATCCAAGAGAACATCAAAAGCCAGTTGGCGGAAGATATTCTGTTCGGTGAGTTGTCCAATGGGGGTGGGACAGTCTCTGTCTGCGTCGAAAACGACGAGCTGAAGCTCGTTATCGAGTCCACGTCTGCGAAGGCTACCGCGCGCGAAACGTAATCCGACCCTTGCTCAAGTCGTAAGGCGTCAGTTCGACCTTCACCTTGTCGCCGGTAATCAGACGGATGTAGTTTTTGCGCATCTTTCCGGAGATGTGGGCGGTAACCACGTGGCCGTTCTCGAGTTCGACGCGGAACATGGTGTTCGGCAGCGTATCGATGATCGTGCCTTCCATCTCGATCTGTTCTTCTTTCGCCATAAACCTCTCGGTTGGAAAATCGACGCGCATTCTGGCGTATCGACCCGCCGAAGTCACGTGAATCAACGCATGAGCACCCATCGGTTCTTGACGAACAGCTCGATCGGACGGAAGTCGATCTTGTAGTTCATCTTGGCGCAGTCCTTGATCCAGTAGCCCAGGTACAGGTGCTTGAGGTTGCGCTGCTGGCACAACTGGATCTGACGCAGCACGGAGTAGGTACCAAGACCGCGGTCGGAGAACTCCGGGTCGAAGAAGGTGTAGATGGCCGACAGTCCGTCCGGCAGCATGTCGGTGACGGCCACCGCGATGGGTCGTCGTTTCAGATACAGGGTCAGGAATGCGGTGTGTCCCCAACTGCTCAACAGAAACGATCGGAACTGCTCCACGGAGGGCGGGTCCATGTCACCGTCGCCGTGCCGATCACGTATGTAGCGTGCATACAGATCGAAGTACTCTGGTGAGTAGCACGCATCGACAATCCGCATCTCCACGTCCTGGTTGAGGCTCAGGGAACGCCGGAAGCGGCGCTTCCAGGTGAACTGTTCCACTGGCACGCGGGCGGGAACACAGGCGTCACAGCCCTGGCAGTGCGGGCGATACAGGTGACTGCCGCTGCGCCGGAATCCGTTGCGGGTCAACGCGCCGTAGGTTGCCTGATCGATGGTATCGCGCGGATCCAGGAACAGCGTCCGCGCCTGCCGGTCGTCGAGGTAGCTGCACGGATGCGCAGGCGTCAGGTAGAACTGTTTGCTGCTCAACTCGTCCTTCATGGAAGCTCCACATCGAACTGCCACGGACCCAGGCGGGTTTCGGCTCGGGCATTGGTGTCCAACCGGTCCGCGAACTCCGACCGCGGGATCTCGTACACGCCCAGCCGCTCGAGATGCGGATTCAGCATCTGACAGTCGATCAGCGTGAACTCCCAGGCCTCGAGCTGCGCGGCCAGACCGACCAGCGCCACTTTCGAGGCGTCATTGCGGCGGCTGAACATGGATTCGCCGAAAAACATCCTGCCGAGCGAGACTCCGTACAATCCGCCTACGAGGGTGTCTTGGTACCACGCCTCGACCGAATGCGCAAAGCCTCGCTGGTGCAGCTGTGTGTAGGCCGTGCACATCTCGGGGGTGATCCACGTGCCTGCAGTGTCCTTGGGATCGCTACGCGGTTCTGCACAAGCGGCCAACACCTCGGTGAAGCGGGTGTCCATGCTCAGCCGGTATTCCTTGCGGCGCAGGCGTTTGCGCAGGCTTTTGGAGATGTGCAGCTCCCCGGGGCCCAGCACGGCGCGCGGGTCGGGCGACCACCACAACACCGGGCCCGTGTCATCGTCGTACCAGGGAAAAATGCCGTGCGCGTAGGCGCTGAGCAACCGTTCGGGGGTCAACTCGCCACCGACGGCGAGCAGGCCGTTGGGTTCGTCCAGCGCGGCTGCGATCGGCGGGAAGCCGTCGCCGTCACCGAGTACCCTGAGCGGGCCGGGCATGGCTTCAGCCGGTGGCCTTGAGTCCCGGCGCGGCTCCTGAGGTAGAGAGCGCATCCAGGTATTTCTCTGCGTCCAGTGCCGCCATGCAGCCGAATCCGGCGGAGGTGATAGCCTGCCGATACACGTGATCGGCCACATCCCCCGCGGCAAAGACACCCGGAATGCTGGTAGCCGTTGCGTCGCCGTTGCGGCCGGTGTTGACGTGAATATAGCCGTCGGTCATGTCGAGCTGATCCTCGAAAATGCCGGTGTTCGGGGTGTGCCCGATTGCAATGAACACGCCGGTTACCTCAAGGTCGCGCAGATCGCTGCCGGCAGTGCTGGCGATACGTGCTCCGGTGACGCCCTGCGCATCACCCAGCACCTCGTCGAGGACCCCATTCCAGATCAGCTCAACCTTGCCTTCGTCGGCCTTTTCGAACACGCGGTCCTGCATGATCTTCTCGGCGCGTAGCGCGTCGCGCCGGTGCACCAGATAGACTTTGTTGCAGATGTTGCTCAGATACAGGGCTTCCTCGACCGCGGTGTTGCCGCCGCCGATCACCGCGACCTGCTGATCTCGAAAGAAGAAACCGTCGCAGGTGGCACAGGCGCTGACGCCACGCCCCTTGTAGTTTTCTTCGGATTCCAACCCGAGATAGCGAGCGGAGGCGCCGGTGGCGATCACCAGCGCATCGCAGGTGTAGTTGCGGCCGTCCCCTTCCAGCAGAAACGGGCGTTCCAGCACCGAGGCGGAGTGAATGTGATCGTTGATCAACTCGACTTCGAAGCGCTCGACATGTTCCTGCATGCGCTGCATCAGTTCCGGGCCCTGCAGGCCCAGGGCATCTCCGGGCCAATTGTCGACGTCGGTGGTGGTCGTCAGTTGCCCACCCACCTCGATTCCGGTGATCAGCGCCGGACGGAGATTTGCCCGTGCCGCGTAGAGCGCAGCGGTGTAGCCCGCAGGTCCGGAGCCGAGAATGATCAACCGATGGTGTACCGTTTCGCTCACTCGGCGGCCGCCCGGGCGCCGGCTGCAAGCATCGCCGCGACAAACGACCCGGCGTTCCGGTGCCGGGCAACGTAATCGACGAAAGTTTCGCCCTGCTCGTTGGTCGCATCCAGATCGTGGCTTTCCGCCGTGAAGAAGGCGATGAACCGATCGAAATCACCTGGACGCATGCCCTGGTACGCTTGCAGCAGCAGCGTGAAATCGGCCGAATCTTCGCCGACGGGGAGACGGGGTTTAAGGAAACTCCTCACCCGATCGTCGTCCCAGACCTCGTCGGTGACTTTCTGCTTGTCCGCGCGCATTCAGCTAGCCGTCAGGAAAAGCCGGATATCATACGCTACGCGTGCTGATTGCCAAATCTTTGCTGTTCGAAGCCGCCGCATCTCCTCGTGCCTTGGTATACGACTGCTGTGAAGGCCAGACATTGAACACCTGATTAGAGGTTCCTTAAGTAACGTTCTGAAATAAATAACAAAATTTGTCGCTTTTTTGGAATGGAGGTACACTCGGGTGTGGCTTCGGCGAAGCTCCGGTAAGGAATGGAGAGGCAACCGTGACGACAGCGAAAGTGACCACAGCGAATTCACTGGTCGGTGGAGCGCCGCTCAAAGAGATCGCACTCATTGCGTTGGCGACGCTGGCAGTGTTTCTGTTGCTGGCGTTGTGGTCCTACTCGCCCTCGGATCCCGCCTGGAGTTATCAAGGCACCGGGCTGGAGACCACCAATCTGGTGGGTTCCAGCGGAGCGTGGTCGGCGGATGTGCTGTTGTCTCTGTTCGGCGCGCTGGCCTATCTGCTGCCGCCCGCCTGCGTCATCGGTGGCTGGCGCGCCGTACGCGACCAGGCGCTGACCGGGGCGCTGATCTCGGTTCGATTGTCGGGCTGGCTGGTGCTTCTCATCGGTGGTTGCGTGCTGGCCCGCCTGCACGTGCAAGCCAGCGGTGTCTGGCCTGCGGGCCCCGGCGGTATGCTCGGCGACTGGCTGGTGGTGTTTGGCTTGCCGGTGCTGAACTGGGTGGGCTTGACGCTGATCTCGCTGGTCGCAGCCGCGCTCGGCGCGCAGGCCGCATTGGGCTTTTCCTGGGTGCGATTCGCAGAGCGGGTCGGCCGGGTCATTCATTCGCTCGCCCGACGCTCGCTCAGCCTGCTCGATCGGTGGCAGGGCCGGCGTGACGCCTCCCGGGCGCAGCAGCGGGATATCAGGCAACGTGGCAAGCAGCGCAGGAAAGCGGTCGAACTCGAACGCAAGCGCCAGGCCAATCGCAAAGTGCCGCGCATCAATGCCGCCGGCCAGAGGCACGCCCGACAGCCGGAAATTCAACATGAGCTGTTCGATCGTAACGCCGGCAGCGGAATGCCGGATTTCGAGTTGCTGGACGATCATCCGGCCGAAGGCAATGCCGGCTACTCCGATGAGTCGCTGGATGCCATGGCCCGGCTGCTGGAACTGAAGCTTCGAGACTTCGGCGTGGACGCCGAGGTGGTCTCCATTCTCCCGGGGCCGGTGATCACCCGGTTCGAACTGCAGCCGGCGCCGGGTGTGAAGGTCAGTCGCATTACCAGTCTGGTCAAGGATCTGGCGCGTTCCCTGGCGGTAATCAGCGTTCGTATCGTGGAAGTCATCCCCGGTAAGTCGGTGGTCGGCATCGAGATCCCCAACGAGCACCGTGCGGTAGTACGCTTGAAGGATCTGCTCACCTCGGCTGAGTATCGAAACGCCAAATCGCCGTTGAGCCTGGCGCTGGGCCAGGACATTGCCGGTGAATCGGTGGTGGTCGACATTACCAAGATGCCGCACCTGCTGGTCGCCGGTACCACCGGGTCCGGTAAGTCGGTGGGTGTGAACGCGATGTTGCTGAGCATCCTGTACAAGGCGACCCCCGAAGACGTGCGGATGATCATGGTCGACCCGAAGATGCTCGAGCTGTCGGTATACGAGGGCATCCCGCACCTGCTGACGCCGGTGGTGACCGACATGAAGGAAGCCGCACGGGCGCTGCACTGGTGCGTGGGCGAGATGGAACGCCGCTACCGGCTCATGGCGGCGCTCGGCGTTCGGAACCTGGCCGGTTACAACAAGCGCGTCAAAGACGAAAAGAGCATCCCCGATCCACTCTGGCCCGCAGATTCGGACGAGGAAGCACCGCCGCTGACGGCGATACCGCTGATCGTGGTGGTGATCGACGAATTTGCCGACATGATAATGATCGTCGGCAAGCAAGTCGAACAACTGATCGCCCGGATTGCCCAGAAGGCCCGCGCCGCCGGCATCCACCTGATACTCGCCACGCAACGTCCTTCGGTCGACGTCATCACCGGTTTGATCAAGGCGAACATTCCGGCGCGGCTCAGCTTCCAGGTGTCCTCGAAGGTCGATTCCCGGACCATTCTCGATCAGGGCGGTGCGGAGCAACTGCTTGGGCACGGGGACATGCTCTACCTGGCGCCCGGGACCGCGTTGCCGATGCGCGTCCACGGCGCCTTCGTGTCCGACGAGGAAGTTCACCGGGTCGCCGCGGATTGGCGCAAGCGCGGTGCACCCGATTACCACAACGAGGTACTCGAAGGTGCTTCGGTGGGCACGTCGGACTTCGTCATTGATGGTGGCAGCAATGGCAGCGCCGAGCAGGATGACGAACTGTATGACGAAGCGGTCAATTTCGTCATCGAATCCCGGCGTGCCTCCATTTCGGGGGTCCAACGCAAACTGCGCGTTGGTTACAACCGGGCGGCGCGTTTGATCGAAGCGATGGAAGCGGTCGGGGTGGTGTCGGAGATGGGCACCAACGGTTCGCGCGAGGTGCTGGTCCCGAAACGTGATTAGTCGAGTGCTGACACGCCTCCTGACACCCATGGTGACGCTGGGCCTCGTGACCCTCTTGGGTGCGTCAGCCGCGATGCCCGCGGCTGGCGCCTATGCAGACGAAGCGGGTGCGGCCCTGGGAGAGCGGCTTGCTGCAATTCGCCAGTTCGAGGCCAGGTTCACCCAGACGGTCTTCGGCGCACGGGGTGAGGTGCTACAGAATGCCGAGGGTCGGCTCGCCATCGAGCGACCGTGGCGCTTCCGTTGGGAAGTCGACGCACCGTACCCGCAGCTCATCGTGACCGTGTCCGGGCCCGACGGAGAGCGCATCTACATCCACGATCCGGATCTGGATCAGGTCACTATCCGCAGCCTGGATGATTCACTGTCAGGCACGCCGGCGATGATCCTGGCAGGCGATCCCGACCAGATCGCCATCCAGTTCGAAGTCTCTCGGCGAGATACGGACGGTGGCGAACTGTTCGAGCTCACGCCGCGCGACGTGCGTTCGTTGTATGACCGATTGCACCTGATATTCGGTGCCGAGCACCTGGAACGCATCGAGATCCTCGATTCCTTCGGCCAGATGACCCAAGTAAGCTTCTCCGACGTCACATTGAACGAACCCATCGATCCGGCGCGGTTCAGCTTCGAAATTCCTGCCGGTGCTGAGGTCATCGACGATGTCGGAGACGCTGCCATTCATTGATGCCGTTCCAGGGGCGCCTCTGGCCGCGCGCATGCGGCCGCGTGTGCTCGAGGAATTCGTTGGCCAGGACCATCTGATCGGTCCCGGCCGACCGCTGTCGCGGATCGCGGAGCAGGATCAGCTGCACTCGATGATCCTCTGGGGTCCACCGGGCACGGGTAAAACCACCCTCGCACGCCTGCTGGCCCAGCACTCTTCGGCGCAGTGGATTTCAATGTCGGCCGTACTGGCCGGGGTGAAAGACGTGCGCCAAGCCGTCGCGGATGCGCAGGTGGCCCTCGCCCAGGGCCAACGGACGATCCTGTTCGTCGATGAGGTGCACCGGTTCAACAAGGCGCAGCAGGACGCGTTCCTGCCGCACGTGGAAGCCGGAACCGTTACGCTGATCGGCGCGACTACCGAGAACCCCTCGTTCGAGGTCATCGGGGCATTGCTGTCCCGGGTTCGGGTGTATGTGCTGAAGCGCATCGAGGATGAAGCGCTGGGCATCCTGATCGATCGCGCGCTGGCGGATTCCGAGCGCGGTCTCGGTAACGAAGGGCTCACCCTGGCGGACGATGCGCGGCAACTGTTGATCGATATCGCCGATGGCGATGCCCGCCGCGCGCTGAATCTGCTGGAAATTTCAGCCCAGCTGGTGGATTCCAGCGCGACCATCACCGCGACGACCGCGGCGGCAGCGGCGGGCGAACGCCAGCGGCGCTTCGACAAAGGCGGCGATGTGTTTTACGACCAGATCTCCGCGCTGCACAAGGCGGTGCGCGGCAGCTCGCCGGATGCAGCACTCTACTGGTTGTGCAGGATGCTCGATGGCGGCTGCGACCCGGTATACATCGCCCGGCGGGTGACCCGCATGGCCAGCGAGGACATCGGCAATGCAGACCCGCGGGCCTTGCAACTCGCCCTGGCGGCGTGGGATGCGTATCTGCGGCTCGGATCCCCGGAAGGCGAGCTGGCGATTGCCCAGGTGGTGAGCTACCTCGCCTCGGTGCCGAAGTCCAACGCAGTGGATCAGGCCTACTCGCGCGCCATGGCCGACGTCCGTGCCAGTCCTTCCCACGAGGTTCCGTTGCGCTTGCGCAACGCCCCGACGCAGCTCATGAAGGAGTTCGGACACGGCAAGGACTACCGCTACGCGCACGATGAGGAAGGCGGCTACGCGGCCGGCGAACGCTACTTTCCGGACGAAATGGCGGATGCGGTGTACTACGAACCGCTGCCGCGCGGTTTCGAGCAGCGGATTCGCGAGCGGCTCGAGCGGTTGCGCGCGCGGGATGCCGAGGTGTCCGGAGAGTCGGACACGTGATCCAGACCCTACTGTGGGTCGCGGCCGGTGGGGCGCTTGGCGCGGTTGCGCGATTTCTACTGTCGAACCTCGTCGTCACCTGGACCGCCAACAGCTTCCCCTGGAACACGTTGACGGTGAACGTGCTCGGGTCCTTTGCCCTCGGCGCGGTGTTTGCGGGCTTGAGTGATCTGCACTGGTTTCATACCATCGCGCGCCCTTTTTTCATCATAGGTCTGCTTGGCGCGTTCACTACCTTTTCCGCGTTCTCTCTGGAGTCGTTGACGCTGGTCGAAGACGGCCGCGCGTGGCTGGCCGTGGCCTATGCCCTCAGCAGCGTCTTCGGATGCGTTGCGGCCGCCTGGCTCGGCGTGCGGCTCGTTGGATCGACCACGTTAGGATTGTAAGAGGCTGGGACTGTAAACGAGATGCTCGACCCACAAATCGTCAGACAAGACCCCGAGGCGGTCGCGTCCCGACTTGCGATCAAAGGCTTCGCCTTCGATGTGGCGCGCTTCAGCTCGCTCGATGAACAGCGTCGCGCGTCGCAGGTCGAGACGGAGCAACTGCGCAACGAACGCAATACCGCATCGAAGGCGATCGGTAAGGCAAAGGCTGCCGGTGAGGACATCGACCCCCAGGTTGCGGCCGTGGGCGATCTCGGCGACCGGCTCGATGCGGCCGGGGCGAAGTTCGAGGTAATCCAGGGCGAGCTCGACGAATTCTTGAGAGCCGTTCCGAACCTGCCCGACGACCAGGTTCCGGAAGGCACGGACGAAGAGGACAATGTCGAGCTGCGGCGCTGGGGTACGCCCCCGGTCTTCAACTTCGAGCCTAAGGACCATGTTGACCTGGGTGCCCAGGGCATGCTCGACTTCGAGGCCGCCGCCAAGCTCACCGGATCCCGGTTCGTGGTGATGCACGGTCAACTCGCCCGGCTGCACCGCGCGCTGACCCAGTTCATGCTGGAGTTGCACACTCAGGAACACGGCTATCAGGAAACCTACGTTCCGTACATCGTCAATGCCGATTCGCTGTTCGGTACCGGGCAGCTGCCGAAGTTCGCCGAAGATCAGTTCAAGATCGCGTCAGATGACGACTACTACCTGATTCCCACCGCTGAAGTGCCAATCACCAATCTATACCGCGATGAGATCATCGATGCGGATCGCCTGCCCATCCGGCATGTCGCCCACACGCCGTGTTTCCGCAGCGAAGCGGGAAGCTACGGCAAGGACACCCGTGGCATGATCCGCCAGCACCAGTTCGAAAAGGTGGAGCTGGTTCAGATCGTACATCCGGAAACCTCGTGGGATGCCCTGGAGGCACTCACCGGGCACGCCGAGGAGGTACTGAAACGCCTCGAATTACCGTACCGCGCCGTGACACTGTGTGGCGGCGACCTGGGATTCTCCGCGGCCCGGACCATCGATTTGGAGGTCTGGCTGCCAGGGCAGGACAAATACCGGGAGATCTCCTCCTGCAGCAACTTTCTCGATTTCCAGGCCCGCCGGATGCTGGCCCGGTTCCGTAATCCCGAGACCGGTAAGCCCGAGTATGTCCATACGGTCAATGGTTCCGCGCTTGCCACCGGCCGGACGCTGGTGGCGGTGCTGGAGAACCATCAGGACGGCGACGGCCGGATTCACATTCCGGACGTGTTGCGGCCGTTCATGGGCGGCCTGTCGATTCTCGACCTCAACGGCTGACCTCGCATGGAATACCTGCCGCTGTTCGTTTCCCTGAAGGGGCGGGCCTGTCTGGTGGTGGGGGCGGGGAGCGTTGCGTTGCGCAAACTCGAGTGGTTGGTCGAGGCGTCCGCGGACGTCTCGCTGGTCGCCAGGGAGATCCCCGCGGGGACCGGGCAGTTTGCGGCGCAACACGGCGTGACGCAGACCGAACGGGACTTTGAGCCCGGCGATGTGGTGGGTCGGTATCTCGTGGTGGCGGCGACTAACGATGCCACGGTCAATCAGGCCATCTATGCAGCCTGCGAAGCCAACGCGGTACTCGTCAACACGGTCGACGATGCTGCGTTGTCCAGCGCGATCTTTCCCTCGATCGTCAATCGCGATCCGGTGCTCGTGGCGATTGGCACCGGCGGCCGTTCACCCACGCTGGCGCGTCTGGTTCGGGGCTGGATGGAACGGCGACTTCCCGCTCGGCTGGGTGCCCTGGCGGACTGGGCGGGGGATTGGCGGGCGCGGGTCAAGGATGCGCTGCCGTCGATCGATGCGCGGCGCGCATTCTGGGAGTCGACGCTGGAGAGTTCCATTGCGGAGGCGGTCTATCGCGGCGAGGTCGACGCTGCAGATCGCCAGATCGCCGAACGTCTGGAGCAGAACGAGAGGCTGGGCGAGCTCGTGGGTTTTGTCTCGCTGGTCGGTGCCGGCCCCGGTGATCCCGAGCTGCTGACCCTCAAGGCGTTGCGCTGTCTGGAGCAGGCCGATGTCATCTACTACGACAACCTGGTCTCGGATGCGGTTCTCGATCTCGCGCGGCGCGAGGCCAAACGAATATACGTCGGCAAGAAAAGGGCGGAGCACACCGCAACACAGGATGAGATCAACGCGATGCTCGTGGACGCCGCTATGGCAGGCCAACGGGTCGTTCGGCTGAAAGGTGGCGATCCGTCAATCTTCTCCAGGGGTGGCGAAGAGCTCGAAGCCCTGACGGCGCATGGTATCGCGCATGAAATCGTGCCCGGCATTACGGCGGCGATGGGCTGCGCCGCCTATGCGGGCATTCCTCTTACCCATCGCGATCTAGCGCAATCGGTTCGCTTTGTCACCGGCCATCGGGCCAGCGATCGCACCAATCTCGACTGGCCGGAACTCGCCAAACCCGATCAGACCCTGGTGATCTACATGGGCCTGGGTGGTCTGGAGAGCATCTGTGAACACCTGATCGCCAACGGCATGGATCCGGCGACCCCCGCCGCGCTGATCGTGCGCGGCACCCTGCCGGATATGGAGGTGGTCGAGGCGCCGGTCGCAGAGCTCGCACAAGCCGTTCGCGAACACGCGATCAAAGGGCCGACCACCATCATCATTGGCAAGGTCGTCGGCGTGCGCGCGGCTGCGGCGGGTCAAGCGCCTGCGGCGGGTAGCGAGTCCAGCTAGATACAGTTGGTCGGGCGCGGCAGCCCCGCAATCTTCGCAGCCACCTTGGCCGGGTTGCCGGGAAACAACCCCAACAGGTAAATGCTGGTGCCTTTATCTGCGCCGAGCGACTCCTGAACCAGTTTCACCAGCGGCCGCATCGACGGTGAAACACCGGTCTCGCGATGAAAGTCGCGCAGTACCTTCAGCACGTCCCAATGCGCATCCGTGAGGTCGACCTCCTCAGCGGTGGCGAGCTCGACCGCGACCTTAGGATCCCACGCCGAGAGTTCCTTCAGGTACCCGTCGTTGTCAAGCTCCAGTGTCATCGTCGGGAGTTCACGACCAGGTTACGATGGGGATGTGCTCACAGGCGAGTTCCACGAATCGAGCGTCGTCGATGAGTTGCACGTCGGGAGCGGTTTTGCCCGTCAGGCCCCGTGCGCGCACGTCGACTTCCAGCGCGTAAACCGTGACGGCTTCGGCTGGGGCAACCGTCGCGCAGTACACGCCGTGCTCGATCAGCAGAATGGCATCGCCCGGAAGTGCCGCTGCGAGACAGCTCGTGATGGCCGGGTTGCTCGGTGGTTTGTTGACCAGGTGTAGGGTCATCCGCTGATCACCGCGTCCTGCGCCGCAATCAAGGTCGATATCTGCGCCGCGTTCAGCGTGTCTACCGGGAGTTCAATGTCGGTTATGGACACGTCGCGCTCCTCCAGCGACTGTGTTGAGGCGTAAACACGCTCAACATCATAAGTTGAGAGGGCTTTCAGTCCCGCGCCCACCGACCGCGTACCGATCCCGGACGGGTCTTGTTCATTCAGCAATTGGTAGACCCCGTCGTCGGCGAACAATACCGAGACCTCCTGATCGAAAACGGCCGCGACCAGGAGTGATTCCAACGTCTCGTAAGCCTTGGAACCCGCGTAGGGCGCGGAGCGCAGCAGAAAGAGGATTTTCTTCGAAGTCATGCGGTATTCATGCGGCGTTCATGCCGCGAAGGTGATCAGGCGATCCGCGTTGATTACGGCATCGACCAGCTGACCCAACCCGACGACTTCAAACCCTGGCTTGAGCGTGGCACTCGGCGTTTCGTAGCGTTGCTGTTCGGATTCGTTGACCACACCGCGTTTCAGCGAGGCGGCGATACACACCGCCAGTTCGAATTTATGATCCCGTGCGAGCACCGTCCATTCGCTGGGCAAATCCAATTCATCCTGAGGCGCCACTATCGACTCGTTGGCAACCGCCACGCCGTCGTGATAGAAGAACACCCGCTCTATCTGATGTCCGGCGGCAGTCGCTGCGCGAGCAAAGCGCAGCGCGGAACTCGAGGCCTGGCTGGAGTAGGGGGCGCCGTGGACGGCGAGTGCGAAGTTCACGTAGACGTCATTCCGATCGTAAGTTCGAGTTCGCCCATTCTAACTTACATAGTCGACACATAGGCTTGCGGTTGCCGTGACATGATCGGCAGTCCACATCGTTGCTTTGGGGGAAGGGCGAATGCGGAGGACAATCCTTCTCACGCTGCTGGCCCTGTCTGCCAGCGCGCATGCAACTAACATTCAGTACGATCTGAGCTGGGTGCTGACGAATCAGTCGGGGCTCGGCTACCTGGTCATCATCGGTTTTGCAGCGATGCTGGTACTTCGGCGACGCAACGGCGCGGTGAGCCTTGCGAGGACCCAGCCGGGAATCCTTCCGGGAACGCTTGATCGGCGGCGCATCGCGTAAGGTCGGCGCGAGTCCCTTACCTGGGCTGACTGGTATCCTCCTGCGCTGACCGGAAGCAATACATGAACGAAGCACCGAGCGAACGGACGCTCGAACGTATCCGCAAGATGCTTGCGCTCGCGGACGACCAGTCCAATCCGAACGAATCAGCAACGGCTGCCGCTATGGCTGCCACGCTGATGTCGAGATACAACCTCGACCGGGCGGCCGTCATGCGCGAGTCGGTAGCGGCGCCGGAGGTTGTCACATCCGAGCATGCCAGCACGCACGACTCCGAGGTGGATTGGGGCGTTGAGCCTCCTGCCTCGTCTGAACCTGTTTCCCGCACGTGGTATCGAGGTGCCGCTGCCGCGTGGGTTGCATGTGCAGTAGCGGGGATCGTGATCGTAATCGGGCTCAGCGTTGTGCGTGGCACATCGCCACCTGCGGATGACCGTCGGATGGAAGACGCTGTCGCCCAACTCCTAGGTCAATTGGACGGGACGACCGTCGGGGCGATACGTGCAATCCGGGCGCACGACCCGGTGCCAAACGCGCCAAGGCCGTCGGACGAAGAGATCGCCCGCCTGATGGCAGCGACGAACAGGAACCTGCCGGTGCAAGTCGATGAAGTGACATGGGTGAAGAACGTACGCGCCACCCCTGAAGCAATCGTCTACGAGTTCGAAATCAGAGACCGATACGTAGCCGCCGCCATGCGCCAGCTCGACTCGGAGGAACTGAAGTTGGCGATTGCGCAATCGGCCGCTGACATGGGTGCCGATGTCTGTGCCCCCATCCGGCAATCCAACAGGCACTTCAGGATCCGGTCGGAATACGTCGACATTAACTCGGGTCCGATCAATTCGTTCTCGTATGCGCGGGGCGAATGCCTGGTTTCGAGGTAGTGGCGAAAGCCATAGGGAAAAACGGACGCTTAATCTTGCCGATCTTTCACCAGGTATTCGTGCAATAAATTTGATACCAGAACGCTCCCCTGGGGGTTGAGATGCCCATCGTACTCGTAGAAATAGTCCTCACCGGTAGATCGAAATGACTGTAGGGAAGGCACGAACTCAGACCTCGTTTCCTTAGCCATTTTTTCCAGGGCAAACTCCGGCGTAAAGGTGGTGAAGTTTTCCTCCGAAACCTGAAATCCGTACTTCGAATAATTTTGACTTACCTTTGATCGAACGTAATAGCCAGTTGGCATGCTGAAGAGGATCAGGCGTCCGCCGTGCTCCTTCAACAACAGGTTAAGCTCACTGAGTTGGTAAGACAGCTCGTCAAATGTTTCCTGCGCGTTAGAGCCTTCTACGTTTAACTGACTCCAGAATGACGATGACCTATCAGGGTATTTTGCCGCCAGCGAGAACAGCCCTGGATTGATCTGGCCAGCTTCTACCAGGCGCATGATTTCATCTGAGATTTCAAGCGCGTTGTCATTAATTATCTTCTTGGCGTCGTTGGCCCAGGAGTTAGTTGCATCTAGTGTCGGCTCTTTTGCGGCTGAATTTCGCCGTGACACGTACAGTTGGTACCATCCCGGAAACCATGCCTTAAGCATTTTCTTGATCCCCGAGAACATGCCTCTGTTGTTTGCTCTTGATTCGGCGACTTGCTGCATATCATCCGAAAGAAGGACGGACAATATCAGGACCGATGGTTTGAGTCGTTCGGCATAGGCGTGTGCTACCTTGATATGAAACTCCGTGTTGGTTCCGGGAACACCAAGGTTGTAGATTCGTTTACCGATTCCGGCCGTTCCAAGACTCTTTTCGAGCAACCTTGACCAGACTTCATGGTCCTTGTTGCCCCACCCGAATGTAAACGAATCCCCTACAGTTAAAATCTGACCTTGCTGCAACGAAGTTTCGCTTCCCCTGAATCCGAACTGATTAATCGAAGCAACAGAATCGAAGTCGATTGTTCTATATAGAACTTTTTGGTTCGGTGGAAAGAGCGTCGTCTGAGTGAGGAACGAGGGAACGAACAGATCGACAAATTTAAGTAGCGCGAGTGTGATGAGGGCGATGAATAGCAGCGTCGTTGCATATCGGGCGAGTGTTGTTTTCATTCTCTAGGATTGCGTCTTTGGGTAGTCCAATGCATGCTCGTTTTCGGTGGGCGCTACTCTGCCGTCCCACAATTTCGGCCGATAGTTGGATGCTCCTAGATCAGTGAGCTGGCGGAGGGGGAGAGATTCGAACTCTCGGATGGCTACAGACCATCGCTGGTTTTCAAGACCAGTGCATTCAACCGCTCTGCCACCCCTCCGGGAAGCGCGATTATAGGGAAGAAACCTGACGTCCGGTTAATCCGAGTCTTTCGGGAACCCATGGGGGTATCGCTGCTGCCAACGCCAGGCGTCCGCGCACATTTCGTCGAGGCCGTACTGCGGTTTCCATTCCAGCTCGTTCTGTGCACGGGTCGAATCCGCATAACATTCCGCAATATCACCCGGGCGGCGCTCAACCACC
>SMVB01144200.1_pt1 | contig 108205 bp, 99 predicted proteins | sample 2456461 | NCBI WGS metagenome assembly SMVB01 (sample SAMN11095934, study PRJNA526329) | marine sediment metagenome | biome: Marine sediment; feature: Surficial sediment; material: Deep marine sediment; isolation source: Hadal surficial sediment | place: Pacific Ocean | collected 2014-05 | depth...
ACTGCGCTTCGCCAGCGGCGGGCATACGCCTCCGACCCTGCGCCGCGGGGCAACCTGCACTTCCATAGACCAGGAGGGGGGGCCGGCCCTGGGATTAATGGAGGGCATTGAATTTCCCTGTAATCACCTGCAATTACAGCCCGCCGATTTGCTGGCCATTTTTACCGATGGCGTGGATGAAGCGTTCAACGCGGAGGGCATTCAGTTTGGTCTCGATAATTTCAACCAGCTGTTGCGCGATGCCACTGATACTCCGCTGGCAGAGCTGGGTCCCGCCACATTTGCCGCCGTTGACCGGCACGCTGGCAGCACGCCACAATCGGATGACATCACCGTCATGCTGCTGCAATTACCCCCACACCGCAGCATCCAGCTCACCCCTGACAACAGCGCGCTGCCCACCTTGAACGCCTGGATGCAGGGCCAACTTAACGCACATAGTTTGGCAAGCTCCCTTATTCGGGAGCTACAGATGGTAGCGGAGGAGGTCACCAGCAATATCATCAAATACGGACAAGTACCCGAGCACAACACAATAGCTGTGCAGCTGGAGATAACACAATCGCAAGTCACACTTGAGTTTCAGGATACGGGTATTGCCTTTAACCCGCTCACCGAGGCCAGGCGTGCCGAACTGGGCGCCGACACAGACGCTGCCGAGATTGGCGGGCTTGGTGTACACTTGCTGGAAGCGTTAACGGATCAACAGCAATACATACGCCGCGACCAGCTGAACTGTTTACGATTAAGCAAACAGCTCTAGACAAGCAGGCGCAGGAGAATCCATGGAACTCACCACCACCGTCGATATTGATGAAGCAAGGTCAGTAGCCCGGGTAGCACTGTCCGGCGCGCTGAATACAGATACAGCGCCGGCATTTGAAGGACGTTTGCAGGAAGTGGTTGAGCAGGGCCTGCAGCTAACCGTGCTGGATATGAAAGACCTGGATTATATTAGCTCAGCCGGGCTCAGGGTGATATTCAAGGCGGCCAAACAGGTCAAAGCAGCCGGCAATCGATTGGCGGCAGCCAACCGGAGACCGCACATAGATAAAGTGTTTGAGATTCTCAAGGCGCTGCCCGATATGGCAGTGTTTGCCGACGATCAGGAAATGGATGATTACCTGGACTCCATGCAGGAGCAGGTCAAGGACAATTGATCTGACCCCTTAACTCAAATCCTGGCTGCGCAGAAACTTCACTACCCAGTTGGCAACCCGCTCCCGGTCCAGATTCTTCTGCAGGGACTCAATGCCAGCGTGGTAGACGTCTTCGCCAATAATATCGCGGCGCAAGTTGAGAATAGTTTCCGAATACCCCTTCACAAACTCCGGGTGCCCCTGGAACGTCAGGATATGATCACCCAGTTGGCACACCGCATTGGCACAAAAATCGCTGCTGGCCCAGACCACTGAGCCCGGTGCGGGATCAACCACCTGGTCCTGGTGACTAACCAGCAAGGTAAAGTCAGGTGACTGCTGATCGTGCCAGCGAGGCAACTCGGAAAACGTCGCGCGGTGCGCGCCGACGCCCCAGCCTTTGGCTGACTTCTCGGTTTTGCCACCCAGTGCCTGCGCCACCATTTGGTGGCCAAAGCAAATCCCCACCAGCCGTTTGCTACGTTGGTGCAAGGTTCGTACAAATTTTTCCAGCTTGTGTATCCAGTCCTTGTCTTCATAGACACTGGCTTTACTGCCAGTCATTAAATAGGCGTCAACTTCGTCAATATCCTGCGGGTATTCGCCCTTCTCCACATCGTAAACAACAAACTCCAGCGTGGGGTCTGCGCTCCTGAGCAGATCCACAAACATATCGGGATACTCGCCAAACTCGTCGACAAACTCGGGGCGAACTTCATCGGTTTTTAAAATTCCTATTCTCATGAACTGCTTCAATCAGGTTAGAATGACGCATGGTAATGGAAAAAAGCTCAGGGATCGACGCCACAATCAACGCCATTATGGAACCCCTGGCCGATGCGGTTTCCAGCTTTATCTTTTACAGCATCAGAGTGGGCGACGCAGACCTGCCCCTGATCGTCGCCTGGTTGATCATTGCCGCCACCTTTTTTACTTTTTACTTCGGCTTTATCAATATCCGCGGGTTTCCCCACGCCCTTCGATTGTTGCGTGGTGATTACGCCGATCCCAATCACACGGGGGAGGTGAGTCATTTCCAGGCGCTGGCAACGGCAGTTTCTGGAACCGTGGGCATAGGCAACATTGGCGGCGTCGCCATAGTTATCAGCCTGGGCGGTCCCGGTGCCACCTTCTGGTTAATGCTGGCGGGCTTTCTCGGCATGTCGACCAAGCTGGCAGAGTGTATTGCCGGGGTAAAATATCGGCGCGAAAACCCCGACGGCACCATCTCGGGTGGCCCCATGTATTACCTGGAGCAAAGCCTGCGCGAGCACGGCTGGGCACCGCTGGCCAAACCCATGGGGACCTTCTACGCACTGGCCATCGTTATTGGCTGCCTGGGCATTGGTAACATGTTCCAGTCCAACCAGGCCTTTGAGCAATTCGTTTACATCACCGGCGCCGAGTCCAGCCCCTTCGCTGACATGGGCTGGTTGTTTGGGCTGTGTATCGCCTCTGTGGTGGGTTTCGTTATCATCGGCGGCCTGCGCAGCATTGCCCGGGTCACCAGCAAACTGGTGCCTTTTATGGCCGGGGCCTACATCCTCCTGGCCGTGGTGATTATCGGCCTTAACGCTGAGCGCCTGCCCTGGGCGATCAGTGCCATTTTCAGCGAGGCGTTCAACCCCCAGGCCATGTCCGGCGGATTTATCGGCGTTATGATACTGGGCTTCCAGCGAGCCGTTTTTTCTAATGAGGCCGGTATTGGCAGTGCCGCGATCGCACACTCGGCGGTGCGCACCAATGAACCTGCGACCGAGGGCTATGTCGCACTGCTGGAGCCGTTTATCGACACCGTAGTGATTTGCACGCTCACGGCACTGGTCATTCTTACCACCATCTATCATCCCGATTTGGCCGGCGCTGGAATTCAAGGCGTGGAGCTCACTTCCCGCGCCTTCGCCAGCACCCTGCCCTGGTCCACAGTACCGCTGTCAATTATCGCTGTGTTGTTTGCCTTTTCGACCATGATTTCCTGGTCCTACTACGGGCTCAAGGGCTGGACCTACCTGGTGGGCGAGGGCCGGCGCAGGGAGATTATCTTCAAGATAGTGTTCTGCGGTTTCGGCGCACTGGGTTGCACCATGCAATTGGGTGCCGTGCTGGATTTTTCCGACGCCATGGTATTTGTGATCGCGCTGCCCAATATCATTGGGCTGTATCTGCTGGCGCCGATATTAAAGAAAGAGTTAAAAGCCTACCAGCAGCGCGCGCAGCTATAGTCCGCGCAAAACCTCAAGAACTTCAGCCGGCTCCTTGCGAACCGTGTAGTCCGCCTGCAGAAACGCATCGACAACCACGCCATCCTGATCGATCACGTAGGTGGCGGGCACCGGCAGTGTCCAGCACAGGTTGCCGTTGATACGTTCCAGGTCAAAACCCATGCTGCGATACAGGTCGATCATGGCCGGCGCGAATTCGAATACTAATCCCAGGTGTTCCGCCAGACTGTTGCCGGTATCACTCAATACTTCAAAACTGAGACCGGCTTTCGCCGCCGTGTTGAAGGATTCTTCGGGCAGTTGCGGTGAGATAGCAATTAATTCAGCCCCCAGGCCACGGATCTCTTCCAAAATATTTTGGTAAGCGCGCAGTTCAAGATTGCAATAGGGGCACCATCCGCCGCGGTAAAAGCAAACGACCAGGGGGCCATTGGCTAGTAACTCCTCAGAGTCGACAGCGTTGCCGGCGGCGTTGGGAAGGGAAAACTGGGGGAAACGATCACCCGCCAAAATCGCCGACTGGGGCAGCCCGCCCTCTTCCACGCGCTGGATAGAGCGCTGCAATAAACGGCGTACATCATCTGACAGCAAGGAATCCGTTTCCTCACGCAGTGTCTTTATTTGTGCTTTGAGGTTAGACATGCTCAATCCTCGATTCAGTCCCTTAAACCTACAAGTAAATCACCACCAATCATAGGTATCCCCCGCCGCTATGTCCATTAGCTTTGCACAAGCAATCCGCTCCCAGACTGGTCTATACTCGTCGCTGGTTCAAAAGGTGCCAGACAACGATGATAGAAGCAAAACTGGTTAGGGATATAAACTTCCCTGCACAGCGCGTATGGGCGGTGCTGGAAGATTACGGCAATATGGAATGGACCGGCGCACCCAAGTTCAATGTTATTGGCGAGGGAATCGGCATGATTCGCCAGGTCATCATGCCGGGACTCGAGCCGATTGATGAAGTGCTGGAGATGATGGACCCGGACAATATGACATTCTCCTACTCCATCCCGCGCGGGCTACCGTTGCCACTGACCGACTATCGCTCCACTGCCAGATTGGAGCAACTCGACGATCAACGTACACGGATATACTGGTCGTGCGAGTGCACACCCACCGATGACAGCATGACAGATGCCGATGTAGAGAACCTGATGCAGGGCATCTACAACGACTTGCTGGATTCGCTGGAAGCATACCTTGGCCGGGCAGAGTAGTACGTGAGGAAAACCACCATGCGCAAATGTTCAACGCAAATTATTTTCGGCATGCTGTTGTGCACGCCCCTGTATTGTAACTGGGCACTGGCCGACCTGGGCACGGCCTCACCAGTAATTGCAGCCGCTATTGAACGCGGCCCGGTGACATACCAGGTAAGCACCTACGGCACTTTGTCTCCGAAAATTGAAGAGCTTTCATTCAAAATTGGTGGCCGCATTGCCAGGTTTGAAGTGGAAGAGGGCGCCGACGTAGCCAAGGGTCAGCTGCTGGCACTGCTTGAAACAGAAGACGCAGAGGACAGGCTGAACAAACAAACCGTTGAGCTGGAGCAGGCCCAACGCAGTTATAAGCGCATGAAGACCTTGCACAACAAGGGCTCCATCCAAAAATCCCAGCTCGAAGACTCGGCCGCCCGCCTCGAGCAGGTACGCATAGCTCACCAACAGGCCAAGTTGAATTTGCGCCGCTGTTCACTGCGGGCCACCAGTGAAGGGCTTATTCTCAAGGAGTTCCTGGAATCCCGCACTACCGTTGGCGCGGGCCAGCCCATATTTTCCTTCCAGAGTAATAGCGAAGCCTGGACCACCAAGGTTGGCCTTACCGACCGCAATGTCTTTGCACTGGGCGAGGGCGCCCGCGCCGATATCCGCTTCGCACCCTACCCCGGCGTCAACTTTGAGGGAGAGCTCACCAAGCTGGTGCGTATAGCCAACCCCGGCGACGCACTGTATACCGCTGAAATTACCATCTCTGCGGGTGACTACAGCCTGCGCCCCGGCATGGTCGCCGAAGTCGACCTCTACCATACGTCCGACCAGAACTACTCCCTGGTACCCTTTGACGCGCTGGTGGACCTGCGCGGACGCCGTGGCAATATCTACGTCCTCAACGATAGCAGGAGCGCGGTTCAGCAGGTGTCAGTCACCCTGGTCAGCGTACAGGGCCTGCAGGCAGCACTTAAGGAAGACCTTGATGCCTAGCGAGGTAGTGATACGCGGTCAACAGAACCTCCAGGATGGCAGCGACGTCAGGGTAATGGAATAGGAGCGACGCCATGGAACGGCTAATTCGATTCATTGTTGATAACCGTACGTTCACGCTCATCTTTGCCCTGGCCGTGGTGTTAACGGCCTGGGTAAGACTCCCCACGCTGACCATAAAGCAAAATCCCAGTATAGAGCTGCCCACCCTGATGATTACCGTCGTGCTGGGGGGTGCGTCGGCACGCGAAATCGAACAGCGCGTGGTGCAGGTCGCCGAAGACCTCAAGGCACAGCTGCGTGCGGTGCACTCTATTGAAGATGTGGAGTTGGTCAAGCCAGATGAAGAAATCAGGGTCGACCTGGATATTGCCAGGATGTCCACCTATGGCATAGATGTGCACCAGGTGGCCGAAGCTATACGTGCCAACAATCGATTCCTGCCCACCGGCAGCTTCAACCTGGGCGAAAAAAGCATAACCATTCTACCCTTTGCCGGCGGCTATCACGGCCTGGAGCCCCTGCGCGATACCATACTGATCAGTCGTTCGGGCAGCGCATTAGCTCTCAGGGATATCGCCAATATCCGTATTGCCAAACAGCCTGACAGCATTATTACCCGGATCAATGGCAAGAGCTCGACCTGGATTTCCATGCGCCTGAACGATGATGCCAATGTATTTGAGGTGAAGCGGGAGATGGACCTCATCATCGATGCCGCAGCCATTGACCTGGCTCAGCGCAATATCGAGGTGCTGTGGTTGTTTGAAGTGGAGTCCGGGGTCGCCTACAAAATGACCCAGCTGCTTACCAACATCATGCAGGGCATAGTAATCCTCACCATCGTATTATTGTTCGCCGTCGGCTATCGCTCGGGGTTTGTGATCGCTTTGATGTTGCCCATGGCACTGGGGCTGTCCATGGTCGGCCTGGCGTTGACCGATTATGGCCTGCAAGGCGTCTCCCTGGCTGGCTTTATCATCTCTTTGGGCCTGATCGTAGACAACGGCATTGTGGTTACCGAAAATACCTATCGGCTACAGACCTATCGCGGCCTGGATGCCAGAGAGGCGGCGATTAAAGGTACGGCTTCGGTGCTCGCGCCGCTGATAAGTTCAACTCTCACCACCGCACTGGCATTTGCGCCGCTGTTCCTGCTCACATCCACTACCGGGCTGTACCTGCGCAGCCTGGTCGCCACCATCTGGCTGTGCCTGGCCGCCTCGTTAATCGTTGCCGTCACCTTCTCGTGCCTACTATTGTCTCGCATCGGCACCGAGAATAAATTGTGGTCGCTACCACCTCCGCCCAGCTTCATGCAGGCGCTGATGCCGTTTCGGGACCGCCAATACGCGACGGCGGTACGTTATTTTATTCGCCGGCCCTGGGTCTTGTTACTGGCTATAATGGCGCTGCTCTGGTTGACTGGCCTGGCAGCGGCCAGCTTGCCCATCATTGTATTTCCCGATAGTGAAGAGCCCTTTTTTACCGTCACGGTAGAGGCGCCGGCGGACCGGACCATAGGCTACACCGACGCCGTGATGAAAGATGTGAGTGAACGGGTACGCGGTTTCGATGAGGTCGTTCACTGCAGCTCCATCGTCGGCAGCGGCTTTCCCTTTGTGGATACGGGTATTCAACACATCGACACGCGCCGGCACAATGCCATGCTGTTCTGCGAGGTCAACTTTCGGGACAGCAACCAGATGAGCGCGCTGGTGAGCCAGGTCAACATCGCACTAGCGCCTCTGGCAGCGCAGGCCAGAATCAATGCGTCCCCTTTCACCGTGGGCGGCGAGGCGGGTAGCGCCGATATCGAACTGTTGTTATCGGGGCCCCGCATCGAAGGCGTTAGAGAGCAGGCGCGCATGTTGCAGGACACCCTGGTCAAGGCCGAGGTCAAAGGCATTCGAGCCTTTGACAACCCGGCACTGTCGCGCTGGTTTGCGCTGGACATAAAATTCAAAGAGCGCGTGGCCAATGCGCTGGGTGTTAATAGAAGTCATGTCGACCAGGTCCTGATACTGCTAACCCACGGCAATGAAGTCGATGATTTGCGAATCGAAGATGGCACTGAATATCCCATCGTATTGCGCGCTGAAAAGGACTTCGAAGCACCGCTGGCGGTTTTTGACCGGCTCTTTGTTACCTCTTCCCGCGGCGATCATATTCCGCTTAGCCAGGTATTGGAGGTCAGCTTTACCGAGGATGAATACGACATTGAGCATCGTCTGTTCAAGCCCATTATCAAAATTGGTATCAACGCCATGCCGGGCGTAGATGTCAACGAACTAACGCGCACGATACAAGCGGCGCTGGCCGACATTTCACTGCCTAAAGGATACCAGCTGGTCTTTGAAGGACAGCTGGCCAAGACCGCCGAGGAGTTTGGTGGCGCCGGCAAATATGTGGGCATTGTCGGCCTGTTGATACTGGCGATATTCGTGTTGCAGTTTAAATCCATACTGCAGCCCTTAGTGGTCTGTGCAGCCATCCCACTGAGCTTTATCGGCGCATTCATGATGCTCTACGGCTGGAACCAACCCATGTCTTTTCTGGCTTTCATCGGCATGACCAGCCTTATGGGCATTGTGGTCAACAATAGCATCCTGCTGGTGGACGAAGGCAATCAATTGCGTTTGATGGACCCCGACATGCCCATTTCCGAGGTGGCCATTAACGCCGGTTGTAATCGCTTTATGCCCATACTGCTTACCTCCATCACCAGTATTGTGGGCCTGCTGCCGCTGGCTCTGGGCAATACCATGTTCAAGGCGCTGGTGATTGTAGTGATAGGTGGGCTGACCACATCTACCTTTCTTACCCTACTGTGTGTACCGGTGCTGTTCTCGCTGGTGACCGGTGAAAGCAAGCCAGTGCAAGTCACACAACGCTGGGCCAAGGGCTCCACAGGCAAGGACCATTGATAGTCATGTGCAAGCGTTTTCTAATCATCTGCCTGGGCCTGGTATCCCTTGCTGCATTTTCAGCAACTCCCCGGCAAAAAGACGCTGCTGGCTGGATAGGCGCGCAGCAATGTCGGAGCTGTCATGTCGCTGAGTACGATGCCTGGCAGGGCTCGCATCACGATCTCGCTATGCAAAAACCCTCTGCAGCGACTGTATTGGGAGATTTTGACAATGCCCGCTTTTCCTATGCCGGGTTTGAGACGCTGTTCTACAGGCGCGGCAACGAGTACTGGATAAAAACCGATGGCGCCGATGGCAAGTTACAAGATTTTGAGGTGCAGTACGTTTTTGGCTTCGATCCGCTGCAACAATACCTGCTGGAGCTACCGCAGGGCCGTTTGCAGTCACTGTCCATTGCCTGGGATAGCCGGCCGCTGAAAGAGGGCGGTCAGCGCTGGTTCCACCTCTATCCCGATGAAGAGATTCTCGCTGGAGACCCCTTGCACTGGACCGGTCCGTACCAGAATTGGAATGGTCGCTGCGCCGAATGCCACAGCACCAATCTGCAAAAAAGTTTCGATTACCAGACCGCACAATTCAGCACCACCTGGACTGAGCTAAACGTTGCCTGCGAGTCCTGCCATGGGCCTGGCGCAAAGCATCGGCAGTTGGCGCGCAGCAAAGCCCTGGCGAACAGCCCTAACGCTGGCTTCCCGGTGGAACTGAGTGTGCCCGGGCAATGGCACTTCAGTGTGGGGCAGGGCATTGCCAAGCGCAGCTCTGAGCTCAACAAACCGCAACAAGTGGAAAGCTGTGGCCGTTGCCATGCCCGCCGCGGCAACCTCGGTGACTATGAGTATGGGCGCGATCTGCTGGATACCCACCGGCTGTCACTACTGGATGACCGGCTCTACCACCTGGACGGACAAATACGGGATGAGGTCTACGTGTATGGCTCCTTCGTCCAAAGCAAGATGTACCGGGCTGGCGTGGTCTGCAGTAACTGCCACGAACCCCACAGTCTGAAATTACGCGCACCGGGCAATGCTGTCTGCGCGCAATGCCACCGCCCGGACGTTTACAACACCCAACAGCACCACCACCACACCGCTGCATCAAGCGGCGCCCAGTGTGTAAACTGTCACATGCCGGAAACCACCTATATGGAGGTCGACCCGCGCCGCGATCACAGCATGCGCATTCCCCGACCCGACTTGAGTGTGGTCATCGGCACGCCCAATGCCTGTAATCAGTGTCACACGGACAAAAAAGCCCAATGGGCACTGGACCAGATGCGCGCATGGGGAATAAACCACAACGACACCGGCAGCCATCCAGCCCGGCTGTTACAGGGTTCGCGGCGCGGTGATTCCCGCTCGGTGCCAGGTTTGCAGGAGCTTGCCCTTGATCCACATGCGGCCGCTATCTGGAGAGCCACTGCAACTGTAGAGCTGGGAACCTTTGCCAACCGCGAAGCCTATGAGACCGCACTGCAACTGTTACAAAGTGACGATTCTCTACTGCGACTGAGCGCAATACGCGCCCTGGAATTTCTACCCAGGCAACAACTGCTCAACATATTGCGGCCACACTTTCAAGATTCCTCTGCTTCAGTGAGGCTGGAGATCGCCCGCCTACTGGCAAGTCTTCCCATGGCGCGAATGGATCCAGCCAGCGCGGCGGCACTAAAGCCCCTCTTCGATGAGTACCTGCAGGTCATGAGAAGCAATGCGGACATGCCCGAGGTACAGGTACAACTGGGTATCTACTTCAACGCCACCATGGACTTTGCAGCCGCCGAAGCTGCCTACCAGCGCGCACTGCAGCTCAACCCGCAGGCGGTTGCCGCACTGTTCAACCTGGCCGATCTGTACCGGGTATTGAGGCGTCAGGACGAGGCTCGCGAATTATTACTGCAGGCGATGTCCATAGCCCCAGAGCAAAGTGCAGCCGCACATGCCCTGGGGCTGCTGGAGACCCGCGCTGGCAATAGAGAACTCGCCCTTGAGTATCTCGCCCGTGCCGCCAGGCTGGAGCAAGCCGGCACCCGGCATCGCTACGTCTATGCCATTGCCCTGCACGATAGTGGTCAGGTCGCCGATGCCATTGACCAGTTAAAAGCCATACTGCGAAGCGCACCGCAGAGCCGCGAGACACTGCTCGGCCTGGTTAGCTATTGCAGAGACAGCGGGCGCATCGATGAGGCCCGGCGCTACGCCGCCAGGCTGTTAGCGCTGTCTCCCAACGACCCCAGTGCCCAACGACTTTACGACAGCTTGTGATACGCGTATAAACTTACCCTACAGGGCAGAAACCCTATGCGGGGAAACCGGTGAACAATAATAACGAGCAATTCATCACCAGTTCCACTGTCAGTGAAATACTGCAGGAAGATCGGTCACTTTATGCCACCCAGTTCGCGCTCGGTTTTCGTTCACTGACATTTATTGACCCGTTAGAAGCAGGATTCCGGAACTATTACCTGGATAATAATCCAGGCCAGCTTAAACGTGTTATCCCGGTCGCGTTTGTCTTAACGCTATTGTTCTTCCTCTCAGATTACCTGCGGCTGCCGCCAGAAATATTCGGGCAATTTTATATCTATCGCGCCCTGCAACTAACCATCCTGGCGATACTGACCACAATGATCTTTAGCGGCAAAACACGGTATCTGGAATTTGGAGTCATCCTGGCGCTGGTAATTTACGGAATTAGCACGCCTATCCTGCTCGGTATTATCAGAGCCACTGAGGGCTATGCGCCGATTAGCGCGCAATTAATTGTATTGGTATTTTGCTACTTTCTGGCCGGGTTGCGTTTCTACCAGGCGATGTTTGCCGGACTTATCATCAGCCTCGCTTATCCCGCCAGCCAATTGTTGACTACCGCGCCCCTGCCCAACCTGCCTTTTAACTGTTTTTTGATCCTCACTTTCAATGTGATGGGTTTGTGCGGTGCCTATTTTATTGAGTACACCGCCCGGGAAAACTATCTTGCCCGCCAGTTACTGGGCGAACTGGCGCTCTTTGACGGGCTCACCGGCCTGCTCAATCGAAGAGCTTTCTCCCTGGATCTGGAAAAATTGTACCGCCAGGCCAAGCGCGACAAGGTCGAGCTTGGTATCGCCATGGTGGATGTAGATCACTTCAAGGAATTCAATGATTCCTTCGGCCATGTGCAGGGAGACCAGTGCCTGCGCGAAATAGCCGAAGCGCTGCGCGAATCGATCAAGCGACCGCTGGATAAGGCGGGACGCTATGGCGGCGAGGAGTTTATTCTGGTCTGGTACGACTGCTCCGCACCATCCGCCAAACAGCTGGGTGAAATCGCGCGAGCCGCCGTGGAGGAGCTGGCAATACCGCATGGCCCAGACGCTTCCCAGCGCCTGGTGACTATCAGCGTTGGTGTCGCCACCGCCAGAGCCGAGGATTTGACCGACAGTGAACAACTGATTTGGGAGGCCGACCAGGCCCTGTATAAAGCCAAATCAAGTGGCCGCAACCGGGTAGTACTGGCTTCCCCTACAGCGCAGCAATGAGCATAAGCCGGGGCCTCACATGGATATCGGCGCTGCTGGGGCTGCTTTTGTCCCATCAAGCACTGGCTCAAAATAATTATCATCCCCGCTTCGCCGAACTGGCGCTGGAGTGTATACAGCGCGAGTACCCCAACAATATCCTGCATCATGTCACCGCCGCCGGGCAGATGGCTGAACCCGGTCAGCTCCATCCCGCCTTTTATGGTTGCTTTGACTGGCACTCCTCGGTGCACGGGCACTGGTTACTGGTGCGACTGTTACACCTGCAAGCACCCGGACTGGACCGCAACCACATTATCGCCGCACTCGATCAGAACCTCACCGCGGGCAAGATCAGCGGCGAGGTCAATTACTTCTCGGCCGATGGGCGCAGGGGCTACGAGCGCCCCTACGGCCGTGCCTGGCTGTTACAGCTGACCGCCGAGCTGCGCGAGTGGGGCAGCCCCGATGCACGGCGCTGGCTGGCTAACCTGCTACCACTTGAGCAGTTGATAATTGAACAAACCATGGCCTGGCTGCCAAACCTGAATTACGCCATACGCAGCGGCACCCACAATCAAACCGGTTTCGCCTTCGGCCTGATGCTGGATTTCGCGCGCAGCACCGGACATGTGGAATTTCAGCATTTGTTGGAACAAAAGATTCGCCAGTTCTACCTGCCTGATCAAAACTGTCCCATGGCGTACGAACCCTCCGGGGAGGATTTCCTCTCGCCCTGCCTGATGGAGGCCGACCTGGTGCGTCGCATAGTAAGCGCAGAGGAGTTCGCCGCCTGGCTGCAGGGTTTTCTGCCCAACATTCCCGAAGATGGTAACGGCAACTGGCTGGCGGTAGGGGTGGTACTCGATGCCACCGATGGCAAACTGGTGCACCTGGACGGCGTTAACATCTCCCGCGCCTGGGCCCTGCAAAATATTGCCGCCAGCCTGCCCAAGGGGGACAAACGCCGCGCCGCACTGCGCTCTGCGGCCCAAATTCATCGGCAGGCGGGACTGGCTTCGGTTACCGGCGCCCACTATGCCGGTGGCCACTGGTTGGCCAGTTTTGCAATCTACTTAACGACAGATCGTGGGCGTTAACGCGCCTTACACCACCTCTGCCAGATCACCTTTTTTCTCCAGCCACTGCTTACGATCGGGAGCGCGCTTCTTGGCGAGCAACATATCCAACATCTGATTGGTGCCGTCGCCGGGGTCCAGCACCAGACGAACCAGGCGGCGGGTATCCGGGTCCATAGTGGTCTCGCGCAGCTGCAGGGGATTCATTTCACCCAGGCCCTTAAAGCGCTGTACATTGACCTTGCCGCGAATCTTTTCTGCCTCGATTCGATCCAGCACGCCCTGCTTCTCAGCCTCGTCAAGCGCGTAGAAAACTTCCTTGCCAATATCGATGCGGTACAGCGGTGGCATGGCCACAAACACATGACCCGCCTCCACCAGCGGCCTGAAGTGACGCACGAAAAGCGCGCAGATCAAAGTGGCAATGTGCAGACCATCGGAATCCGCGTCGGCGAGGATACACACCTTGTGATAGCGCAAGCCAGACAGGTCATCACTGGCCGGGTCAATACCCATCGCAATGGATATGTTGTGCACCTCCTGGGAAGCCAGTATTTCCTGGGAGTCGACTTCCCAGGTATTCAGAATTTTGCCGCGCAGGGGCAATATGGCCTGAAACTCTCGACTGCGTGCTTGCTTGGCAGAACCACCGGCCGAGTCCCCTTCCACCAGAAACAGCTCGCCCCGAGCCGGGTCTGAACCGGAACAATCCGCCAGCTTGCCGGGCAGGGCGGGACCGCTGGTAATGCGTTTACGTTCCACTTTCTTGGCAGAGCGCATGCGGCTCTGGGCATTGCTTATACAGAGCTCGGCCAATCGCTCCGCCTCTTCCGTATGTTGGTTCAGCCACAGGCTAAATGCATCTTTGGCAACGCCAGAAACGAAGGCCGCCGCTTCACGGGAAGAAAGACGCTCCTTGGTCTGGCCAGAAAATTGCGGTTCCTCGAGCCGGGAAGACAAGACATAGGCACAGCGATCCCAAATATCGTCCGGAGTCAGTTTGACACCGCGTGGCAGCAAACTGCGAATTTCACAAAAATCGCGCATCGCATCCAGCAAGCCGGTGCGCAAACCGTTTACATGGGTGCCACCCTGCACGGTGGGAATCAGGTTAACGTAGCTCTCTGCCACTACTTCCCCGCCCTCGGGTAACCACTGCACGGCCCACTCGACGCCTTCATTGCTACCACTGAAACTGCCAATGAAGGGCTCCTCGGGCAACACAGGAAAGTCTATGGTGGCGTCCGCCAGGTAGTCTTTGAGGCCGTCCTCGTAATACCACTCCTCGGATTCGCCCTTGCCCTCATCCTTGAATTTGACGCGCAGTTTAGGACACAGCACGGCCTTGGCACGCAGCACGTGCCTGAGCCGCGGCACAGAAAAATTCACTGAATCAAAATAGCCAGGATTGGGAGTAAACTTTACCGTGGTACCGGTATTGCGCCTGCCGCAGCTGTCAATGACCTGCAGGGCGCTGGTGGGCTCACCATCGGCAAAGCTCATCTGGTAAACCTTGGCATTGCGGCGGATAGTAACTTCCAGTTCACTGGAGAGAGCGTTCACCACCGACACCCCCACACCGTGCAGGCCACCGCTAAACTGGTAACTCTTGCCGGAGAATTTTCCTCCCGCATGCAGTGTGGTCAAAATCACCTCGACGCCGGGTTTTTTCTGCTCAGGATGCATATCAACCGGCATGCCGCGACCATTGTCAGATACTGTGACGGAGCCATTTTTGTGCAAAATCACTGAAATTTCATCGGCGTGACCTGCCAGTGCCTCATCGACACTATTGTCAATGACCTCCTGGGCCAGGTGATTCGGACGCGTTGTATCGGTGTACATTCCCGGGTGCTTGCGCACCGGTTCCAGACCCGTGAGAACTTCAATATCCTCGGCGGTATAATCACTCATTGGTTTTCGTTCTCTTAAAGATACCCTTCAGAATTCAGGTCGATTACAAATTCCACACCCTCTACCCGAACTACCCCAGTTTCTAACCGTCCATCGGGATACAAATCCAGCCAGCGATAGCCCGGCGCAATATCGTCCACTTTAAAATCATCACTGCCAGGTGCGAACTGGATGCAGGTCGACGGCGTGGACATCAATTTCACACCATTTCGCACCCTGTCCAGTTGCTGATGCACATGACCCCACAGAATGCCACGCACACCGCTGAACCCGTCAATTAATTGCAGAAACGCATCCCGGTCTTCGACCATTTGCTGATCAATCCAGGCCGACCCCATGGCGACCGGCTGGTGGTGCAGGCAAACCAGGCTGTGTAATGAGCGGTGCTGTGCGTCCTCCAGACTCTCCTGCAAATGCTGCAGTTCGCCGGCACCGAGGCGACCGCCGACTTCACCTGGAATCTGTGAATTCAGCATTACCACCTGCCAGCCACTGGACTCTGCCAGACGCGGCAGCTCACCATCGATGCCCAGTATTTCGGCCATTGAGTCAGCGCGATCGTGATTGCCAGGCAACCACATAACGGGAGAATTCAGCTGCCCAAAGTAGCCCAGGGCCCGTCCATAGGCCTCTTCACTACCGTGGTCAGAAATATCGCCGGTAGCCAGTACCAGATCAATCTCCGGCCTGCCTTTGCGCACCAGATCCAGCACGTGCTGCAGGCTAAAATCAGTATCCAGGCCGAGCAAGTCACCGCCCCTCTCCCGATTGAGGTGGGTGTCTGTTACCTGCACCAACCGCAGGCAGTCAGCAGAACTCTCAATGTGGGTAACTGCCGTGCTCACGTCGCGTCCAGATACGGTGTTAACGATGCGGGCAAATCAAGCGCATGCCCCTGCCGGAGACAATGACTGAGCCACTCCGCGAGGAACAGGTTCTGTTGCGCCTTCTCATCGCGGGCATGCATGGCGGGGTTAGGGTATTCGTAACGCGCGGCGATGCGCCGGCGCGCCTGAAAAGACGATACCTCGACCATACGCACATCATGATAGGCACGCAGGTCAAAACGCGGGGGCGTCAGCCATTCATGGGATTCACCGTGTTGGCACACTTTCATCAAGGTGGTGTAACGGCAACGCTCCACAATATCCATGCGCACGCGCGCTCCACCACTGAGCTGAAACTCACGGCTATTGGCTGTTTCGTAATCGGGAAAGAGCTGTAACAGGCGCGCGTAGTTGCTCTCGCAGGTCGCATGCAAGCCAGCCAGGTCGATTGAGTACCTGCAGGATGTACGGCTCACGCCGGCCCCTCCTTCTCTCTTATTCTCATACCCAGAGAGCCCATTACCAGTGACATAAGGCTAACAAGCGCTCCAATTCATGTGCAGTTTACCATCTACCATTGCATAAGTTGTGGACATATTCCATGTTTTCACCCGGCCACAACTCCCTGTATAATTTGCGGCCAGAACGCTGCTAAACTGCGCACTGCAGGCTAGCCAATTCAAAGGAATACCATCAATGAACATACCACTGAGACTACTGTCAGCAGGATTGCTGTCTATTTCCTGCGTGACGGCGAGCGGTGATACTTTGCGCGAAATCTACGACCTGGCACTGACCAACGATGCCCAGCTGAAATCCCAGGCAGCCCAGTATCGCGCCAACCTGGAAACTGAAAACCTCAGTCGGGCAGCCCTGTTGCCGCAGATCAATGCCAGCTACGACTATACCCGGAGTGACAGTAACACCGACTCGGAATCTTTCGACGTTGGCGACGATGGGCTTATCCAGGTAGATACCTCGACCAATATCGACGTAGATCGCGATGGTTACCAGGTCTCCCTGAACCAGGCTATTTTTGACCTGCCGGCCTGGTTCACCTTCCAGGCGGGAAAGAATATTACTCGCCAGGCCGAGGCCAACTTCGCCGGCGACCAGCAAGACCTGATAGTGCGGGTGGTTGAGACTTATCTAGGTGTACTGCGAGCCCAGGACAACCTGGATGCTTCCCTGGCCCGTGAACGTGCTTTTCTGCGCCAGCTGGAACAGACGCGACAGCGCTTTGAAGTTGGCTTGATCGCCATCACCGATGTACACGAGGCACAGGCGGCGCACGATTTGTCCAGAGTGGAGCGCATCACCGACGAGAACAACCTCAACGTGTCCCTGGAGCGCCTGTCGGTACTAACCGGCCGATACCACGCCAACCTGTACCTGTTGCACGCTGATTTCGATATCAAATCGCCCACCCCGGCGGAGCGCAGCAAGTGGGTTGATTTTGCGCTGGAAAATAATTTCCGCCTGGCAGCAGCCATAGCTGGAGAAGAAGCAGCCAGACAAAACGCCAAGGCCAATAAAATGGAACACATGCCACGGGTCAGCGGCAGTGTCTCCTATTCAGATTATTCAACTAATGGTGACCGCACCGTCAGGCCCACTACCGGTTTTGACGTCAGCCCGGATAGCGACCGCGACGAAGAAATTTACCAGATTCGCGTTGATGTGCCGATATTTTCTGGTGGTGCTATCAGCGCCAATCGCCGCCGTGCAGCTCAGGAATACTTTGCCGCCCGGGAGAACCGGATAAACCTGATGCGCACTACGGTAACCAATACCCGCTCCCTGCATATGACAGTGAACAGCGATGTGGCAAGGGTTGCAGCGCGCAAGCAAAGCATTATCTCTTCACAGAGCGCGCTGGACGCAACCACGGCTGGATACGAGGTGGGCACCCGCAACGTGGTGGACGTCTTGAATGCCCAAAATATTCTGTTTGGTGCCAAGCGAGACTACGCCAACACGCGCTACGACTACGTCAGCAATATGCTGCGACTTAAGCAACAGGCTGGCTTGTTGAGCCCGGAAGATGTATACCTCCTGGATGCTGAAATGGTTGCGCCTGCAGCGCCCACAGCCACTAAGCACTCTGCCTCATCACCCTACCCAAGCCGCGAGTAGACAATACAAAGTGGTTTTTGCTCCACCCCCACACTGGGCTGACATCAAGGGCTTTCTAGCTGACGATGAAGCCGACGCTCTCTATTGCTTTGCCAGTGAAACCAGCCATCAGGGTCCGGTGTTGGAAATAGGCAGCTACTGCGGCAAATCAACCATTTGCCTGGGCCTGGCCTGCCGTGGGAACAATGCGGTGCTATACGCCCTGGACCACCATCGCGGTTCCGAAGAGCACCAACCGGGTGAAATGTTTCACGACCCGGATCTTTATGATGCCCATACCGAGGGCATAGACACCTTCCGGGAATTTCGGCGCAATGTAGACGCGGCTGGCCTGGTCAATACGGTTATCCCCGTGGTTGCTGCATCTGAGCTTGCCGCGCGGCAGTGGAATACACCCCTGGCTATGGTATTTATCGATGGTGGTCACAGCCTGGACGCGGCACTGACTGATTATCGCTGCTGGGCTGGACACCTGTTGAGTGGCGGGGTTTTGGCCATTCACGACATTTTTCCCGATGCCGCTAAAGGGGGACAGGCGCCCTACGCGATTTACCGCATGGCGCTGGACTCCGGACTTTTCAGTGAGATCGAACGGGTTAATAGCCTGGCTTTACTGCGCCGGTTGTAAGCGCTGCACGATATCTACCACCTTGGCAGGCGCCGCCAGCTCTAACAACTCTACCTTGGTAAACAGGTTCGAAGCCGCGCTATAGCCGGTCAGGGCATCCGCTGCCAACATGATAGCGCCAGCGGTCCAGGTCGGCTTCTCGTCGGGCCACATAATATCCAACACGAACTGGTAGCCGGTCCAGTAGGAACCGTCTTCAAGCCGCCACTGGTGCAGCCAACTATACAGCTCTACCGCGCGGGCATGATCACCCGCTGCCAGCAGCGACATAACCAGTTCACAGCTCTCGGCCACCGTGACCCAGGGCTCATCAGACACGCAGCGGCATCCCAGCCCAGCCTCCACAAATTCATCCCAGCGGCTGGCAATGCGCTCGCGGGACTCTTTTTCCGGCAACGCACCGGCCAGCACGGGATAAAACCAGTCCATGGAGTAGCGCGCCTTGCTGTCCCAGGTGCGATCAAAGCGCTCGGGCTTGTTGCGTATAACATCGCCGAGACGGTCCCGCGCTGCCAGCCACTGCGGCCGGTGCTTTGCCAGGGTAACGGCAATATTATGGGCACATTCCAGACTCTTGTAGATAGAGCTGCAGCCGGTCAGCAAAGCGTCTTCGCGGGCACTGCCATCGGCGCTGATAGCCCAGTGAATATCACCGTGCTCCGTCTGCAGGATAAGCACAAAACCAATGGCCTTCTCTATCACCGGCCACATTTCTGCCAGCAATTCTTTATCCTGACTGATCAGGTAGTGATGCCATACCCCGGTCGCTATGTAGGCGACAAAATTGGTTTCCCTGCGTTCACCATTATCGATTTCAGCGCCCCGATATCCCGCCCACCAGCTGCCATCGTCAAGTTGCGTGGCCGCCAGCCAGCGATAAGCCTGGGCGGCAGCATCATATTCACCCCCTATGGACAAACCCATGGCGGCTTCGACGTGATCCCAGGGATCGCTGTGACCGCCCGGAAACCAGGGGATTTCTCCGCCGGGCTGCTGGGTCTCGAGTATAAACTCCACGGTAGGTCGCAAAAACTCATGGGGAAACAGCCCCGGCCCGAGATATAGTCCAGACATCAGGCCACTCCCTTGCGAAAATACATAACTACACTCTTGCCCAGCAGGGGGTTTAACAGCTTTTCAAGCGTGCGGGTCAGCCAGGGTTTATCCATCAAATCCCAGACCAGGAACCGGTGGTACTGGCGCACCAGCCAATTGCTGTCCTGGGTCTTCCAGAACAGGCACTTCAACCACCAGAAAGGCGCGTGCAAGGCGTGCGCCCAGTGGCGGTGATATTGCAGCAGGCCGAATTCTTCTATTTCATCACGCAGTTCATTACTGCGGAAAATACGCAGGTGGCCACCAGGCACCTGGTGGTAGGCAGCACTAAAGGCCCAGCAAATTTTTTCTGGCCAATGGCGGGGCACAGACGCACAGAATAGGCCGCCGGGCTTGAGTACCCGGTCTATTTCCCGCAGTGCCGACTGGTAGTCGGGGATGTGCTCCAGCACCTCTGAACAAATAACCTTATCGAAGGTGTTATCCGCAAATGGCAGGGCTAGCGCGTTGGCGGAAGACAGGGAAAAACTGCTGCCGGTCTGCACGCCCTGAGCAAACTCCTGGAATTTTGCGCGTGTGGTTTGCAAATCCTCCAGGCTCAGGTCCACGCCAACGGCATCGACGCCTTGCTCCAGATAGGCAGAAATCACGTGGCGTCCCTCACCGCAGCCCAAATCAAGCACCCGGTCGCCGCTGCTGAGTGGGAAATGTCTGAAATCAACCGTCTGCATGTTGCAATACCTGTGCGTAATAATTGCTCATGTGCCTGGCGGTCACCTTCCAGCAAAACTTCTCTTCAATTCGTTCACGACCGCGCTGGCCCAGCTCCAGGCGCAGCTTTTCATCGCCTAACAATGTGTCAATAGCCTCGGTCAGCGCGGTAACATCTCGTACAGGTACCTGTATACCCGCATCACCTACTACCTCTGGTAACGCGCCACCGTTGGTTGACACCACCGGCACCCCGCAGGCCATCGCTTCGCCAGCCGGCAAACCAAAGCCCTCGTACACGGATGGCACCACGGCAATCGTGGCCTCGGCGTAGTAACGCACCATTTGCTGCGTGGTGATGCCACTCACAAACTGCACCCTGCCTTGCAGCTGCAACTTGCGCAGCAGTCGCTCAGTATCGCCACCGGGGCGAGGCTGGCCGACCACCAGCAATTCAAGATCTGGGTACTGTCGCAGCAGACGCGCATAACTGCGCAGTAAAAACCGCAATCCCTTCAAGGGCGCATCGGCCGATGCCGTCGCCATCAACCGCAATGGCTTGCGCTCGACGTCGGCAAGCGGCCGGAAAACTTCTGTATCGATGCCGTTGTAGATGAGGGTGATGCCGGCTGGCTGAATGCCAAAGTCCTGGGCGATATCCTGACGCGAACATTCAGAAACAGTGACGATATTGTGTAGCCGTTTGACCACGCGCTTTTGCATAAAAAGAAAAGAGTGCCAGCGCGCAATTAGCAGCCTTTCCCACCAGTGACGGGCGGCCCGCAGGGCGATGCGCAAATCGCTGGTAATGGGGTGGTGCAGCGTGGTCACCAGCGGCAGGCCCATATCCTGAATCTGTAACATGCCGTAGCTGAGGCTCTGGTTGTCATGTATCAGGTCGTAGTCATGGCCGTGTTGACGCAGGTATTTCACCACGCGACGACCGAAAGTATAGGGCTCAGAAAAACCACCGGTGAGCTTGCTGATCCATTCAATAATATTGCTGAGCGAACCCAGATGATGCAGCCGCAGGGACTGCAGGCCATTGGCAAACAAATCCAGGCTGGGTATCTCTATCAAGCGCACCCGCGGATCAAGATGTGGGTAGGGCGGCCCGGAAATGACATCAACTTTGTGACCGGCTTCGACCAGCGCCTTGCTGAGGTAACGGATGTACACACCCTGGCCACCGCCATAGGGATGGCTGCGATAACCGAGAATGGCAATACGCAAGGATCGCACCGGATCAATGCCGGTGGGCACCCGCACGGCGTCCAGCGACTCCGCCTGACCGGCGAGTTGGGGTTGTTCAGCCTGCATACCTGGTGTGTGCACTCAATGAGTGCCGGCCTCCTGTATTTGAAATTCAGGGCTCGCTGGCAGCACTAGCATCCAGATTTAACCCAAAGGGGCCAGATTCTAATCAGCGGCACGGCAAAAAGCCAGCCCCTATACGACCGGATAGTTATACCGATAGTTCGTAAGTGCTTGTTATTTCGGCTTATAATGCCGTCCATAACGCCTCCACCCTGTATTAAGGCCGATAATCATGACTGCAAGCGCCTACAAAGGCATCATCCTGGCCGGTGGCTCCGGCACCCGCCTGCACCCGCTGACCAGCACGGTGAGTAAGCAATTGATGCCGGTCTATGACAAACCCATGATTTACTACCCCCTGGCCACCCTGATGCTGGCGGGCATTCGCGAGGTGTTAATTATCACCACACCGCGCGATCAGCAGGCATTTACCGAATTGCTGGGAGATGGCAGCCAATGGGGACTCAGCCTGCAGTATGCGGTGCAGCCCAGCCCGGACGGGCTGGCCCAGGCCTTTATTATCGGCGCTGATTTCATCGGCTCCAGCCCGGTCAGCCTGGTGCTGGGCGACAATATATTCTATGGCGGCGGCTTATCCGCCAAGCTCAAAAGTGCCAGCCAGCGGGAGCAGGGCGCCTCTGTCTTCGCCTACTACGTGCAGGACCCGGAGCGCTACGGCGTGGTTTCCTTTGACGAACAGGGACAGGCCGTAGATATCGAAGAAAAGCCAGCCCAACCAAAATCTCACTACGCGGTTACCGGCCTATATTTTTATGATAACCAGGTGGTTGATATCGCCCGCACTATCACGCCATCGCTGCGCGGCGAACTGGAAATCACCGATGTGAACCTGACCTACCTGCATCAACAGTCCCTGCGCGTGGAAGTACTGAGCCGGGGCACGGCCTGGCTGGATACCGGCACCCACGATTCGCTATTGGACGCCGCCATCTTTATCCGTGTCATTGAACAGCGCCAGGGGCTGAAAATCGCCTGCCCCGAGGAAATCGCCTATCGCCAGGGTTTTATCGACGAGGAGCAGTTGTTAGCGCTGGCGGCACCCCTGAAAAAAAGTGGCTATGGCGAGTACCTGCGCAAACTGCCACTGCACACTGAAGTGGTATTCGATGAAGTTTGAGGAGACCCCGCTGGCAGATGTATGGCTGGTCCAGCCGCGTGTATTGGGTGATGAGCGCGGTTTTTTCCTGGAAAGCTGGAATCACAAAAGCTTCGTCGAGGCCGGCCACGACTGGCAATTTGTGCAGGACAACCACAGCCGCTCCCAGCAGGGCATCCTGCGCGGCATGCACTTTCAGACCCAACAGACCCAGGGCAAGCTGGTGCGGGTAACCAGCGGGATTGTCTATGACGTGGTGGTCGATCTGCGCCGCAGTTCAGCATCATTCGGCCAGTGGTTTGGCGTCGAGCTGCGCGCCGATCAGCAAAATATGCTGTGGTTGCCACCGGGCTGTGCCCACGGTTTTTACGTTATCTCGGAGTTCGCCGACTTCCTCTACAAAACTACCGCTTACTACCACCCCGCCTCAGAGCTGTCGCTGGTCTGGGATGACCCCGATATTGGTATCGAGTGGCCGCTGGTGGCGGGCCAGGCGCCCAGCCTGTCCGAGAAGGACAAGCAGGGCTTGGGCTGGCACGAGATCCCCTACTTCGACTAATCAATCAGCAGCGGTCGCCACCAGTCTTCGTGATCCAAAAACCAGTCGATGGTAGCCTCGATACCGGTCTCGAAACTATGTCGGGGTCGATAGCCCAGCTCGGTGGTTATTTTACCCGCATCTATGGCATAGCGACGATCGTGGCCAGCGCGGTCGGTAACATACTCAATCAGGCCGGTAGCGGCATCCCCCTGTGCCGCTGGCGCATTCGGAAAGCGCTGGGCCAGGCCGGACTCGACGGCGAACCTTTGATCAACCCGCTCACACAGCAGCTGCACGATATCGATATTGGTCCACTCGTTGTTGCCGCCGATATTATAGGTTTCCCCGATGCGGCCACCTTCAAGCACCAGCTCGATACCGCGACAATGATCCTCTACATACAACCAGTCGCGAATATTCTTGCCATCACCGTATACCGGCAGTGTTTTACCGCGCAGGATATTGGTCAGGCACAGGGGCACCAGCTTCTCTGGAAAGTGCCAGGGCCCATAATTGTTCGAGCAATTGCTGGTGGTCACCTGCAAGCCATAGGTATGAAGATAGGCACGCACCAGGTGATCTGAGGCCGCCTTGCTCGCCGAGTAGGGAGAGTTGGGTTCGTACTTCTGATCCTCAAAGAAACCCGGCGCATCACTGGACAGTGAACCGTACACCTCATCTGTAGACACGTGATGAAAGCGGTGCGGCAGATCGCCATCCAGCCAGACCGTACGGGCCGCCTTGAGCAGGCTGTGGGTGCCCACCACATTGGTTTCAATAAAGGCATCGGGGCCGGAGATAGAGCGATCGACATGGCTCTCGGCCGCAAAATGCACAATGGTATCCAGCTTTTGTTCGGTCAGCAGCGCCGCTACCCGCGCCTCATCACAGATGTTGGCGTGCACAAACTGAAAGCTGGGGTGATCGTCCAGTGCCGACAGGTTGGCCCGGTTGCCCGCATAGGTCAGTGCATCATAGGCGACCACAAAATCCTGCGGGTGGGTGCGCAACCAGTAGTGCACAAAATTGGCACCGATAAAGCCGGCCGCGCCGGTCACCAGGAGTCGGTGGCTCACAGCGTCTTTAGCTCCGTTAGCATGCTGTGTAACTGCGTTTGCCATGACAGTTGCGAATTGCCCAGCAACGCCGTGGTAGCACTGCAATCGAGCACACTGTAAGCAGGCCGCTGCGCAGCGGTGGAATATTCATCCGTGGCAATCGCCTCGACAGCCACCTCCTTTTCTACCAGACCCAATTCGCGCGCCTCTTTCAATATGGCCTCGGCAAACTCGTGCCAGCTGCAGCCGCCGCCATCAGTCCAATGATAAATGCCATGGGCGTCGGGATGATCTACAAAGGACCACAGCACCTGGGCCAGGCCACGGGCCCAGGTCGGAGTACCCACCTGGTCACCAACCACGGCTAGCTCATCACGCTCGGTCATCAGGCGCAACATGGTTTTCACAAAATTGGCGCCAAAGCTGGAGTATACCCAGGCACTGCGCAGAACCAGCGACTGCAATGGCAGAATTTCCATAACGCGGCGTTCGCCAGCCAGTTTACTGTGACCGTAGATCCCCAGCGGCCGGGGCTCCTGGCGGGTCGTGTAGGGCGCTGTAGATGTGCCATCAAAAACAAAATCCGTGGATACATGCAGCAGTCGCGCGTCAATCTGTTGCGCCGCAATAGCCAAATAACCCGGTCCTTCGGCATTGACCTGCACAGCCAGATCCGGTTTCGTTTCGGCGCCGTCTACAGCCGTATAGGCCGCAGCATTGATAATAAGCTGCGGCTTTAATTGCAGCACGCAATCCAGCACTGCCTGCTGCCTGGATATATCCAGTTCCGCCCGGCCCACAAGCAACAGCTCTACGCCCGCTGGCGCGGTTTTCTGCAGCTCCTGCCCCAGCTGCCCCCGGGCTCCAACTATGAGTACACGCATGAAAAAAGGCTCACTCCTGACTATCTCCGTTCTCTGTATTCAATTCTAGCAATTGTGCCCACTTGGCTGTTACTGCGGCTCTCTCGGCGGCAAATTCGCTGTCTGCCACTGCCCCCGGCTGTTGTTGTAAAGCCAGCTGATGAGCCGCAGAGCGATAGGCAATATAGGCCTCAATCAGCGACTGGCTCTGCTGGATAGAAAAAAGTTCCACCTTGGCAAGGGTTTCCAATATGCGAATGTTATCGGACCAAACCGACAGCTCCGGGCAGTTATGCGACCATGCCAGCACGGCATATTGCACCATAAACTCAATGTCTACTATACCGCCAAAGCCGTGCTTGAGATGAAACTCTCCCTCTTCCGAGGTGTCAGCTGGCAGTAAATTCTCGCGCATCTTCTCTCGCATTTGCCGCACTTCGCCCGCCAGCTGCAGCGGCTCGCGCTCCTGGCCCAATACCTGTCGGCGCAGCTCCCAGCAGCTCTCTCCCAACACGGCGTCGCCGGCAATAAAACGCGCTCGCACCAGTGCCTGGTGTTCCCAGGTCCATGCTTTGTGCAGTTGGTATTCCTGGAACGCCGCCAGTGAAGTCACCAGCATGCCCGACTCACCGGAGGGTCGCAGACGCATGTCCACTTCATAGAGCTGGCCCATGGCCGTGCGCGTATCCAGTATATGGATGATGCGCTGGCCCAGGCGCGTGTAGAACAGGATGTTATCGATGGCACGCTCACCATCGGTTACGCCCCCGCTTTTGGCGTCGAAAACAAACACCAGGTCCAGGTCCGATCCGTAACCAAGCTCAATACCACCCAACTTACCGTAACCCAGCATGGTAAAACCGGTATCGGACATAAACTCGCCAGGCTCCTGTTCGACAGCGTGTGCCCTTGCATCGCGCTCGGGCAGTCCATATTTCGCGGTCATATCCAGCCAGGCCATCTGTAGGGCCTGCTCCAGAATCACCTCCGCCAGCAAGGTCAGCTTGTCACTCACCTGCATCAATGGCAGGCGCCCGGTCACCTCACTGGCGGCAATGTGCAATACCTGGGCTGAGTGAAAGTAGCGCAGCGCATCCATATTGGCTTCCAGGTCATCCAGTGCCAGGCGCGCCAGCTGCTGCCTGAGCTGTTGATACATACTGGCCTTGTCTGGCGCTGCGTAGAGAGTGCGCGAGTCCAGTAATTCGTCCAACAGCACCGGACTGCGAGTCAATTGTTCCGAGATCCATGGGCTGGCCGCACACAAAAGAACCAGTTGTTCGAGCGCAGCCGGGTTTTCCAGTAACAGCACCAGGTAGGCGCTGCGCCGCACCACAGCCTGCACCAGCGACAGCAGGCGAAAGAAAACTTCATCGCCCTGCGCATGACCGGCACAGACGCTGAGCAAGCGCGGCATAAATTGGTCCAGACGCTGTCGACTTTCGACCTGCAAGTGACGTAAACGGCTACTGTCGCGCAGCTCCAACAACGCCTGCGCTACTCGCTCCCCATCGCAAAAACCCAACGCCGCCAATGCATCGGCTGCAATAGCCTCGGGCCAAATATGAGCATCCTCCGGCAGCTGCCGGGCATCCTCTGGCGCAGCGATTAATTGGGCAAAGTGCTCACTGACCCGGTCCCGGTGTGCCTGCAGCGTGGCACTGAAGTCGTCCCATGTGGCAAAACCCATCGCAACCAGTAATGCATCCCTGGCAGCACCTGCGGCGGGTAATTGCTGACTCTGGCGATCTTCATAACCCTGGATAGCGTGTTCAGTATCACGCAAAAACAAATAGGCGGCTTTGAGTTCCTGCACATCGGCCTCTGGCAAACAACCCTCCATCACCAGCGCATCAAGTACCAACAGCAGTTCGCGCTGGCGCAGTGCGCTGCTGCGACCACCGCGGATCAACTGAAAGCATTGCGCAATAAATTCCACTTCACGAATACCGCCCGGCCCCAGCTTCACATCGTCCTTGAGACCGCGCCGCCTCACTTCGGCGTTGATCATATCCTTCATGGAACGCAGCGCGTCTATGGCACCAAAATCAATATAGCGTCGGTAGATGAATGGCCTCAGGCTTTGCATCAACTGCTTGCCAGCGGCAGCGGAGCCGGTAATGACCCGCGCCTTGATCAATGCATAACGCTCCCAGTCCCTGCCCTGGTCCTGGTAATATTCCTCCATGGCGGCAAAATTAAGCACCAGCGCCCCGCTTTGGCCGTAGGGTCGCAGTCGCATATCGACGCGAAATACAAAGCCTTCAGCGGTGCATTGATCCAGTGCCGCTATCATCCGCTGGCCCAGCTTGATGAAGAATTCCTGGTTACTGAGCGAACGAGCCGCGCCTTCAGTCTGTCCCGCCTCGGGGTAAGAAAAGATCAGATCTACATCTGAGGAAAGGTTGAGTTCGCGGGCACCGAGCTTACCCATAGCGATAACCACCAGCTGTTGAGGCTGGCCATCGGGAGAAGAGGGCACTCCAAAATCTACCTCCAGCTGTGCATGCCACCACTGTTGAGCAGCATCGATACAAGCTTCGGCCAACATCGAGGTATCGCGGGTGGTCTCCATGGTGGGCACCAGGCGGTTAAAATCACGCCACACGATGCGCAACATTTCCCGCTGCCGAAAACGTCGCAGCCGGACGGACAGTTCGTCGCCGCTATCACAGCCCAGCAAGCCCTGACGAAGCGCTTCCACAAAATGGTCTGCGGGGTAACTGCGTTGCAGGTCGCCACTGGCCAGCAAGTCTGACAACGTAGCGGGGTGTTGGCGGCACAATGCTTTGGCAAAGTTGCTGGCAGCCATCAGGCGGCGCAATTGCCCGGCCAGCTCGGAATCCTCAATCTCGGGTAAAAAATCCATCTACTTACTGGGTGATTGTCGGTGCTACCCGCATCACCTCCTCAATGGTCGTTTCCCCGTTGGCAATCCGCGCCGCCCCACTCAGGCGCAGGGTGCGCATACCTTCCTGCATGCCCGCCTTGCGCAGGGCATCTGCATCGGTGTTGGGCAGAATCAATTGCTGCAGTTTGGGGCTGATGACCATGACCTCATAGAGTCCCTGGCGGCCTCGATAACCGGTCTCGCGACACTCTGGGCAACCGCCCGGTGCAAATATTTTCTTGGGGGGATTAACCTTCCAGGGCTCAGTGAGTTGCTGCCAGGCCTGCTTGTCCACCTCGGCCTCCACCTTGCAGTTTGCACACAACACCCGCACCAGTCGCTGCGCCATAATACCGCGCAGCGTGCCTTTGATCAGGTAGGAAGGTATGCCCAGCTCCAGCAAACGGATAACAGCGCTGGGCGCATCATTGGTATGCAGGGTGGATATCACCAGGTGGCCTGTCAGTGCTGCCTGCACAGCCATCTCTGCGGTCTCCAGATCCCTGATCTCGCCGATCATAATGATATCCGGATCCTGTCTCATCAGGGCGCGCACACCGGTGGCAAAGTCCAGGTTCACCTGCTGGTTCACCTGCATCTGGTTGAACGCACCCTCAATCATTTCGATGGGATCTTCGATGGTGCAAACATTCACTTCAGAGGTGGCCAGTTGTCGCAAGGTGGAATAAAGCGTGGTGGTTTTGCCTGAACCGGTGGGGCCTGTTACCAGTACAATACCGTGACCCATTTGGTTCATACCGTGCCAGCGCTTCAAATCTTCATTGGCCAGCCCCAGTTGCTCAAAACTCTTTAGCAACACCTCCGGGTCAAAGATGCGCATCACCATTTTCTCACCGAAAGCGGTAGGCAAGGTCGACAGGCGCAATTCAACCTCCCCTCCGTCCGGCGTCTTGGTCTTCAGGCGGCCGTCCTGGGGACGCCGTTTCTCGGCCACATCCATGCGCGCCAGAATCTTGAAACGACTGCTTACCGCAGCGGCTACCTGTTGGGGTAACTCGTAGACCTGGTACAAGACGCCATCGATACGAAAGCGTACATTGCCCACCTCGCGACGCGGCTCTATATGAATATCACTGGCGCGCTGCTCGAAAGCATACTGCAGCAACCAGTCGACAATATTTACAATATGCTGGTCATTGGCTTCGGGCTCGCGCATTGAGCCCAGTTCCAACATGGACTCCAGATTAGTAACGCCTGCGGCCGCGGGTTTGCCACTTTTTGCGTCGGCGCCCCGCACCGACCGGGCCATCGTATAAAACTCGGCTGTGTGGCGGGAAATCTCCCTGGGATCGCACAGCACGCGACGAATGGGCTTGCGCAACACGTGTTCCAGATTGCTCTCCCAGGCTGATATCCAAGGCTGGGCACTGGCGATGACCACCTCGCTGTCGGTGACTTCAAGGGCAAGTATCTTGTGACGCTGGGCAAAGGCCAGCGACATCACGTCGGCAATAGCGCCAACATTTATCTTCAGCGGGTCTATCTGGTAGAGTTTTTGCCCGCTGAGTTCACCCAGCCACTGCAGCAGGCCATCCATATCCAGTGGCTTGTCTTTAGCAACATTGGTCAGCTTTTGCTCAGCGAGAAATACCAGCGGGTGGACACTGCCAGCATTAACTTTTGCCATTCGTATCCGGTCTGTGTCACTGAGAATACCGGCAGTGTTTAACTCTGCTATCAGTGTTTTCAAATCGAGATCGCGCTCGTTGCGGCGCTCTCCGAATGTGGCCACCATACGCCAACTCATTTCCCGCTTGGAATCTTTGGCATGCTAACACAGACCCAAGAAATCTGACGGTGTTACTTTGTTGTTTTAATGCCTATACTGCGCGCTGAAATCGGACCCAATAATTACTCTGCCTGAGCTGCTGACTTTTCGATAACGACTATGGAAATTATTGCTAACCACGGGCAGGTTCTGCTCATTCTCGCCTGCCTGTTCGGGCTTTTCATGGCCTGGGGTGTAGGCGCCAATGATGTTGCCAATGCCATGGGTACATCGGTTGGTGCCGGCGCGCTGACTATCCGGCAGGCGATATTAATTGCCATCATATTTGAATTTATGGGCGCCTACCTCGCCGGCGGAGAAGTCACCAGCACTATCCGCAAGGGCATCATTGATCCCGCTGTCTTGAGCGAGACCCCTGAGTTACTCATATTTGGCATGATGTCCGCCCTGCTGGCGGCCGGCACCTGGCTACTGATAGCCAGCAGCATGGGCTGGCCGGTGTCGACCACACACTCTATCGTCGGGGCGATTGTCGGTTTCGCTGCGGTCGGCATATCTCCAGATATCGTCAGCTGGGGCAAGGTAGGCACCATTGTCGCCAGCTGGATAGTTTCGCCGATACTGGCCGGTATAATTTCCTTCGCGCTGTTTCTCAGCGTGCAAAAGTTAATTCTCGACACCGACGACCCCTTTGCCCGCGCCAAGCGCTACGTCCCGGTCTATATGTGGGTGGTTGGCTTTATGATCTCCATGGTGACCCTGCTGAAGGGCCTCAAGCATGTGGGTATTGAGCCGGACCTGGGCATGGGTTCTAAATTCGCCAACGCAATACCAATCAGCGCCGCCGCTGGCTTACTGGTGGCCCTGCTGGGTGCCGCGCTATTGCACCGAGTCAAAGAAGTGCGCAACGATGCCAATAAGTTCGAAAGTGTGGAGCGCGTATTCTCCATTCTTATGGTGTTCACCGCCTGTGCCATGGCCTTCGCCCACGGCTCCAATGACGTGGCCAATGCGGTCGGCCCCCTCGCCGCTGTGGCCAGCACCATTGCCTCGGGCGGTGATATCGCCGCCGAATCGGCTTTGCCCTGGTGGATATTGCTGCTCGGTGGTGGTGGCATCGTGCTCGGCCTGGTCACTTACGGCTTCAAGGTCATCGCCACGGTAGGCAAAAAGATCACTGAACTGACCCCCAGTCGCGGCTTTTCGGCCGAGTTGGGCGCCGCTTCCACCGTGGTCATTGCCTCCGCCTCCGGCCTGCCCATTTCCACCACCCATACCCTGGTGGGGGCCATACTAGGGGTTGGTTTGGCCAGGGGCATCGCCGCCCTGAACCTGCGTGTCATCGTCACCATTTTTGTGTCCTGGCTGATTACCCTGCCAGCGGGTGCCGGTCTGGCCATTATCTTTTTCTTCATTTTCAAGGCTACCTTCACCTGATCAGCTGCACTAGACTGGGCCAATGAGTACATCCACACTTCCCGGTCCCGCGCAGTTTTTGCAGGAATTGGTAGCGCTGCCGTCGGTCAGCTCTACCAATCCCCAGCTTGATCAGGGCAATCGCGCGGTTATCGACTTATTGGCACAGCGCCTGGAAAGCCTCGGCTTTACCATTGAAGTCATGCCACTGAATGACACCGGCAGCAAAGCCAATTTAATTGCCACCCGCGGCACCGGACCGGGCGGCCTGGTACTGGCGGGCCACACCGATACCGTCCCCTACGATGAAGAACTGTGGAATTTCAATCCCCTGGCCATTACCGAACGCGACCAGCGCCTGTATGGACTGGGCAGCACCGACATGAAAGGTTTTTTCCCGCTGGCACTGGCCGCGGCGGCAAAGTTTAGCGATACAGCGCTGCGTCAACCCTTGGTTATTCTGGCTACTGCCGATGAAGAAAGCTCGATGAGCGGTGCCAGGGCCCTGGCGGATGCGGGCCGACCACTGGGCAGGCAGGCCATCATCGGCGAACCGACCGGATTGGTGCCAGTGCGCCTGCACAAGGGCATCATGATGGAGGCCATTCGCATCAGCGGCAGTTCGGGGCATTCATCGGACCCCTCGCTGGGGCAGAATGCGCTGGACGGCCTGCATGCAGTACTCGGTGACCTGATGATTTACCGGGACTCACTGCGCCAGCGCAACCTGCACCCATTGCTGGACATCGCCTACCCGACACTCAACCTGGGCTGTGTGCACGGCGGCGACAATCCCAATCGCATTTGCGGACAGGCCGAAATTCACTTCGATGTGCGCGTCACCCCCGGCCTGACCAATTCGCAGATACGTGAAGAAATTCGCCAGCGTCTCAGCGGTATCGCCGATCAACACCAATTGCAGTTCGACATGCGCTCACTCATTCCCGGCGCAGACCCCTATGAGCAGGCCGCCGATAGCGAGCTGGTGCTGCTGGCAGAAAAGCTCACCGGCCACCGTGCCGAAGCTGTGGCCTTCGCTACCGAGGCGCCCTACCTGCAACAACTGGGCATGGATACCATTGTGCTCGGCCCCGGCTCCATAAAGCGCGCCCACCAGCCGGATGAGTACATTGAACTGGACCAGTTCCAGCCCTGTATTGACTTGTTACAGCAGTTTATCGGCCACTACTGCCTCTGAAATCAGGTCAAGCTCTGTGTACGGCCAGTGGGCAATACCCCCCGAATGGGGTAATCTTACTAATTACCAGAATTTTCAATGAGTTAGCATGAGCTCACAGAGCAAACAAAGTATTCGCTGGTTTCGCAACAGCGCGCCCTATATCAACGCACACCGGGGCCAGACTTTCGTCCTCACCCTGGGTGGCGAGGCAGCGCTACATGCAAATTTTGCCAATATTATTCACGATATCGCCCTGCTCAACAGCCTCGGTGTACGGCTTATCCTGTTGTTCGGTGCCAGGCCACAAATAGCGGCACGACTGCAACAGGCCGGTATTGAAAGCGAGTTCCACGACGATATCCGCATTACCGACGCGGCGGCCCTGGTACACGTCAAAGATGCCACTGGCGCAATGCGCGCAGAGGTAGAGGCCCTATTGTCCACGGGGCTGCCCAATTCCCCGATGCAGGGGGCAGGCATTCGTGTCACCAGCGGCAATTTCATCACTGCCAAACCTATGGGGGTAGTCGATGGCATCGATTTCCACCACACCGGGCGAGTCCGACGCGTAGATGCGGCGGGTATCTCCCAGTGCCTGGATGCAGGCTCTGTGGTGACCCTGTCTCCATTGGGATTTTCTCCCACCGGCGAAATATTCAACCTGGCGCTGGAAGATATCGCCGTGCACGTGGCAGCCGCGGTCGGCGCTGACAAACTCATTTTATTTGGCGGCGCGCGCGGCATTGAAGATGAGCAGGGACAACTGGTTCGGCAGTGTGACCTCAGTGAGGCGCAGGTATTGCTGCAAACCATGACTGACCAGGAGCAGATCCGTTTATTACGCACCGCCAGGCAGGCCTGTACTGCGGGCATAGCTCGCTGCCAGATTATTTCCTATGCGGAAGATTGTGCCCTGCTCGAAGAACTGTTCACTCACGATGGCAGCGGCACCCTGGTCAATAATGATGGCTACGAACAGGCGCGGTCCGCCACCATCGAAGATGTAGGCGGCATTCTGGAGCTGATAGAGCCGCTGGAGAGAGAGGGGGTGCTGGTAAAACGCTCGCGCGAACTGCTGGAAACCGAGATCGGTCATTTTAGGGTGCTGGAGAGAGATAGCCGCATTATCGCCAGCGCCGCCCTGTACCCTTTCCCGGAGCAGGGCAGCGGAGAAATCGCCTGTATTGTCACGCACCCGGATTACCGAGGTGACAAGCGCGGCTACCGCTTGTTACAGGAGCTGGAGCAGCATGCTGTGCAGCAGGGCTTGCGGCAGGTTTTTGTGCTGACCACGCAAACCGCCCACTGGTTCCTGGAACAGGGCTTTGTCGAGGGCGACCTGGCGGAACTCCCCGACCAAAAGCAATCCCTGTATAACCTGCAACGCAACTCAAAGGTGTTCGTGAAGCAACTCAACTAGTCTTCTGCTATGCTTCGAACCCCCATTTATCCTTGGCAACAAGGTTTTCTCCATGCCTCAGTACCGCTCTCGAACTTCCACCCACGGTCGCAACATGGCCGGTGCCAGAGCGCTGTGGCGCGCCACCGGCATGACGGATGACGATTTTCAAAAGCCCATTATTGCCATCGCCAACTCCTTCACCCAGTTCGTGCCCGGTCACGTTCATCTCAAGGATATGGGTCAACTGGTGGCGCGCGAGATTGAAGCAGCCGGCGGTGTAGCCAAAGAATTTAATACCATCGCTGTTGATGATGGCATTGCCATGGGCCACGACGGCATGCTGTACAGCCTGCCGTCACGGGATATTATCGCCGACTCGGTCGAGTACATGGTCAACGCCCACTGCGCCGATGCGCTGGTCTGTATTTCAAACTGCGACAAAATTACCCCGGGCATGCTCAACGCCGCCCTGCGCCTTAACATTCCCGCTATCTTTGTCTCCGGTGGACCCATGGAGGCAGGCAAAACCAAGCTTTCGGAGCACAAACTGGACCTGATTGATGCCATGGTGATCGCCGCCGATGACAGCGCCAGCGACGAACAGGTTGCCGAATATGAGCGCTCCGCCTGCCCGACTTGTGGTTCCTGTTCCGGCATGTTTACCGCCAACTCCATGAACTGCCTGACTGAGGCGCTGGGCCTCTCCCAGCCGGGCAACGGCTCGATGCTAGCCACCCACGCGGATCGTGAGCAGCTGTTTTTGAGCGCCGGGCGGCGCATCGTAGATCTGGCCAAACGCTATTATGAGCAGGATGATGACTCGGCGTTGCCGCGGGTTATTGCTTCCTTTAAAGCCTTTGAAAATGCCATGACCCTGGATATCGCCATGGGCGGCTCTACCAATACCATCCTGCACCTGCTGGCCGCAGCTGAAGAAGCCGAGCTGAATTTCACCCTGGCCGATATAGACAGGCTCTCGCGCGGCATACCCCAGCTGTGCAAGGTCGCCCCCAGCACCCCCAAATACCATATGGAAGATGTACACCGGGCCGGTGGCATCATGGGAATTCTCGGCGAACTGGACCGGGCCGGTCTGCTGCATACCGATCTACCAACCGTGCACAGCGCGACCATGGCAGATGCCCTGGAGCAGTGGGATATCAAGCGCAGCCAGGACCCCGCTGTACAAAAGTTTTTTATGGCCGGGCCCGCCGGCATACCTACCCAGACCGCCTTTAGCCAGGACACGCGCTGGCCGACGCTGGACGACGACCGGGCCGACGGCTGCATACGCTCATTGGAACACGCCTATTCCCAGGAGGGCGGGCTCGCCGTTCTGTTTGGCAATATTGCTGAAGATGGCTGCGTGGTAAAAACGGCCGGTGTTGACGATAGTATTTTGATTTTTGAAGGGCCCGCTTACGTTTGTGAAAGCCAGGAGGCCGCCGTCGATGCCATCCTCAATGACCGGGTTACAGCCGGCGACGTGGTGATCGTCCGCTACGAGGGCCCCAAGGGCGGCCCCGGTATGCAGGAGATGCTCTATCCAACCAGCTATATCAAGTCCAAGGGACTGGGCAAGGCCTGTGCGCTGTTCACCGATGGTCGCTTTTCAGGTGGGACCTCGGGGCTTTCCATCGGTCACGCCTCACCAGAGGCAGCGGCGGGTGGTGCCATCGGACTGGTACGCAGCGGTGATCTCATCAAAATAAATATTCCTCAGCGCAGCATAGATGTCTGCCTGTCCGATGAAGAGCTGGCAGCGCGAAGAACCGAGCAGGACGCGCTGGGATGGAAGCCGAAAGAACCGCGCGCGCGCAAGGTGACTGCCGCCCTGAAAGCCTATGCGCTAATGGTTACCAGTGCCGACCGGGGCGCAGTCAGGGATCTCAGCCAACTGGATTAGTGCCTCTGTTAAAGGCACAGCTATACCTGAGAAGTCGATTTGTACTAGTCCGCTTGCGCAATCAGTTTCTGGAAGCCCCGGCGCCAGCCGTCCAGCTCTTTATGCAGGTGAGCGCTCTGCTTTACAGTTCTACTGTTGAGCACGTCCGCCACCGCCTGCAGTATTATTTGCTGATTGTGCAGGTAAATGTCCCGGTACTGCGGGCTTTGCATCTGTTGACGATCGGCCATGGCATCCACAATTTGCTGCTGCCAGTCGTCCCGGCGCTCACTCAACACTCTCTGCAACAGCACTAGCCAGGCTCTGCGCTCGGCCAGCCAGGCATCGTCAAAACGTTGTAATGAGGCTGCCGCCTCCCGTAGTAGTGACTTTTGCTGCGCGCTCAGCCGACCCAGAAATTCCCGCAGGTTGTCCTCAAAGTTTTCATAACTTTCCTCGATATAGGCCTCATCGTCCCGCTCCAGGAATTCCTCTTCCAGATCGGCCTGTCTATCCCACAGGCTTTCCAGAAACCCTGCCATTTGTGCATCGCTGAGTTGCTCGCCCAATTCAAATGCCAGCGGCAACATATGCTGTTCCAGTCTCTCTCCGGCCAGTGATACCCCATTGATCCAGCCCTGCACAATGGCTCCATCCAGCGGCGCAGCGAGGTCCTGCTCAATGCCCGCCAGCAGGTCCAGATAGATCGCCAGCTCTTCTTTACGGTGCCAGCGCAGCAAGGGCTGTAACTGCTGCTTGAGGCTTTTCTTCTGTGGCCGGGTGAGATCCACGTAATCGTCGACATACCAGGGGATCAACCAGTCGAGCTGATTGTAGAGAAACGTGCTGCTACAGGAGGTCAGGAAAAGAAGTGCAAGCACCCCTGAAAATGTTCGGCCAAAAATCATCATTCTCTACACGCAATACGCTCAATCTACCCTCAACCCTGTCCCGGGATCAGCCGGGGCAGGCTATAGTAAGCGTAGCCCAACCCCCACCAACCCGCCCAACAGCAGTACCAACAGGGACAGGCTGCCGAGGATAAAGCCCGGGCCGCGTTTGTCTGGATGCTGCACATAACCCCTGGCGTAGAGGATCCGGCCAATCAGGAACAAAAAACCCAGCCCCGCACCAATTTCGACAGACACGTAATAACCGAATATCCACAGCGCGGGGAAAAACATGATCAGTTGCTCCAGGGTGTTTTGTTGCACCCGGAACACGCGCTCAAATTTTTCATCACCCATAATACTGGGCGCTGAAATTCCCGTTTCAGTACGACATTTGCCGACCATAAGCGTGAGATAAAAATACTCCACAACCACCAGTAGTGTTACCAAAACGATCAGTTCCATAAATGCTTCCCGCTAATTCCTGCTAACATTATAAGCCTATACGCGCCTTCATCCGATGTCTTTTTACAGCCCGGCTTTGTCTGGCCACGACACCGTCAGGGGTAATCCAGGCCATCGGTCGCAAACAGCATGTCGATATTGCGAAAACTTTTGAACTCCAGGTGATTACCACAGGGGTCGCTAATGAACAGGGTAATTTGCTCGCCGCGTCTATCGGCAAAGCGACGCGTGGGCGCGATCACAAACTCCACTGCCGCAGCCTCCAGCCGTTCTATCAGCGGCTGCATATCTTGCCAGGGTAGAATGGGGCCGAAGTGACTGGCGGGCACTTTCTCTCCGTCCACCGGATTGGTCGCCACCGCCGCCAGCTCATCCACCAGGTGTAGCACCAACTGATGGCCCCAAAAGTCGAAGTCCACCCAGCGCCCAGAGCTGCGCCCCTGGGTGCAACCCAGCACGTCCTGGTAAAACGCCACCGCCGCCGGCAAATCGGTAACCGGCAGGGCCAGGTGAAACCTGGGATAGTCCTGATTCATATTTTCACCACGGCAAGTTGTTCAAATCTACGTTACCACCACTGATGATACAGGCAACCCGGCGGCCCCGGAACCGTTCAGGATGCTCGAGAAGCGCGGCAAAACTAACGGCGCCCGATGGCTCTACCACGGTTTTCAACCGCGACCACTGCAGCTGCATGGCCGCCACGATACTGTCCTCTTCGACGGTCAATATGGTATCAACCTGCCTGCGGATAATGTCGTAGTTGAGCTTGCCGAGGCTGGTTAACAATCCATCAGCGATGGTCTGCGGATTCTCCTGCGGCACCCAGTGACCCAGCCCAAAGGAGCGAAATGCATCGTCAGCGCCAGCCGGTTCTGCCGCAACAACTTCAATGTCGGGGCGCAGCGCTTTGATCGCAATGGCAATACCGGCCAGCAATCCACCGCCGCCCACCGGGGCAACCACTATGTCCAGTTCATCAACTTGTTGTAACAACTCCAGCGCCACCGTACCCTGCCCGGCGATGATGCGCGGGTCGTCATAGGGATGGACCACGTGCGCCCCGGTCTCAGCGACCAACTGCTGCAGCGTGGACTCCCGCGCTGCCAGAGTTGCTTCGCATTCAACAATCTTGCCTCCATAGCCTTGTACGGCTGCTTTCTTCACCGCCAGGGCATTGTCCGGCATTACGATATGCGCACTGATGCCCCGTACCGCCGCCGCCATGGCCAGGGCCGCCGCATGATTACCGGAAGAGTGCGTGGCTACCGCGCTTTCGTCACCCGACAAACCCAGCACCGCGTTGAGAGCACCGCGGGCCTTGAAGGCACCCACCTTCTGCAGGTTTTCACATTTGAAAAACACCTGGCAGCCGACCCGCTCATCCAGTAAACGACTGTGAATTACCGGTGTGCGGTGAATATGAGCACGAATGCGCTGGTGCGCCGCTTTCACGTCGTTTATATCCACTGGAGATTTTTCTCCAACCATGAGCTACCTCCTTCGCTTGTTGCTACAATCCAGGCGCCATCTTACTAAATTACCCTCTATGCCAACGCTTTTTATCAGCCATTCCGACTGCGAGAAACACGTCATGCTGGAGCACCACCCGGAGAGTCCGGCCCGGCTCCAGCATATTCAACAAGCCGTACAAGCCGTCGACTGGCACGATTCATTGCAGGCCGTGCAGGCCCGGGAAATCGCCCTGGAGGATTTTGTGGGTATCCACCCACGGCAGTATCTGGACAGGATCAACGCGCTGCAGCCCGGTGACGGCATCGCCCGACTCGATGCGGATACGTCTATCAATCGGCACAGTCTGAGAGCGGCACGACTCGCTGCCGGCGCACTGCTGCAGGCGGTGGACTCAGTCATGGCTGGCGCTGCCAACAATGCATTCTGCGCGGTACGCCCACCCGGACACCATGCAGAATCCACTGCGTCCATGGGATTTTGTGTCTTCAACAATATTGCCCTGGCGGCACAGCGCGCGCTCAAGCAGGGCGCCCAGCGCATCGCTATTTTTGATTTTGACGTACACCATGGCAACGGCACGGTTGAAATTTTCAGGGACCGGCCTGAAGTCATGGTTTGTTCGAGCTTTCAATACCCTTTCTACCCGGGTCGTTACGACGATGTAGTGGCAGACAATATCGTGCTGACACCCCTGCCCGAGGGCACCGACAGTGCACAGTTTCGGCTCGCGGTGGAGCGAGACTGGATACCAGCGGTGGCGCGACATCAACCAGACCTGATTCTGGTATCGGCGGGCTTTGATGCCCATCGTGAGGACCCGTTGGGCGGCCTGCTGCTGGAAGACGATGACTATCAATGGCTGGGTCAGCTGTTGGTCGATTTTGCCAATCGCCACTGCGACGGCCACCTGGTAACGGCATTGGAAGGCGGTTATAACCTGCAGGCCCTGGCCCGTAGCAGTGTAGCCTACCTCAAGGCGCTGACACGCTGATGGTCGTGCAACTAGAGATCTGGTCAGCGGCGTTTGCAAACTTTGTCTGGGGCGATCCTCTGCTGATTCTGTTGGTAGGCGGCGGCATCTACTTTGCAATTTACTCGCGCTTCCTGCCCTACCGGCACCTGGTCCATGCGGTCGGCATACTGTTGGGTCGCTACGATACCCCCGGTGAGCCGGGCGAGCTGACCCACGCACAAGCGCTGGCCGCCGCGCTATCAGGTACCCTGGGACTGGGCAATATCGCCGGTGTGGCGCTGGCCATAACAGCGGGCGGCCCGGGTGCCATATTCTGGATGTGGGTCACAGCCCTGGTGGGTATCGCCACCAAGTTCTTTACCTGCTCGCTGGGCATTATGTACCGGGGCAGAGACAGTCTAGGCAACCTGCAGGGCGGCCCGCAATACATTATTCGCGAGGCACTGCCCAGGCCATTCTACCCACTGGCCATTTTGTTCTGTGTGGCCGGCATGGTCGGCACCCTGCCGATGTTCCAGGCCAACCAGCTGACTGCCCTGGCCCGAGCAACGCTGGCCGATGGTTTCGACCCCATGTTCTTCAATATTGTGGTCGGCTGCATTATCGCCGCTATCGTGACCAGCGTCGTGGTGGGCGGACTACAGCGGGTCGCCCACGTGGCGGTGGCGCTGCTGCCTGCCATGACCCTGATTTACCTGGCGATGACCGTCTACGTAATGGTAGTGCACGCCGATCGGGTGCCCGCCATGTTTGCTTTGATCTTCAGCGAGGCGTTTGCACCCACGGCGGTGGGGGGAGGGCTGCTGGGAGTAATGGTGATCGGTATCAGCCGCGGTGCCTTTTCCAATGAAGCCGGCCTGGGCACGGAGGTTATGGCGCACGGCGCCGCCAGTACCAGCGAGCCCATTCGCGAGGGCCTGGTAGCCATGCTCGGACCGATAATTGACACCCTGCTGGTCTGTTCCTGTACCGCCATAGTCATACTACTGTCAGGACTGTGGAAAAATCCCGGCGGTCTGACCGGTATTGCCATAACCCTGGCGGCCCTGCGTGCAGAAATGGGCGTAACGGCGGTTATCTTGCTGACCGTGGTTGTGCTTATCCTCAGCCTGACCACCATGTTTGCGGGCTGGTACTACGGCTCCAAGTGCTTTGGGTTTTTGTTCGGCGCCGAGCGCCAACACTGGTTTCGCTACTTTTTTATCAGCACCATCTTGTTCGGCTCTGTGGTGAGTATTGATGTGGTATTCAACCTGATTGTCGGTGCCTACGCATTAATGGCCATACCCACCATGGTGGCAACCCTGTTATTGTCGGGCAAGGTCATGGTGGCCGCACGCGAGTACTTTAGTCGCCCGCTGCAACCGACTCGCCGCTAGAGGCAGGAGCCTGTAATGAAACTGGACCGTACCGACCGCCGCATCCTGGAGCTGATGCAACGCAATGGCCGTATCAGTAACCTGGAGCTGGCCGATGCGGTCGGACTTTCACCGACGCCCTGCTCGCGGCGGGTCAAGCGGCTGGAGGACTCCGGCATTATCGACCGCCATGTCACCCTGCTGGATCAATCCCGACTCGGGCTCAAGCTCACCGCCTTCATCACCATCACCATGGACCGCCATACGCCGGATCGTTTTGACAACTTCGAAAAGCAGATTAGCGCCTTTCCCGAGGTCATAGAATGCGCCGTTGTCACCGGCCAGTCCGCCGACTACCTGGTAAAGGCCGTGGTTGCTGACATGGAGTATTACGAGGCTTTTCTACTCGGCAAGCTGACTCGAATCGAAGGTGTAACCGGCGTGCAGTCCAGCTTTGTACTACGCCCGGTAATCCGTAAGACCGAGCTGCCCCTGGACCATATGCCAGACATCTAAAAGACACTCCACCGACCCGAAACGGGGTCAGAGTAAAAGGAAACTTATGCAAACATCAATGACTGGAAAAATCGCCCTGGTCACCGGTGGCGCCAGCGGCATGGGCCGTATTACCGCACTGCGGCTGGCACAGCGAGGCGCCAGGGTCGCTATCTTCGACCTCAACGAGCAGGGCCTGCAGGCAACTGCCGCTGAACACGAAAACATCCAGCCCTTTCGCTGCGATATTTCCAATCGCGAAGATGTCGAAGCGAGGGTAGCCGAGGTCCAGAACACCCTGGGACCGGTAGATCACCTGGTGCACGCGGCGGCGCTTATGCCAGCGCATGCCCTCGCAGACCACACTGTCGAGCAGGTAGAGCGGCTCTTCCAGGTGAACTTTTTTGGCACGCTCTACATGATTAAGAGCCTGCTGCCCTCCATGCAGGAAAGAAACAGTGGCACCATGATAGTGTTTGGTTCCATTGCCGGTGTTGCCTTTGTTCCCAAGATGGGGGCGTACTGCGCCACCAAGGCGGCGGTAAATACCTATGTTGAATGCCTGCAGAATGAAATTCGCAGTAGCGACGTCAAGATTCACCTGGTATGCCCGCCAGCCGTCAATACGCCGCTGATCGACCAGACCCTCTCAACCGACACCCCCGGCAGTATCAAGGCAGCGCGCCGGAGTGGGCGCCTGGCGGATCCCGAGAAAATCATCGATGCCATCGATAAGGGTGTCGCCAGGGGCAAAGACATTATCTATCCCGGCTCAGCCTGGTTTCTGATGCTATGGAAGACCCTGTTTCCAAAGCTGTGGTGGAAGGTAGTACTCAGCTTCGAAAAGTAATCGGAGTACGCGCCAGGCGCTGTGGTAGCATCGCCCCCCGATGCGCCCGCGCCCTCTAAATACCGACTCTCCCCGCCTGCTGGCACTGCTTGCCGCCGTGGTAGCACTGGGGCCGTTGACCATTGATATGTACCTGCCGGCGATGCCTGGTATGGCCGCCATCTTGCAGGCCAGCACCAGTCAGGTGCAGTTAACCATCAGTAGCTATTTGCTGGGCTTTTCACTGTTTCACCTGGTCTGTGGCCCGCTCGCTGATCGTTACGGACGACGACCGATACTGTTGGGCGGCCTGGGCCTTTACCTGGTGGCCTCGCTGGCCTGCGCCCGGGCAAGCAGTATTGATGAACTTATACTATTGCGCTTTCTACAGGGAGCGGCGGCCTGCGTCGGCCCGACCCTGGGACGCGCTATCGCCAGGGACTTATACGGGCCGCACCGCGCAGCACGCGCACTGGCTTACATTGCCATGATAATGGCGCTGGCCCCGGCGGTGGCGCCCACCCTGGGTGGCTTCATGCTGGAGTTTTATAGCTGGTCCTCGATATTTGTCGCGCTGACCGTCTATGCGCTCATTGTCATGGGGTGCATAGCGGTCTGGTTACCTGAATCACTACCGCAGGCACAAGCCCTGCACCCGGTGCAGATTGGCCGCAACTATCTGCAATTACTGCAAAATTCGCACTTCATGACCATTACACTCGCCAGCGCACTGGTCTACGCTGGCATGATCGCTTTTCTATCGGGCTCAAGTTTCATATTCATCGACATGATGGGCGTACCCGCGCGTTATTTCGGCACGCTCTTTCTGGCCACGGTGATCGGCTATGTGGCCGGCAATGCTCTCAGCACGCGCCTGTCCCGGGACCGGGATTCAGAGCAGGTGATGTGGATAGGCGCCAGGATAGCGGCGCTGGCCGGCCTGCTCATGTTGTGCGCCACCGAGGTCTGGTTTCATCCAGTCTCTATTCTGCTGCCCATGGCCGGTTTTTCCATGGCACTGGGTATCGTGTTGCCACATTCAATGGCGGCAGCCCTGCGGCCGTTCCCACACATGGCCGGCACCGCTTCAGCCTTGTTTGGTTTTATTCAAATGGCTGTGTCATCGGCCGGTGGCGCACTGGTAGGTATTTACCTGACCGACTCGGCACGACCGATGATACTGGTAATATTCGGTCTCAGCACCGTGTCTTGCTGGTTGATCCGGCGCCTGCAGCCCTCCTGATATGGCATACTTGTGGTGCTGTTTGCCACACTGAAACCGAGAGACTGAAATAATTATGGTCGCCACTGACGTAACCCAGCTGATTGGCAATACTCCCTTGCTGTACCTGCGTGAAGCCTCAGAACACACCGGCTGCCAGATTTACGGCAAAGCGGAGTTTCTCAATCCGGGTGGTTCGGTCAAGGATCGCACCGCGCTGGGCATTATTCGCGACGCCGAACGCAGCGGTAAACTTGAGCCCGGCGGGGTCATCGTGGAGGGCACTGCCGGCAATACCGGTATCGGCCTGACCCTGCTCGCCAATGCACTGGGCTATCGCTGTGTCGTGGTAATGCCGCTCAGCCAGAGCAAGGAAAAAATAGAGACGCTTGAACTGCTGGGCGCCGAACTGCACCTGGTTCCAGCCACATCCTATGCTGATGACAATCACTACATTCACACCGCTCGCCGCCTCAGCGAAAAGCTGGCCCGCAGTGAAGCCCACGGCGCCCTGTGGTCACAACAGTTCGATAACCTGGCCAATATGAACTACCACGCGGCCACCACCGGTACCGAGATCTGGCAGCAAACTGAGGGAAAGATTGACGGTTTCATCTGCTCTGTGGGCACCGGCGGCACCTTGGCGGGTGTATCCAACGCCCTCAAAGAGCACAATCGGGACATACATATTGGTGTCGCCGACCCCATGGGGGCCTCTCTCTACAACTACTACACCCACGGTAAACTGGAATCCCAGGGCAGTTCCATAATGGAGGGGATTGGCATCAATCATATAACCGATAACCTCGCCCAGGCCAGGATTGACACGGCCTTCCAGATCACCGATGCAGAGGCGCTGCCGTGGATATTCAATCTGCTGCGCCACGAAGGGCTGTGCCTGGGTGGTTCCAGCGCCATTAATATTGCCGGCGCCGTAAAGCTCGCCGAACAGCTTGGCCCCGGTCATACCATTGTTACCGTGCTGTGTGACTACGGTCATCGCTACCAGAGCACACTGTACAACCCCTCATATTTGCAGAGCCGCAAGCTGCCCAGCCCCCAGTGGCTGAGTCTGTAAACAGTGGCTGGCTCTGTAGGCCCCCCTTCCAAGGAGCAATCCCCCATGAAACTAGGCATTATCTGTGGCAGTCACCGCCACAACTCCCAATCGGAAAAAGTGGGCAGGTATATTGAAACCGAGTTACTGCAGCAGGGTCTCTGCGACGAGGTCTACCTGTTCAGCCTGGCCGGCAACCCGCTGCCACTGTGGGATGAATCTATCTGGCAGGGCGATAAGGCCTGGCAGCAATTAATGCAGCCGATATCAGCGCAATTGATGGGCTGCGACGGCTTTGTTGTTATCGCACCAGAATGGCATGGCATGGTGCCCGCGGCGCTCAAGAACTTCTTTTTAATATGGACCGGTGGCGGCGAACTGGCCCACAAACCAGCACTGATTGTCACTGTCTCAGTCGCCGATGGCGGCTCTTTTCCAATCGCCGAATTGAGAATGAGCAGCTACAAGAATAACCGTATCTGCTTCCTGCCAGAGCACTTGATCATTCGCAATGTAAACACGGTTTTCAACCCAGACCCCGCCGATAACAAGGACAGCACCCAGGAATATTTCCAGGACCGACTCTCTTATTGCCTGCGTTTGCTGCGAGAATACGCACTGGCACTGACAGCCGTCAGGGCCAGTGGTGCGGCCAGTTTGGAGACATACAGTAGCGGGATGTAATAAATATGGGGGCGGAATCGAATGGCACTTACTTAAGCGATTTAGCGCTGTAGTTCCGGCCCCAGCCTTCGGCAGCTATTTTTCAGACACGCCGTAAACCCATCCATGGGGGCTCGACTGCGGCGTCCCTGCCGCAGACGGTCTCAAAAATAGCTGCCGAAGTCTGTGTCCTGGCGCAGTTTCTCGCTTAAGTAAGTGCCATTCGGGTCATACCAGACTATGACCCGGCTGACGCCGCCATAGCCGCGCGCTCTTTGGCAATCAGGAAATCAGCAATTTTCAGCATGCCGGCCTGGCTTTTCGCCTTGCGTGTGGTGATGCGATATTTGCCCGCCACCATCATCTCAGGTGTGCCGGTAATACGCGCTCCCTTCTGCCTGGACACCGCCTGCCGAACCTGACTGCCAATGCCGAAGGAACCATAGGCCTTGTCGAAATCTTCTGCGCTCACGCCGTTGGCAACAAACACCTGGCGAATCTCATTCTCACTGGCCAGTCGTTTGTGATCCACATGCATGACCGCAAACAGGGCACCGTGCATTTTGTCCAGCACACCCAGGGCCTGCGCCGCGTACATGGCCTTCGCGTGGGGCTCCATGGCCGCATTCCAGACCGCCGGCGAGAGTACAAACTCAACATCATCAGCCTGTTTGCGCCGCCATTGCTCAATTAGCGGTTCGAAGTTGTAGCAGTGCCCGCAGCTATAGGCAAAGAATTCCACCACTTCAATTTTGCCGGCATTGCGAGTGCGCAGGGCCGGCGAAATGATGTCGAAGTCCGTGCCCTGCTGGTACTGCTCAGCACCGCCCTGGGCAAACGCAAACAACGGTGCGACCAGGCATAAACTCAGCGTCAATAGAAATTTCTTCACAGCGAGAGCTCCCGCTTCAATGCAAGCCAGCGATAAAGCTCGCCACGGCATTAATTTCATTGTCCGACATACGGTGAGTGACATCGCGCATCATGCGCGCATCACCGTCGTTGGTGCGGCCACCGGGATTCTGCTCCAGCGTATTTTCTGCGCCGATGCGAAAACGGCGTAACTGGTCAGCGATGTAATCTACATGCTGACCCGCCAGGGCAGGAAACCCAGCCGGTCCGTTGCCACCACCGGCGGCGCCATGACAGGCAGCACAGGCCGCAACCCCGGTCGAACTGATGCCGCCGCGATAAATGCCAGCACCCTGCTCGACCTTGGCCGGGTCAGCATGTCCGCCACTGGCGGTCTGACTGGCGTAGAAGGCCGCGATATTGGCCATATCCTCATCACTCATAGCATCCAGCTGGCCCGCCATGGTGGGTACTGGCCTGACACCACTTTTAATATCTTCCATCTGTTTTACCAGATAGCGCTCGTTTTGCCCGGCGAGCTTGGGAAACATGGGAACCTCACTGTTTCCATCAGCTCCGTGGCACGCGGAACACACCAGGGTTTTATCTTTTCCCGCGGCGGCGTCTCCTGCCAGCGCAGAGCCGACACATCCCAGCAGCAAGCTGAGGCCAATCACAAAATTTTTCATTACTTTTCCAGTTGTTGGGTAACAGTGTTACTTGGCTTTAGACATATATTCAATCAAGGCCTTGTAGTCGTCGACGCTACAGTCATAGCACATGCCCTTGGGAGGCATGGCATTGAGACCATTTTCCACTGATGAGACCATTACGTCCATGCCCTTGGCAATACGCGGCGTCCAATCGGCAGCAACACCGGTTTTGGGAGCACCTGCGGCACCGGAGGCATGGCAAACAGCACAAGTCTTGCCATAGCGGTCGGCAACCTCATCTGCAGCTGCCAATCCGGAAATGCCTACTACGAGGGCCAGGCCCATAATTACTTTAGTCATAATTACTTCCCTTTCTGTGGCGGCTGCAACAGTGCAGTCGCCTTTACGTTGTTTATGGTGTAAAAAGCTGTGGCATTATATACAACAACCCGAATGCAAAAAAGTCGACAAAATCAATGCATAATACTTCTCTTCCTGCTCCCAATTATCGCGCCGCCCAATTTTTGACCAGCGCCAGCAAACTCAGCCAGTGTCCCCAGGACGAAGGCTGGGAAGTTGCCTTCGCCGGACGCTCCAATGCGGGCAAGTCCAGCGCCATAAATACGCTGACGGGCAACCGCAAACTGGCCCGCACCTCAAAAACTCCCGGCCGCACCCAGTTGATCAACTTCTTCAGCCTCAGCGACCAACAGCGGCTGGTTGACCTGCCTGGGTACGGCTATGCCAATGTGCCCGAAGCCGTGAAACGGAAGTGGGTTCGCCAGCTGGAATACTACCTGCAACACCGGCAGTGCCTGCGCGGTATGATTTTGTTGATGGATGTGCGTCGGCCATTGCAGGACTTTGACCGTATGATGCTGGATTGGGCTGTAGCCGCCAGCATGCCTGTCCATATACTCCTTACCAAGGCCGACAAACTCAACAAAGGACCCGCCATGAGCACCCTGCTGCAGGTTCGCAGCCAACTGGAGGCCGAGTCGGAGCTGATCTCTGTACAGTTATTTTCGGCGCTGAAGAAAACCGGATTAGAGCCGCTGTGCGAGGTATTGAACGCCTGGTTGACTGATATTTCTGTACTTGAGGATGATTGCGAGGAGTAAAGAGCCCCGGCCACACAAGGGGGTGAGGTAACCGGGGCACGACGTCTCCAGGGGTGTTGAGACGAGATGGCCCATGTATCAGAACCATCAGTGGCATTACGCCACAGTATTATGACCGCGGTTGTGCAAAAGAGTTCACAGTCGCTCTAATGTGCCTGGTCCCAATTGTCGCCACAGCCAACCTCAACCAGTAGCGGCACATCCAGCTCAGCAGCGGCCGACATCTGCTCGCAGAGGCCATTGGAAATAGACTCAAGCTGGTCTTCTGCCACCTCCAGCACCAGTTCGTCGTGCACCTGCATCACCATACGCGCATCGGCATGGGTCTCAGTCAGCCATTTATCCACCCGCAACATGGCGAGCTTGATGATATCCGCCGCCGTGCCTTGCATGGGGCCGTTAATAGCCGTTCGCTCTGCCGCCTGTACCCGCATCTTGTTGCGCGCATTGATCTCCGGCAAGTACAGCCGGCGGCCGAACAGAGTTTCCACATAGCCCTGCTCATGAGCCAGCGCCCGGGTCTCGTCCATATAGGTTCGCACACCGGGGTAGCGTTCAAAATACAGATCAATATAATCCTGGGCCTCGTGCCTGCCCAGGTGCAGCTGTTTGGCCAGGCCAAACGCCGACATACCGTAAATCAGGCCGAAATTAATGGCCTTGGCCTTGCGTCGCTGTTCGTCGGAAACCTCTTCAAGTGCCGTGCCAAAAACCTCAGCGGCAGTAGCGCGATGCACATCGAGGCCGTCGCGAAATGCGCTCAGCAGGCCTTCATCGCCGGACAGATGAGCCATAATGCGCAGCTCAATCTGGGAATAATCCGCCGCCACAATGCAATAACCATCAGGCGCTATGAAAGCCTGGCGGATGCGCCGTCCCTCGGGCTTGCGAATAGGGATGTTCTGCAAGTTTGGATCGGAAGAGGACAGGCGACCGGTGGCGGTTACCGCCTGGTGGTAGGAGGTGTGCACGCGCCCGGTTACCGGGTTAATCATTTCCGGCAGCTTGTCGGTATAGGTGGATTTGAGCTTGCTGAGACTGCGGTACTCCAGCACCACCTTGGGCAGGGGATAGTCCAGCGCCAATTCCACCAGTACATCCTCAGCGGTGGAGGCCGCACCTTTGGGGGTCTTTTTGATTACCGGCAGCTGCAGCCGCTCGAACAAGATCTCGCCCAGTTGCTTGGGAGAACTGAGGTTAAATTCACCACCAGCAAGCTCGTGCGCCTGTTTTTCCAATTCCAGCAGGCGCTCTCCCAGCTCTCCACCTTGCCGCTCCAGCATGGCTCGATCTACCAGCACGCCATTGCGTTCTATTTTTGAAAGTACCGGCACCAGCGGCATTTCGATATCATCAAATACACGCTGCAGGGCCGGCTCTTGCTCTATGCGAGGCCACAGGACCTGGTGCAGGCGCAGGGTAATATCGGCATCTTCGGCGGCGTAGGGCCCGGCCTGCTCCAGCGGAACCTGGTCGAAGGTCAACTGCTTGGCGCCCTTGCCAGCCACATCTTCAAAATGGATGGTGCTGTGGCCCAGGTACTTCAAGGCCAGGCTGTCCATGTCGTGGCGGGTGGCGGTGGAATCCAGCACATAGGATTCCAGCATGGTGTCAAAACGAATACCGCGCAGGGTAATGCCGTGGTTGGCCAGCACACTGGCATCGTATTTTAAATTTTGCCCTACTTTGGCGCGCTCTGGATCTTCCAACAGAGGTCGCAACTGCTCCAATACCCACTCACCATCCAGCTGCTCGGGCGCACCCAGGTAGCTGTGCCCAAAGGGCACATAGGCGGCCCGGCCCGGCTCTACCGCAAAAGACACCCCAACCACCCGGGCCTTCATGTATTCCAGGCTGGTCGTCTCCGTGTCGAAAGCAAATACCTCCGCTGCCTGCAGTTGCTGCAGCCAGCGTTCAAAGCTGGCCCGGTCCAGCACAGTCTCGTAGTCAGTCGGCAGCGTCTCTGCGCTCACCTGGGGGGTATCGCCTGATTGCAGCTCGTCTATCCACGAGTTGAATTCCAGCATTTTGTATAATTCCAGCAACGCCGCCGTGTCCGGTGCTGCATTCACCAGCTCCTCGACTTGCAGCCCCAGCTCCACATCCGTCTTGATAGTCGCCAGCGTATAAGAGAGATAGGCGTTGTCTTTCTCGGCGGCCAACTTGGCTCCCATGGTCTTGGCACCGCGAAAACTCAGCCCGGCAACCTTGTCCAGCTGGGCATAGATTTCATCGAGACTGCCCAGCCCCTGCAACAGGCCCAGGGCGGTCTTTTCACCAACCCCGGCAACACCCGGAATGTTATCGACCTTGTCGCCCATCAGGGCCAGGTAATCGATGATCAACTCCGGCCCAACACCAAATTTTTCCTTCACGCCAGCCGGATCCATCACCGTATCCGTCATGGTATTGACCAGGGTGACCTGCGCATTAACCAGCTGCGCCATATCCTTGTCGCCAGTGGAGATGACCACATGCTGGCTGGGGGCACCCACCGTCGTCGCCAGCGTGCCGATAACATCATCGGCCTCTACACCCTCTACGCACAGGAAAGGCAAGCCCATGGCGCGCACAATGGCGTGAATGGGTTCTATCTGCTCGCGCAAATCATCCGGCATAGGCGGCCGGTGCGCCTTGTACTGTGGGTAAATATCGTCGCGAAAAGTTTTACCCTTGGCATCAAAAACAACTACGATGGAGGAATCCGGGTAGTCCTTTTGCAATCGCCTGAGCATGTTGATGACGCCTTTAACCGCGCCCGTGGCCATGCCCTGGGACGTGGTCAACGGGGGCAGGGCGTGGTAGGCCCGGTAGACATAAGAGGAGCCATCTACCAGCACCATCGGGGCGGCCTTGGGCGGGGTGGGCATTGCTATCTCTCCCAGACCGCTCGTACCGAGCGATAAGTTACCTTTAACTTGGCCAGGTCCAGCGGCGCCCTGAAGAAACCCTGGTAATCACCGCGTGGATTGATCAACACCAGGTTGGCACTGTGATCTACCTGGTAATTTTCGCCCTGGCCCGGCACCTTTCGAAAGGGCGTATTCAGGTTGGTAGCAAAACGATGGATATCCAGAAAATCGCCGGTGACACCGAGAAAATCCGCGTTGAAGTAGGGCACGTACTGGGACAGTTGTTCCACGTTATCGCGAGCTGGATCCACGGTAACCATGACTATTTGGGTATCTTCATACTCAGGCAGTCCCTGCAGTTTTTCCATAAACTGCGACAGCAATGCCATGGTAGTGGGGCATATGTCCGGACAGTGGGTAAAACCAAAAAACACCAGCGTCCACTGCCCCTGCAGGCTGTCCCTGGTGAAGGGCGCACCGTGATGATCAATCAGTTCAAATTCTGGCAGCGCACGCGGTGTCTCAAACATATAGGCGCCATTGATTTTCAGCTCGCTGTCGGTCATCACCCGTGGCTGGCTGACTTTATTGACAAAACCACCAACGATGATGGCAATAAACACCAGTAATCCCAGTACCGTCAGTTTGATATTACGACCCGTTGGATCGTCTTTAGTAGATTCAGTCATATTCAGGCCACGGTAATGGGATACAGGTAGTGATCCAGTAACATCACCCCAAACAAAAGCATCAAATAGATGATGGAGTAACGAAATGTGTCCATGGCGGCGCGCGGATTATTGCCCCACATCAAGCGGCCAGACTGGTACAGAAAGATGCTGCCCAGCACTATCGCCCCCACCAGGTAGAGAGGCCCGCTCATAAGCGTGGCAAAGGGCAACAGGGTAATCACAAACATCATCACCGTGTAGAGCATGATGTGCAGCTTGGTAAAGGCGACACCGTGTGTGACCGGTAGCATGGGGATGTCCACGGAGGCATACTCTTCCCGCCGGTGTATGGCCAGCGCCCAGAAGTGCGGCGGCGTCCAGGCGAAGATAATCAGCACCAGCAACAGGGCATGACCATGAACTTCGCCGGTAACAGCCGTCCATCCCAACAATGGCGGAGTCGCTCCAGCCAGGCCGCCAATAACAATATTTTGCGGCGTGGCCCGCTTCAGGAACAAGGTATAAATAACCGCATAGCCCAGCAGGGACGCCAGCGTCAGCCAGGCGGTCAGGGCATTAATCCGGGTCAGCAGCAAATACATGCCCAGCACCCCAAGTAGCAGGGCGAACAAGGCTGCCTGCGTTGTTCCCACCCGGCCCTGGGCAATGGGACGGTTGCGGGTGCGGGCCATGGCGGTGTCAATCTGCTGGTCCATCAGGTGATTAATTGTTGCCGCCGAACCGGCGCAGAATGCAATGCCAAGATTTCCAAATACCAGTACATGCCAGGGCACCATACCTGGTACGGCCATATACATGCCGATAACGGTGGTCAGCAACATCAGCGCCACGACTCTTGGTTTGGTTAGCTCCAGATAATCCCGCCAGCTAGCCTGCTTCATCACCTGTTCCATCTAGGCTTGCTCTCTGGCCGTTAACAAGCAGTAATTCAAGGTCACCAGCGTCAACAGCAGCAGCGCACCCACAGCATTATGGGAAACCGTTACCAGCAGTGGGAACTTGAACAGGATGTTGCCCAGGCCCAGGCAGAATTGCAGCGCCAGCACCGCGCCAATGACTTTGCCGAACCCGCGCAGCTGTAACAGAGGCTGGCGCAGCAGGCTCAAGCTGAGCCAGCCTATATAGAGCAAAGTCAGAATGGCACCCATACGGTGGCTCATATGGATTGCAACCCGGGCTTCATTGGTCATAACTCCACCCAGGTAATTCGGCCCGATCGATTGCAACAAATTGAAACCGGCGCCAAAGTCCATGGCCGGTAGCCACTGCGCCTGGCAGGTAGGCAAATCGGGACAGGCCACGGCAGCGTAATTGGAGGTAGTCCACCCCCCTAAGGCTATTTGCGCAATCACCACCAGCAGACCTATCAATGCCGGTGTTTTCAAGCTTCCAATGATACCAAAGCCCTGGCTATCTACTGATAAATGCTGGTCATTAAGTCGCAGGGTTAACAACCACAGCAGACTCAGCGTGGTGAAGCCTCCTAATAAATGTGCAGTCACCACCTGCGGCCACAGCTTCAAGGTTACCGTCCACATCCCAAACATGCCTTGCAGGATAACAAAGACGAGTAAAAACAGTGGCAACTTCAGGGGTTGCGCCGGGCCTCGCTGGCGCCAGGCTACAACTACCAGGCCAATGCTGAGCATACCAAGAGTGGTCGCAAAATAGCGGTGCACCATCTCTGGCCAGGTCTTGTCCGTCTCTACGGGCGCGTGCGGATAATTGATATTGGCCGCGGCTATTTCATGCTCCTCGTCAGGCCACATAATATGGCCGTAGCAGGTGGGCCAATCCGGACAGCCAAGGCCAGCATCCACCAGCCGCGTAAACGCGCCCAGCACGATCACGGTCAGCGCCAGTATCACCCCGAGCAAGGCCAGCCGAAACGACGGTTTACGATTTTCAGGAGAATTGAACATCAGCCATTACTATTCTTGAGTAAAAATTTAAGATCCGCCATCAGGTCTTTGCCGTCTGCATCAGCAGAGTACGCCAGCATAATCCAGCCATTCGGATCTACCAGGTAATAGGCCGGCGGCTTCACACCAGACTGTACTTTCATCGAAGAAACTACCTGGAATCTCGACGCCGCAGTATACAGGAGTTTCATTTCCGGGTACTGCGTAGCCAACTCCGTCATCAGCGGCTCACTGCCATCCATATCGAGACCAAGAAATACCCGCTGTATGCGCAGCTGGTACTTGCCCATGGCCGTGTGAATCTGGCGCGTGTAATGCAGTAGTTGCTGGCAATTCACATCACAACCGGCGTTGCCAGGGATCACTATTCTCCACAGGGCGGGCTCCTGGTGATAATCGACAAAGACCTGGCCAGTGGCATCGACTACCTGCAGTTCATCCAGCGCTACCGGCGGCGATAGCAGTGTGCCTCGATTGGCAGTACCGAGTATATCGACCAGGTCAAGTTTTCCACTGGTCACATAGAACCAGAGCCAGCTTGCGGTGAGAATCACTATCACTGGAATACCGGCGATCATCAGAAGTATCCACCGATTGCTGTTGATACCTGAAGTCACTGTTTCCTCCTGCGGCGCTGTCGTAACTCTCTAGCCTCTCTTAACAACAGGCCAAGATTACAACTGCTCCAGATATAAATGAAAAGTAGCACCGCTGCCATGCTGAACCACTGCACGGCATAGGCGTGATGCTTGTCAGGACTGATATTCACCAGCGGCCAATTAACCCTCAAAGCCGCCGGACTGTCTGCATCCAGACGCACACTATAGGGAAACAGCGGCTCTTCCAGCAGCCCCTCTATGGCAGGCATGTCCAGTGCCAGCACCACGCGCGGCCAGCTTGATCCCTGCACTGGGTTACCGAGCACAAAGGGCTCTCCCGGTGGCACATACACCGTACCCGTCAGGGTTAAGGGGCCCAGTACTTGCGCCATGTCTGGCAAGCTGCGCCGGCTGACATCACCTTGTACCCAGCCCCGGTTAACCAGCACCAGCGCACCTCCTTCCTCCAGCCGCAGGGGGCTCAAAACCTCCATTCCGTAGCGACCTTTCTGTATGCGATTATCCAGCAAAAAATCCCGCCCCTGCAGAAACTGCCCCTGCAGTCGCACCCGTCGATAGGCTAACTCCTCGGCATTGCGCGGCAGTAAACTCAAGGATTGCGGATTCTCCAGTTGGCGCAGACGCCAGCGTTCGGCTATAGCCTGCTTCTCTGCCGCCCGGTCCAGCTGCCAGTTGCCCAGGGCGAGAAACAGCGACAGGAAAATGACCATAAATAGCGTTGTGCGCCAGTCACTGTGCCAGCGGAAACGTGTTTTGGTGTTGTCTGTAGAGTCCATATAGGTCAGTTATACTGGTGGCCCCCTGTGGAGACTGCCATGTTACTTAAAATCCTGATAGTTGTTTTGCTACTGGCCCTTTTTGCCAGCCTGGGTAGCGGATTCTATTTCCTGATGAAGGACCAGGGCGACCCTGCCAAACGACGCCTTGTCCACTCGCTGGGGGTCAGAATCGCAATGGCCGTCAGCTTGATGTTGTTGATAATTTACGGGGTCGCTTCGGGCCAGTTGCGCTCCCGGGCTCCCTGGGAAAATTCGCGGCCGGTGCCAGCCGCAACCGCACCCGATCAGGCACGGCCAGACGACCAATAGTGCGCTAGAGGATGTAGACAAACAGGAACAGCATTACCCACACCACGTCGACAAAGTGCCAGTACCAACTGGAGGCCTCAAAGCCAAAGTGATCATCGGCGGTGAAGTGCCCACCGCGCACCGAACGCAGCAGCTGGATCAGCAACATGGTCATGCCCATGAAAACGTGGAAGCCGTGAAAGCCGGTCAACATAAAGAACGTCGATCCGTAAATACCTGAGTTCAGCGTCAGGCCGAACAGCGCGTAGGCCTCGTGATATTCCTCATACTGCAAGAACAGGAACATACAGGCCAGCACAACGGTAATAGTCAGCCACAGGTTGAACTTCTTGCGGTCGCCCTTGAGCAGGCCCAGGTGAGCAATGTGGCAGGTTACACTGGACGACAACAGAATAATCGTGTTCCACATGGGCAGCCAGTGCCACCACGTGTCGACTTCTGAGAAGGCCATGCTGGTATGGGGGCTGACAAAGGTACCGTTGTTGGCAATGAGTTGTGCACCGACACCGCCGACCGCCTCTTGCGGGGTCTGCATGGTAGGCCAGCTAAACTCAAAGCCGCTCCACAGCAAATAGTTCATCGCTCCCGCCTCGCCTTCACCGGCCAACCAGGGACCCGCCAATACCCGCACGTAGAAAAGTACACCAAAAAAGCAAAAGAAGAACATCGCCTCTGAAAAAATAAACCAGAACATGCCAATGACATAGGACTGCTTTAGCTGGGCCGTGTTCATGCCCGCCAGGTTCTCCTTGATCGTAGTACGGAACCACATAAACAAGGTACCGATAAACCAGAGCAGGCCCAGGGTCAAAATTGTCCAGGAATTGGTAACAGCGCCCGGCTCACCAAAGGTCATATCATTGAGTACACTGGCGGCACCAAAAATAGTCGTAATCAGGCCGATCGTAGCGCTGATCGCCATCCCGCTGCTTTCGGGCACATAGTATTCTTCGTGGGTGGCGGAATCTTGCGTTGCCATCTTATTTCTCCATTAGCGGGACGCCACTGCGCCCTTAACCATATCAGTTACATCAAAAAGCGTGTACGACAAAGTAATTGTTTTTATGTCCCTTGGCAGATCCTGGTCGATAATAAACTGCAAAGGCATTTCAACACTCTGCAGCCCCTTCAGGGGCTGCTGGTTAAAACAGAAGCACTCCGTCTTGTGAAAATATTCTACTGCCCGCGAGGGCGAAATACTGGGTATCGCTTGTGCCACCATATCTTTAGCCAGCGGGTTGCGAGCATAAAATACGGTGTCATTTACCGCCCCCGGGTTCACCTTCATCATCGTAGTCGTGGGCGCAAATTCCCAGGGCATGCCCGCGTTGTTAGTGGTAATAAACTGCACCGTGACCACACGGCTTTCATCCACTTGTATCTCTACTGCCCGGTAGCGCTCACCGTTGGTTTTACCATTGATGCCCAGCGCATCGCACAACACGTTGTAGAGGGGCACCATCACCACAAACACAAAAGCAAACATGGCGACAGCCGTCGTGACCATTTTGGCCACGGTGCGGAGAACGGGATTGTCGCCAAACAGCGCCACGGTATTGTTACCTTACCTGCGGTGGAACAGTGAACGTGTGGAAGGGCACCGGGGTGGGCAGTGTCCACTCCAGACCTTCAGCGCCTTCCCATACCTTCTCATCGCTAATCGGCTTACCCGCGACGATGGTGGCGATCACGTTGTACAGGAATAGCAATTGCGACAGGCCGTAAATGAACGCGCCGATACTGGACATCATATTGAAATCGGCAAACTGCAGTGCATAGTCGGGAATACGACGCGGCATGCCCGCTAAACCCACAAAGTGTTGTGGAAAGAAGGCAATGTTGAAGCCGATAAACGAAATCCAGAAATGGGCCTTGCCCATGGGCTCGCTGTACATCTTGCCGCACCACTTGGGCAACCAGTAATAGATGGCGGCCGACATGGAAAATACCGCGCCCGCTACCATGACATAGTGAAAGTGGGCAACGACAAAGTAGCTGTCGTGGTACTGGAAATCGCTGGGCGCAATGGCCAGCATCAGACCGGTAAAGCCGCCGATAGTGAACAATATGATGAAGCCAATACAGAACAGCATGGGGGTTTCAAAGGTCATCGACCCGCGCCACATGGTAGTGACCCAGTTAAACACTTTTACCCCGGTCGGCACGGCAATCAACAAGGTGGCATACATGAAGAACAACTCACCGGCCACCGGCATGCCCACCGTGTACATATGGTGCGCCCAGACAATAAATGACAAAAAGGCAATGGACGCCGTGGCATACACCATGGAGTCATAACCAAACAACGGCTTGCGAGCGAACGTCGGGATGATCTGCGAGACCACACCGAACGCCGGCAGGATGATGATATAAACTTCTGGGTGACCAAAGAACCAGAAAATGTGCTGGAACAGCACCGGATCACCCCCACCAGCGGCGGAGAAGAAGCTGGTACCGAAATGCACATCCATCAACATCATGGTAACCAAACCTGCCAGTACCGGCATAACCGCTATCAACAGATAGGCGGTGATGAACCAGGTCCACACGAACAGGGGCATTTTCATATACGTCATGCCCGGTGCCCGCAGGTTCATCACGGTGGCAACAATGTTGATCGAGCCCATGATCGATGACAGGCCGAGCAGGTGAATGGCAAAAATGAAGAACGTCACCGAGGGTGGCGCATAGGTCGTCGACAGCGGCGCATAGAAAGTCCAGCCAGCCGCCGGCGCACCGCCTTCCATAAACAGCGTCGAGGCCAGCAACAGGAAGGTCGGTGGCAAGATCCAGAAGCTCAAGTTGTTCATGCGCGGCAAGGCCATATCCGGTGCCCCGATCATCATCGGGATCAACCAGTTAGCCAGGCCCACAAAGGAGGGCATAATGGCGCCAAACACCATTATCAGTCCGTGCATAGTGGTCATCTGGTTGAAAAATGCTGGCTCTATCAACTGCAATCCGGGCTGGAAAAGCTCGGCGCGGATGATCATGGCAAAGGCGCCACCCAGGATGAACATGGCAAAACTGAACCACAAATACATGGTTCCGATATCTTTGTGATTGGTGGCAAACAGCCAGCGCTTCAGACCCTTGGCGGGGCCGTGATGATGATCGTCCATAACGATTCCCCCTATTGGCCTTTCTTGTAGTTGTAAACGTCGACCGGCTGCACCAGGTCGCCCATATTATTGCCGAAAGCGTTGCGCTGGTAGGTCACTACCGCTGCCATATCGACATCATTCAACTGGCCACCGAAGGCCTGCATCGCCGTGCCGGCGACACCGTTAACAGCGGCGTCGAGATGACCGCTCACGGCTCCGGTCACGATGGCACTGCCGGCAATCGCCTTACCGAGTCCGCCCTCTCCGGCGCCACCATGGCAGGCCAGGCAGGAGCGCTGGTATACCTTCTCGCCGCGAGCAACCAGCTCGTCAAGCGAGAAATTCTGCGCCATCAGTTGTTTTATTTCCGCCGCTTCAGCTTGCTTGGATACCAGCCACTGCGCGTAATCTTGCTCGCTCACCACGTGCACCACGATGGGCATAAAGCCGTGGTCCTTGCCACACAGTTCAGCACATTGGCCCCGATAGACCCCGATTTCATCGACTTTGGTCCAGGTCTCGTTGATAAAGCCCGGTATGGCGTCTCTCTTCACCGCCAGCTCTGGCACCCACCATGAATGTATTACGTCATAGGCAGTAATCAGGAAACGCACCTTGGTATCCACGGGGATAACGATTGGCTCGTCAACTTCCAGCAAATAGTGTTCGCCCTTGGCTTCTGTATTGTTTATTTCTTCTCTGGGAGTGCTCAGATTACTAAAAAAGGTGACATTGTCACCGTTCTCAGTCAGGTACTCGTACTTCCATTTCCACTGGTAACCGGTGATCAGGATATCCAGCTCTGCATCTTCCGTATCGTAGACGTCCAGCAGGGTGCGGGTGGATGGAACGGCAATTGCCAGCAGGATAAGGAAGGGGATTACCGTCCACAACACTTCCACCTTGGTGCTTTCATGGAACGTTGCCGGCACCACACCGCGTGACTTGCGATGTGCAAAAATGGAGTAAAACATGACTCCAAATACCAGCGCACCAATCACAACACAAATCCACAAAATGATCATATGCAGGTCGTAAATGCTGCGGCTGACAGCTGTCGCCCCCCGGGGCATATTGAGCTTCGAACCAGTCGCCCAGACCGCCTGGCTAACCAGTGCCGACAACATCAGCACAGGTACAAGCGTCAGCCGCAAGAGCCGTTTCACTTTAAAACACATTTTACGTGTCTCCATTTTTCAATTTATACAAACCCGCTGGCCGACAACAATCAAGCTGCAATAAGTCCACCTGGCCCGCTGGCCAATAACCGGAAACTTACGCTGATTATCTCGGGGCGCTGGGTGCGCCAAAAACGCGGCGTATTGTACTCAAAATCTCGACGAAAGGCACTATGACTATCCTTATTGGTTTTATAGTAAGTAACTGATTGTAGCGGTGTTTGCCCGCGAAACCGTGATACAGGACAATTACCGCATATATGGCACATTCTCACAGTCTCAACCACAAGATATGGCAAATAGCCTGGCCGGCGATATTGTCCAATATTTCCATCCCGCTACTGGGCCTGGTCGATACCGCCATTCTGGGCCATCTGGACAGCACCGTTTACCTGGGCGCGGTGGCTATTGGCGCCAGCATCCTGTCATTTTTGTACTGGGGTTTCGGCTTTTTGCGCATGGGTACTACCGGCCTGGTTGCCCGTGCGCTGGGCGCGGGTGATAAGCCCCGCGAACTGAGCCTGGTCCTGCAATCGATAGTGCTGGCACTGGCACTGGCAATAATGGTGGTAGTGCTGCACCCCCTTTGGCTGGGACTGGGGCTATGGTTGATGGAGCCAGGCCCGGCATTGGCACCCTTGTCCGAGAGCTATGTGTCCATCCGTGTGTACAGTGCGCCGGCGGTACTGGTGACGTACGCCATCGTGGGCTGGTTTATAGGACGCCAGAACACGCGCTGGCCGATGCTGTTTGTGATCATTACCAACGCGCTCAACATCGTGCTGGACATCCTGTTCATCGTGATACTGGACATGAAAAGTGATGGCGCCGCTCTCGCCACCCTGTCGGCGGAGTACGTAGGCGCCATATTGGCGGTGTGGGCCCTGGTCAGGAATCTCGACTGGAGTCCACTACCGCAGATACGCGCACAGCTTATTCAGTTGCGGGCTTATCGTGACTTGCTGGACAGCAATCGATATTTGTTTGTACGCACCATGTGCCTGCTATTCAGTTTCGCCTTCTTCACCGCGATGAGCACTCGCCTCGGAGAAAATACCCTGGTGGCGAATACAATCATGCTGCAATTGCTGATGATGACAGCCTATGCGCTGGATGGCTTCGCCTATGCGGCAGAAGGGCTGACCGGCAACGCCGTCGGGGCCGGCGATCTCAAGCGCTTATACCAGGTGGTCGCTGCCTGCGCGCGCTGGTCGATTATTACTGCCGTGGCCATTAGCGCCACCCTGCTGCTGGCCGGACCACTACTTTACCCAGTGTTCACCCACCACATAGAAATTCTGCAACTGCTGGATAAATACCACTTCTGGCTGGTACTCATGCCACTAGCCGCGGTCTGGTCCTACCTGCTGGACGGAGTATTTATCGGCACTGCACAATCCCGCTACATGATGCGAGGCATGATTTTCTCCCTGTTAGTGGTTTATATGCCGGCGTGGTACCTGCTTAAAGGCTATGGCAATCACGGCTTGTGGCTGGCCTTTATACTGTTTAATGCCGCCCGCGGCGCCAGCCTGCAGTGGTATTACCAGCGCCTGAGCCGGCGTTCCGCCTGGCTGCTCCCGTAGATAATGGCATTTTCGCCGCGTTGTACTAGCCTTAACACACCCCCTTGCATGACTTGAGGGCCGGTGAACATGGGCACCGACAGCATCAGACACATCATCGCGGCCGCCAAACAACAAGAACGACAAACGCTGGCGCTGCATCGGCACCTGGACTCCCGGCTCGCACAGCTGGGTCAGCAATTGGTACTTCCCAAACATCAGCCCGTTGCGGCGCTGGTTGCCTTTGTCGAACAGTACATAGACTACGTCCCCGAATTCATCGACGGTGTTATGCAGCGCAGCCTGGAATATGACCTGCAGCCTGCGGTAATTCCGTTCATGCACATGGCAGAAGACTTTTTCATGGCACCGCCAGAGGAACTGGGCATCGAGCCCCATCTGCAAGGCCTGCTCGATGAAGCTTTTTTGGCCCAGCGCCTGATCGAGGAAGTAAATGACCGCTATATACAGCTGCACAGAAAGCCGCTGCTGCCGGTCGACATGACGCGGGCCAATATTATCGTGCACCACCTGATCGGCGATGCTTTGGCAAATCGGCTTAACTTGTTGGTGGAGCAGAGCGTAGCGCTGCTGATTGATCAGCAGCATTTGTTTCGCAACTTCACCCTGGATACAGACACAGAGACCAGTCTCTTTGCACTGTGGCAGAACCTGCCCTGTTTAAGTCGCGACGCCGCGATTGATTTGCGCCTGGGCAATGGTTCTCAGTCTTTTTCCGGCTGACCAGGCTCAACCAGCCGCACCGTCTCGGCCGGAGTCTCCAGCAGGCGCGCCGCAGGTCGATTCACGCGGGTGGTCGGTTCGATCAGCCCTTTGGCAAGGTGATCTTGCGGGCGCTGGTCTTTAAAACCACAGCTGACACACTCGCGCAGGTCAGCCTCACTGTCCACCACCAATTTGTCCATTTGGCCACAACGTGGACATACAGCACCGGCAATAAATCGTCTCGTCATAGTCGTTAACCTGCGTTCAGACTGCTGCGTAGCTCGGCTAAAACCGGCCCTGTCTGCGGCCGCTGCCCACGCCAGAGATAAAAGGATTCGGCGGCTTGTTCAACCAGCATACCCAGCCCATCGGCCACTGCCCAGGCAGTATGTAGTGCCGCCCAGCGCATAAAGACGGTTGGCTGGGCACCATACATCATGTCATAACAACAGCTGCGTTCGGTGAGCAAACTATCTGGCAGCGGGGGCAAATCTCCCTGTAAGCTGGCACTGGTGCCATTGATCAGCAAATCGTATTGCTCACTGCCCAGGGAATCATATCCCCCGGCCTCGATCGGACCCAGACCAGCAAAATCCTGCGCCACCAGCTCAGCCCTGGACACGGTCCGGTTTACTACTCGCAGCACCCGTGGGTGCTCACGCAACAGTGGCTCCAACACGCCGCGAACAGCACCGCCCGCACCTAACACCAGCACCCGGCTGGAGTTAATGGTCCAGCCCAGGTTGGCGATCATATCCCGTATCAGGCCTATGCCATCGGTGTTGTCGCCCAATATAGTGCCATCGTCCTCCAGCCGCAGGGTATTTACTGCCCCGGCCCGTCGCGCCCTGTCGCTCAATTGATCAGCAAAGTCACAGGCTTCGTGCTTGAATGGCACGGTGACGTTCAAGCCGCGCCCGCCCTCATCAAAAAAACGCCTGGCTGCGCGCTCAAATTTATCTGTCTCGAGCAGCACAGCCCGATATTGCATGTTCTGCTCGCACTGAGCCGCAAAGGCAGCGTGAATTTGAGGCGACTTGCTGTGCCGGACCGGATTGCCAAACAGCGCATATTTGTCAGCTGCACTCATTCGGCCAACCAATCCCGGCCGGTCAGGTAGTAGTCGGTTAACCTGGCCTCCTCAGAACCTGCAGCCGGCTGATAATCATACTCCCAACGCACCAATGGCGGCAATGACATCAATATCGACTCGGTGCGCCCATCCGACTCCAGGCCGAACAAGGTGCCCCGGTCATAGACCAGGTTGAATTCCACATAACGACCACGCCGATATAATTGAAACTGGCGCTCTCGCTCACCATAGGCCTGGTCTTTACGGCGCTGCACGATGGGCAAATAGGCCTGCAGATAGGCATCGCCTATAGAGCGCATAAAGGCAAAGCTGGTATCAAAATCCCATTCATTCAGATCATCAAAAAACAGGCCACCCACACCACGCGGCTCACGGCGGTGCTTGATATAGAAATAATCGTCGCACCACTGTTTAAAACGCGGGTATACATCTGCGCCGAACGGGTCACAGGCGGATTTTGATACCTGGTGCCAGTGGCGACAGTCCTCTTCATTGCCATAGTAAGGCGTCAGATCAAAACCACCACCAAACCACCAGACTGGCTCTTCCCCTGGCTGCTCCGCCACAAACAGACGCACGTTGGCATGTGAGGTAGGCAGGTAGGGATTGTGCGGGTGGATAACCAGTGATACACCCATGGCCTGGAAACTGCGACCTGCCAGTTCCGGCCGATGGGCAGAGGCTGACGCGGGCAGAGAGGCTCCCTCTACATGGGAGTAATTTACGCCGGCTTTTTCAAAGATCGCGCCGTCGGTCAGCACCCGGCTGCGCCCGCCCCCGCCTTCAGGTCGCTGCCACTCATCCTCGAGAAAAGCAGCCTTGCCATCTTCCGCGCCCAGCGTTTGGCAAATGTTGTCCTGCAGGCCCATCAAATAGCTTTGTACCTTGTCTATGGTCTTGCCATCCATATTATTGCCTTCGAGTAATTCTCATGCGCCACGAACTACATTGTCGCTGACTAAATCCTTGATCATCGATGGACGCGGGCGACCGCCAAGCCGCCCAGGTACCAGATAATCGAGCTCTGCACCAAAAATTTGTCTCACCTGGTATGGCTCCATGGCTGGCCGGTGTCCACTAATATTTGCGGATGTTGAGACTATCGGACCACCAAAGGCATGGCACAGTTCCACTATTACCGGGTGATCACTAACCCGCAGGGCCACCGTCTCATGCTCTCCACTTATCCATTGCGGCACCAATTGCCGATGTGGCACCAACCAGCTTGTCGGTCCCGGCCAGGACAGTCTCAGGCGCGACTGCTGGGCTGCGCTGAGATCGGCTAGCAACCAATCAAACTGGGAAATGGCCCCTGCCACAAGTATTAAGCCCTTGGCTGGCGATCGCTGTTTCAAAGTCAGCAGGCGCTCTACCGCCAGTTCGTCCCACAGGTCACAACCCAGACCCCACACAGCTTCCGTGGGATAGGCTACCAGGCCACCTTCACTCAGTATCTGCGCGGCCCGCTGAATCCGAAACTTAATTGGCAACAAGCTCAACCCTGCAACTGTTCCTGCAATGCGGCATTCTTTTCCTGTACCGCAGCAGCATTGGCCGCTCGCTCATCGCGTAACCGTGTCGCCAGCTGCGTGTCAGACAAGGACAGCATCTGCGCGGCCAGGTAGGCAGCGTTTTTTGCTCCGGCCTTGCCTATAGCCACGGCCGCAACGGGAATGCCAGCCGGCATCTGCACCGTTGACAGCAACGCGTCCAGCCCAGCCAGCGAGGCGTCTATGGGTATGCCTATTACCGGTTTAACCGTATTGGCTGCCACAGCCCCAGCCAGGTGAGCCGCCATGCCCGCCGCGGCAATAAATACAGCGCAACCTCTCTGATCGGCATCTACCACGTATTGCTGGGTTCCCGCGGGTGTGCGGTGCGCAGAGGTAATACGTGCTTCAAAGGGAATATCCAGGGATTTAAGTACGGCAAAACACGCCTCCAACACCGGCAAATCGGAATCGGACCCCATCAGTACTGCCACAAATGGCTGAGTCATCATGCTGCTCCTGCATAGCTGTCACTGGCGGACAGTTTGAAAAGACCGCGAAATTTAAACAATTACTTGCGCATATACAAGCCGTTCTGGCACACCAACAAACCCCTGACCTGCAATTCGACCAGGCTGGTCAGCACCACAGCGGCATCTATGCTGCCCTGCAGGCTCAGTTCATCGACCGATATTCCCTCATACCCCACTGCCCCATAAATCGCCGCCAGTGGCCCGGACAAGCGGGGCTTGGGCGGGGTGGGCAGCTGCAATTCCTGTTGCGCGGCGTACAGCGGCCCAAGTTCCTCGCAAATATCAGCGGGATTTTCCACTAATTTAGCCCCCTGCCTGATCAAATGGTGGCAACCCCGGCCACCGGGATAAAAGATTGAATGGGGCATGGCAAAAACCTCGCGATTTTGCTCCATGGCCATACGTGCGGTAATCAGGGAGCCGCTGCGCATAGCCGCCTCTACGACCAGCACACCCAGGCTAAGGCCGCTGATCAGCCTGTTGCGCCGGGGAAAATGCTCACGACGCGGCGCGCTGCCCGGCGGAAACTCGGTTATCAAGGCTCCGCGCCTTGCAATTTCAACCGCCAAATCCTGGTGACGCCGGGGATATCGCCCCTCTATGCCGGTGGCCATAACCGCAATAGTTTCACCGCCCGCGGCAAGCGCACCTCGATGTGCCTCGGCATCTATGCCCAGCGCCATGCCGCTACATATTCCCAGCCCAGCATCAACCAACGCCGCGGCAAATTCCCTGGCTGCCCGACAACCACTGCTAGCCGGGCGGCGGCTACCCACAATCGCCAACAGCGGCGAGCTCAAGCTGTGCGGATTGCCGCTGACGTACAGCATCGGTGGCGGGTCGTGTATCTCTGCTAATAACGGGGGATAACCGTCCACCCCCATCACCAGCAGGATGGCGTTTTGCTCCTGCAGGCAATCCAGGTCGCGCAGTGCCTGCTGCTGGGCCGGGTGCTGATGCGCGCAGCGTTGCCAATTACGCCGCTGCCGGCGTAATTCACCGTCGGCACCCGCTGCTATCCAGCTCGATTCCGGGGCTTCCAGTATGTCCAGAGGATGGGTAAATTGCTGCTGGAGACGACGGCGAATTGCGCCATTACATCCAGGCAACCTGGATAGCACCAACCAGTACTGTTGTTCGGTAATGTCCATTGATCTTCCTTGATCATGGGCAAGTAATCCCTGTGTCGGGCGCTAGGGATTACCTACCCGGTCCATAATAGCCAGCGGTCGGCTACTTTTAAGCACAATGCCATAACTCATTTTTTCATACACCCGAAACACCATTAACAGGCCCGCGCGGGAATCTGGCACCTGTACGTTCTCGCCACGTATCACGTCCCGCACAATTTCCCCGGTCTGGTAGATCGCCATCACCTGCCCGGTGCTTACATTGTCACGGGCACCCTTGTTGATGACCACAATAGCCAGGGTTCCAATCTGACTCACGCCACTTTCGACGGCAATCATCAAGCCGTTCAGTTCTTCCTCGGAGGCATGTGGCTGAAAGTTTGCCGCAATAGGGCGGGATTCGTTGGGTAGTAAACGATCGCCGTTGCGTACCTCCTCGGTAATGCGGGTGACCTCCAGCTGGGCTATTTCATGGTCATGCAGGCCCACCAGCCGCGCACTGCCAATGTCCTGTGCTTCATAACCCAGTATTTCCTGGGTTATGGGGTCGACATAAACTTCACCACCGCGGTAGATACCAAAGCCTGTCTCTCCCTCGGGAAACGAGCCCCGCGCATACAGGCGATCGCCCGCTGAGCTAAGCAGATGGCGCTGGTCTCCGGCAATTACATAGGGAGCCGCGTCCAGCACATTGGGCTCCACAATACGATTCTGGGCCAGCCAGGCACCTATTTTTTCCAATGGGATAACGGGAATTGCTGAATCGAGAGGATCAATTCTCATTTGCGGCGTCAATTTCACTGTGCGCGATTGTTGCCCGCGCCGCACGCGCAGGCGCGGCTGCCCGTCTACGTAAACCAGGTAAAGCTGATCACCCGGGAAAATCAGGTGGGGGTTGTCCAGCTGCGGGTTTACATCCCAGATCTCCGGCCACATCCAGGGATCGCGCAGAAACAGATTGGAAATACCCCACAGGGTATCGCCCTCCTTGACCAGGTAAATTGCCGGCGCATCTTCCGCCAGTCTTACCTCATCCCCTATGGCAGACAATGGCAGCAAACTTGCCAGTAGCAAAAATCCCGCTAACGTTATTATTCTCATCCCTTATCCCTTATCCCTGCAGTTAACAACAGTGGGTGGTGGTGGGCACAGTTGCCGCACTGTCTGTATAATATAGCTCAGTTTGCTAATGCTCAAATCGGAGCGCAAGCTGGCTTATAGTGAATATGTAGGTTTGATCAACTGTTGGAAGCGTGGCCACCCTCGGTGGCGAGCGCGAAAATTATGGCACTCTTGAACATTCTTGAATTTCCCGACCCCCGTTTACGCACCAAAGCCACCGTCGTAACCACTTTTGATGGGCAGCTGCGGCGCCTGATCACCGATATGCTTGAAACCATGTACGAGGCCCCGGGCATAGGCCTGGCGGCTACCCAGGTTGACGTTCACAGGCGCGCACTGGTTATCGATATATCGGCAGATCACGACCAGCCGCTGGTTTTTATCAATCCCGAGGTGCGTATTCTGGACGAGACCCTGGAAGAGTATGACGAGGGCTGCCTGTCTGTGCCGGGTTTTTACGAAACAGTAAAACGCCCGCAGAAAGTTGCCGTTACCGCCCAGGACCCCCACGGCAAAACATTTAACATGGAGTGCGAGGGCTTACTGGCTATCTGTGTCCAACATGAAATCGATCATCTTAATGGCAAGCTGTTTGTGGACTACCTGTCCTCGCTCAAACGCACTCGCATCCGCAAAAAACTGGAAAAACAACACCGGCAGCACGCCTGATGCCGGCCAACTTTCCCTTGCGGGTGGTATTTGCAGGCACCCCCGAATTTGCCGCCCATCATTTGCAGGCGCTTATTGATGCCGCCACAAACCTGGTGGCGGTTTATACCCAGCCGGACCGGCCCGCCGGGCGCGGCAAAAAACTCACTGCCAGTCCGGTCAAGAAAATTGCCGAGTCGGCTGGCCTGGACATAGTCCAGCCCGCCAGTTTGCGCACTTTGGAGGTGCAACAGGAATTGGCAAAGCTGCAGCCAGACCTGTTGATTGTTGTTGCCTATGGCCTGATTCTCCCCCAGGCCGTGCTGGACATTCCCCGCTTTGGCTGCATCAACGTGCACGCCTCGCTGCTACCTCGCTGGCGCGGTGCCGCGCCGATTCAACGTGCCATTGAGGCTGGGGACAAACACTCTGGCGTTACCATTATGCAAATGGAGGCTGGCCTGGATACCGGTCCCATAATGGCCGCTGCCAAATGTGCAATAACAACTGAGACCACGGCCGCCCAGTTGCATGATCAACTGGCCAAATTGGGTGCGCCGTTGTTACTGGAGGTCTTGCAGGACCTGCCGGCACACCTCGCCAAGGCCAGCCCGCAGAGTGACGACGGCAGCACCTACGCCAACAAGCTGGACAAGGCCGAAGCACAGCTGGACTGGCACAAGAGCGCCATAGAGTTGCAGCGCAAGGTGCTCGCTTTCAATCCTTTTCCGGGCGCCTGGAGTCTGCTCGACGGTGATCGCATTAAAATATGGCGGGCGCAGCTCTGTGAGGGGCAGGGCAAACCCGGTGAAATTTTGTCGGCGGATGAGCATGGGCTGATCGTCGCCTGCGCTGAGCAGGCCCTGTCTATCAGCGAACTGCAATTACCTGGTGGCAAGGCTATGCCCAGCGGACAATTACTGAACTCTCGCCGCGAGTTGTTTGCCAGCGGAAAAGTACTGGGTAGCTGATTTGTCAATCAATTGCCGCGCCAGTGCCGCCAAAATACTCGCCCGGGTCATAGCTGGTGGCGTATCCCTGGATCAGGTATTAGAGCCTGGCCTGGCAGCCACCGAAGATGCCGACCGCGCGCTGCTGCAGCAGTTTTGCTATGGCACACTGCGCAGCTACCATCGCCTGGATGGGATTTTACAGGGGCTGCTAAAGAAGCCCCTGAAAAAGAAAGACGCGGACCTACATGCCCTGATGTTGTGTGGCATGCACCAGTTACTGGAGATGAGAACGCCGGATCACGCCGCCATTTCAGAAACCGTGGAAGCCTGCCGTGCCCTCAGCAAAAACTGGGCCACGGGACTGGTCAACGGTGTGTTGCGACGTTGCAGCCGCGAGTCTGCTGCCCTCCTGCAAACTTTGAGCGCGGCTCAACTTGCCAGCCATCCCGATTGGTTATTCGATGCTATTTCTGAGCACTGGCCGCAACAGGCACAACAGATTTTCGCGGCCAACAACGATCATCCCCCCATGTGCCTGCGTGTTAACCAGCGGCTAGTGAGCCGTGACGCCTACCTGCAGCAGTTGCGCGATACCGGCATTGAGGCCGAGGCCTGCCTGCTCGCCGAGCATGGTATACGCTTGCAAAAGGCCGTCGATGTGTCCCGTTTACCCGGCTTCGCCGCGGGGCTGGTGAGTGTTCAGGATGAAGCCGCGCAGCTTGCCGCGGAGCTGGTTACATTGCCTGAGGGCGCACGCATACTGGACAGCTGCTGTGCACCGGGCGGCAAAACCTGTCATCTGCTGGAGCGAAATCCCGCCATTGCTGAACTGGTGGCAATGGACAGTGATACCGGACGCCTGGGCCGGGTCACCGAGAACCTGTCGCGACTGGGCTTGTCAGCTTCCATAATGGAGGGCGACGCGCGCACACCGCCAGCCTCGCTGCGAGAAGAGTCTTTCGATTACATTCTCGTTGACGCTCCCTGCTCCGGCAGCGGGGTAATACGGCGCCATCCAGATATAAAATTGTTGCGGCGCGCAGAGGACGTTCCCGCCTTCGCGACCACACAACTGGCGATACTGCAGGGCATGTGGCCGCTACTCAAAAGCGGTGGTCAGTTACTGTATGCAAGCTGCTCCATACTGCCGCAGGAAAACAGCCAGGTCATTGATGCTTTTTTGACCCACTGTGCGTCTGCACAACAGCTACCACTGGACGTCGACTGGGGCATTGATTGCCAGGGCGCCAGGCAATTGCTGCCCTGTGCAGATGGAGCTGACGGTCTGTACTACGCGCTTTTACAAAAGAGCGGCTAATTATGGGCAGTTCGCGGCGGTGGGAAATATTCCGCAATTCGTGACTGTCCACTTACAATCGCCCGGTGAATTCATTATTGTTGGGGTTGACAGGGACGCGGAAGCCGCGTGAATCATGAAGATAATTATTCTCGGCGCAGGTCAGGTAGGCGGAACTCTCGCCGAACACCTGGCCATTGAACAAAACGATGTAACGGTAGTCGATACCAATGCTGACAAGCTGCGCGCCCTGCAGGATCGCCTCGATCTGCGCACCGTCACAGGTCATGCCTCACACCCCGACACTCTGTATCGCGCGGGCGCCGAAGACGCCGACATGCTGATCGCTGTAACCAACAGCGACGAAATCAATATGATGGCCTGCCAGATTGCCTACACCCTGTACAAAACCCCTACCAAAATCTCGCGCGTACGCTCAGCCGCTTACCTGGCGCACCCGGAAATTTTTGATAGTAAGCACGTGCCCGTCGATGTACTGATAAGCCCTGAACAACTGGTCACCAAGAGCATTAGTGAACTTATTGCCAACCCGGGTGCATTGCAGGTCCTGGATTTTGCCGATGGCCTGGTACAACTGGTCGCCATCAAGGCGTACTACGGCGGTCCCCTGGTTGGGCAGCAACTGCAAGAAATACGTAAACACATGCCGAAAGTAGATACCCGGGTTGCCGCTATTTTTCGACGCGACCGTCCCCTGATTCCAGAGGGCACCACAATTGTAGAAGCCGACGATGAAGTATTTTTCATCGCGGCCAAAGAAAATATTCGCGCCGTAATGTCAGAGCTTCGCAGGCTGGACAAGCCCTATCGCCGGATAATGATCGCCGGTGGCGGCAATATCGGCTCGCGGCTGGCGATGGCCATTGAGAGCGACTACCAGGTGAAGCTCATCGAGCGCACATACAGTCGTTGCCGCGAGCTCTCCGAGCAACTCAAACACACCATTGTTCTCCATGGCAATGCTTCCGATACCGATCTTCTTACCTCGGAAAACATCGAGGCTACCGATGTATTTTGTGCCCTGACCGATAATGATGAAGCCAATATCATGATCGCCATGCTGGCCAAGCGACTGGGTGCGAAAAAAGTTATCACCCTGATAACCAACCCGGCCTACATCGATTTGTTACAGGGCGACGAAATTGACATCGCACTGTCTCCGCAACAAATTACCATAGGCAGTTTACTCACCCATGTGCGCCGCGGTGATATTTACAATGTGCACTCCCTGCGCCGGGGAGCGGCAGAAGCCATCGAGATGATTGCGCACGGTGATTCACAATCCTCCAAAGTTGTAGGGCGCAGGCTGGATGAAATAAGCCTGCCGGAAGGGGTGACCATAGGCACTATTGTGCGCGGCAAGGAAGTACTGATAGCACACAAACACCTGGTCGTGGAAACAGACGATCACGTCGTTTTGTTCCTGGTCGACAAAAAACATATCCATACGGTCGAGCGCCTGTTCCAGGTTGGCTTGCACTTCTTCTAACTAATCTTATGCATTTTTCCATAACCCTGCGCATTCTCGGCATCCTCTTGATGTTGTTTAGCCTGACTTTGCTTGCGCCCCTGGGCGTGGCCTTACTCTATGGAGACGCCACGCTTACCGGGTTCGGCAGCGCACTGGGGATCACCTGGTTGAGCGGCCTGTTGTTTTGGTTGCCAGCCCGAAATTCCAGGCATGAGCTGCGAACCCGCGACGGGTTTTTGATAACCACCCTGTTCTGGTCAGTATTGGGCTTGTTCGGAGCACTGCCCTTTGCGCTCTATGAAGGTCTTGAGATGTCAGCCACCGATGCCATCTTCGAATCCATTTCCGGGCTTACCACCACCGGTGCCACCGTCATCACCGGCCTGGACGACCTGCCGAAGTCGCTGCTGTTCTACCGGCAGCAACTACAGTGGTTGGGAGGAATCGGCATCATTGTTGTAGCTGTGGCAATTTTGCCCATGCTGGGCATTGGCGGTATGCAGCTGTTCCAGGCCGAGACGCCCGGTCCATCAAAGGACAGCAAACTGACACCGCGGATCGCGCAGACTGCCAAGGCCTTGTTCTCTATTTACCTGCTGCTGACGGTGGCCTGTGGCCTCAGTTATTGGCTGGCGGGCATGTCGGGGTTCGACGCTATCTGTCATGCCTTCTCGACGGTAGCCATCGGTGGTTTTTCAACCCATGATGCCAGTATGGGCTTCTACGAGAACCCCTACATACTATTAATTTGCAGCGTCTTTATGTTTATTGCAGCCATCAATTTTGCGCTGCATTTCACCGCCTTTCGTCGTCGCAACCTGCTGACCTATCTGAAAGATTCTGAAGCGGTATTTTTTGCCAGCGTACTCAGTATCTGCATTGTAATCACCTGCAGCGTGCTCTTTTATTCCGGTACATTCGAGCTGAGCCAAAGCGCCATTCACGGCTTGTTCCAGGCGGTCTCAATAACCACGACGACCGGGTTTACCACTTCGGATTTCGCCCACTGGCCCAGCTTTTTACCGCTGATGTTATTGATATTTTCCTTTATGGGGGGCTGCGTCGGCTCCACCGGCGGCGGCATCAAGGCAATGCGACTTATGTTGATTCACAAACAGGGGCTGCGGGAATTGAAACAGCTGGTTCATCCCCACGCTGTTATTCCCTTAAAAATCGGTAATCGACGGGTTGAAGCCAAAGTGGTCAGCGCGGTGTGGAGTTTTTTGGCCGTTTATATGATGGTCTTTTTAGTGCTTTTGATCTTGATTGTCGCCACCGGGCTGGAATTTGAAACGGCTTTCTCAGCCGTGGCCGCTTCCCTCAACAACCTTGGTCCCGGCTTGGGCGACGTGGCCTACCATTACGGCGCTATTAGTGACCCGGCCAAATGGCTGCTGTGTTCCGCCATGCTACTGGGAAGGCTTGAGGTGTTTACCGTATTAGTACTATTTACCCCGGCCTTCTGGCGCCCATAATCATCTGCAGCCGGTCATGATGCTCTTCACACTCAATTGGTTTATTGTCGGTGTCCAGGACTTATTAGTTTAGCAAGTGAGGGCCATTCCATGCGTATGATTCTGTTTATTCTCACCGTGCTGGTTTGCCAGCAAGTTTTTGCCGCAAACAACGACCACACCGTAAACCGCTCAATTACCGTGCAGGCGGCCGCTTATGTAGAAGCGGTACCAGACACCCTGTTGTTAAATCTCAGCATCAAGCACACATCTGCAAGTCTGCGTGAGGCACGCGCCGCCGTCGATGCCATTGTCGATGATGTCGTCAACATTGCCATAAGTAACGGAGTTGCCGAACACGATATCGACAGCTCCCGACTCAGTAGTTGGCCCGAATACCAGTGGCGCCAGGATAAACGCCACTATATGGGAGAAGCTGTACAGCGGGACATTAGCCTGAAGGTTCGCAACCTGGACGGCTATGGTGGGCTGATTGGGCAGTTGAGTGAACTGCCACTACACAGAATTCACAATCCACAGCTTAGCCACAGCACTATCGACGAGTTGCAGTTACAAGCGCTGCGCGCCGCTTTGGCCCGGGGCAAGATAAAGGCGGGCGTCATTGCAGCTGAAATTGACGCCACGCTCGGTGTCGCGGTAACCGTACAGGAACTCACCGGCGCAACGCCTCCCATGCCGCGCATGATGATGGCCGAGTCCAGCCCCGCCGGTGGCAACGAAAACCCGACTTTCACGCTCGCCAGGCAGCGCATCAATGCGCGGGTGGAGATGACTTTTTCTTTGGCCGAATGAATTCGGAGGCGTGGGGTCAGATCCGGATCTGACCCCATTTTTGAGAAACCCTAGCGCTTCATACCCCGCTCTTTTTTCAGCAATTCGTAGGCGGCCTGGATATCCTGTGAGCGTTCGGTGCCCAGCTTGATCGCCTCCTCGGGAACACCCTGCGCAATCAGCTTGTCCGGATGATTCTCGCTCATAAGGCGACGATAGGCCTGTTTTACCTCGCGGTCGGAATTGGCTGACTCCACCCCCAGCGCCCGGTACGCATCTGCCAGTTGATCGCTGGCGGTTGCACTGCCCATACCGCTGCCGTGGAAATGGCTCTGGGCTTCCATCATCTGCACGAGCCTGGAAAATTCGTGGCTGTTATAGCCCAGCAGGGCGGCAATACTTTCCAGTAGCTCCAGTTCAGCACTGTGAAAATGGCCATCGGCTAGAGCGAGACTCACCAGGAAGGCCAGCAGGGTCTGTCTTACCTGGCGGTGATCGCCGCAGGCTTCGTTAAATTCGGCAACGGCTGATGCGGCGGAAAAACCCGACTCTGTCCCCTGCCTGAACAGCGCGATTGCTTCCTGCCGCTGTTGCTCCGCCAGGCCCAACTGACGCATGATCTCTTCGGTCTGGGCAATTTCCTGTTCGCTAACCCGTCCGTCTGCTTTTGCCACCAGGCCCAGCAACTGGAAGCTGGTTTTGAAAAAGGCGCGCTGAATTTGCGCCACTCTCTCCGGTGAGCCGAAACCCAGGCTGTGCTGCAGCCCCCTGTCAAACCAGTGGCCAAGCAATAATCCCAGTAATAACCCCATAGGGCCCAACAACAAAAAGCCCAGCGCAGCGGCTACAATTTTGCCGTAAAACATAACATTCAATCCTGTCGATTCAGCGCGCATCCACCGTGGCGCAAGCGGCGCGTATTATGCCGTCAAAAGAGTATGTATAATAGGCCGCTTTTTTGCCCACACAGGCCGCCCCGTGACGAACACCCTAGCAAGTACTGATACCTTTCAGGGCCTTATTTTCGCCCTGCAGCAATTTTGGGCCCGCCAGGGCTGTGTGATACTGCAGCCTCTGGACCTGGAAGTTGGCGCCGGTACCTTTCACCCGGCCACTTTTTTGCGCGCTATCGGCCCGGAAACATGGAATGCCGCCTACGTACAGCCCTGTAGACGACCCACTGATGGACGCTACGGCGACAATCCCAACCGTCTACAGCACTACTACCAGTTCCAGGTGATATTGAAGCCTTCACCAGAAAACTTTCAGGATCTTTATCTGGAGTCCCTGCGCGAGCTCGGCATCGACACCGCTATTCACGATATCCGCTTCGTGGAAGACAACTGGGAATCCCCCACGCTGGGCGCCTGGGGATTGGGCTGGGAAATCTGGCTCAATGGCATGGAGGTCACGCAATTCACCTATTTCCAACAGGTGGGGGGACTGGAATGCTACCCGGTGAGCGGTGAGATCACCTACGGGCTGGAGCGAATCGCCATGTACCTGCAGGGCGTGGACAGCATCTACGACCTGGTCTGGGCACGTGGAGCCGAGGGTGTGGTCACCTACGGCGACGTCTTTCACCAGAATGAAGTTGAAATGTCCCAGTTTAATTTTGAAGAGGCCGATGTTGCTCACTTGTTTGCACAGTTTGACCACTGTGAACAACAATGCATGGCTTTGATCGATAAGAACTTACCACTGCCCGCTTACGAACTGGTTATCAAGGCCTCGCACGCCTTTAACCTGCTCGACGCCCGCAACGCTATTTCTGTGACAGAAAGACAGCGCTTTATCCTGCGGGTACGCACCCTGGCGCGGGCGGTCGCCAACACCTATTTTGAGGCCCGCCGGCAACTGGGTTTTCCGCTGGCACCGGAGGGACTGCGACAGCAAGCCCTGGCAGACCGGGAGGCACAGGCATGAGTAGCAAGGATTTCCTGGTTGAAATTGGCACGGAAGAGCTGCCTCCCAGGGCCCTGGCGGCACTGAGCGCGGCCTTTACCGACGCTATTGTTGCCGGCCTGGCGCAACGAAACCTCTCTCATGGTGAGGTACACAGTTTTGCCACACCACGGCGCCTGGCCTGTTTGATCAAGACCCTGCAATTGCAGGGGGACGAGCAGGCACGGGAAGTGTTCGGACCGCCCGCCGACAAGGCACGCGATGCCCAGGGTAACTGGTCTGCTGCCGCCCAGGGTTTTGCCCGTAAAAACCAGGTCAGCCCCGATCAACTCGAAATTGCCGAGACAGCAAAGGGACCGCGACTGGTACATCGCAGCGTTGCCAGTGGAGAGCGAGCCGCCGATTGCCTGCCACTGATAATAACTGAAAGCATTCGCAAGCTGCCCATCCCCAAGCGCATGCGCTGGGGCGCCGGACGCACAGAGTTTGTACGCCCGGTGCACTGGGTATTGATGTTACTGGGCGAGGAGACGCTGGCCGCTGAGATACTGGGGCATATCGCTGGCAACACCACCCGCGGACACCGGTTCCACTGTAATTCGGAGATTACGGTTACAGAACCGGCCCAGTACGAGTCGTTGCTGGCCAACGCCCACGTTATCGCGGATTTTTCCACGCGCCGTTCTAACATACTGGCCCAGGTAGAGCAGCAAGCCGCTAAGCTCGGCGCTAATGCGGTTATCTCCGCAGACCTGCTGGACGAGGTAACCGCCCTGGTGGAGTGGCCCGTGGCCTTAACCGGGCGCTTTGAAGAGCGCTTCTTGAGATTGCCAGCCGAAGCGCTGGTGTCTTCCATGAAGGAACACCAAAAGTATTTTCACCTGATCGATGACAAGGGCGCACTGCTGCCCAATTTTATTACCGTTGCAAATATTGACAGTCTTGACCCCAAACAGGTGATTGACGGCAATGAGCGGGTAATTCGCCCACGGCTCAGTGATGCTGAATTCTTTTTCAACACCGACCAAAAAGAGAGCCTGTACAGCCGGGTTGAGCGGCTCAAAACTATTGTGTTCCAACACAAACTGGGCACGCTGTATGACAAGAGCGCACGTTTAGTGGAGCTTTGTGCTTCTCTGGCCGCCCAGACCGGTGCCGATGTAGAACAGGCCCGACGCGCGGGCCTGTTATGTAAAACCGACCTGATCACGCTGATGGTCGGCGAGTTTGCTGATCTACAGGGTATTGCCGGACGCTATTACGCACTTCATGACGGTGAGACCGAGTCTGTCGCCGCTGCCATGGAACAACAGTACTGGCCGCGTTTCTCCGGCGATGTTCTGCCTGACGATCCGGTGGCAACGACCCTGGCACTGGCCGACCGCCTTGATACCCTGGTGGGGATTTTCGGTATCGGCCAGTCTCCCAGCGGTTCGCGCGATCCTTTTGCATTGCGGCGGGCCTCACTCGGGGTGTTACGCATACTGGTGGAAGGCGAGCTCGAGCTCGATTTGCACAGCTGTCTACAGTACGCCGCCGACCAATACCCCCCTGGTACACTGCAACCCGATACCGTCGACCTGGCCATGGCATACATGCTGGAGCGGTTTCGCGCCTGGTACGAAGAAGAGGCTATACCTGCTGAAGTTTTCAAGGCCGTCAGCGCCAAGCGCCTGACTGTGCCGTTGGATATACACCGGCGCGTTCACGCGGTGCACGCTTTCACAGCGCTACCCCAGGCGGCCGCACTGGCCGCCGCCAACAAACGTGTTTCCAATATTCTTGACAAGCAGCCGAAAAGTTATCATCCCGGCTCTGTGAGTAAAGACTTACTTACTCTTAAGGCCGAGAAAACCCTGGCTAAGCAGCTTGAGCAGAAGCAAAACCTTGCCGCTGCCCTGCTGGACCAGGGGTCTTACACAGAAGCCCTGGCCAGCCTGGCTGATTTACAACCCGCGGTGGATCAATTCTTCGATGACGTCATGGTTATGGCCGACGATGAACAGCTTCGCAACAATCGGCTCAACCTGCTGAAAGCACTGCGTGACCTGTTCCTACAGGTCGCAGATATCTCTTGCCTGGTAGTGGCAAAATAACAGCGATATTGACTCACACACACGCGGACAGTGGCCGGCTAAGTGTGTAAGTACTCACATTAAATATCTAGATTAGCCACCAAAAGGGCATTTTCCTCAATAAATGCGCGGCGCGGTTCTACCTGGTCACCCATCAAGGTAGTGAAGATCTGGTCCGCCGCGATGGCGTCGTCTATGGTAACCCTGAGCATGCGCCGCGTTTCCGGATCCATGGTGGTCTCCCACAGTTGCTCCGGGTTCATTTCACCCAGGCCTTTGTAGCGCTGAGTGCTGTAACCTTTCGATGCTTCTTTCATCAACCACTCCAGGGCCGCGGCGAAGGTTTGCACCTGTAACTGCTTTTCGCCGCGCTGTATATAACCGCTTTCCTCGAACAAACCGGTCACCTGTTCGCCCAGCGCACGCAGGCTCCGGTATTCCGATGAGCCAAAAAACTCGTGATGGTACTCAGTTTCGCTGTCTACCCCGTGTGAGGTTAGTTTAATCACGGGAAAGAAAATTTGCCGCTCACTGTCTTTTCTCACCGCACTGCTGTAGTGACGGCCATCGGCTTGCACCACCACTAATTTCTCTGCCAGGGTGTCTGCCCAATCTGTCACCACTTGTTCATTTTCCAGATCTGTAGGAGAAAGCGTGGGTAATTCCACCATTCTCCACAACACCACGGCATCGTAGAGACGGCTGAGACGGTCGATTGTCGTTGCTACCGTGCGATACTCAATAACCAATGCTTCCAGTCCCTCACCGGTAATGGGTGGCGCCGTATCGCTGGTATACAGAGCCGCCCCATCCAGGGCCGATTGGGTGAGAAAATCATTGAGTGCGGCATCATCCTTCAGATACTGGGATTGTTTGCCCTTGGATATTTTGTACAAGGGCGGCTGAGCAATAAATATATGGCCCCGCTCCAGCAACTCCCGCATCTGCCTGAAGAAGAAAGTCAGCAGCAAGGTTCTAATGTGAGAGCCGTCAACATCTGCGTCTGTCATAATAATAATGCTGTGATAGCGCAACTTATCCGCGTCAAACTCATCTTTACCTATGCCACAACCCAATGCTGTTACGATGGTTCCCACTTCTGCCGAACCCAACATTTTGTCAAAACGGGCTTTTTCTACATTGAGAATCTTGCCTTTCAGGGGAAGAATCGCCTGGGATTTTCGATCGCGGCCCTGCTTGGCAGAGCCACCTGCCGAGTCTCCCTCTACCAGGTAAATTTCGGACAGGGCCGGGTCTTTCTCCTGACAGTCGGCCAACTTGCCCGGCAGGCCAGCGATATCCAGGGCGCCCTTGCGCCGCGTCATTTCCCGGGCCTTTCTGGCTGCTTCCCGGGCACGGGCCGCATCGATCATTTTACCCACTACCAATCTTGCCTCAGAGGGGTTTTCCAACAGGTAGTCGCCAAAGTTTTTACCCATCGCCTGCTCTACCGCTGCTTTGATCTCGGAAGACACCAACTTGTCCTTGGTTTGCGAAGAAAACTTGGGATCAGGTACCTTGATTGAAACAATAGCCGTCAAGCCTTCCCGCGCATCATCGCCGGTAGTGGAGACCTTGGATGTTTTTCCCAGCCCCTCTTTTTCAATATAGCTATTCAGGGTGCGCGTCAACCCGGCGCGGAACCCCGCCAGGTGCGTGCCGCCATCGCGTTGGGGAATATTATTGGTGTAACAAAAAATGTTCTCCTGGAAGGAATCGTTCCACTGCATGGCAACCTCGACTCCAACCCCGCCATCGAGTGTGACATCAAAGTGGAATGCGCTGTTTATAGGGGTCTTGTTCTGGTTTAGATAGGCGACGAACGCATCCAGACCACCATCATAGGCAAAGGTTTCTTTCTCGCCACTGCGCTCATCGGTAAGTAAAATAGCGACCCCGGAATTCAGAAAGGCCAATTCTCGCAGGCGCTTGGCCAGTTGGTCAAAATGGAACTCAATATTATTGAATGTTTTCGGCGAGGGCTTGAAACGCACCTCGGTACCCGTGGCGTCGGTATCACCGATCACCGCCAGCGGCGCATCGGGAACCCCGTGATGGTAGGTTTGTTCGTACATCTTACCCTGACGCCGAATAGTCAACACCAGCTCTTCTGACAGGGCATTAACCACCGAAACACCCACACCATGCAGGCCTCCCGAAACCTTGTAGGAATTATCATCGAACTTACCGCCGGCGTGGAGCACGGTCATAATAACTTCTGCCGCCGATACACCTTCTTCGTGAACTTCAGTGGGGATACCCCGGCCATCATCGGAAACTGACACAGATTCATCCGGATGAATAACCACGGTTATCAACTTACAATGCCCAGCCAGCGTTTCGTCAATGGAGTTATCCACCAGTTCAAAAACCATATGGTGCAAGCCAGAGCCGTCATCCGTATCTCCAATGTACATACCCGGGCGCTTACGAACGGCATCAAGCCCCTTTAGTACTTTGATACTGGATGAATCGTAGATATGTTCTTCTGCCATAGTTTTCTCTTAGGTTAAACCTGTTATTTACTGGGATGGGAGAACCTGGCCATGTTCCACGTGGAACATGGCCCTCCCCTCTGGTCTTGTGTCTGGCCAGACATCAGCCACATCTCGTCTATCCACACAGGTGATAAACACCTGAGTCTGTAGTTCGTCCAACACCTCCGCCACCAGGCGGCAATGATTTTTATCAAGTTCGGCGGGTAAATCATCGACCAGGTATACACACGCCTGTCGCTGAGAAGCCGCTAATAGTTTTCCCTGCGCCAGTTTCAGCGCGCACACCACAAGCTTTTGTTGTCCCCTGGACAGTATATCTGCCGCATTGTGACCCTCTACCACCACCCTAATATCGGCTCGTTGCGGCCCGACATGCGTGAAGCCCTGCTGACGATCTGAGCGCTGTGACGCGACCAGCACATCCCTTAAGGATGCCTGCTTGTCCCAGCCCCGCCTATAACGCAAATCGAGCGCAGCCAAATCGGGACAGAGCCTTTGTATCAACGACTGAAAGGTCGGTTCCAGCGTCTTAAAATAGCGACTGCGGTGCATATCCACCAATTCTCCCGCCTCGCTCAACTCCTTATCCCAGGGCAGCAACTCAAGGTCAGACATTTTACCACGCCGGAGCAAACTATTGCGCTGTTTTAATGCCCTCTGGAATCGCTGCCAGGCGGAATAAAATAGATGTTCCACGTGGAACACTCCCCAGTCCAAAAACTGGCGGCGATGTGCCGGACTACCTACCAACAGATTAAAGCTTTCAGCATTGATTACCTGCAAGGGCAGATTCTCCGCGAGCTCCGAGGTGGACAGCACGGTACTACCGGCAATTTTCGCCTGCAACCCACCCTCTCGATCCCTGCTGACACCCAGCGAAAGAGGACCTCTGCCATCCTGCCTGGCCAGTTCACCATACACAGCGCAACCAGGCTCCCCGTGGGTTATTACCGACCTGATTTGCCCACTGCGAAAAGAGCGTGCCATGCCCAGCAGATATACACTTTCAAGAACGCTGGTTTTGCCGCTGCCATTATCACCAAAGTAGATATTAGTCGCAGCCAGTTCACGCAGGGAAACAGCACGCAAATTACGTACCGTGGTTATGTCTAGCCGCGACAACGCCATCGTGGGTGGTAGCCGCGCAAACGCGCTCTAGAGCCGCATGGGCATAACAACATAGAGCGAATCACCTTCCTCAGACTCCTCTAACAGCGCACTGCTGTTTGAATCTGACAGCGATATACGCACCTTCTCCCCGCTCAATACGCCTAACACATCAAGCAGGTAGCTGACGTTGAAGCCGATCTCCAGGGAATCGCCCTGGTACTCAACAGACACCACTTCTTCCGCTTCTTCCTGCTCGGGGTTGTTGGCAATGATTTGCAAGCTGTCGTTGGAGAGCAACAGCCGCACCCCCCGGTACTTTTCATTGGATAAAATGGCGGTACGCGCAAAAGCCTGGCGTAATTCCTTGCGAGACCCAATCACCGACTTATCAGTATTCTTTGGCAACACACGGTCATAATCAGGAAACTTTCCATCAACAAGCTTTGAGGTAAAAGTAAAATCCTGGGTCGTGGCGCGGATATGGTTGTTGCCAATAACCACTGCCACCTCGCCCGCGTCGTCCTGTAGTAGCCGTGCAAGCTCTAAAACACCTTTGCGCGGCAGGATTACCTGTTTGGGCTCATCAATTGTGAATTCACTTTCCAGGGTACACATGGCAAGCCTGTGGCCATCGGTAGCCACTACTCGCAACAGCTTGGGCTGTAACTCCCACAGCATTCCATTGAGGTAGTAGCGAACGTCCTGTTGCGCCATCGCAAAGGAAGTGCGTTCTATCAGCCGGCGCAGTTGGCCCTGCAACAGGGAAATTTTGTGTGTGCCTATGCTGTCCTCTACATTGGGAAAGTCGCGGGCTTCCAGGGTAGAAAGCGTAAACCTGCTGCGCCCGGAACGCACCACCGCCTTGCCGTCCTTGAGGCTAAAGTGGATGTCACACCCCTCGGGCAAAGACTTACAGATATCAACCAGTTTGCGTGCAGGTACCGTTACCTCCCCTGATTCTCCAGCCGCATCCAGCTTTACACGGCCAACCAGCTCCACTTCCAGGTCTGTACCCGTAAGAGACAGCCAGCCATCATCCAGAACCAGTAGAACATTTGCCAGTATTGGCAGTGTCTGGCGACGCTCAACGACCCCGGCCACCAGGTGTAATGGCTTTAACAAGGCGTCTCTTGAGATAACAAACTTCATATGGATAGCTTCCTGTCTGATAGGGGTCTTTGTAGCGATAAACTCAACTGGTCAGTGATCGCAGCAAATTTTTATGGTCTTCGCGGATATCGGAGTTGGTTTCACGTAATTCCTTAATTTTGCGGCAGGCATGCAGCACCGTTGTATGATCCCTGCCTCCAAAACTATCGCCGATCTCGGGGAGGCTATGGTTAGTCAACTCCTTGGCCAGTGACATCGCTACCTGTCGCGGACGCGCTACAGAGCGACTGCGGCGCTTGGACATCATATCTGCCACCTTTATCTTGTAGTACTCAGCTACGGTACGTTGAATGTTGTCCAGACTGATCTGTTTATCCTGCAGCGCAAGTAGATCCTTGAGGCTCTCCCGAATCAGCTCCACGTCGATAGGCCTGTCTGTGAAGTGAGCACTTGCTATCACCCTCTTCAACGCACCCTCCAGCTCTCTAACATTTGAGCGGATTTTCTGCGCTATAAAAAAAGCTGCATCGGGTGGCAGGTCGACGCGTGCCTGTGCCGCTTTTTTCATCAGGATCGCCACGCGTGTTTCAAGCTCCGGCGGCTCAACCGCAACGGTCAACCCCCAGCCAAACCTTGACTTCAATCGCTCTTCGAGGCCCTCAATTTCCTTGGGATAGCGGTCACAGGTGAGGATCATTTGCTGGCCACCCTCCAACAAGGCATTGAAGGTGTGGAAGAATTCTTCCTGGCTACGCTCTTTGCCGGCAAAAAACTGTATGTCATCAATCAACAGGGCATCTACCGAGCGATAGTAGCGTTTAAAATCAGTGATGGCGTTTAATTGAAGCGCTTTAACCATATCAGCTACAAAACGCTCAGAGTGCAGGTACACCACTTTCGCTTCGGGGTTTCTCTGCAGCAACGCATTGCCGACAGCGTGCATCAAGTGTGTTTTACCCAGACCCACACCACCATAGAGGAAAAGCGGGTTATAAGAGCCGCCCGGGTTCTCTGCCACCTGCCCGGCAGCAGCTAGTGCCAGTTGATTAGACTTACCCTCGACGAAATTATCGAAGGTATAGTGATCCACCAGGTAATTCTGGTGCTTTATAGCCCCCTCCACCTCCACCTGGCGGTGGCCACTGGAAAAGCGCTCGGTGGAGTGGGCCGGGCGCTTACTGCCAGTGTTATTGTAGTTGGAACTGTTTATCGCAGGCCCTGTTGGTCCGCCACCAGCGGGCTGTGCAGACAACGCTGCCGGGGCCGCTCTTTCTACCGGATAGGAACCCACTGTCGCCGGGTTATTGCTTACCCGGGGCGACGGCCGTTCCTGGGTCGCTTTACCGTTTAACCTGCCAGCTGATCCACTGACGCCCAGTACCACGCTATAACCCTGCTGCGGATCCAGCTCCAGGACCAGCTCACTGATTCTCTCCAGAAACTTGTCGTCCACCCACTCCTTCACAAACCGGTTGGGAGCGAACAGGTTTATTCGCCCACCATCAGTTTCCGCACGCAGTGGTTTTATCCAGGTGTTGAATTGCTGCGAAGGTAACTCCTCCTGCAGACAATCAATGCATTTTTGCCACACGACTTCAGGCAAATCAAACCCCTTGGTTGCCGGCACAGATGCCGGCACAATTGTTTTTCCGGCCCAACCTGCATCAGACCGCTATTATTTTTGCTCCCCCGGCCCTGTCGATACCCATTTCGAGTACAGACAGCACCATTTCCCGACTACAGGCCGCCACCTGTGTATTATTGTTCGAGAGCTACGCATTCTACCCTCGTAAATAAAAGTTATCCACATTATTTTTATTTTCCTTAAATCAACAATAATGCTTATTTTTCAATTAGTTAGGTAGTGTTTTATCTACTCAATGTGCATAAGATTAAAAATATTTTGCTGGGGAAATACCTGTGGATAACTTGTGTGTATGATGCTCAAAAAGTGTTAGCTAACCGCCACATCGTAGAGCAGACGCGGTGTTTACCAAAGAACTAGCCAGGTAATTTTTCCACCCGGATAGCAGGCCGCCATGTCGCTAAAATAAACCTCTGGAATACGTTGAACTCCGCGCGCGATTTCACTAGAATACACGCCCTTTTTACGGGGCTCTCTGTGTGCCCCTACCCGAACCTGATAAATTGGACTAATAGTCATGAAAAGAACCTTTCAGCCCAGCGTCCTTAAGCGCAAACGCACCCACGGCTTCCGCTCTCGTATGGCCACCAAGAACGGCCGTCACTTGATCAACCGCCGTCGCGCCAAAGGCCGTAAGCGTCTCGCAGCCTAATGCCCGGTCCTGGCTCCAGTGAGCGCGTTTTCATATAGTAAGGAAAACCGCTTGCTCAATGCTGGCGCCTACCGACAGGTATTTGATCAGGTAGACGCCAAAGCCTCCCACAAAAACCTGCTACTGCTCGCCACCAAGAACAACCTGGAACACGACCGCCTCGGGCTGATCATAGCCAAAAAACACGTCAAATTGGCTGTGCAGAGGAACCGGATCAAACGCGTTATCAGAGAAGTCTTTCGCAATCATCCGGCCCAAAAACCCAGTCTCGACATCATTGTACTGGCGAGAAAAGGAGCGCATCAGTTGGACAACGCGTCACTATCATCTATATTGCGGCAGCAATGGCAAAAACTCGCAACACAGTGAAACCCGTGCAGTCCATATTCTTGTTTATTATTCGCTTGTATCGGCTGCTGCTCAGCCCGTGGCTGGGCAATAATTGTCGATTCCATCCAAGCTGCTCACACTATGCAGAAGAAGCTATCTGCCAGCACGGTGCTCTGAAAGGAGGCTGGCTGGCCATTAAACGATTGGGAAAATGTCACCCTTGGCATGAAGGTGGTATTGATCCGGTTCCTCCCCAACCTTTACCTGAAAAGTAACTCTATGGATGTCAAACGTTCCCTCTTGATCGGCGCCGCCGCCGTCCTCTCCTTTATGTTGCTCACCGAGTTTGTGAACTTCAAGGCTGAGCGCACACCCCCACCACCGGCCCAGGAAGCCATCATGGTGGAAGATATCACTGCCTCCGGTACTGCGTTGGATATTCTAGACCTCGGTGCCAATATTGATATAGAGGAAACCGGCAATGACGTGCCGGTGGTAATCGAACAGACTCAGCAGCTACCGCAAATCGCGCCTAACACCAACTCGTTGATCAGCATCGAAAATGACGTATTGAAGCTGGTTATCGATTTGAATGGCGGTGACATCGTACAAAGTGCGCTGTCCCACTTTCCCGCCAGGCTCAATGATCCAACCGTTCCATTCCTGCTGCTGGAGAACGGCTCACGCCGTTCCTACGTGGCACAAAGTGGCTTGGTCGGAGAGAACGGCATCGACAAAAACGGCCGGGCACGTTTTACCGCATCACAAACAAGCTTTCAGATGGCGGATGACGAAGACAGCTTCTCGGTTGATCTGCATTACGTCGACAACGACCTGGTAAATATCATCAAGCGCTTTACCATGCGCAGGGGCGATTACCTGGTCGATGTGGAATACCGGGTGAACAACCGCTCATCCCAGCGCTGGCAGGGCAACCTGTTCGGCCAGATAAAGCGCGATAGCAGCCCTGACCCCTCTGCCGAACTATCCAGTGGTATGGGTATGGTGCCTTTTCTAGGCACCGCGCTAACCCAACCCGATGAACGCTTCGACAAGTTCAGCTTTGAAGATATGAGCGAAAAGCCCTTCAAGGGAAAACTGCCCGGCGGTTGGATTGCCATGATTCAACACTATTTTCTAAGTGCGTGGATCCCCGACCCTGATCAAACCCATACCTACAGCACGCGTGTAACCAGTAATGGCTTCAACATTGGTGGTTTTGTCAGCCCGGCTCTAATCGTAGATCCCGGCAATAACGGTAGCGTCAGCGCCAGTATTTACATGGGACCCAAGGATCAGTACCGCCTTAAGGAAATATCAGAGTATCTGGACCTGAGTGTAGATTACGGCTGGCTCTGGTGGATCGCACAGCCATTATTCTGGTTGTTGGTCAACATTTATTCCATCGTTGGCAACTGGGGTATAGCGATCATTCTGCTGACTGTTTTGATCAAGGGGCTTTTCTTCAAGCTCTCCGCCACCAGCTATAAATCCATGGCAAACATGCGTCGTGTGCAGCCAAAAATTGCTGAATTGAAAGAACGCTACGGCGACGACAAGCAAAAGCAATCCCAGGGGATGATGGATTTATACAAAAAAGAAAAAATTAATCCGTTAGGGGGCTGTCTTCCTATTCTTGTACAAATGCCGGTATTTATTTCGCTGTACTGGGTTTTGATGGAGAGCGTAGAACTGCGTCAGGCACCATTCTATGGGTGGATTCACGACCTCTCTGTAATGGACCCCTATTTCATACTGCCACTTATTATGGGGGCAAGTATGTTTTTCCAACAAAGACTCAACCCGCCCCCGCCCGATCCCATGCAGGCAAAAATCATGCAGTGGATGCCGGTAATGTTTACCTTTTTCTTCCTGTGGTTTCCGGCCGGCCTGGTACTTTACTGGGTCACCAATAACCTGCTATCAATTGCCCAACAGTGGGTGATCACGCGACAAATAGAAAAGGCCAGCGCCAAAACCTAGGGCTCGCGCTACACTAGCTGCCATGGCTCAACACACTTCCCTGGCAGGAGACACAATCGCTGCTATCGCTACCGCCCCTGGCCGGGGTGGTATCGGTATCGTGCGTCTCTCCGGGCCGCAGGCGCTAACCATTGGAGAACGTATTTGCCAGCAGCCTTTACAGGCACGACAGGCACATTATTGCCAGTTTCACGAACCGGACCAGACGCAGGCACTGGACACAGGTATTGCCCTGTATTTTCCCGCGCCCCATTCCTTTACCGGTGAAGATGTCGTGGAACTACAGGGTCACGGCAGCCCGGTAGTGCTGGATCTGCTTCTACACGCCTGCTGTCAACAGGGTGCAAGAGTGGCCAGGGCTGGCGAATTTTCTGAGCGGGCTTTTCTTAACGACAAGCTCGATCTGGCCCAGGCAGAGGCCATTGCCGACTTGATTAACTGCACGACTGAAAGTGCCGCCCGGGGTGCAGTGCGCTCCTTGCAGGGAGAGTTTTCCCGGGCAATTAATGAACTCATGCGCAAGGTAACCGCACTCAGGGTCTTTGTAGAGGCGGCTATTGATTTTCCAGAGGAAGAAATAGATTTTATTGCCGAGGGAGATGTCGCCCTGCAGGTCGCAGAAATACTCCAGCAAGTGGACCAGGTAACAAGCTGCGCACAACAGGGCAGTTTGCTGCGCGAGGGAATGAAACTGGTTATTGCCGGCAAACCCAACGCTGGAAAATCAAGCTTGCTAAACGCCTTGAGTGGGCAGGACAGCGCGATAGTCACAGCCATAGAGGGAACCACGCGGGATGTGCTGCGAGAACATATTCAAATTGATGGCATGCCCCTACATATCGTCGACACTGCGGGTCTGCATGACAGCACGGATGAAGTAGAACAGGAGGGTATTCGCAGAGCCTGGCAGGAGATGGTAACAGCAGACCGTATTTTGCTGGTCATAGACAGCACGCAACAACTGGATCGTAGTGGTGACGCAGATTTGATCTGGCCGGAATTACACCAACATTTGCCCACTTCCATTCCAGTGACGATAATTCACAACAAATGTGATTTGGCCGGCTTGCCAGCGGCCACGGAAGAACATGAAGAGACAAGTATCATCACGCTGTCTGCAAAAACAGGGGAGGGTATAGCCTTGCTCAAGGACCATCTCAAGCGCGCGGCTGGCTTCTCTACCGATACCTCGCAGCCGTTCCTGGCCAGGCGCAGGCATTTGCTGGCACTGGGCAAAGCACGTGACCATCTTCTACAGGCACAGCAACAATTGCTCGGTACGGGGGCAGGAGAGTTGGTTGCCGAAGACCTGCGGCATTGCCACAACAGCCTTGGGGATATCACCGGGGTGATGACCAGTGATGAGTTGCTGGGAGAAATATTCTCCAGTTTTTGTATTGGTAAATAGCGTCAAACTCTGTTGACCGAAGGCGGCCCCGCCGAATTCATTTGGCCCTACATGAACCCCGGCCTATACACCACTTATCAACAGTTTTTCACTATTCAGCTAAAACCACTGCATAACACCGGTATGAGCATGTGCAGGAAAACTGGATAAAAAGGCCTTTTTCAAAACAGCAAAAGTTATCCAGAAAAAAGGCCTGCTTATCCTCAGCTTACGCAGTGCTTACCCCCCTCTAGAACAGGCTTTTTCCATAGCTTTATACAGTCGCTAACTCTTTGATTTTAAATAACTAAAACCACTTATAAACAGAAATGTGCCGCCCCTATAATTACTACAATAATAATACTATATATATCACTAATATAATTATTCTATATAACTAACTGTCTATAAAGCGGTACATATTTTGATCACGAGCCCGTCAAGCCGTATAATCGCGCGGCTTTCATGGTGCGCACCCAATGAACAAAACTAAACATTACCAGGTGATTGTAATTGGCGGTGGCCACGCTGGCACTGAGGCCAGTCTCGCTGCTGCCCGTATGGGCTGTAAAACACTGCTGGTAACGCACAGCATTGATACCCTGGGCCAGATGTCTTGCAACCCGGCTATTGGGGGTATTGGTAAAAGTCACCTGGTGAAGGAAGTGGACGCACTGGGCGGTGCCATGGCCAGGGCCACCGATCTGGCCGGTATTCAATTTCGTACCCTCAATGCTCGCAAAGGCCCTGCTGTACGCGCGACACGTGCACAGGCTGATCGCATTCTCTACAAAAACGCCATCCGTGAAATTCTGGAAAATCAGCCCGGTCTGGATATTTTTCAACAAGCCGTAGACGACCTCATCGTAGAGGGAGACCAGGTGTGCGGGGTAGTGACTCAGATGGGCATGAAATTTCATGCCCCTTGTGTCGTGTTGACTACCGGTACTTTTCTCGGTGGAAAAATACACATAGGCATGGAAAATCATGCCGGCGGTCGCGCCGGCGACCCTCCCTCCATCGCGTTGGCCGATCGATTGCGGGAAATGCCTTTTCGTGTAGAGCGGCTCAAAACCGGTACGCCGCCACGCATTGACGCTCGCAGCGTAGATTTTTCCAACCTGCAGGAACAGTGGGGTGACACACCGATACCCCCCATGTCGTTTATGAGTGACGGTTCTGAACATCCACAGCAACTGTGCTGCTGGATCACCCATACCAATGAACGCAGCCACGATATTATACGCGCCAACCTTGATCGTTCGCCCATGTACTCTGGGGTAATCGAGGGTGCGGGGCCGCGTTACTGTCCCTCTATCGAAGACAAGATTCATCGCTTCGCAGACAAAAAATCGCACCAGATATTTATCGAGCCAGAGGGGCTGACAACGCACGAGTTATACCCCAACGGCATCTCCACCAGCCTGCCGTTTGATGTGCAGTTGCAAATGGTTCACTCGATAGAAGGTTTTGAGAACGCCCACATCACGCGACCCGGTTACGCCATTGAGTACGATTTCTTTGATCCCAGGGATTTACACTACTCACTTGAAACCCATCACATCAAAGGATTGTTCTTTGCCGGCCAGATTAACGGTACCACCGGCTACGAAGAGGCCGCGGCGCAGGGTTTGTTGGCGGGTGTTAATGCCGCCCTGCGTGTGCAGGAAAAAGATCACTGGTGTCCGCGTCGTGACGAGGCCTACCTGGGTGTGTTGGTTGATGACCTTATCACCATGGGCACTGTCGAACCCTACCGGATGTTTACCTCCCGGGCCGAATACAGGTTGTTACTGCGTGAAGACAACGCGGACCTGCGCCTGACGCCAAGCGGACGTGAAATGAAGCTGGTAGGTGATCGGCAGTGGCAACGCTTTGAGGAAAAACGCAACGGTATTGAAATGGAACAGGCCCGGTTAGCCAGTACCTGGATTCAGCCCGGTTCCAGTGAGGCCGTTGCGTTGGAGGCCAAGTTGTCCAGCCCATTAAGTCATGAATATAATCTCGCGGAACTACTCAAGCGACCAGAACTTGGCTATGCAGATCTGCCCGCTGCTACAGGGGGTGCCGCAAGTGTTGACCAACAGGTGGCCGCACAAGTGGAGATACAAGCCAAGTATGCGGGTTACATTGACCGACAAAGGGAAGAAATAGAGCGCTTGCGACGCTATGAAAATACGCCTCTGCCAGCTGATTTTGATTATTTGTCTATCGAGGGGCTGTCCAACGAGGTAAAGCAGAAACTATCCGCTGCCAGGCCGGCAACTCTGGCCAGGGCGTCGAGACTTCCAGGTGTGACGCCAGCGGCTATCTCGCTGTTGCTAATCCATCTTAAAAAGCGCACCGGGATGGATCGTCGAATTGCCGGATAATCAACGGCTTGCAGATGCATTGGAGCAGGGGTTACAGGCGCTGGATCTGGGCCAGGTAGAGAGCCTGCAAGATAAACTCCTGACCTACCTGGAACTGCTTCAGCGCTGGAATGGCGCCTATAATCTCACGGCGATCCGTGATCCACTGCAGATGGTTACCCGGCACATACTCGACAGCCTGGTGCTGGTGCCCTATATTCCCGCCTCTGCGCAACGACTGATCGATGTTGGCACCGGTGCCGGCTTGCCGGGAATTCCGCTGGCTATTGTGAACCCGCACCAGCATTACGACCTGCTTGACAGCAACGGTAAAAAAACTCGTTTTCTTTTTCAGGTGAAAACTACCCTCGGCTTGGATAATATATCGGTTCACCATGTGCGGGCTGAATCCTGGCACCCGCCGAAACCTTACGATGTAGTTCTTTCGCGGGCATTTGCTTCACTGCAGGACATGTTGGCCTGTTGCAGCCATTTTTGTGACAAATCAGGGCTGTTTTTAGCGATGAAGGGTGTGCGGCCCGATGCAGAATTGGCGGCAGTAGAGCAGCTCTGTGGGCATAGGCAAGTGTACTCGCTGCAAGTACCCGGTCTGGATGAAGAGCGGCATTTAGTTGAATTAGGGCTAGCGCGACAGAGCTCACAGGGGAATCAAGTTGGTTAAAATATTGGCCATTGCCAACCAGAAAGGCGGGGTTGGTAAAACCACCACCTGCGTTAACCTGGCGGCATCATTGGCTGCAACCCGCAAAAAAGTGCTGATGGTAGACCTGGATCCACAGGGTAACGCCACCATGGGCAGTGGCGTTGATAAATATAGTTTGCAGCTATCGATGTACGATTTGCTGGTGCGTGGATTGCCGGTAGACGAGGTGAAACAGGTTGCCCCGCAGGCAAACTTTGATGTTTTGCCTGCCAATAGTGATCTGACTGCTGCCGAAGTAGAGCTGTTGAACACCCAGCACAAGGAACAGCGGTTGTCAGAGGCGCTGGCACGGGTAAGCCATGAATATGACTACGTGTTAATTGATTGTCCACCCTCGCTGAATATGCTGACCCTCAACGGCCTGGTAGCAGCTCATTGTGTGCTTATCCCCATGCAGTGCGAATACTATGCACTAGAGGGCTTGTCAGCGCTTATGAGCACGATTCAACGGGTGGCGGAAACTATCAACCCGGGTTTACACGTAGAGGGCCTGGTCAGAACCATGTACGACCCGCGCAACAGTCTTACCAATGATGTATCAGCGCAGCTGCAACAGCATTTTGGTGAGCGGCTGTACCGAACGGTTATTCCACGCAATGTGCGCCTGGCCGAGGCCCCGAGTTTTGGTTTACCAGCCCTACAGTACGACCCAAAATCACGCGGCGCCAAAGCATACCTGGCGCTGGCGGGAGAAGTCATTCGCCGGCAGTCTGAACAAACCGAAGCGCGGGCGCTGGCGAGTGAAGAGCGGAGTGAAGTTTAATGGCGGTTAGGAAAAGAGGCCTGGGCAGAGGCCTGGATGCGCTACTGGGTGCGGCGGTAGGCGGTTCGACGCCCGCTGAAGAGAGCGGTAGGGGTGGTAATGACCTCAGGGATATCCCTGTGGATCTTATTATTCGTGGTAAATACCAGCCCCGCCGCGATATGGACCAGGAAGCACTACAGGATCTTGCCAATAGCATCAAGGTGCAGGGCGTTATGCAGCCGATAGTGGTGCGGCCGGCCGGCGCCGGCATGTTTGAAATTATTGCCGGTGAGCGGCGCTGGCGGGCAACTCAGTTGGCAGGCCAGGATTCGATTCCCGCCATGGTGAGGGATGTCCCTGATGAGGCGGCCATAGCCATGGGCCTGATCGAAAACATTCAACGTGAAAATCTCAACCCTATCGAAGAGGCGATGGCCCTGCAGCGCCTGCAGCAAGAATTTGAGTTGACCCAGCAGGAGGTGGCCGATGCTGTAGGCAAGAGCCGTTCAACGATTACCAACCTGCTGCGGTTGATGTCCCTGCAAGCGGATGTGAGAACCCTGCTGGAACATGGCGACCTGGAGATGGGGCACGCCCGGGCACTGTTGGGTTTGTCGGCGGACCATCAATCTGCCGCGGCGCGCACAGTTGTCGGTAAAGGTTTCTCGGTACGCCAGACCGAGGCACTGGTGCGCAAACTGTTAGCCGAGAAAGACAAGCCCAGCACACCTGCAAAACAACTGGATCCCAATATTAGGCAACTGCAGGATGATCTATCCCAGAAGCTGGGTGCAAAAGTACAGATACAACACACTAACAAAGGCAAGGGCAAGCTGGTGTTGTCTTATAATTCACTGGCCGAGCTGGACGGGATTCTCAAGCACATTAATTAGCGTACACCACACTATCTGGTAGCCAACACCTGATGGACTACCGGATATAGTATGGCGGGGATAAAGAGGTGAACTGCGTTGAACATGCTGGGAAAATACCCGTCCCGGCGAGACAATTGCGGTTGAACCGATGGCCCATAAAACCTATAATGCCGCCGCTCGAATGGAGGGCTTGTAACTGAGTAATCGGCAGCCTATGTCCGGCGCTAAAATTTCTCAACCTCCAGTTCACCGCATTACCATGGCACAAGCGGTGATTTTGTTCGTCATTTGGGTGGGTTTGAGCACGGTAGATGCTATGGTTGCAAAGTCCTTCGCGCTGGGTGGGTTGATAGCAGTGATACCCCAGGCATGGTTTGCGCACCGTGTTTTCAAAATGCAGGGTGCCCAGGCAATGCAGCAGGTAGCCCGCAATAGTTATATAGCAGAAGTTGGCAAGTTTGTGATGGCGGTGACCGGGTTTATGCTGGTTTTCGCCCTGGTTCGGCCGATAGAGGGCTGGGCTGTATTCGCCGCTTATGGGGTGATGTTGGTAATTCAAGTAATCGGTGCCTGGTTGCTGCTCCGTAATTCAGCAGCCAGCAACAAGTAACAGGATAAGAGATTTATTCATGGCAGCAGAAGGTCAATCGGTCTCTGAATATATTGTTCACCACCTGACGAACCTTACCTATGGCAAATTGCCGGCCGGTTACGAGCGTCACGATGACAGCGGACAGGCCTACACATTGGCCGAAGATACCTGGACCATGGCCCACAGCGGCGTAGAAGCGGGTGCTATGGGGTTTTATGCGATTCATGTGGATTCCATGATATGGTCCATTGGCCTGGGTATTTTCTTTTGCTCGATGTTTCGCTATGTGGCAATGAAAGCAACCAGCGGTGTTCCCAGCGGCGTTGTTAATCTGGTGGAAATGGTTGTTGAGTTTGTCGACAACACGGTTAAAGATACCTTCCACGGCCGTAACAAGCTGATCGCGCCACTGGCTCTAACAGTGTTTGTCTGGGTGTTCCTGATGAACCTGATGGATCTGGTGCCGGTAGACCTTATTCCTGGCCTGCTCAGCCTGATGGGTGTTCATTTCCAGAAAGTAGTGCCCTCCACCGACCCCAATATCACTATGGGTATGGCGCTGGGGGTGTTTATTCTGATGCTGTATTACTCCTTTAAAATCAAGGGTACTGGCTTTATCAAAGAGCTGGCCATGCACCCCTTTGAACACCCGATATTTATCCCCCTCAACCTGTTTATGGAGATTGTCGGGCTGCTGGCCAAGCCTTTTTCTCTCGGCTTGCGCTTGTTCGGCAATATGTACGCAGGGGAGATGATATTTATTTTGATTGCCGCGCTATTTGGCGCTGGTGCCCTGTGGGTGGTGCCGGCCGGCCTGATTCAGATAGCCTGGTCGATTTTCCATATCCTGATAATCGTATTGCAAGCATTTATTTTTATGGTTCTCACTATTGTGTATCTGAGCATGGCTCATGAGGACCACTGATTGGTTTTTACTTTTTGAACTCTTTTTTTAACGTTATTTGGAACTAGGAGATAAACATGCCTGAATTAATCTACGTTGCTGCCGCCCTTATGATGGGACTGGGTGGTCTGGGTGCTGCCATTGGAGTTGGTTTGCTGGGTGGCAAGCTGATCGAAGGTTCTGCCCGCCAACCAGAACTGGCACCCAAGCTGCAAGTTACATTCTTCCTGGGCGCAGGCCTGGTCGACGCTATTCCCATTATTGGTGTGGGTATCGCGATGTACCTGATCTTCGTGGTTGCTGCTTAAGTTTGCCGGCCAAGACCGATTTAACCGGGCGGGCTATGAGGCGTGACCTATAGCCCAATCGGCAGGAAACCACTGAGGAGCGAAGCGTGAATATCAATATGACGCTGTTCGGGCAGTTGGTGACATTCGTTCTGTTTGTCATGTTCTGCATGAAATATGTGTGGCCCCATATCACGGCCGCCATGGAAGAGCGCGCTGAAAAAATTGCCGATGGCCTGGCCGCCGCCGATCGTGCCAATCACGATCTGGAACTGGCCCAGCATAAGGCAGTTGAGCGCCTCAAAGATGCGAAAGACGAGGCCGCTGGCATTGTTGATGCCGCTCACAAGCGCGCCAATCAAATCGTGGAAGAATCCAAGGATCAGGCTCGCATTGAAGGTGAGCGCATCAAGGAAGCTGCCCATGCTGAGATTGACCAGGAAGTAAATCGCGCCCGAGAACACCTGCGTGGCCAGGTGGCAAGCCTGGCTATTGCCGGTGCGGAAAAAGTTCTTGCGGTTGAGATCGACGTACAGCGCCATAGCGAGCTAGTCGACAAACTGGCCGCAGAGTTATAACGGGGCGTTTTATCTATGGCTGAATTAAGCACACTGGCGCGACCCTATGCCAAAGCGGCATTCGAATATGCGCGTGACAAGGCAGACCTGGCGGGTTGGTCAGCACAACTGGCAACAGTTGCTGTAGTGACACAGGATGCCGTGATTGCCGCCGTACTGGGCAGTCCGTCCTATACCGCTGAGCAGATGGCAGAAACTCTCATCGGTGTCTGTGGTGATGCATTGCAGGAGGACGGCGGTAATTTTGTCAGGGTATTGGCCAGCAACAAGCGCTTGCCGCTACTGCCTGAAATTCAGGCCCTGTTTGAGAAGTACAAGGCCAACCAGGAAAAAACCATCGAGGTAGAGGTGGTGTCTGCCTATGACCTGGGTGCTGAAACCGAGCAGACACTGGCTGATGTCTTGAGTAAAAAACTGGAACGCGAAGTAACGGTCGATTCAACAATCGACCGGAGTCTGATAGGCGGCGTTCTTATTCGGGCTGGCGATCTGGTGATCGATGGCTCCGTGCGCGGTCGGCTCAACAAGCTGGCCGAGGCAATGAATTCCTAAGCTTTTAGGACAAATAGGATTGAGGAACAGAACATGCAGCAACTGAATCCATCAGAGATCAGTGAAATTATCAAGCAGCGCATCGATCAACTCGATGTCAGCATCGAAGCCCGTAACGAGGGTACGATTGTTTCAGTAACAGACGGAATTATCCGTATTCACGGGCTCACCGAGGTAATGTACGGTGAGATGATTGAGTTTGAAGACGGCCTTTACGGCTTGGCGCTGAACCTGGAACGGGATTCTGTCGGCGCGGTAATCCTCGGTGACTATAAGGGTCTGGCTGAAGGACAAACCTGTCGTTGCACCGGCCGCATCCTGGAAGTTCCGGTAGGTCCAGAGCTGCAGGGTCGTGTAGTCGACGCGCTCGGTTCTCCCATCGACGGCAAGGGTCCGATTGATACCAAGCTCGTTGATGCGCTGGAAAAGGTTGCGCCCGGTGTAATTGCTCGCCAGTCAGTTGACCAGCCCGTACAGATCGGCCTGAAAGCGATTGATGCCATGGTACCTATCGGTCGTGGCCAGCGTGAATTGATTATTGGGGACCGCCAGATCGGTAAAACCGCGATTGCCATTGATGCCATCATCAACCAGAAGGACACCGGCATTAAGTGTATCTATGTGGCGATTGGTCAGAAAGCATCTTCGGTTGCCGCCGTGGTGCGCAAACTGGAAGAACATGGCGCCATGGACCACACCATCGTGGTTGCCGCCAACGCATCTGATCCTGCTGCCATGCAGTACCTGGCACCATTTGCGGGCTGCACCATGGGTGAGTACTACCGCGACCGCGGTGAAGACGCCCTGATCATTTATGATGACTTAACCAAGCAGGCCTGGGCCTATCGCCAGATCTCGCTGTTGCTGCGCAGGCCGCCGGGTCGCGAAGCCTATCCTGGTGATATTTTCTATTTACACTCTCGCCTGCTGGAACGTGCGGCCCGTGTTAACGCGGACTACGTGGAAAAACAGACTAACGGTAAAGTGAAAGGCAAAACCGGATCACTGACTGCCTTGCCGATTATCGAAACCCAGGCGGGTGACGTATCGGCGTTTGTACCTACCAACGTGATATCGATTACCGATGGGCAGATTTTCCTGGAATCTGACATGTTTAACGCGGGTCTCCGTCCAGCCATGGACGCGGGCATATCAGTATCGCGAGTGGGTGGTGCGGCCCAGACCAAGATTATTAAAAAGCTGTCCGGCGGTATTCGTACGGCGTTGGCGCAATACCGGGAATTGGCTGCATTTTCACAGTTCGCCTCTGACCTGGACGATGCCACCAAGGCCCAGCTGGACCACGGTGAGCGCGTTACCGAGCTGATGAAGCAAAAACAGTACTCACCCCAGTCTATAGCGGAGATGGGCCTGTTGTTGTACGCCGCAGACAAAGGCCACATCCAGGATGTGGAGGTTAACAAGATTGGCGATTTTGAGACCGCGTTGCTGTCCTACATGCATGCCGAGCACGGTGAGTTAATGGCTTCCATTGTGGAATCCGGGGACTACAACGATGAGATTGAAGCCAGCTTCGAGTCTGCGCTAAACAACTTCAAGTCTACCCAAACCTGGTAAATCTACGGATTGAGGCCCTGATATGGCAGCAGGAAAAGAAATTCGCACCAAGATTTCGAGTATCCAGAGTACTCAGAAAATCACCAGTGCAATGGAAATGGTAGCAGCGAGCAAAATGCGTCGCGCCCAGGAGCGCATGCAGTTAGGTAAGCCCTACGCACGTCGCATGCGCAGCGTGGTCGGTCATCTTGCTAACGCCAATCCTGAACACAAGCACCTGTTTATGCAGGAACGCGAGGTCAAGCGGATCGGCTATATCGTAATCTCTACCAACCGCGGTCTTTGTGGCGGCCTTAACATTAACCTGTTCAAGGCCATGATTCGGTCCATGAAAGACTGGGACGATGCCGGTGTAGAAATTGAGATGTGCCTGATCGGCGCCAAGTCAGCGGCCTTCTTTGGTAGTTATGGTGGCAACATCGTGGCAGCGACCCGCGATATCGGCGAAGAACCGATCCTGGCGGATCTTATTGGTTCTGTTAAGACCATGCTCGATGCGTTCTCTGAGGGGCGTATCGATAAGCTCTACCTGGTCAGTAATGAATTCGTAAACACCATGACCCAGAATCCGGCGGTAGAACAGTTGTTGCCACTGGTCGCCGAAGAAAATGAAGAAATGCAGCACCATTGGGATTATATTTACGAGCCCGATGCCAGGGATTTGCTGGAGGGCCTGTTGGCTCGCTACATAGAATCACTGGTTTATCAGGCGGTTGTAGAAAACGGAGCCTGTGAGCAGGCGGCAAGAATGTTGGCAATGAAAAACGCCACCGACAATGCGGGCGATATGATTGACGACCTGCAACTGATCTACAACAAAGCGCGACAGTCATCTATTACCCAGGAACTGTCAGAAATTGTCAGTGGTGCAGCAGCCATCAGCTAAACGATGTGCGTTAACCACTATGAGTCAAACAGAAATGAACTTTGCAACAGAGGATTCGAACATGAGTAGCGGACGGATCGTACAGATTATCGGCGCGGTTATCGACGTGGAATTTTCACGCGATGCCGTACCGAAGATATACGACGCCCTCAAGGTCCCCGAAAAGGACCTGACACTGGAGGTGCAACAACAACTGGGTGATGGTGTCGTGCGCACTATTGCCATGGGTGCTTCCGAGGGAGTTAGCCGGGGGCTGGCAGTGGAAAACACTAACGCGCCTATCTCTGTGCCGGTAGGAATAGCAACCCTGGGCCGCATTATGGACGTGCTGGGCAACCCCATTGACGAGAAGGGACCCATCAACGAGAAAGAGCGGGCTGTTATTCACCGCAAGGCGCCACCGTATGAAGATTTGGCCGCCTCCGATGAACTCCTGGAGACCGGTATCAAGGTAATTGACCTGGTGTGTCCCTTTGCCAGGGGCGGCAAGGTTGGATTGTTTGGTGGTGCCGGTGTTGGTAAAACCGTCAACATGATGGAATTGATTAACAATATCGCTACCGAGCACTCGGGTTTGTCGGTGTTTGCCGGTGTGGGTGAGCGAACCCGTGAAGGCAACGACTTCTACTACGAGATGCAGGAAGCCGGTGTGGTAAACATCGAGCAGTTCGACAAGTCAAAAGTGGCCATGGTATACGGCCAGATGAATGAGCCGCCCGGTAACCGCTTGCGCGTTGCCTTGACCGGCCTGACCATGGCGGAAAAATTCCGTGATGAAGGCCGTGACGTACTGTTGTTTATCGACAATATTTACCGCTATACCCTGGCGGGAACAGAGGTATCGGCACTGTTGGGCCGCATGCCTTCAGCGGTGGGCTACCAGCCTACCCTGGCCCTTGAAATGGGTGAGCTGCAGGAGCGTATTACCTCCACCAAGGCCGGTTCCATTACCTCCATCCAGGCGGTTTACGTGCCGGCGGATGATTTGACCGACCCGTCACCAGCCACCACCTTTGCCCACCTCGATTCTACGGTTGTATTGAGTCGTGATATTGCTGCCAAGGGTATTTACCCCGCGGTTGATCCGCTCGACTCCACATCGCGCCAGCTGGATCCGCTGATCATTGGTGTCGAGCACTATGAAGTGGCCCGGGGTGTGCAGTCGGTGTTGCAGCGCTACAAGGAGTTAAAAGATATTATCGCCATCCTGGGTATGGATGAGCTGTCTGAGGAAGACAAGCAGACAGTAAGCCGGGCCCGCAAGATTGAGCGATTCCTGTCCCAGCCCTTCCACGTGGCCGAGATCTTTACCGGTTCGCCCGGTAAGTACTGCTCCCTGAAAGACACCATTGCCGGTTTTAAGGGCTTGCTTGAAGGTGAGTACGACAGTATGCCGGAACAGGCTTTTTACATGGTAGGTAACATGGAAGAAGCCATTGAGAAGGCTAAAACCCTGTAACGAGGCCAAGCTTATGAGCATGACAATACATTGCGATATCGTCAGCGCCGAGCGGGAGATCTTCTCTGGCCTGGTGGAGATACTGGTAGCCACTGGCTCCGAGGGAGAGCTGGGTATTGGCTACGGGCACGCCCCGCTGTTGACTGACCTGGTACCCGGACCGGTGCGAATTGTCACGCAAAGCGGTGCAGAAGAAGTCTATTACGTTTCGGGGGGGTACCTCGAAGTGCAACCGGGTATTGTCTCGGTTCTGGCTGATACGGCTATTCGTGCCAGCGATGTCGACGAAGTTGCCGCCGAGGAAGCACGCCGGGCCGCGGAACACGCGCTTGCCAATCAGGCCGGCGATTTTGATTACGGTCGGGCATCCGCTCAACTGGCAGAAGCAGCAGCGCAATTGCGTACCTTACGGAAGCTGAAAAATAGAGCCGGTCGCGGCTAGTACCCGTAGGGTCGAATTCATTCGACCAACATTCCTGTAAAACCGGCAATTGGCCGAATTTGTCGGCCCTACGAAAAGAACAGGACACCGAAGCGGTTATTGCAGGACGATGGTAGCGGGGTTATTGAGACTCCAGTTATACCAAAAAGTGTCAAAACCCGGCAGCGCCTGCGGGCATGTTCCGGCACCTTCAAACACCTCGCTTTGCGGGTTGAATACGCAGCTGGTGGTACTCCAGCTTCCCTCCAGTAAGCTCAGTTTGTCTACTGTCTGGAAGGCCATGGTAGAGGTGTGTAAACCAGCATCCTCGGCCCGGAACAGGAAAACCTCTGTATCGTCTAACGTCCAACTGTGGCCGCCGGTAAATTCTGAAAACGCTACGGCGTAGGTTTTACCTTGCCAGCGAAAGGCAAAGATAGCTTGTTTGGTTGCCAATCGTTGGTCACTGGCCTGTGTACCGCGGAAGCCTTCATCAGATTGGAAATATTTTTCGTAGCCAGCCTCATCGTCTTCACGACCGTCCACAGACAACACCAGGGTATCGGGGTGCTTACGCTTCCAGTCCTTCCATTTCATCTTCTTGTTAACAGCCAGCTCTTTGAGTTGGGTTCCCTTCAACTCACCGGCCACGGCGTCGCCACGCATAATCGGCCAGTAGCTGTCGGTTTCCCGATCTTGCAAGACAAGTGAGCTGTTGATCAGCCCACCGGAGGCCTCGAAGGTGAGTTCGCGATTATCAATATTTCGGTCGTACACGACGCCGACATTGGCAAGGGGTCACCACACGGCGGCGTATGCCTGATCACCTATTTTGTCGTTTACGACTTCGTGGTTGTTGAGCAGGTTAAGACTGTAGGCACGGGCTTGTCCATTAATCACAACCCCCAGCACATAGCTGTCATCGGCTATGTCGGCCTGGTCGGCGCTGACATACTCTGGCTCGGTGATTGCCTCGATAGCACCGCGGGGTAAAATTTGCTCGTAGTCTGCGAAACTGTAATCGTCCTTGTTTGAACAGGCACCCAGAAAAACGAGCGGCAGCAGTGCACTAACCCTGACCCAGGACTGCAAGTTAACTAAGCTCCTTGGATACCACCTTGCTGTTTGTGCCAACCACCGATTCTCCCAGCAGTGCGGCGAACTGCTGCGCCGGTAATGGCCTGCTAAAGAAGAAACCCTGAATCTGGTCACATCCCAATTCCACTAGTAGCGCCAATTGATCGGCTTTTTCGACACCCTCGGCAATCACCTGCATATTGAGATTATGAGCCAGTACAATGGTAGAGGCAACGATGGCTCGATCAGCCAGGTCATCACAAATATTGGTGATAAAACAGCGGTCGATTTTCAGGCTGTCTACAGGGAAACTTTTCATATAGCTGAGCGAGGAGTAGCCGGTGCCATAATCATCAATGCTGATATGCACACCCAGTTCTCGAATGGCGGTCAATTTCGCACTGGTTGCGGCCATGTCTTCTACCAGCACGCCCTCTACGATTTCTATTTCCAGAGCTGCAGGATCGAGTTGGTAGCTATCCAGCAGGCCCTGCACCTTGGCCAGTATATCCTCCTGGTGAATCTGAATGGCCGACAGGTTCACCGATACCCGCGGGATTGAAATTCCCGCGTCTCGCCACTCTGCGATCTGGCGACAGGCTTCATGCAGGGTCCAGTCACCAATGGCGCTAATAAGACCCATTCTCTCTGCCACATCAATAAATTCTCCTGGCGTTACCAGGCCCCGCTCCGGGTGCAGCCAGCGGATTAGCGCTTCGGCACCCACTATTTTATTGCCGGGTATAGCAACCTTGGGTTGGTAGTGCAGTTCAAACTCGTTGATCTCCACGGCCCGTTTTATATCGCTGGTCAGACTCATCAGGGCGACCGACTCGGCATTGAGATTTTTCGAGAAAAACTGGAAGTTACCGCGCCCCACATCCTTGGCGTGGTACATGGCGGCGTCGGCATTTTTTAGCAGGGTGTCGGAGTCGGTGCCGTCCCTGGGGTACAAGGCGATACCGATACTGCTGCTGGAACGAATTTCACGCTCACTAATTTGCAGGGGTGTGGCCACGACCTCCATCATCTTGTTGGCCACTTTGATAATTCCGGAGACTGCCGCCTGCATAGAGGGAAAGGTACTGGAGACGATCACAAATTCATCGCCGCCCATGCGCGCCACCGTATCGCCCGCACGCATACAATCCTGTAAGCGTTGGGCCATAACAGCAATCATCTGGTCGCCGGCGCCATGACCCAATGAATCGTTGATCAGCTTGAAATCGTCCAGGTCAAAAAACAGCACCGCGAAAGGCAAGCGGGACCGCTCGGCCAATTTTATTGATTGATTCAAGCTATCCAGCAGGGACAGCCGGTTGGGCAGGTTGGTCAGCACATCGTAGTGGGCCTGGTGATAAAGCCTTTCTTCCCACTCGGCATTGCCCAGTGCCACGGCAATACGATCTGCATAGGACTTGCTGGTGGCGATGCTTTCTTCATCTACGACGGGAAGCTGGAAATAACCCAGTAGTATCACCGCGACCAACACCTGTTCCCGGTACACCGGCAGCAAGTGCAGGCGGCTGATGTTGTCTGCAAAGTTTGCGAATAAATCGCTATTGCCAGCGTCGACAACATTCAGCCACAGGCTACCATCCTGCAGGGAGCGCAACTGGTTCCTATTGAAATGAATTGCCGTGGCGGTCAAATCGGCACCGCCACTATCGGCAAGGCGGTACACTTGCACCTGGCTATCTTTTTCGCCGAATATGGCCAGGCCTATCGCCTGGCTGGGAATAACATCGCCGGTCTTTTCCAACACCACCTGAATGATATCTTCCTTCTTGATGCGGGTGAGAATTAGCTGATCAATTTCTGACATGGAGGCCATAGTGACCAGTTGGCGAGAGACCTGGCTGGACATGGAATTAAAGGCCTCCGCCAGCTCCTGAAACTCATCGCCGCTGGAGATATCCACTGGCTGGTCGTACTGTTTCTCGCTGACCCGCTGGATGCCCGCCATGATACTGGCCAGTGGCGCCATGCGCGTGCGGATAAAATAGATGCTCACCAGCGACAAGCTCAGGATCACACCCAGGGCAGTGATCAGGAAATTATTTTTAAATACTACCGAGGCAGAGAAGATTTTGTGTTCGGGTTGGATAATGGCGATTTTCCATTCGGAATAGCCGAATTTATCTTGCAGGAACAAACTTCGGTAGCGGGAAAAGTAATTATCACCGGTGCGGAACCTGGCCTCGCCTTTGTGTCCCGGGGCGCCACCCGTCGCGCTCAGGAAGTCATTGCATACCCTGGTGGTGGTGGCGAACAGCAGTACCGAACTGGCCCCCAGGATGCAGGAGTCGATGCTCAAGTCGCGGTTTTCCTCGGCTCGCAAAATATAGTCGGGGGATAGTGTTGCCACCACCAGGCCTGCACCCAGCTGCTGCGGATGGATGGCGGTGACCAGGTAGACCAGGGGGTGTAGTGGTCCCTCTTTCACCAGCATCAACAGCTGCCCATTGCTCAAGCGCTGCCCTGCGCCCTGCTGTGCGGAGTTTTCAATAAAGCCCAGGGGCTGCAAGGTAATTATCAGGCCCAGTTGGGCCAGGTAGCTGTCAGGTTCCTGCGCCAGGGCTTCGGCCGACAAGGTAGATAGATCAGCCTGATAGAGTTTTAGTGACTGCTCGGCAAACTCCAGACGCTCCAGTAGCAGGTAGGAATAGTTTTTGACTTCATTTTCCAGGACCTGGCTGACCTGCTTGTCGGTGGCCTCAGAAATCCGCCCGATGGCGATCCAGGACAGAACACTCACTGGTAACAGGGCAAAGACGAAAAAGATCGCGAAGAGTCGCCGCGTAATTTTGCCGTATAAAAAGACCGTGTTTGCGCTCATACGGGCTGAATGCTCTTCGGTGCCGTTGTGATATTAACGCACACCCGCTCTATGTTTAGTAGTCTGAAGCCACACCAATGTACGCGCCGTTATTGGCCCGAATAATATCATCCTGGCTGGCACTGGCGGTCAGCGGAGCGGATGAATCACCATCCGGTCCCTTGCTGTACGGGTCGTAGTCGGTATTGATAGGCACCAGGTTGTGGTCCTTGCGCTTGGCACCATTGCCAACGGCCAGCGCCATGTTGAGGTACTGGTAGGGTTCGCCCCAGGGGTCATCTATGTCCATGCCGATGGACTCCAGATCTGGCGGGTAGGTGCCGTAGCTGGCAAAGTAGATGGCGATCTTCTGGTCGATGGTCTGAAAGTCGCTCTCGACGGTGGCGATATCCAGGTTGTCGAAATAATTGATATAACTCGGATAGGCCAGTGACGCGGCAATACCAATAATGCTCATGACAATCATGACCTCGATGAGTGTGTAACCCATGACGCGGCGCATGTGATATGCGCAATTCCGATTGTAACAGACCAATAATACTAGCAGTTTTTTCTTCGAAGTTAGCGGGCAAACTGTGAACCAGTAGGCAGTTTGCCGGATATTTCCCGCCCAAAGCGCTGAAAATACGGCCCTATTCGTCTTTTACGAATGCTATGCTGCGCTCCAACCCTGCTAACGGACAATAATAATGGGAGTTGCAGAAGCGGCACAGTGGACCTCCGTGCTGCCACCGGCCATCGCAATTGGATTGGCACTGTGGCTGCGCGCCGTGATCCCCGCCATCTTCTTGGGTATCTGGATGGGCACGGTCATCGAGTATGGCTATGGCCCGGCGGACATTTTTAGGGCCCTGCTGGATACCTTCCAGATCAGAATATTTCACGTCATGCTGGACCGGGATCATGTCGCTGTATTGTTATTTACCGGCATGATTGGCGGCATGGTGGGCGTGATTTCGCGCAATGGCGGTATGCACGGAGTGGTTAATATCGTTATGCGCTGGGCCCATAACGTGCGACGCGGCCAACTCTCGGTGTGGTTTTTGGGTCTGTGTATATTCTTCGATGATTACACCAATACCCTGATTGTCGGCAACACGGTTCGCCCGGTTACCGACAAGTTGAACATATCCCGCGAGAAGCTCGCCTACATCGTCGACTCTACCGCGGCGCCGGTGGCCTGCATCGCGGTTATGACCACTTGGATCGGTTATGAATTGGGACTCATCAGCAAAGCCATAGAAAATCTGCCCGGCTTTGAAATGCAGGCGATCGAGGTATTTCTTAATTCCTTGCTGTACAGCTTTTACCCGATACTGGCGATAATTTTTGTTTTCCTGGTGGGCTGGACCGGCCGGGATTTCGGACCCATGTTGCTGGCGGAAAAGCGCAGCCGGGCGACCGGGCAGGTTGCACCCTCGTCGGTCGCTACCGGCAATCTCGCCGAGCAGGGCATTGATACCGAAATCGACGATCATATTCCCCGTCGCGCCATTAATGCTGTGGCGCCAATACTGACGCTGATTGCCGGCTGCATGGCCGGGCTGTACCTGTCCGGCGAGGGTGATAGCTTGCGAGAACGGCTCGGCTCAGCCGATGTGTACCAGGCTTTGATGTGGGGTTCATTCCTGGGCGCAGCGGTTGCCGGTGGGCTGACCTGGAGCCAGCGCATATTGTCGCTGGATGCAATAGTCCATGCCTGGACCGGCGGTGTCAAAGTCATGGTGGCACCACTGATGATCCTGGTCTTGGCCTGGGCTTTATCAGATACCACCGCCCGGCTTGGCACCGCCGATTTCCTGGTTGCCATGGCCGGGGACTCCCTGGTTCCAGAGTTGATTCCCGCGGGAACTTTTCTGTTGGCGGCGGTGGCGGCATTTGCCACCGGCTCCAGTTGGGGCGTCATGGCCATTTTGTTGCCGCTGGTTATTCCGGTAACCTGGGCGGCGCTGTTGAATGAGGGGCCTCCATCGCCGGAAGGCATGCAGCTAATGTTTGCCACCGTGGCCAGCGTGCTGTGTGGCTCGGTGTGGGGCGATCACTGCTCACCGATATCTGATACCACGGTGCTGTCATCCCTGTCATCGGGCTGCGATCACATCGAGCACGTGCGCACGCAGATGCCTTACGCGCTGTTGGTCGGAGCGATAGCGGTTCTGGCCTGCTTGCTGCCGGTGGGCTACGGCCTGCCCTGGTGGGCGGGTTTATTGCTGGCGGTGGTATTGTTGATGTGGGCGCTGCGTATGCTGGGGAGTAAGGCGGTCCCAGAAATGGGGTCAGAGTCTAGGCGACCCCGTCTAGACTCTGACCCCGGGGTTGCCCGGTAGGGCGGATTTCAATCCGCCAAAAACGGGGTCTATCATCATATGTTGTAGGTGGCGCTACATGCCACCAGGGCGAACAAAGCGGCCAGCAGCGAAACTCTGGAAAGCGGGAAGAATCGAGGTGTTGTTCTCAGGATTTTCCCACGACTGACCACTGGCCCATGGACCTCTCAAAAGATGACATGCGCACTATGGTGAATGCCGCCATGGTGCGCATCGGCGAGTTCATGCGTACGTTTTCCGAGCAGCCTGTGGACCGCACCGGAGAGGCAGGCCGCGGTGGACTTGGATACACATTCGACGAGTGCGGCAACTTTCTTGTTCATTTTCGGCGTATTGAAAGCACCTCGAATTAAGGATCGTAGAAACCGGGCAGTCGGAGTGGTATGGCGAGTTTCCAGGATATTGATTTACCACAAGTTTGCGGATTAGATGACAATAGAACCCTTCTGACCGCAAGCCAACTCATGCAGTTCGGAGGAGGGTGTCCTGAGGTGTTGGCGCGGGGTGTGTACAGTTTGTCGGTACCAAGTCAGTGATACTTAGGCTATGCTGGGCGCGAAAAGTATCCGCAGCAACCCGCGCCGCGGCGGCGTTGGAAGGCAAGGCGGGGCTTGAAAAGCTTGAGGTCATTGCCGCGGATGATGAATTGCAATTTGAGGTGGGTCGTAAAACTGTCACCGGCAACACGGATCGCAGGAGCAACAAGAAACTAGAAGATAACAAGAGGAATAGCAGGTGGAAACGCACGGCTGATTCCCGAATTCAGCCAGCTGTGACGCATTGAAATCATGAAGATATACCTGGACCAGGCGTGTGGGCGTGCCGGTAGGAAATCATGACTGCCTGCCCCGTTACTGCATGAACGATCTCGATAAGCTGACCATGCAACAACAGCTTGAGCTGGCGGGACTGCCAGCGCCCAGGTGCATCGGTATTGATGCAATCTCCCTGGGCAAGGGGGTCAAATACCGGATTGTAGTCAGCGATCTGGATCTTGAGCGCCCGATCTGGATCGGAGATGGAGGCGGGAAGGAAGCTGACATCGATCTGTTCTTCAGGCATTTGGGCGAGAAAAAGTGCGCCGGTATCGAACTCGCTGCCATTGATACGAAGAAGTCCTTTCGCAACTCTGTCTTGAGAAACGCGCCGCGGGCCCGGATCATCTTCGACAAGTTCCATGTCATGCTCCTCCTTTCAAAAGCTTTTGATAAAGTGAGGGGCGATGAGTACAAACGCCTCAGCAGTGAAGAAGGGAGTGATGCCAGGGGCCAGCTTTATACCCTGCCATCGAAACGTGAAACCCTGAACCTGGATGGCGGTCAGGCTCTGGAAAAAAGGACTATTGTCAACCGACGCCTACATGCGGCCGAACACCTTAAGCAGACCTTCGAACAGCTATGGGAGACGCGCAATGAACGCGAGGCGCTGGCTTTTTTTGTGCGCTGGAAAGCGGAATTGAAGCGACAGGGACTAGAGCCCTATCGAAAGTTTGCTGTGCTGGTTGAAACATACTGGCAGAGTATAGGTTCCCACCTCCATTCAGAGAGCACGGTTCGCCCAGGCCTGGTTGAGGAGATACACACTAAAATTGTGGCGCTACAACAGCGGCAGACGGATGTCGTGGATGGGGATACTCTCAGGCTGAAAATCATTACAACATTCTTGCCACCCCTGCCTGAAAATGCCGAAGCCGAAACCGAAACCGAAGCCGAAACCGAAGCCGAAACCGAAGCCGAAACCGAAGCCGAA
>SMVB01428384.1_pt1 | contig 105649 bp, 90 predicted proteins | sample 2456461 | NCBI WGS metagenome assembly SMVB01 (sample SAMN11095934, study PRJNA526329) | marine sediment metagenome | biome: Marine sediment; feature: Surficial sediment; material: Deep marine sediment; isolation source: Hadal surficial sediment | place: Pacific Ocean | collected 2014-05 | depth...
ATGCAGGTCATCCCGTCGTCAAAGCTGAAGACCGTACGGTCGACAAAGGACTTGAATCCGTGGAGCTGCAGACTCTTGATGCGCAAGAAACCCTCGATCGATCGGCCGCCGCCGAAACTGGGGCGCTCTCGCAACTCTTTGCTTCAGCGGATCCAGTTGTCCGCTGACCAAGAGTGCCCCGTCCAGTGCGGCAGTTCACACCCGATGCTAGACGATCTCGTCCAGAATCGACCCAACCAGCCAGGCTCGAGGAGCGTTTTTCTCTACTGGATCAAGCGCCTACGAAAGCTCGGCCATACTCGATCCGGATTCGGGAAAACGATCCAGACTCGGGGATCTAGAGGGTCGACGAGGGCTGAGCCCACCGACCCGAATCATTTTGGGGGGTGATGATTAGGTACCCCATTCATTGGCTTCCGCCAAGGATTCGCGTCCGGATCGACGTGCCCTTCCGAGACGCGTCAGACAAAGAGCCGGCGCAGGATCTTGTTCCCGAAGACCGTTTTGATGATCTTCCTCAGCCCCGCGGCACTCTCCTCGGTATACGGATAACCGCCCTGCGCCCTCTTCGTCGTATCGATGATCACCGGATGGAGATGGCAATAGCCCCGAATGCCGAGTTCACCGTTCACCTGGCCGACGCCGCTCTCCTTCACGCCGCCGAAGGGCGCCTCGGGAATGCCGTAGGTCACGGAGATATCGTTCACACTGACGCTCCCGGTCACCATTCGCTCGCCGATCTTCGCACCCTTGGCGAGGTCCTTGGTCCAGACATTGCCCGACAGGCCGTAGTCCGAGTCGTTCGCGAGTTCGATCGCTTCCTCCTCGTCGCGGACCTTCTGGATCGCCACGATCGGGCCGAAGGTCTCTCGACTCATGAGATCCATGCTGTGATCGACGTCGACGACGACGGTCGGCGGAAAGAAATAGCCGGACAGGCTGCGATCGCGCTCCCCTCCCACGAGGACCCGAGCACCCTTCTTCTTCGCGTCGGACATATGCTCCTCGATGATGTCCATCTGCTTGTCCCAGAAGACTGCGCCGACGTCGCTGGCCCCCTTCTCCGCCTGTTTGAGGGTCTCGACCTGGGCAACGACCTTGGCCACGAAGGGCTCGTAGATCGATTCCGGCACGTAGACGCGCTCCGTCCCGCAGCAATAATGCCCCGTGTTGAAGAAGGACCCGCGCACCGCTCCGTCGGCCGCGCGATCGAGATCGGCATCCTGACAGACGATCATCGCGTCCTTGCCCCCGAGTTCGAGGGTCACCGGGATCAGGTTCCGGCCACACGCCTCCCCGACCTTGCGGCCGGTCGCGACGCTGCCCGTAAACGAAACCTTGTCGACGCCTGCTTCGATCAGCGCGGCACCGGTCTGGCCATCGCCCTGGATCACCTGATAGAGATCCGTCGGAAAGCCCGCGGCTTCGGCCATTTCCTGGAGCAGCACCGCGGAGAACGGCGTGACCTCACTCGGCTTGTGCACCACGGCGTTGCCCGCCATGGTCGCCTGCGCGAGCGGATTCGCGGCAAGCGCGACCGGCCCGTTCCAGGGCGTGATCAAGGCCACCACTCCGAGCGGCTGGTAGTGGAGGGTCACCTTCTTCGAGAACCGCATGATGCCCGCGGCGCGCTTGTGCTGGGTCGCGAGGTATTTCTTGGCGCGCTTCGCGTAATGCGAAATCTGCATGCAGGGCGCCATCACCTCCATCGCGATCGCCTCGTTCAACGTCTTCCCGGTCTCCTTGATCACGAGGTCGACGATCTCGTCCTGACGTTCGACGATCTGATCCACGAGTCGCCAGAGAATGACGGCGCGCTCGTCGAAGGACTTCGTCGCCCATTCGCGCTGCGCCTTGCGCGCACGATCGACGGCGGCGCGGACCTCCGCGTCCGAGGCCGCCTCGAACTGGCCGATGGACTCGAGGCTCACGGGGCTCTTGACGTCGTAGCGACGTCGGCCCGTCTCGTCTGAGGCAATCTGTTCCAAAAGGGCCATGATCGGGTTCTCCTTCGAAGTGGCGTGTCGACAGCACATCGAACGGGTCGGGGCAGAATTCTATCGAATGAAATCGGCCCGTCAGGCGGGCTGAGCGACCGCCGCGCTCTGTTCCGCCTCGTGGGAGGACTGGAGGCGATAGAGCCGAGCGTAATGCCCGCCTTGCGCCAGCAGCCGACTGTGCGAGCCGGATTCGACCAACCGCCCGCCGGACAGGACGTGGATCGTGTCGACATCGCGGATCGTCGAGAGCCGGTGGGCAATCGCGATCGCCGTGTTGCCTTCCATCAGGACGTGGATCCCCCGCTGAATCGCCGCTTCGGTCTCCGTGTCGATGGCGCTGGTCGCCTCGTCGAGCACCAGGATATGAGCACCGTGAGAGAGCGCGCGCGCGAAGGAGAGAATCTGTCGCTGGCCGGTCGAGAAGTTCGCGCCCCGCTCGAGGACCTCCGTCTGATAGCCGTCGGGTAACCGCTCGATGAAGGGATGGGCTTCCACGATCTTGGCGGCCTGCACGATGTCGGACTCGCGAAGATCCTTTCGGCCGAGCGTCAGGTTGCGCGCGACACTCCCGCTGAACAGGAAGACGTCCTGCAGCACGGTCGCGATCCGCCGGCGAAGATCCTGCTGCGGAATCTGGCGCACATCGATCCCGTCGACCCGCACGACACCGCGGTCCACGTCGTAGAGACGCGTCAGAAGCTTGATGATCGTGGTCTTGCCCGCGCCCGTCGCACCCACGAAAGCCGCCTTTTCCCCGGGTTCGACGCGAAAGCTGACGCCGCGCAGCACCCAGTCGATCTCGTCCTCCGCCCGGCCCTCGGTGTCCTGGTAGGAGAACCAGACGTCCTCGAACTCGACGAGGCCGTGCTCCCCGGGAGCCGTCGGCCTGGCTTCCTCGACCTCGTCGCGAATGAGCGGCACGGTGTCGAGCACCTGGAAGATGCGTTCCGCGCTCGCCATCGCCGACTGCATCACCGAGTATTTCGCCGAAAGATCACGCAGGGGCAGAAAGAAGCGCTGCATGTAGTCGATGAAGACGTACATGATCCCGACCTCGGCAATCCCGGTGCCGACGCCGATGATGACGGCCATGGTGATCCCGGTCGCGACTTCGATCGTCGCGAAGAGCAACGAGTCGTAACGGATCGACTTGTTCCAGGCATCGCGATGATCGGCGTTCATGCGGTCGAAATCCGCCATGTTTCGCGCTTCGCGGCCAAAGAGCTGGACCACCCGCATGCCCGTGACACTCTCCTGGATATAGGTGTTGATCCGCGCGATCCGCACGCGTACGGCGCGAAACGCTTCTCGCACCTTCAGCCGGAAGATCACCGCGGCGACCGCGAGCAGGGGCACGATCGCGAAGGACCAGAGCGCGAGCTTCGCCGACAGGACGAAGAGTATGACCGCGTAGCCGATCATCTTGATCACGTCGGTGATCAGGGCGACGAGGCCCTGGGTAAACATCTCCGCGACATTCTCGACGTCGTTGGTCGCCCGGGTCACGAGGCGGCCGACGGGAATCACATCGAAGTAGCTCATCTGCAGCGTCTCGATGTGTTCGAAGACATGGCGCCGCAACTCGCGCATGGCGTACTGACCGGTCGTAGCCATCAGGACCTGGTAGACGTACTGAAGCGCGCCCAGCAACATCGTCACGAGGAGATAGATGAAGGCCAACCAGCCGCCGGTCGACCAGCCGGCCGGCGGGTCCAGCAGGACACTCCACGCCGCATCGACGCGATCCTCGAACGGCGTGACGACGGAGCGGCCCTCGCTCGGCGTCCCGCTCTCGACCGCCACGACACCCGCCAGATCGGCGACCTGATCGATACCCGACTTGACGATCCAGGCGGGCGCCAGTTCGAGCGCGAAGATCGGCGCGAAGAGCAGCAGTGTCAGCGCGATCTGACGCCAGAAAGGCCGAACGTAGGGCCACAACCGAAGCAACAGACGCGTGTCGTAGGCCCGACCGAGTGCCTCTTCCTCGAAGCCTTCCGGGCTGGCCGCATCCGCGCTCACACGCCCTCTCCAACCATCGCGCGCGTCGCATCCGACCCGAGTGTCTCGCCGGTGTGCCCTTCGCGACGAGCCTCTTCCTCTTGTTCGAGCGCGAGTCGAGCGTACAGCCCGCCCTTCGCGATCAACTCGTCGTGCGAACCCTGCTCGGCGATCCGGCCCTCTTCGAGCACCACGATCTGATCCAGCTCACGCACGGAGTTCACGCGGCTCGCAACCACGATAACGGTCCGCCCGGCAAACACGGCCGCCAATTCGGCCTGGATCTGGCGTTCGGTCTCGGCATCGACCGAGGAGAGTGTGTCGTCGAGAATCAGGATACGCGGGTCGACGGCCAGGGCGCGCGCGAGTGCCGTCCGCTGGCGCTGACCGCCGGACAGCATCACGCCGCGCTCGCCGACGAGCGTGTCGTAGCCGTGAGGAAGATCCTCGACGTCCTGTGCCAGTCGGGCACGCGCAGCCGCCCTCTCGATCTCTTCGCGTGGCGCGTCGGGGGCCAGCCCGTAACCAATATTGGCATGCAGCGAGAGAGAGAAGAGAAACGAATCCTGCGGAACCATCGCGATCGCGGAGCGAAGCGTCGAGAGCTGGATCTGATTCACGTCGATGCCGTCGATGAAGAGCTGGCCCGCGTCGACCTCATGCAGCCGCGGAATCAGCGCGGCCAGGGTCGACTTGCCGGATCCGACCGGTCCCACCACACCGAGCGACGTGCCGGCGGGCACCTTGAGCGAGAGATCGGAGAGCGCTCGCTCCCGGCCATCGTCCCCGTACGCGAAGGAGAGTCCACGAAACTCGATTTCACCGGCGATCTCATCGATCTCGACGCTGTCTTCACGGTCGGCGATCGCGGGTTCGATCGATAGGATCTCGTCGATCCGCTGCATCGCGGAAGCGCCCCGCTGCAAAAGACTCACCGAGTAGCCCATCATCATCGTCGGGAACGTCAGGACGCGCGCATAGATCGTGAAGGCGAAGAGTGCGCCCGCTTTCAACTCGCCGGTCGCGATCATGGGAAGCCCCGCGTAGAGCACCATGCCAAGACCCACCGCCGGCAGCAGACCGGTCATCGCGGGCATCGCCGCGCTCACACGGACCAGGCCGATCTGGCGTTCACGAAGGTGATCGTTGGCCTCGGCAAATCGATCCGCCTGGTCGCGCTCCATCGCGTAGGCCTTCACGACGCCGATCCCCGCGATGCTCTCCTGCACGAGATTCGACATCGAAGCCAGAGATTGCTGGGCCGCCAGGCTTCTTCGGAACAGGCGTGCGCCGATCACACGCGAGATCACGATGAAGAGCGGATACGGGATCACCATCAGGGTTGCGAGTTTGACGCTGTAGGTCGACATGGCGACGAACGCGCCAATGAAGAGAATCGGGCTCTGGGCGACCGAGAGCAGCCCCGGGCCGAGCAACAACCGGACACTGTTGAGATCGTTCACGCATCGGCTCATCAGATCGCCGGTGCGCCATTTGAAATAGAAGGACTGGGGTTGCTTCTGCAGATGATCGAAAATGTCGTTGCGGATCTCGTACTCGACCTCGCGCGCTGCATCGAACACGAGTTGCCGCGTGAAAAAACGCAGGGCGCCCCCGACCACCGCGAGCCCAACGAGCAGCCAACACCGCCTGACCACCGTCTCGGCACTCACCTCCGCGTCGATCAGCCCGTCGATCGCCCAACCCACGGTCAGGGGAATCGCATTGAAGATCCCGGAATAGATGACGACGGCGAAGAACCAGATCAGGTAATAACGCCGATTGCGCCGCAAGTAGACCGAGAGCCGCCGCAGCGCGTGCCGGACCGGGCTGTCCTCGGTCTCGGTCTCGGTCTCGGTCTCGGTCTCGGTCGCATCGAGCGTCTTCGCCGCAACACTCATCGACCCATCCTCCGCGCGAGCCGCACCCGATCCCAACCGAGAACCCAACCGAGTAAAGCGATCTGATGCCAGACAATCGTGCGCAGGGTCCCCCGCTCCCGATACCGACGCGACGAAGTCGTCGCCGCGGGCGCGAGGATCGCAAGCTTGCCCGCGCGCTTGATCGCGCGAACCAGATCGAGATCTTCCATCATCGGAACGATCGGCACTCCGCCCATTCCCTCCAATACGTCTCGGCGCATGAAGAGCGCCTGGTCTCCATAGGGCAACCGAAGGACCGCGACCCGTGCCGCGACCCAACTTTCGATCCAGCGCTCCCGAGCGCCCCGCTCGCTGAAGCGAAGCGTGAAGGCCCCACCGGCACAGGCCGGATCGGCCATTACGCAATCCACCGCAGCCTTCCACTCCTCGGACAAAACGGTGTCCGCGTGCAGAAAGAGGATCACTTCTCCCGTCGATTTCTCACCGCCCAGCCGGAGCTGGTGGGCGCGCCCTCGCTGCCGCTGATCGGCGACGAGAACCCGAGCTCCGGCGTCGCGGGCGAGGCGGACCGTCTCATCTCGACTGCCACCATCGACCACGATGACTTCGACCCCGGATCCGGCCACACTCTCGACGGCGCCTGTAATACACGCAGCCTCGTCGAGGGCCGGAATCACGACCGAAATCGTCACCAGCCGATCCTAGCCCGGATGCCAGGGACCTGCTGCGCCCGCCCGGGCCCGCCCGACTCCAGGCCGGCGAGAATTCGGGGCCGACCTCGATTGACTGCCCCGGGGCCTTTGCCTATCACTCGCCCGTGACCCGATCCCCCGACGATGAGAGCCGCTCCGCGGACTCCCCCGCGCCGACCGATTCCAGCGAGGCCTCCAGCTCGACTTCCGCGCCCGCCTACGCGGCGGCCGGCGTCGATCTCGACCACGACGAATCCTTCATCGACGACGTCAAGGAAATCGCCAAGAGCACGTTTCGCCCCGAGGTCTTGAGCTCGATCGGTGGCTTCGCCGGGATGTTCAAGGCGCCCGATCGCTACAAGAACCCGATCTTCGTCGCCGCGACGGATGGCGTCGGAACCAAGCTCAAGCTGGCCGCCCAGATCGGGCGCTACGACACGATCGGAATCGATTGCGTCGCGATGGTCGTGAACGACCTGATCGTTCAGGGTGCCGAGCCGCTGATCTTCCTCGACTACATCGCCATGGGCGATCTCGACAAGCAGACCGCCAGCGACGCGCTGCGGGGGGTGGCCGAGGGCTGCCGCCGCGCCGGGGCCGCCTTGCTCGGCGGCGAGACCGCGACGATGCCCGGTGTGTATCCCAAGGGGGAACTCGAGATCGTGGGGTTCAGCGTCGGCGTCGTCGAACGGGAAGCGGTGATCGACGGATCGACGATCTCCGAGAGCGACGTCCTGATCGGACTCGCCTCGAGCGGCTTCCACAGCAACGGCTATTCGCTGGTCCGATCGGTTCTCGACGCCGGACTCGCCGCCGGCAAATTCGACCTCTTCGAAGAACCGCCGGGAATGCGCACCAATCTCGCGAGTGCGCTGCTCGCGCCCACCCGGATCTACGTCAAGCCGCTACTCAACCTGATTCGCGATTTCGACGTCCACGGCATGGTGCACGTCACCGGCGGAGGTTTCGCGGGCAACGTTCCGCGGGTGCTGCCCGCCGGCATCCGCGCCCGGATCGACACACAGGCCTGGCCGCGCCCCGACGTCTACGAATGGATCGCACGGGAGGGCGAGCTGCCGGAGACCGAGATGCTGCGGGTCTTCAACTGCGGGATCGGGATGATCTTGATCGTACCCGACGATTGCGCCGACGAGGTCCTGCACCGACTCCGCGGTCTGGACGAGCGCGGGTACAGGATTGGCAAGATCGAGCGTAAGACCGTGGACGACCCGCCAATCCTCTTCGATCCGGGCTTCCTCAGAATCGATCTGAACGCCCTGCTCGACCCAGCCTGAACCCGTCGCGACTCAGCCCGCTCGAATCAGCCGGGACTCATCGAAGATTCTTTTTGGGGGCCTTCCCGATGGTCGAAATCCCGGCGCTCGATCCCAGTGAGGCGCCGCGCGCGCGGCGCTGGGACGCGCTGATTCTCGGCAGCGGTCTCTCCGCGTTGCTGGCGGCCGCCCGGATCAGCTCGGCGGGACATCGCGTACTCCTCATCGAAGAAGAGCGACGCGTCGTGCTTCCGCCGGCACTCAAGGAGCCCTTCTTTCTCGGCGGTTTCCGGGATCAGGGCCTGCTCGACGCCAGCCTTCGCGCACTCGCCGTCCCGCTGATCGATCGACGCCGGATCGCCGCCGAGCGTCTCGCCTACCAGATTGCGGCGGATCCCGTGCGGCTGGATGTGGGTCAACCGGTCGTGACGGCGGATGAACTCGTCACCTGGGGACTCGCCAAGCCGGACGATGCCCAGACCCTGGTTCGCCATCTCGTCGAGGCGTCTGAGATCGAGCGCGCCCTGCTCTACGAGTCACCCTTCGTGCGGCTCGGTCGGCGCACCGCGGGCAGGCGGAACAATCCGGTTGGGGGCAGCGGCCCGAAGCCAGCCACCACCGTCGCTCACCACAAGCGCGGATTGCCAGGCGCCGTCGCGGCCGCCTCGGGTGATCTGGCTCGCATACTCGATGCGCAGGTCCGCGCGCTTTCGAATCTGGGAAATCGATTGCCCGCCCCCGAGGCCCAGGCGCGGCTGCTCGGGCTCGCGCTCGCGGGGGGCGCCGGATTCTCTGACGACCCACCCTGGCTCGTCGAGCTCTTTCGCAAGCGGGTCACCGCGCTCTACGGCGAAACGCGTACGTTGACCGGGGGCTTCGAACTCGTCACGGTTGCCGGCCAACCGGGAATCCGCGTAGATCGCACCGGGGAGATCTGGCTGGGCCGCGCGCTCGTGCTCGCGGCGCCTCCGTCTGCGCTTCGCGACGCCTACGGCAGCGATCCGATGCGCCCGGCCCCGAGCCTGCTCGAACGCAACGTCACGCGCGCCTATCGCGCGGTCTTTCTGTATCGCGTGCCGACCTCGATCCTACCCGATGGGATGGGGGCACGCGTAATCCTGCCGGGGCCCCAGCCCGACCTGCCGGTCGCCGCCGTCACGGCCTACCCCTGCCTGGCCCATCCGAATCGGGTCGACCTCGTCGCTCGCGCCGTGATCACGGATGTCGGGCCCGAAACACTCGAGGCGCGTTGCGCATCCCTGCGAGCTGAGATCGGGGATCGACTGCGGGCGCTGATGCCGTTCTGCGGCGACGAGCTCGCGCAGATCGAAATCGAAATGCCCCGCTGGGACAGCGATGACGGGTGGCTCGAAGACTCCGCTGGCCAGAACGGTTGGCCGGGCGAGATCGACCTGCGACTCTCTTCGCGCCCGCCCATCTATCATCTGGACCGCGCCGCCGCCGCCGGGCTCGGGCTCGAGGGCGACCTCTTGCTGGGCTGGCGCGCTGGCGACGCGATCGCAGCTGAGCTCGGCTGACAAGACCTTGACCCTGGACCCGGACACCGCGCAATCCCTCGGAGCCCCGCCCGTCGCGGGCGAACCCGCAGCAGACCGATCGCCCGCGAATGAACCCGACGCGGCGGCTTCGATCGCCCCGACGCATCCGAAAGCCTGGCCGCTGCTGCGTCGGATGCTCGGGCTTTCATGGGTCTACTGGAAAAGCATTCTGGGCATCTTCCTGCTCGGTTGGGTGATCTCCTTCGTTCATTACCTGCGCGCGTATCTCTTCAAGCCGATGCTCGACGACGTGCTGATCCCTGCGGCGGCTGGAAGCGTCCGCTTCGAACTCGTTCAACCCATCCTCGGCGAAATCGCATTGCTGCTCGGAATCACCCTCGTCGTACAACCGATCGCCGTCTTCTTCCGCTCCTATGGAGCCCACTGGACGATCGCGAGCGTGCGACGCGACGTCGACCAGACCGTTGCCGGAAAACTCCTGGCGGCCCCCCTGCGTGTCCACCGGGCCGGTTCGAGCGGCGACTTCCTGGCGCGTGCGATGACGGACGTCCAACTCGCCTGCCAATCGGTGGGCATCATCTACAACGAGTTCCTGGTGAACGTCCAACGCGTGATCGGCGGGGTCGTCGCCCTCTTTCTGGCGAGCTGGCCGCTCGCGCTCTGCAGCCTCATCGCGATGCCCCCCTTCTTTCTCACGCTCAGTTATTTCGGTCGACGTATTCAACGTCAGAGCCATCGTCGGCAGGAAACGCAAGGCGACTTGTCCCAGCGTCTGCTCTCGATTCTGTCCGGGATCAAGGTCATCAAGGCTTTTCAGGGCCAGGAGCTCGAGGAGTCCGCGTTCTCGATCGAGACCGGTAAATATTTTCGTCGACACATGAAAGTGGTCTGGAATGCCGTGCTGTCGAAGGCCACGAGCGAACTGCTCAACCCGATTCTTGGCTTCTCGATCATCGGCTTCGGCGTCTGGTTGATGATCAACGAGATGTGGAGCATCACGATCGGTACGCTGGTCCAGGTCGCGATGATCATGGTGATGGTCTACAAGCCGATCAAGGCACTCTCGACGTCCTTTCCGAAGATCATGGAATCGACCAGTGGCGCCGCACGCCTGTTCACGCTCCTCGACATGGACGAAGAGCCCGCCGATCGCCCCGACGCACGACCGATGACAGGTCTGGCACATCATATCCACTTCAAGGACGTCTACTTCGACTACGGAGACGAGCCCGTGCTGTGCGGGATCGATCTCGAGGTCCGAGCCGGCGAAGTCATCGCCCTCGTCGGACGATCCGGCACCGGCAAATCGACCCTCGTCGACCTCGTACTGCGATTCCACGATCCGACACGCGGCTCGATCGAGATCGACGGCGTCGACCTGCGCGACATCCAGCGTCAATCTTTTCTCGATCATGTCGCCGTCGTCACTCAGGAGCCCTTTCTCTTCGACGAAACGGTCTTCGAGAATATTCGCTACGGCCGCCCCGACGCAACGGCCGCCGAGGTTCACGCGGCGGCCGAGGCGGCCTCCGCCGCCGAGTTCATCGACGAATTGCCCGAGGGCTACGACACCCCCGTCGGCGAATTCGGATTACGTCTCTCCGGCGGCCAACGCCAGCGGCTGACGATCGCCCGGGCGATCCTCGCGAACCCGGCGATCCTGGTCTTCGACGAGGCCACCAGCGCACTCGATGCCAAGACCGAACGGGCGGTCCAGGCTGCGATCGAGTCCCTTCGCGGCGAGCGCACCATCTTCCTCGTGGCCCATCGCCTCTCGACGATTCGGCACGCCGACCGGATCGTCGTGCTCGATCAGGGACGGATCGCCGAGATCGGGAACCACGTATCGCTGATGAGTCACCCGGGCATCTACCACGAATTGATCGGGATACAGGAAACGTCCGCGACCTGACGCGCGCGAACCTCTTCGTCGATCAAGTCGCCGCCCTCCCCTCCGCTGCCGGGTGGAGTCAGGCGTTCCGTTCCCAATGTTTAGCGTATTTCAGGAAGACATAGAACGCACTCGCCACGGAGATCGCGAATCCGGGGAGGCCATCGCGAAAGCCCCGCTTCAGGAAATAGCTGCGCAGAAATCGGGCCGGAGGGCGCAGAATCAGATCGACGAGCCGGAAGCGCTTGCCCTGCTGCACGAGCGCATTCGCCGCCTGGTCGCTGAAGAACTGGATCCGGTCGATCTGATCCGCCAGGTCGCGATAGCTGTAGTGTGCGAGGTCGCCCTTGAGTCGGCCGACCCCGCCTTCGACCTCGACTCGTCCGTGGGGGTCGTGGCCGACGAAGCGCGCCCTCGAGCGCCGAAACAGGCGCAGCTTCCAATCCGGATAGAAATCCCCATGACGAATCCAACGCCCGAGATGATAGGTCATGCGATTCAGCTGGTAGCCGCTGAAATTTTCACCCCCGTCCAGTGCGGCCGACGCAGCCAGGATCTCGCGAATCGATGCCGCCAGCTGAGGCAATACGACCTCGTCGGGATCGAGAATCAGGACCCAATCATTTTTGGCGAGACCCGTGCAGTAGCGCTTCTGTTCGACATCTCCGGCGTAGGCTCGCACCTCGACCCGCGAGGCCAGGCGACGCGCGACCTGCTCTGTCCCGTCACGACTCCGATCATCGACGACGACCACGATCTCGTCGGCCCACTCGACCGCCGCAAGACAGCGCTCGAGCGCAGCCTCTTCATCCCGCGCCAGCAAACAAACGCTCAAACCCCGAACGATTCCATCCCGCGGGTCGGCCCGTCCCCCTGAAAGAAAGCCGTCACTCATCCGCGCACGCGCTCGACCGACCGGACCCCACGGACCTTTCGGATCTCGCGCATGACGGTGGTCAGCGTCTGAACGTCCTGCACCCACAATTCAAAGGTCTGCTCGGATTTTTTGCTGGTCGAGTCTTCGGTCGTCACCCGCGCGGAACCGATATTGATTCCCGCGGCGGAGATCGTGTTCGTGATCTTCGCGAGCATGCCCGGTTCGTCGCGAGACATCACCCGAATTGCGATCGCGCGCCGGGCATCGATCTCGGCATCCCAATCCACTTCGATCCGGCGATCGGGATCGAGCGCAAAGACCTTGACGCAACCGCGGGTATGCACAGTGACACCGCGCCCTCGAGTGACGAAGCCGATGATGTCGTCCCCCGGCAAGGGCTCGCAACAGCCCGCGAACCGGACCAGCACGTCCGCCGTCCCAGAAACGCGCACACCCGAGCCCGAAGTCCGACGTTCCCTCTTGAAGAGCCGGCGGAGACGCTTGGGAACGACCGTCGACGTCGCAGACGCCGCCTCCTCCGGCGGTTCGCCACCGAGCCGGCGAACGAGCACGCTCGCCGCGAGCTTGCCATAGCTGATGGAAGCGAAGAGATCGTCCAGACTCCGACCGCCGAACTCTTTCTCGACAAAGCGACCGAGACTTCCGTCGTCCTGGACCCCCCCGAGCGTCAATTTGCTCTTCTTCAGCTCGCGAGTCAGGATGTCGCGCCCCAGGGCGACCGCTCGTTCCTTTCCCGCCTGCCTGATCGAATGACGGATGTGATTCCGAGCCTTCGTCGAAACGGCGAACTCGAGCCAATCCTTTCGGGGAACCTGGTTTGCGCTGGTCACGATCTCCACCGTATTGCCATCGCGCAAACGCTGACGCAAGGGCACCAGCCGACCATTCACCTTCGCACCCGCACAATGGGAGCCGATCTCGCTGTGGATCGCATAGGCAAAATCGATCGGCGTCGCCCCGGCGATCAGGTTGATTACCTCGCCGGTCGGCGTAAACACGAAGACCTCGTTCGGAAAGAGATCGAGTTTCACGGCATCGAGAAATTCGTGCGGATCCTTGAGTTCCTTTTGCCACTCGACGAGCTGGCGCAGCCAGTCGAATTTCGAATCATCGTTCTCGGCGCCGATGCGTCCCTCTTTGTACTTCCAGTGCGCAGCAATCCCGAGTTCCGCGTCCCGATGCATCTCGGCCGTTCGAATCTGGACTTCCATCCGTTCCCCGAATTCACCGATCACCGTCGTGTGAAGCGAGCGGTAGCCATTCGGTTTCGGAAGCGCGATATAATCCTTGAAACGCCCGGAGACCGGTGCCCAGATCGAATGAATCTGGCCGAGCACCGAATAACAATGCTCGATTCGTCCCTCTACGACGATTCGAAAGCCGATCGCGTCGTAGATCTGTTCGATTTCGAGGTCCTGACTCTTCATCTTTGCGTGAATCGAGGAGATATCCTTGACCCGGCCGCTGACCTCACACCGGATATCGACCTCCGCGAGCTTCGACGAGATGATCCGGATCGAGCCCTCGATATAGGCCTCCCGCTCATCGCGGCTGAGCAGCAATTGGGCTTCGAGTTCGGCGGCGGCATCGGGCTCGAGTGACCGGAACGACAGGTCCTCGAGTTCCTGCTTCATCCAATAGACGCCCAGGCGATGCGCGAGAGGGGCGTAGATATCCATCGTCTCCTGGGCGATCCGATGACGGCTCTCCTCCTTCATGTACTCGATCGTTCGCATATTATGCAGACGATCCGAGAGCTTGATCATCAGGATCCGGATGTCCTCGGACATCGCGATCAGCATCTTCCGAAAATTTTCAGCCTGTTGTTCGCGCGCGCTCTTGAACTCGATACGCGCGATCTTCGTCAAGCCCTCCACGAGGAACGCGACCTTCTCGCCGAAGAGGCGCTCGATCTCCTCGCGCGTCGTCAGGGTATCTTCGAGGGTGTCGTGCAGCAGACCCGCGATGATGGTGTCCTCATCGACGTTCAGATCGAGCAGGATCCCGGCGACTTCGAGCGGGTGAATCAGGTAGGGCTCTCCGGAGAGCCGCTCCTGGCCGTCGTGAACCTTCGCCGTGAACACGTAGGCACGCTGCAACCGCTCGAGATCGACCTGCGGATCATTATCGAGCATGCGGTCGGCGATGTCGTTGAAGCGGAGCATACGGGAGCCAAGAGCCTCGCGGCGAATCCGGCAAAAAAGCCTTGGGTTTCGGGGAGTTGGCCCTCCCCTCAAGCCACACAGGGTACCCGGAGCCAGGGTCTGGGGCAACGCGAAGGGGAGTCCGGCGGCCCGAGCCTCAGCCGCGTCTCTGCGCGGCTTCCCATCGCGCGAGCACCGACTCCCGGCCGTGTCCCACGGCGATCTCGGAAAGGCGAGAAACACTGCCGTCGCGAACGGCCACGATGACTTCGAGCACCTCGCGCACCGCCTGCTCGAGATCGTCATTCACGACCGCGTAGTCGAAGAGCACGGCCGCGCGGAGTTCATTGTCGACATGCGCCATGCGGCGTTGGATCACTTCCTCAGTGTCCGTCCGACGCCCCCGCAAGCGCCCCTCGAGAACGGCCAGGCTCGGCGGCAGCAGGAAGATCAGACAGGCGCTCGGCATCCGATCGCGCACCTGGGCCGCACCCTGGACCTCGATCTCGAGAACGACATCGTGACCCGAGGCGAGAGGCTCCTCGATCGCACGCCAGCTCGTTCCGTAGTTGTTCCCGCCGTACTCGGCGTGCTCGAGGAAGGCCTTCTCGTCGTTGAGGGCCCGGAACTGCAGCGTATCCACGAAGTGGTAGTGGACACCGTCCTCCTCCCCTTTTCGCGCAGCGCGCGTCGTGTGGGAAACGGAAATCCGCAGGCCGGCATCCTCTTCGAGGATCCGTCGGCACATCGTGGTCTTGCCCGTTCCTGAAGGGGCCGCGATCACGAAGACGTGGCCTCGATCCGCTGCTTCCTCGCGTGCGCTCATTCTCCCGACTCGCCGTCGAAGTCGGGTGCGAGCCGCGTCGCGATCGTCTCGGGTGTGATCGCCGACAGGATCACGTGATCGCTATCCGTCACGACGATCGAACGCGTTCGCCGCCCCTCGGTCGCATCGACGAGCTTGCCACGCCGGCCCGCCTCTTCGCGCAAGCGCCTCATGGGAGAGGAACTCGGCGACACGATCGCGACGACGCGTGCGACGGTCACGAGATTCCCGTATCCGATGTTGATCATCGTCGGCGCGACGGCGACATGTCGATCGCGCGCCGGCGCACCCCCCGCCTCCACGCTCCGGGATCCGCCGCTACTCAACGTTCTGCACCTGTTCGCGAATCCGTTCGAGTTCCGTTTTGAGTTCGACGACGTCCTGGGCGAGTGGGGCATCGCTCGCCTTCGATCCCACCGTATTCGCCTCCCGCCCGAGTTCCTGGAGCAGGAAGTCGAGCCGTCGCCCGACCGGAGAGTGATTTCCCGCCGAGGCCAGCGTTTCGCGAAACTGGTCGACGTGGCTGCGCAGGCGGACCAGTTCCTCTGTGATGTCCAATCGATCTGCGGCGATCACGATCTCCTGATGAAGGCGCGCATCGTCGACGAGTCCAACATCGCGTTTGATCTGGTCCGCGCGTTTTTTGAGCCGCTGCCGCGCGACCTCGACGACTTCTTCCGAGCGCGCCTCGAAGCGACCGGCCAGATCGACCACGTGCGCGAGCCGGCCCTCGAACTCCGCCGCGAGCGTCGCGCCTTCCGCCACGCGCATCGCAACCAGCGCGGCGATCGCCTCGTCGATCGACCGGTCGAGCGGCCCGACGAGCGTTTGCGAATCGACCTCGGTCTCGACGAGCCGCGTCACCCCGGGCAGCGAGAGCAGCGAAGACACTCCGAGTTCCTCCGTCAGCCCGTGCCGTTCGCGCAAATTCCGGGCGGCCTCGACATATTGCGCCGCGATCGTCTCGTCGATCTCGAGAGTCGACTCGGAGGACTCCATCACGAGGCTCACCGTGATATCGACCTTGCCGCGCGAGAGCTCGGCCTGAATGCGCTTTTTTAGACGGTTCTCCTCGTCTGCAAGCACCCGCGGCAGTCGAATGCGCAGATCGAGATGGCGATGGTTGACGCTACGCGCCTCGACTTCGAGTCCGAGCCCATCGACCTCGCAGGTCGAACGCCCAAATCCTGTCATGCTGTGAATCACACTTCCCCCTCGGCCCTGTCCGGACCGGACCGAATTCGACCCGCTTGCCCGCGCGCTTTCCCAGGTGCTGCCCCAACAGGGCTTTCCCGTCAATCGCCGTCCCGACGAGCACTCTCCCAACAGGAGAGTGCCTCGGGTAATCGCCGGCGCAATTCCTGCGGTTCGACCGCGGCCGTTCCAGACTTGCCGACGACCACCGCTGCCGCTGCGTTTGCGACGATACAAGCCTCGGCCAGCGACGCACCCGCGACACGTGCAAGCGCCAGGACCGCGACCGAAGTATCCCCCGCCCCCTGTACGTCGTACACCTCGAGTGGGCGGGTCGGTACATCGAAGGCCTCACCCGACGCGTCGAGCGCAATCATGCCCGCCTCGCCCCGGGTGACGACGACCTCGCCGCCTCCCAGCTCGTCTCTCAGCTTTTCGAGCATGCTCCGGTGGACCGAAAAATTCTCGATCCCGGGGCCTCGAACATTTTCGCCCGCCACGACGAAGCGCATCGCTTCGTCGTGATTCGGTTTGACGAGCGACGCGCCGCGGAAACGACGCAAGTCCGTCTTGGGATCCGCCACCACGCGCAGTCCTCGTCGACGCGCGAGTTCGATGGTGAAACGTCCGATCCCGTCCATGAAGAGCCCTTTGTCGTAGTCCTCGAGAATCACCCCGTCGCAGCCTTCGAGCCTCTCTTCGATCATGCTGCGAACGGCGCGCGCCTGCTCGGTGCCGAGCGGACCCTCGACCTCCCGATCGAGACGCAACATCTGTTGGGCGCGCGCGATGATGCGCAGTTTGTGACCGGTCGGTCGCTCCACGCTCTCGACGAGGCCACTCGGGTCCACGCCGATCTCTTCGACGAGACCACGTAGGATGTCCGCCTCCGGATCCCGTCCAACGACGCCAACGAGGTCGCCGCGAGCGCCCAGCGAGACGATATTGCGCAGCACGTTCCCAGCACCGCCGAGTGCCCTCTCCGATCGTCGCACGCGGACGACGGGCACCGGAGCCTCGGGACTCACCCGATCGACATCGCCGATCCGGTACTCGTCGAGTAATACGTCCCCGACGACGAGCATCCGCAGGTCGGCCCATGCATCGATGACCGCCTCGAGTCGCTCTCGATCCACTGGGTTCTGACGAACCACGCCTTGCCTCTCCCCTGCCCGCTCGAAAGGGCGGTTCACGCTTTCCGACACGTTTGGGCACGTTCGTGCGCCGCCCCCGCGGCCTGGGTTCTCGCTCGCTCGAGCGCCTGGGCGAGAGTCGGTTCCCCCGGACAGCCCCGAAGATGCCACAGCACGAGCCCGGCGCGCTCCGCCAGGCGCGCGCGCGCACGTGGGAAGATCAGGGCCGGTGCGGCCAGGAGCCCGAGGCTGATCATATTGCGAATCAAGCGCCAGGCCCGGGCGATTCGCGCTCGGCGGGGTCCCCGCCAGCGTGCCAGGAAGCGATACAGCGAGCGGTGGAATTCGATGCGCGTCGCAAGCGGCGCGCGCTGCTTGCTGCTTGCGCCGAGGCGATGCTGCGCCCGAATCGAGTCGAGATAGGCGACGCGCGCCCCCGACGCGCGCATCCGCGCGCAATAATCGGTCTCTTCGAGAAAGAAGAAATAACCCTCGTCGAAGAGCCCGACCTTTTCGATCAGCTCGCCGCGAATGAAGAAAACCGCGCCGCGGATCGCCTCGACGTCTCGCGGTCCGACCGTACCCGCGCGAACGGATCCTCGTTTTACAAAGCCCGCCGGACGGAACCATCGCAGCAGGACCTCTGGAAAAAATTCGGTCTGCAGCCCCGGCAGCGCGTGGACGGAGCGCTGTGGACGTCCGTCGGGATGAAAGAGCGCCGGACCGAGCACGCCGATCTCGCTCTTTTCATCGAGGATTGCAACGCCCTCCGCCAGGAGATCCCGGCTGATTCCAACGTCGCTGTTCAGAAGCAGGACATGCCGCCCGCGTCGCAGTCGAAGCCCTGCATTCACCGCCGCCGCGAAGCCGCGATTTCGCACCCAAGCGATCAGCCTCGGACAGAGCCTGGACTCACGCACCCGGGCGACACTGTCGTCGCGGGAGCCGTTGTCGACGACGATGATCTCGAGCGTGAGCTCGGGGTGGGCGCGCTCAGCCTCCTCGATCCCCGCGAGACATTCGCTGAGACAATCCGCCGCCTCGTAGCTCGGAATGATGATCGTCAGGTCGATCATCGAATCGCCCGCCCCCCCGCGGAGCGCTTTCCGGGTACCTTGGAATCAGGCCCTGCGCCCACTCGCGCCAACATCCTCTCGCTCGCCGCCTCGGCCCGGTCGACATCGATCGAGCGCAGACAGCGATGATCGATCGGGCATCGACGCCGATAGCACGGGCGGCAAGCCTGTTCGGACTCGAGCACTTCGATCGCCGCGAGATTGTCCGGGGTCTTCGCGACCGATGTGGGACCAAAAAAGATCACACTCGGAACTCCGAAGGCGGCGGCGATATGCCTCGCCCCCGCGTCATTCGCGACCAGCAAGCGGGCGCCGCGAAGCAGCGCCTTGAGCGCGCCGAGATCGAGTACTCCGTCGAGTACGATCGCCTCCGAGCGCATCGCTGTGCGCACCGCGGAGATCCGCTCGTGTTCCCCGGGCGCGCCGATCAGGACGACGGACAGGCCACGTACGGCAAATCGATCTGCGAGTGCTGCATACGAATCGGCGGGCCAGCATTTCGCATCGCCGAAGCTCGCGCCTGGGGCGATCACGACCGGGGGGTCGAGATCAAGATCAGAAAGGTCCGCCCCCGCTTCCGCGAGAACTCGCGCGAGCCGAGCCCTCTGCTCGGGCGTTACGTCGAGCGCCAGCCGCAATCCCTCGCGTTCGTCGCCGACGCCGACCGCAACCCCGACCGCCGCCACCAGGGCCAACACGAAGCGCTCCTTCGAGACCCATCGGCGTCGACCCCACTCGGGGGAGGCAACCGCTTCGGCATCAAGCAGTCGGCGGCGCACGGGATCTCGAGCAAAGCCTACGACGTGATCCACGCGACCCATTCGCATCAGGAGTGCCGAGGAGATGGACTCCGGAATCACCACTCCGAGATCGAATCGCGCTTCCGCGATCCGGGCGACATCGGACCGCCAACCCGCGAACCCTCCGCCGCGAGAAGCCACCGGCCAGAGCTCATCGAAAAAATCGCTTCCCTCGAGCAGCGGAATCAACGCCGACGGCAGCTGTCCGACGATCTGCGAGTCGGGGTAGCGAGCACGCAGCGCCCGCAGCCCCGGCGTCGCCATCACCACGTCGCCCAGCCAGTTCGGGCAGCGAACGAGAATACGCTCGAAGTCCGCTGCCGCAGGGTGCGGATTCATGCGAGCGGCTCGCCCCGGAGTGGCCCACTCGCCGGAACGAGCTCCCGGGGCTCGGCGTTTTCCGAAGCGCCACCGGTCGAGGAAGCACCCATCGCCGAGGATCGAATGGCCGCGACGGATGCCAGCAGCTCCCGTGTACGAGCCGCGACCGCCGCCGGCGGAATCGCGCGCATGCAGGCCGGGTCGGCGCAGCCCCGAGGACAAGGACTGCAAGCCGGCGGTACGTAGAGTCGACGACTGGGCATCGCTCGCCACGCTTCGTTCTGGATCGGATGGGTCGGTCCCAGAAGCTGCACGACCGGAATGCCCGCGAGCGATGCGGCGTGCAGCGGGCCGGAATCGCAGGCGACAAAGACACTCGCACGCGCTTGCAGAGCGAGTAGATCATCAAAGGATCGCGTCTCGGGCGCCAATACCAGCGCGCCCTCTGCACGGCGAACGAGGTCTTCCGAGAGATTTCGCTCGTGTCGATTCGGACCGGCTGTGACCCAGACTTCGCACCCCGCATCCGCCAGATGCTTCGCGAACTCGACCCAGGCGGCCGGCGGATAGCGTTTGTATTGAGCCCCCGCGCTGCTTCCGGGATGGATCAGCACGAATCCGCCGGCCCGCTCGCGCCCGGCGGCGCGCAAGCGTGCGGTTAGACGCGCCTGGGCGAGGGGCGACGGCTTGAGGAGCGGACGCTCGGGGACTTCGACGTCCGGTGCCATCGCGCGCACGAGCGCTGCGTTCCGGTCGAAGCGGGAGAGTCTGGGATCGATCGACGGGATCCTCCAATTGGCGAACAGCCAAGAGAACTCGCGTCCGGTCGGCGGAGCGAAAGCGAGTCGAACGGGGGCACCGGAGAGACGCGCGATCAGCCCACTCTTGAAGAGACCATGGAAGTCGACGGTCAACTCGAAACGCCTCTGACGGAGCGTACGCAAGAATCCGCCAAGCCGGCGTGTGAAGGAGAGGCCATCCGCCTCGCGCATCGCCTCGATCAGGTCGGCTCGGGGAAAGACCAGCGTTTCATCCACGAGTCCCGCCACATCCACGACACCCGCCGAAGCCGGCTCGACCAACCAGCAGAGGTGTGCCCCTGGATACAGCGATCGAATCGCAGCGACCGCCGGCAGCGTTCGAATCACATCCCCCATCGCTCCGAGCCGCAGGATCAAAACCCGATCCACCGCGGGCAGCCGACGCTCGTAGCTCGGTTCCGCGCCCGCCCTCGGACGCTGCTCGGAATCCGGGCTCGGGGAGCCCGAGCTCGAGGCTGCGGATCCGGACGGAGAAGAATGGGTCGGAGGGGCGTTCATAGCTGGGGTCGATCGAATCGGGCTGGGTCACTGGGGCTCAATCACACGGGCGAATTCACAGGCGAGATCAAGCAAACGTCGGGGGAGAGCCGCAGCAGAAGCGCACGTGAACCGGAACAATCGAGCGGATCACGCGGAACGCCTCGCCCCGCATCGACCCGCCCGATAGGATACTTGCATGCGAATCGTGCGCACCCTCTCGTTCTACGTGATGCGCGAGACCCTGCTCTATTGCACGTTGGCCTTCGCCGTGCTGACGCTCGTGCTGCTGACGCAGAATTTCTTCCGGCGCCTCGATGAACTCTTCCTGGTCGGAATGACCCTTGCCGACGTCGGCGTCGTCGTCCAAAGCATCATCCCCGTCGCACTCTCGTACTCGATCCCGATCGCCTTCCTGCTCGGCATCCTGCTCGCGATTCGGCGGATGAGCGCGGACGGCGAGCTGCTCGCAATGCGCTCGACGGGAATCGGACCGCTGCATCTGCTGATTCCCTTCCTGATCCTGGGGGTGCTCGCAGCGAGCCTCTCCGCTTGGATGCTGAATTCGGTCGAGCACGAGGCCCGACGTGACCTCGTGCAGCTCTTCAAACGAGTCGCCGCGAGGGGCGCGATCATCGAATCCGGCAAGTTCAGGCACATCGGCCGCCACCTGGTTTTCGTGGAAGACCGAGACCGCGATGGCTCTCTCTCGGGCGTCATGATCTACGATCAAGGCGATCCGAATGATCCGGGGGGTCGGCCCTACCGCATCTTCGCCGCACGCGGGCAGTTCTCCTTCGATGAGTCGACGAGCACAATTCAGCTCGACCTCGAGGACGGCGATATTCATCTCGATCCGATCGACGGACAGCCCACACGATACGAGCGAATTCGCTTCAAGGAATTTTCGTATCGACTCGATGTCGGGCATCTGCTCGGAATGGATTTCGGACCCGTGCGCCCGAAACAGATGACCGTCGAGGAGCTTCGGGCCGTGCTCGTTCGCGCAGAAGCAGGCGACCCCCTGCGCGAGCTCGATCAGCGGAATCCGATCGAGTACGCCCTCGAAATCCATCGTCGACGCGCGCTTCCCCTCGCCCCGCTCCTGTTTGCCGGGATCGGCGTCCCGATCGCCCTCGCGAGCGAGCATCGCGGGCGGAATCTCGGGTTTTTGCTCGTCCTGGTGGCAGCATTCGGCTACTACGCGCTCGGCGCGCTCGGGGAAGCCGCCGCGCGGGCGGAATGGATCGCCCCCGCCGTGGCCCAGTGGCTGCCCAACTCGACGTTCGGCATCCTGGCCATCGCCCTGATTCGACACGGCCGCAATCGGATCCCCAGATGACCCGACCGATCGAGTCCGTCGAGATCCACGAAAGTGGCTACCGACTCCGGGTCGCGCCCGAGTACGCGGCACTTTCGGAGCGGAGCGGCCTCGTTCATCCAGCGGGCTACAAGACGCTGCTCGCCTCGGCCCGGAGCGTCCGCGGTGGCCGCGGGGAGAACCTTCTCCTCGAAGACGCCGGGTGGGGGGAAACGATTCGACTCCGACCGGTTCGGCACGGCGGTTGGCTCGCGCGCCTGCTCGGCGATCGCTTCCTGAGGCCCACGCGGGTGTTCTGCGAATTCGACACCTGGCTGCATCTGCGATCGCGCGGCGTGTCACTCCCGGAGCCGATTTTCGCCGTCAGCCTACGACGCCGGCTCTTTTGGCGTTCCGCTCTCGCGACCCGCGAATTGCCCAACACGCAGGACGCGGCCACCTGGCTCGCATCGGGTCCCGACGGGACGACCCTCCAGGCGGCGAGCGATCAGCTTGCCCTCGCGATTCGCCGTTTCCACGACGCCGGTGCGATCCATGGGGATCTCCATCTTCGCAACCTACTCTTTGAAATCGAAAATGAAGTTGAAGCGGAGGTCGATGCCGGCGATGTTTCACGAGTGCCCTCCGGCTGCTGGCTGATCGATCTCGATCGCACTCGAATCGTCGATCGCCTATCGCCCGCTCAGCGCATGCGGGAATGGATGCGTCTCGTGCGTTCGATCGAGAAAGCGGGTCTCGCCGAACAATTTCCCGCGCGGCTCCGCGCCCGGCTCCTGCGTACCTATTGCGAGGGCGACCGGCAGCTCCAACGTGAAATGCTCGAGGGCGCTCCTCGCGAGATCCGTCGCATCGCGCGACATCGTCTCGTCTGGGATCTCGAACGCATGCTTCGAAAGACGCTTCGGCGGGCGCGGGCAGTGCCCCTATGGCTCCCCCTCTGCCTGATCTCTTTCGGCTTCGTGGGCGCGACCCTCGGAGGGTGTCCGCTCGATTCGATCGATGCGACGGACCCGGTCGAAGACGTGCGCCATTCGATCCTTGCAGTCGGCGATACCGGCCGAACCCGCATCTTCGCGAGCCTCTTCGAGGGCCAGCTCTCCGTCGCCCACGCGATGACCCTCGAGGCAAGGCGCCACCCGATCGATGACCTGATCCTGCTCGGAGACAATTTCTACTGGAATGGACTCGACCGCGAACATCTCGTCCCTCGCATCCGGCAGAATCTCGTTCGCCCGTACTGCTATTTCCTCCGGCTCGACGGACGACGCTCCAGGGAGGTCGAGAACGCCTGCTCTGTCCCGCCAGGAGATCGAGTCCCCGTTCCCCTATTCGCAGTACTCGGCAATCACGATCTGGAGCTTCCCGACAGCGCACGTCTGCAACGTGAGACCGTGCCCGAGTTCCTCCCCGACTGGCAGATGAGCCGCGAACTCGCGCAGGTCTTCGAACTCGGAGATGGCCTCAGCCTGATCCTGTTCGAATCGGAACCCGCGATCGACGATCGCGCGGCGATCGGGCGCGCAATCGAGCGGGCGGTTCGCGAGGCACGTGGTCCCTGGAGGATCCTGGCCACCCATCGTCCGATCGCAACCGATGATTTCGGAAACCGACTGCTGGGCGGTTATCCGGACTTCGTGCGGGCGGGACTCGAGGCGGCGGGCGTCCCGGTTCAACTCGTACTCGCAGCCCACCATCACAATCTGCAGATCTTCGAGGTCGACGCACCGCTGCCCTCACTTCACGTGGTCGTCGGCAGTGGCGCGCGCGCTGAACCACCGCTCGCCCAGCAGCACCCCGATGCACGCTTCGGCCGAATCGCCCTCGGATTCGCCCGAATCGACCTTCTCGGCGTCGGCGCGAACGAGCGACTGTCTGTCACGCTGATCGAGGCTGCACGCTGGCCCTTCCTGTCGAGGCTCAACCCGCCCAAGCGGGTCGCCCGATTCGAGGTGGACCGAGCGGGCCGGGTCTATTCGAAGCTCACTTCGGAACCGGAATCTGCTCGTTAGGTCAGACGACCCGCTTCGCGCAAATGCTCCTCCACGCGTTCAAGGACCTCGGTCTCCTGCTCGATTTCGGCCTCGATGCGAAGCACGAAGAGCGAAACGCCTTCGATCCACTCCGGCAGGATCTTGATTGCGTCTTTCTCCGTCGTGACCCAATACGCGACGGAATCGTCCAGTCCGCGAAAGTCCGCGGCGCGATATGCGTGGTGATCGGGAAACGTACGCTCGGCCCCCACCTCCGCGCCCAGCCCCTCGAGCGTCGCGCGCAGCGAAGCAGGGCGTGCGATGCCTGCGAGCAGACCGACGCGCTGCCCAGCGAGGGTTTCGACCTTTCGGCGCTCCTTCTGATCGAGCCGGACCAGTTCCATCGGCCGTCGGCGCGCGTAGATCACTTCGAGTGAGGCACCGTCGGGCGCGAGGGTCTCCACAAATTTCCTAGCCAGCTCGCCACCGTCCACGATGCAGAGCCAGTCCGCCTTGCCCAGCGCCGAGGCCGGCTCCCGAAGTGGACCGGCCGGCAAAACCTGTCCGTTCCCGAGGCCCGCGACACCATCGATGCAGACGATGTCGAGATCACGCGCCAGGCGATGATGCTGGAAACCATCGTCGAGAACGAGAATCTCGGCGTGGAAATTCGACACCGCATGGTGTCCCACGATCCGCCGGTCACGCCCCACCAGGACCGGCACCCCGGGCGCATGGGCCGCCAACACCAGCGACTCGTCACCCGATTGCCGAACGCTCGAACGGATATGCGTTCCATCCGAAACGACTCGGACGCGAACGCGAGAGTCCCCGCGATAGCCGCGACTCGCCAGCACCACACGCCAGCCACGTCGCGCGAGCCCGAGTGCCACACGCGCAGCCACGGGGGTCTTTCCCGCGCCACCCGCGGTCAGCGCACCAACGCTCACGACCGCACACGCAAGGCGTCCCCGCCCGGGCGCCCGGTATTTCATCCAAGCGCGGTGACCCCGTGCGCCGAGGCCGTAGAGAAGCCCTGCTAGGCGCCATCCGAGACCCCTGCGTCTCGCGGGCTCAGGGCGTCGACAGAGCATGACGGTCGAGCACCTCCTCGATCATGCTTCGAGTCTGCTCGATACTTCCGCGGTGGGACTCGAGGGTTCCACGACCGATCTCCCCGCGCACGCGACAGGCTTCAAGGTCATCGAAGGCCGAAACGATCTCTGCGACGAGGGCCTTCGGCGACGCGACTCGCCGTCCCGCACCGCCGACCTCGAGGATCTCGACGACCTTCCGGACGTTCGCCAGATGCGTTCCGAATAGCACGGGGCAGCCGGCATGTACGGGCTCGACGAGGTTATGCCCTCCGATGGGGACGAGGGTGCCCCCCACGAAGGCGATCGAAGCCGTCGCATAAAGCGCCGCGAGTTCACCGAAGGTATCGAGCACGAGCACTTCCCCGGGCACGAGATGTCGGCCCTCGAGCTCGCTCCGGCGATACACGCGTCGCTGGCGTTTCTGGCACAGACGAACGAGCTCGGCGGTCCGACCGATCTCCCGGGGCGCGAGCACGAGAATGAAGCCGTGTCCCGCTTTTTCGGCGCCATCGATCGCATCGAGCAGGGCGTCTTCCTCGCCGGCATGCGTACTGCCGCCGACGACGACGGGCGCGTCGGCAAGCGCGCGAATCAGATCGATCGCGAGCGCCGGCTGGTCCGTCGGAGGATCGAGTTTGAGATCACCCGTGATCCGCACGCGCTCTTCGGGCACGCCCAACTGGGCGAAGCGTTCCGCGTCGAGCTCTGACCGAGCCCCGACCGCGGCAATCCTTCGCAGAGTCGGTGCCATCAGCCGGCGAATCTTTAGATAGCGCGGGAAAGACCGATCGGAGAGCCGCCCCGAGGCCACGACGACCGGAATCTGGTGGCGGGCACACGCCGCGATCCAAACCGGCCAGAGTTCGGTTTCGATCAGCACCGAGAGTTTCGGACGCCCTCGCGCGATCGTGGCCTCGACGCACCACGGGTGATCGAGCGGTGCCAGACTCGCCTCGAGACCAGGCAGTTCCCGGCGAAAGATTTCTCGCCCCGCGAGCGTCGAGGTCGAGCCGCGAACGAGATGACCCGCCTCGCCAAGCTCGCGCACCAGCCGCGTCGCAGCCTTCGCCTCACCGACACTCGATGCATGCACCCACAGACTCTCGTCGGCGGTCGGCTCGATTCTGCCGAGACGCTCAACCAAGCCTTCGCGTAATTTCGGGCGCACGAGCAGCGCGCCGGCCGCGAAAGGAGCCAGACCGATCGCCATCAGGGCAGCCAGACTATGACCCAGTGGTCCCAAGCATTTCCTCCACGAGTTCGGCGACCCGAGCGGTCGCACCGGGCAGACCCAGCCGGGTGCGCGCGCGCCGAAGCGCTTCGATTTGTTCTCGCCGCGCAGAACTCGCTGAACACCCCTCTGCGGGCGACGGCTCCAAGGTTTTCGAATGGCCCGGCGCGTCCGCGACCGCCACGTCCAGGCTTCGATCTGGGAAGAGTGGCGCAAGTGCGGCTGCGATTCGATCCGGCGTCGCGTCTGCTTGCAACAACTCGGTCACAATTGCCTCCCCAGCGAGCAGATTCGGCATCGAGAGCCAGGGCACCTCGAGGGCGTGCCGGAGAATTGCCGCCGTCAGGGGATGGACATGCCCGACCACGACCATCGGTCGTTCTCGCAGCATCAGCTCCACGGTCACCGTTCCCGGTTTGACGACCGCAACGTCGATCGCGTCGAGCAGAGTCTGGTTTCCCGGCTCGAACCGAATCGGCCCGGCGATGCCCGTTCGTTGCGCCAGCGAGCGAACCCAATCCGCGTCGAGTGAGGGGGCCAATCCGACGATCGCCTCGAGCTCAGCGAGCCCAGGCACCTGCTCTCGGAGCCTCGCGAATGCGGCGAGCTGCAACGGAAGATGGCGGCTGACTTCGTTGCGGCGGCTGCCGGGCAGGATGCCCAGGAGAGGGACGGAGCGCTCGATTCCAAACTGCTTGCGCGCTTGCGCGCGGGCTTCGGGGACGACGGCCGCCGCGACCTCGCGATCGAGTATCGGATGTCCAAAGAATTGGACCTCGGCTCCGCGAGTCCGATAGAAGTCGAGTTCGAAGGGCAGCAGCACCACGATGCGGTCCGTGCGCGCGACCAGCTTGCGCAGCCGCCCGGCTCGCCACGCCCAGAGCTGAGGCGCGATGAAGTAGAGCACGCGAGCCTTCGACCGCGCCTTGACATGCCGTGCGAAGGGAAGATTGAATCCCCCGGAGTCGACGAGCACGACGAGCTCCGGCTGGATCTCCCGCAGTGCCCGCGTCATCGCGCGCCAGACGCGGGCGATCCGGCCAAGGCTGCCCGCGATTTCAAACAAGCCCCCGATGGCGAGTGCACTCTGATCCGCGATCAGCTCGACTCCGGCCGCCTCCATTCTCGCCCCGCCGAGCCCGACCAGACGAATCTCGGGCATTCGCTTGCGAAGTTCGCGTACGAGCTCGGCCGCGTGAGCCTCGCCCGAAGCGTCACCCGCCGAAAGAAGGATCGTCGTCATGACTCGCCCCCTCCACGCGGTGTGCGTTGTGCGATCGCCGCCCGCACTCGCTCCACCATCTCGATCGCCGCGATGCCGACCGCAGCATCGTTCTCCGGCGTCTTGCGGCTGCGGCAAGCGTCCAGAAAGTCGGCCCATTCGGCATCCAAGGGCTCGATTCCGTCGTTCCGAGCCTTCGTCGGTTCGTGCGCGCCAGCTTCGGGATGCTCGAGCAGGTCGACGTCGACCGTCGCATCGCTTCCCTCGATCCGAACACTTCGCGTGCGCTGCGAATGGACGCGGCTGACGCGCAACCGAGCGCGAATGCCCGACGCGAAGAGCAGATCCGCTTCGGCTTCGTCCAGTTGCCGGTTCACGACCATCCGCCCGGAGGCCTCGACGTCGACGAGGTCGTCGCGAACGATTCGCCCCACCCAATCGAGATCGTGCAGCATGAAATCCTGGACGACATCGATATCGAGCCCCCGGTCGGTTCTCGGATTCAAACGCACGACTTCGATCCTGCGCGGGGTACCGGCGCGCCGAACGGCGTCGCGAAGCGTCGCGTTGAACCACTCGACGTGACCGACCGCGAGGATCCGTCCATGATCGAGGGCCAACCGCGCGACCTCTCGGGCTTCCGTGAGCGTCGCGCACATCGGCTTCTCCACGAGCACATCCACAGCGTGCTCGAGCAGCGCTCGCGTGACGTCGCCGTGCGACCGAGTCGGAACGGCGACCACCGCCCCGTCCACTTCACCCCAGCATCCGTCGAGTGACTCGACTGCCTGCCCACCGAACTCCTCCGCAACGCTCTCACTTCGCGAGAGGTTTCGATCGACGACGTACCCGAGTACACAGTCGCCGATTCGCTCGGACCGACGCGCAATCGCCCGGGCGTGCAGCCGTCCCATCGGGCCCGCTCCAACCACCGCGAGGCGAAGCGGGGTCACGCGGGCTTCCTGCGGTCCACGAAAGCACGGCCCAAAGCCTCCGCCCGACCCTTTTTCGCCTCGATTTCGAAGCCCCAGACCGCGATCCCCGCCTCGTCGGCACGTTCCCGGAAGCGCGGCCCCTCGACGATCAGCGTCGAGTCCGCTTCGATCGCAAGCGCGGTCGCGCGGGCTTTCTGCATCGCGTCGATCGTGCCCGGTCCAACGGTCGGGAGATCAAAACGCCTGTCCTGACCAGGACGGGAGGCCTTCACGATGGTCGCGCCCGCCCCCCCCAGCTCGCCCGCCCGCCGAATCATGGCATCCGTTCCTTCGACGGCTTCCAGGGCGATCACGCATCCCCGGCGCAGCGCAGCAGATTGCCCCACACCGGCTCGGCCCAGCTGCTCGACGATTCCCCGCCCGACTTCGAAGTCCGCACGCTCGGATTCACTCGGCGGGCGGGCGGAAAGCGCGCCCGGCTTCGCGAGCAGCGGGCCTAACAACTGATCCTGGTGAACGATCTCGAAGCCTCGGCCTTCGAGCCAGCTCGCAATCCGACCGATCAGACCCTCATCGTCCCAGCCATCCGCACTCGCGAGGAGTCGGATCGCCTCTGCATCGGGTGCAATCACGTCTTGCGCCTCGAGCAGCAGCGATTTCGAAAACTTTCCGACGATCAGGAGCCGCTCGACCTTCGCACGTGTCAGCGCCTCGACGAGCGCGGCGAGTTGCCCCAGGCGCATTCGATTCTCAGAAGGACCCAGACCCGGTTCGGTGATGCCGTCGAAGCCAAAGACTTCGCAGGGCGCCGTCTCCGACGCGAGCACGCGGAGCGCTTCGGCCGGCAGCCGCCCCGCCCCGGCGATCAGTCCCAATCGGGCAGAAAGATCGCGCTCTTCGCTTGCCTCGTCCATGCCGCCTCACATCCTCGTACCTGGCCGCCGCCTGGCGTGTCCGGCTTCATGCTTGGCGCGGGGAATGACCTTCTCGAGTGCGATCGACTCGACCAGTATCGCATGACCGACCTGCTAGCGGCAGAACCCACGCTCGGTCTTGCGAAGAAAAGACACCAGACGTTCGACTTCGGGCACGGCACCGATCTCCTCGTCGACGCGGCCGAGCGCGACTTCGAGTCTCAGCTTCGATTGGAAGATCAGATGAAAAGCATGCCTGATCTGGGCGCGGGTCTTCGACGAAAACCCTCGCCGTCGCAGACCGACGGAATTCAGCCCAACCAGACGCGCGCGATCCCCCGCTACCATCGTGAAGGGTGGAGCATCCAGAGAGAGCTTCGCGCCGCCGGCCACCATCACCGACTCCCCAACACGCGCGTATTGATGCAAGCCCGTGTAGGCACCCAGAACGGCAAAATCGTCCACCTGGCTGTGTCCGCCGAGGCCACAGAAGCTGGCGATGATCGTGTGGTTTCCCACCTGGCAGTCGTGGCCGATATGGGCGCTATTCATGATGAAATTATCGTCGCCGATCCGCGTACAGCGCCCGCCTCGCGCGGTCCCGACGTTGATCGTCACATGTTCGCGGATCTGGGTTCGGGCCCCGATCTCGAGACTCGTGGCTTCGCCGCTCACGTCGCGATCCTGCGGTGCGCCCCCGAGACAAGCATGCGGGAAGATCCGGCATTCGGGTCCTATTCGGGTTCGCCCGACCAGGGTCACGTGCGCCCCGATTTCGACGCCATCGCCGAGTTCCACCTCCGCGCCCACGAAGGCAAAGGCGCCGACCACCACATCGGGGGCCAGCACCGCCCCGTCTTCTACGCAGGCTGTGGGGTGGACAGTCGACATGCCTCTCAGTCCCTCGCGTTGAAGGTCTTGATGACCTGATCGGTCACATCGAGCGCTTCCCGCCGGTACACGAGCCCCGGCGCATCGCTCAAGAAGATCGCGGAATAGCCCTCTTCGCGGCCGATCTCCTTGATGACCTCGAGAAATTTATCTTGAAGCGGTCCGATCAGCCGCTGCTGATCGATCTCGAGCTTGCTCTTCTCCTCCTGCCCCTGGCTTTCGATCCGGCTGCGGAGTTCAGCCATGTCCAGCTGCTTGACCTGTACTGCTTCCTTGGACATCACGAACTGCTTCGCCTGCAGCTCCTTCCGCAGCGTTTCGAGCTGCTCGATCAGCGGCGTCAGCCGTCCCTGGGCGTCTCGCGCCTTGCGTTCGAGTTCCTCCTGCGCATTCTTTCCACTCTCAACCGTCGCAAGAACCTGCTGCGCGTCGACGAACCCGATCTTTGCGTCCTCCGCCTGTGCAGCAAGCCCCCAGCCGAAGACGACTCCAGCGGCGATGAGCAGGATGACCTTTTCGAACTTCATGATCTCTCGACTCCCTGATACGAGCCGGCTCAACTCGCCGCGCTCGCTCTCATGTTCTTTTCTTGTTCTTGATCTCTGAAAGCTCTTCATCACATAGTCGGGTCCACACTCCCGGCCTGACTCAACACGAGCGCTCGAACTTTCGGAATCAGATCCCGAGACCACCCACCGAGAACTCGAAGACCGGGCTGGATTCGTCTTCACGTGGATCGACGGGGAATCCGAGAACCAACTGGAGAGGGCCGAAGGGGGAGAACCACAACACGCCGCCGCCGTAACCGTAGCGCCACTCCGAGGCGTCGAACATGACATCCCCCTCCACGAACGCGTTACCGCCGTCAATAAATGCGATTCCGAGTAGGCCGATTTCTTCCGAGATCGGGAAACGGTATTCGAAGCTGCTGCTGATGAAGGAGCTACCCCCGATGACCTGAGCTTCGTCCTTGTCGTCGAAGTCGTCATATTTCCTATCGCTCAGCTTATTACATTTCCCGTTCCCGTTCCCGAAATTCAGACTCCCGAAAGTGTCGTTACAGACAGCGATGATATCGCCTGTCGCCGGGTCGCTCCGAAGCTCCGTACCGACCGGGTGAAAAACACGCCCGGAAGCCAACTCCGTCGATCGAAGCTCAGAGCGGCGCGGTCCGACCGACCGGCCCTCGTAACCACGCAGTCGCGTATTCCCGAGTCCGCCCAGAAAATATCGCTCGGTCAGCGGCAAACGGATATCGTCGTCGATCTGGTCGAGATTTCCGGCGTTGATGCAGTTGCTGGGGTCCGCGCAGGCAGCCGAGCTCTGGAATCCGAGATCGTAGTCGCTCACGTGATTGAACGGCAAGGCAAAACCCATTCGGGTACTCAGCACGAACGTCGATCGCTCGCGGAGCCAATCCGGTGCGCCGAAATAATATCCGCCGCGCGCTTCCAGACTGAGAAATTTGGAGAAGCCACCCAGTCCGGCGTATTCGATTCCGCCGTTCGCGACATAACCCGATGTCGGGGCGAAGCGGTCGTTGCGCTTGTCGATGCCGAGGTTGACTCCCAGGCGGCTCGTGCTCTGGCCACCCTGCAGAACCTGTCGCGAAATCGGAGCCGCCAGGGCATTCAAGCTCGCGTTCTGCTTGACCTTGCGCTGGGAGAAGCCGTACCGAAGCGAGATCGACGCGCTGTTGTCGATCGTCAGGGGATGGCCCACAGCGAACTCGACACCCTGCTGATCCTGCTCGAAATCGTCGAAGCGAACCTGGGTCAGGAACGCGGTGGCACTGAAGCTGAATGTCGACCCCAGGAAATAGGGATCCGTCAGCGAGATGAAATAGCGACTCGAATTACCACCGATATCCGCTGAAATATTTGCGCCGTAGCCTCGGCCAAAGAGATTCGTCTGGGAGAGCGACGCAGTAAAGATGAAGTTGTCCGCGGAAGAAAAGCCCGCACCGAAGCTGAATGCGCCGGTCGGCCGCTCGACGACGTTCACGTCGAGATCGAGCTGGGAGGGATCCTCAGTGGTGTTAGGCTCGAAAGCTACGTCCTCGAAATACCCAAGACGTCGGATTCTGGCGCTGCTGACCTGAAGCGCCCGAGCGGAGTAGAGTTGGCCTTCGACGAGTCGAATCTCGCGCCGGATCACGGAATCGACGGTCCGCGTGTTGCCACGAACGTCCACGTTCCGCACGAAGTAGAGCGGCCCCTTCTCGACCGTGAACTCGACGTCGATCACCAGTTTCTCTTGATTCGTCTGCGTGATCGGATTCACGTTGGCGAAGAAGAAACCCCGATCCGTGTAGTGCGCCTCGAGAACTTCGACGTCCGAAGTGAGATCCGAGCGGCTGAAGATCGCTCCCTCCTCGAGCCGGATCTTCTTGCGGAGCACTTCGAGGTCAATCGTTTCGTCCCCTTCTACCGTCAGTTTGCCGACGCTGAACTGCGGACCCTCCACGATCGTGACCTTGAGAAAAAGCCCGTCCTCCCGTGCGTCGACCTCCGGACCGATCACGCGGGACTGCACGTAACCGTTGTCGGTATAGAGCTTCTCGATCAGTCGCAGATCCCGGAGAAAGATCGGCTCGGCGTAGGTACCCGTTCGGTCGAACCAACTGGTTGCCCAGGAATAGAATTTCCAGGTCTTCGTCGAGAACCCCTCGGTCAGCTGGGCGTCGTCGAATTCCTCGTTGCCTTCGAAGACGATCTCGCGAAGCTTCAGCTTCTCGTTCTCCTCAACGTCGAAATTGATCGCGATCGAGCCATCCGTGATCTCCTCGATCTCGAATCCGACCTCGGCCAGGTAGTAGCCTTCGGTGCGATACAGAGCCGCAATCCGATCGCGGTTCTCGCGTAGCAGCGGGTAGTCGAGTGGCACGCCCGTCGTGATCGTCAAGGCATCCTTGATCTTGTCGCCATCGATATTTTCGTTCCCGGAGATCGCGATTTCCCGAATAACGGGACTCTCCTCGACTTCCACGATCACCCGCAGACCGATGACCGTTCCGATCGCGATCTCTTCGGTATAGATCCGAACATCACTGAAGAACCCCTGCTCGAATACGGCTCGAACATCTCGGGCGACCTGCGCCCGATCGAGCGGCGTGCCGACTGCGATCCGAAGACGCGCACGAATCGCATCCTCCTCGACACGCTTATTCCCGCGGATCAGAAGCTCTGCCACCGGCACAGCCGAGGCACTGCTGGGCGTGGTCCCCGCGAAGATCCGCTCGGCGCGAACGATCTCATAAACCAGAACCACGCCCTCGTCGGTCTGCTGATAACGCGCAACGACGTTTGCGATCCGTCGATCCTCGGCGAGAAGACGCCGATCCGCTTCCATTCCGGCCGCGTCGAAGATCGCCCCACGCCGCAAGCCCAGATCCGTGAGCAGCTCATCCTCGATCGGACCCGCACCCTCGAATCGAATATCGACCACGCGCTCCGGACTCCCGCCTCGAATCGTCGCAGCGATCTGATCTGCGAGTTCCCCGAGTCGATCGAGGAGCTCCCGATCACTATCCGCCGTCAGCACGAGAGAAGTACTCGACGCATTGCGCCCCGCGGAGATCACCCGAACGTCGACGCTATAGCGACCCGCGAGTTCGGTCACACTGCCTGCTACGAGACCGTCGAGGCCAAGGGCCTGTGCACGGGCACGCAGAGACGCATCCGAACGGTCAAGATCGTCGGCCGAGATCCCGGCCGCCGCAACGGACGCGAGATCACGAAACGCCACGGCGCTGACTTCACCCCCCGCCTCGATCCGCTGAGCCAGCAGCTCGTCGAGGCTGCCGCTCAGGAAACCGAGTGCCGTCTCGCTGTGAAGACGAAAGGGCAACACCGCGATCCGATGCGACGCACCTTTCGCGGGCTGGAGCGCGCCGTACTCGACCGGCCCCGTCTCGCTCTCGATCGATTCCTGGGAAAAGGCGGGGATCGAAGTTCCCAAAGTGCCGAGCGCGAGGAGGAGTGCCAATATGCGAATCGTGGGGATCGTGCGAATCGAGAGACGCGCCCAGAACGACGGTCGCGCGACGATCCGCGCCCGGAGCCGCGGCGTCTGCCATCCCGCGTCTCCGCGCGCTATTGCTCGACCTGTCCGCAACACTTTCCTCGCTCCGCGCCGATATGGACGCGGACATCGAACCGACCCGAACGTGCGCAGTGGGGAGTCCCTGAATCATGCGGGCGAGTTGGCGTCAGCCCCCTCTACGCAATTCCTCTACGCAACCGCTCCACCCCACCGACGGCAAACGCTCCGGGGCCGCGAAAGGTATGCAACGGCCCCATGCCTTTCAACCGCGAATTCGGCGGGAAACACCGTATCGACGCGGAGTTAGCGCGACTTCAGCCGAAACGAAAAAGGCCCGGCGATCGGGCAACCGAGCGCGTCCCCATGGTGTCCAAGTTTCTTCCCACGTGGTCCGGGTTCGCCCCGGACAGGACCCGGACGCTTCGGCGCGCCACGAAGAACGCTCTCCGAGTCGCCTCAGACGATCGCGGAGCCTGCAGCGCCCTCGCCCAGCCGACCTCCGCTCAAGACGAGAACCCGGCCGAGCTGATCGGCCATGCGTTTGCTGTGGGTCACGACGACCAGAGTCGTCCCACGCGTCCGGTTCATTTCGAAGAGCAGCTCCGCGACCTGGTCCCCGGTTGCCGGGTCGAGATTGCCGGTCGGCTCGTCGGCCAGAATCAACGGCGGATCGAGGACCAACGCCCGAGCCACCGCGACCCGCTGGCGTTCACCTCCCGAGAGTTTCCCGACTGCATGATCGATCCGATGCAAAAGACCGACGTCAGCGAGCATCACTTCGGCCCGGGTCCGCATCTCGTCGGGCGAGATCGCCTGGATCAATCCCGGCATCATCACGTTTTCGATCGCGGTGAACTCGGGCAGGAGATGGTGAAACTGAAACACGAATCCGAGAAAGCCACCCCGTAGAGCCGAGAGTTCTTCGCGTGGACGGCCGAAAACGTCCTGCCCCCGAAAGCGAACAGAACCCGACGTGGGATGATCGAGCGTGCCTAGAATATGCAGGAGCGTCGACTTCCCGACACCTGATTGTCCGACGATCGCAATCCGATCACCCGCCAGAATGTCGAGGTCGAGTCCCTTCAAGACCTCGACCGTTCCGCCGCCGGTCTCGAAGGAACGCTCGAGGTCGCGAACCTCGACGAGCGGCGCCAACGCGGATGCGCTGGCTTCGACCTCCCCACTGATTTCGTTCCTCTTCTCTTCACTCATGTCACTCATGTCGCAACCCCGCCGCCGGATCGATTCGTGCGCCCTGCCGGCTGGGCAGGAGGGTCGCTCCGAGTGAAAGAATCATGGCGATCGCGGCGACACCGGCGACCTGAACCGGGTCGACCTGGGACGGCAGATCACTGAACTGGTATACGCTGGCGGGCAGGGTATCGATTCCGGTCACCTGCTCGATCATGTCCTGAATCCAGGACAGCTGCCCCGTCACGGCGATCCCGGCCGCCACACCGAGTGCTGTCCCGGCCAGTCCGATCAAGACGCCCTCCAGAGCGAAGATCCGCTCGATCATCGCATCCTGCGCGCCCATCGCCTTCAGAATCGCGATATCGCTCGACTTCTCCATGATCATCATCACGAGCGTCGCCACGATCACGAAAGCCGCGACGACCATGATCATCGTCAGCAGCAGGAACATCATGACGCGTTCGGTCTTGAGCGCCTGAAAGAAGGCGGGGAAGACTTCCTTCCAATCGCGGCTGTAGTAGGGATAGCCGAGTTTCTCCTGCACCAAGCCGCCCACGACCTGCGATCGATAATGGTCCGTCGTACGCGCTTCGATCCCATCGACGACGTCACCCGCCTTGCGGAAATCTCGCGCGGCCTGGAGCGTGGTATAGGTAAAGGCTTCGTCGAATTGGTAGAAGCTCGACTCGAAGATCCCCACCACGGTGAAGCGTTTGAGACGTGGCCCCGGGCCGAGTGGCGTCGGCGGACCGCCGAAGGGCGAGATCAGCAGCATTCGATCCCCCTCGAGCAAACCCATCGACATCGAGAGATGTCCTCCGATGATGATCCCAGGCGCCTTCGGATCCTCTCCAAGCGACTCGAAGCGCGCGACCAGGCTGGGCTCGTCCTCGCCGTCGAGCATACGCAGGTCGTTCTCGAGGTCGGTCACGTTTGCGACGGAGACCGGATCGATGCCCCGGAGTCGAACGCTCGCGATTTGCCCCTGACTTCCGCGAACCATCCCCTCGGCATCGATATAGGGGCTCGCCGCTTCGACCCCCGGCGTCGCCTTGACAACCGCGAGCACGTCCTCGTGATCGCCGAAGGGTCCAAAACTACTGTGCACCGTGAAATGTGCGCGGTTGCCGAGGATCTCGTCGCGCCAGGTCTGTTCGAAGCCGTTCATGACCGAGAGCACGACGATGATCAGCCAGACACCCGCCGCGATTCCTACGACACAAATGGCGGTGATCGCGGAGATGAAGACCTGGCGGCGCTTCGCAACGAGGTAGCGAATCGCGATGAACCACTCGACCGAGCGGCGCATCGAAACGAAGCCGGCGATCGCGAGTGGGATCAGACCAAGGATCGCCGTGCCCATCACCAGGCTCAGGATCACGGCCGACGCCGACCCGGCCGCTTCGACCGCCATCTCGGACAGAAAGACCACGAGCCCGCCCGGGACGAGTCCCGCGACTGTCAGCCAGAGCAGGAATTCGAGGTTCGAAATGCCGTCGCGACTTCGCCAGTGTCGTATACCCCAGCAGATCGCGGCCGCGATCACAGCTGCGCCCAGCGCGGCGGGAGCCAGGGACACAGGACCCGCGACGGCCAACGCCAGTCCGGCTCCGAGCGCGGCCACCCCGGTCGCGAGCCGACTCGTGACCGCCTGCGAGAGGAAGTGAAGGAGGCTTCGGGTCAGGACGAGGAAGAAGGCGCACGAAACCGAGACCACGCCCAGCTGTCGCGCGAAACTCTCGCTCCATTCGCCCCAGGTATAGACCGCATCCGCCGGAAAATTCGCGACCGTGGCCAGAAGCGCCAGCAAGAACGCAACGATTGCCGCGGAGACCAGCGGACCGACCCACCCCGTCGCGACCCGTGCAAAGCGGTCGAGCACCAGCAGTGCCGACCCCAGATACACCAGGGTCATGGCCACGATCCCCGCCGCCAGCGAAATGATGAACACGACAGCCAGGCTCCCGCCCGCCGCATCCAGGCTTGCAGCCAGGCTGGTCCAGAGACCTTCCATGAGGCCTAACCCTTCCCGCCGCTCTTCTGGCGACTGTTATTTGATTGGAGCTGCGAGCCCTGAGCCAGCAGCGTGGCTCGAATGAACTCGTCGAGGTCACCGTCGAGAACGCGCTCGACATTGCCGATCTCGGTATCCGTTCGGTGGTCCTTGACGCGTTGCTGTGGATGCAGCGTATACGATCGGATCTGACTGCCGAATCCGATCTCGCGCTTCTCCCCCGTCAGCTCATCGAGTCGCTCCTGCTGCGCGCACCGTTCGAGTTCGAAGAGCTTCGCGCGCATGATCTTCATCGCGGTCGCACGGTTCTTGTGTTGGGAGCGCTCATTCTGACACTGCGCAACGATTCCCGTCGGAAGATGAGTGAGGCGCACAGCCGAATCGGTCTTGTTCACGTGCTGCCCCCCTGCCCCACTCGATCGATAGGTATCGACGCGAAGGTCGTCCTCATCGATTTCCACCTCGATCTCGTCATCGATCTCGGGGACGGCGGTCACGCTCGCGAATGCCGTGTGGCGGCGCGCATTCGAATCAAAGGGCGAGATCCGGACCAGACGGTGAACGCCCTGCTCCGTATTCAGCAATCCGTAGGCGAACTCACCTTCGACTCGCAGCGTCACGCCTCGGATTCCCGCCTCTTCCGCGACCTGAATATCCAGGATCTCCGCCTTGAACTCGTGTCGCTCGGCCCAGCGCAGATACATCCGAAGCAGCATCTCAGCCCAATCACAGGCATCCGTACCGCCCGCACCCGAGTTGATCGAGAGCAGGGCGTTCGAAGCATCGTACTCACCGCCTAGCAATTGATGAATTTCGGCGTCGCCGAGAAGCTCCTCGAGGTCCTCGCATTCCGAGACACCCAGGCCGAACAGTTCGATATCCCGCGCTTCCCGCGCCAGCTCGAGGGAGGCTTCGGCATCATCGAGTCCCCGCTCGATCCGGTCGTGCAGGGAGAGTTCGCGCTCAACCGCGTTCTTCTTGCGACCGACGTGCTGCGCCGCCTCGGGATCGTCCCACAGATCGGGACGCGCCATGTCGGTATCCAGCTCCTCGAGCTGAGCGCGAAGGCCTGCTACGTCAAAGACGCCCCCGGAATTCGTCGAAGCGCCTCCGCAAGTCCCGGATTCGCTCCGCCAGTTGGGCATCATCGAAATGTGCGTCCTTCTCCCCACTCATGACTCTCGATCCTCTCTCCGGCCGCCAGCGACGCGTAGCCGGTCAATTCAAGTTCCTGTGGCACCGTGTTCTCGCCGGCGTTCCCGATTCCACGACCGAAACACCCACCCGATCGAGATCGCAAGGCAGCTCCATGCGAAGACATCTCCGTGTCGGGCATAGAACGTGGCCGAGGTCCCCCCCACCGACACGGCGATCTCACCGACAACGATCGCCTCCTCGAAGAGAGGGCTCGCCTGAACGACCCGCCCCTGCGCATCAATCAGGGCGGAGATTCCCGTATTCGCCGCGCGAAGAGTCGGCAAACCATTCTCGGCTGCGCGCATCGCCGTCATCGCAAGGAACTGATGTGGGGCTCCGGTCCGACCGTACCAGGCATCGTTGGTAATCGCGAGCAGCACCTTTGCACCTTGCCCCCCGAACTCTCGAACCCGATGCGGAAAAAGGATTTCGTAACAGATCGGAACACCGACCGGGATCCGACCCTCACTCACGTCATTCACGATCAGCTGCATATTTCTCGGCGCGGGGCCGGCCGTCACGTCCGCCGAGGAAAGCCCACGAGCGAGCGCCTGGAAGAAATGCCCGAGCAAGCCGCGGAGCGGAACGAACTCCCCGAACGGAACCAGCTGGGTCTTGTCGTAGCGATCACGCACCTCTCCGTCGGGATCGAAGTGGAAGGCGCTATCGAAAAAGGCCGAGTAGCGACGAGCCCCCTCATCGATCTCGACCCCGGTCCCGCCGACAACGAGCGAAACGTCGTGGCGTTTGGCAAGCAGCCCAAGTCGCGCACGAAGTCCGGGATCGTGCTCGATCAATCCGGGTACCGCGGTCTCGGGCCAGACGATCCAATCGACACCGCCGCCCCCGGCCGCCTCTTCGCTAAGCCGGAGATAGGTTTCGAGGATCCTCGTTCGACGACCCTCGTCCCACTTCTCGCTTTGATCGATGTTGCCCTGAATGGCCGCCACCCGAACGGTTTGCAAGTCGGCAGACCCGTCTGTATTCGCCAAGAGCAGCACGCCGATCGCGTGAAGTCCCAGGACGAAAGCAGCGGTCGCGATGAGCCGGCGATAGCTCGCAGTGCTTCGATCGAGCCAGGCATGCGCGAGGGCCAATCCCACGGCGACTGCAACGAAAGAAAGCACGTAGACCCCCGCCCAACGCGTCCAGGCCATCATCGGATAGTCGAGGTGGAGTGCATAACCGAGGGTCGCCCAGGGGAAGCCACCCAGGAAATGGGCGCGAGCCCAGTCGACCGCGACCCAGAGCGCCGCCCCGACGAAAATCGCCGCCGCAGACCGCGAGCCGATCCTCGCCCAGGCCCAGGCAAAGAGCGCCGTAAACAGCGAGACGTAGAGCGCGGGCGCGATCGGCGAAAGCACGCCGAGCAGCAAGGGCATTCCGCCGTATCGCACGGTCACGACCATGAACCAGTAGAAGAAGGCCGTATGCCCGAACAAGCTCGCCCAGAATGCCGCGCGGGCCGCTCGGCTCGGTGAGAGGCCGTCGATTCCAACCACGAGAGCGGCGGGCGCGAACCACACAAGATAGAGGCCGAGATCGATCGGCCCGATCCCCACTGCGGGGATTTCGTGAGGGAATGCGAAGAAGGTGAGCACTCCGTAGATCGCGAGCGCGCCTCGACGTGCGCTCGCGATCCGGGCTTCGGACCGGTCCAGAAGGGGCGGATCGGGAGCACTCACGAATCGAGCGCCCGCCAGATGCGACGTTCTTCCAGCACCATCGCGTGTGCCTCTTCGTCGCCTTCGTGATCGTGCCCGATCAGATGGAGAACGCCGTGTATCAAGAGCCTCGCCACACGATCATCGAGCCCACGGTGGAGTTCTGCGGCCTGAGCGGCGGCGGTCTCAACGCTGATCACGACGTCGCCTAGCATCCCGGCGCGATGGTCGGCGAAGTCTCCCTCGACCAGGGAGAACGAGAGAACATCCGTCGATCTCGGCTGATCTCGCCACTGACCATTCAATTCCGCGATCTGGGGATCGTCGACGAGCGCAATCGAAAGCTGGGAGCGGCTCTGACCGAGCGCCGAAAGCACCGCTTTCGCCCGCTGGCGCAGACGATCCAGGTCGACCCTCGATCCCCGGGCCGCGTCGGGCGGCCCGGAAATCATCACGCTCATTCGTGGCCCCCAGGCTTTCCACTCGATTCCGGGCCAGAAGGCGCCTCGTCCCCAGCCGCGCCCGGCAGATCCGATCCACGCTTCGGGCGCAGCGTCCCGAGGTCCGATCGATTCCCGGCAGACTCGTAAGCCTCGATGATCGACTGAACGAGTGGATGGCGCACGACGTCACGTGGTTCGAATCGCATGAATCCGATCCCACGAACCCCCTTGAGAATCTGCGTGGCCTCGATGAGCCCACTGCGGGTCGCTCTGGGCAGGTCGACCTGGGTCACATCTCCCGTAATCACCGCTTTCGAGTTCTCCCCGAGTCGCGTGAGAAACATCTTCATCTGTTCGCCGGTCGTATTCTGGGCCTCATCGAGAATGATGTAGGAATCGTTCAGCGTACGACCGCGCATGAACGCAAGCGGCGCCACTTCGATCGTCCCGCGCTCGATCAGCTGCTGCGCCTTTTCCATATCCATCATGTCGCGGAGAGCATCGTAGAGCGGTCGCATATAGGGATCGACCTTCTCCGCCAGATCGCCGGGCAGGAAGCCGAGTCGCTCGCCCGCCTCCACCGCAGGACGCGTGAGGATGATCCGAGAGACCTCCTTGCGATGCAGCGAAGCAACAGCCATGGCCATCGCGAGATAGGTCTTGCCCGTGCCCGCCGGCCCGATCGCGATCGCAACATCGTGTTTTCGGATCACGTCGACATAACGCCGCTGCGCCAGATTCTTCGCGCGGATGATTCTGCGCGAACCGCGACTGAGAATATTTTCGTAGACATCGCTCAGTCGAACGTCAGGTTTGGCGCTCACCATCCGGATCATCTGGCGGACGTCTGTATTTCCCACGGTCTGCCCACTTTCGAGCAGGGTATAGAGTTCCCGAAGGACGCGACGAGTCAGCGCGACCCGGTCCGGCTCGCCCTCGAATTGAACCCCGTTGCCCCGTGCATGGATGCGCACACCGATGGAGCGCTCGAGCAACCGAAGCGTCTGCTCGCCGTCCCCATAGAGTGCGACTGCCGTCGCGTTGTCGTCGAACGTCAAACCGTCTCCGGTTTCCTCGTTCTCGACGGGAGTCTGTTTTTCTTTCGGATCTAGCGGATCTTGGTCGCGTGCCAGGGGGAGCTCCTTGCGCAGAACTCTCAACCTTCCGGAGGTCGGGTCTTCGAAGGATGGAGCCCAACCCCATGACCCTGGGGGCGGCCTTCATCCCTGCGAAGCCATCTCGGGGATTGCGCTGCGTCAGTCGATGGGCGCGAGCAGGACGACTTCCTCGTCCCGGACAGCGTAATAATAGGCTGCGAGCCGCGACGGCGTCAACGAATCGAGCCAGCCCGAGTCGATTGCCGCCAGTTCTTCGAGCCGATCCGGGTAGCGACCCGTCTCGAAAAAGTGTGTCTCGAGCCGATTGCGGATCAGCTCGGTCTCGTAGCGGCTCCCAAATTGGTCGATCGAACGGACCGGGATCGCCGAACCCGCCAATCCTCCGGTCGCGTCCGCACGCTCGAGGGCCGTCAGCCCGAAAAATCCCAGTACCACGAGGGGCAGTGCCGAAACGAGAGCCGCGCGGAGCAGGGGCAGCAGCGGCGTTCGGCGTGCCCGAACCGGCTCCCGCCGCGACGAATTCGTGGAAAGCGCGACGATCTCGATCACCCCTGCCTGCAGAAGCTCGACGATCGCCCGGGTGGCATCGAAGGTGCCGATGCGCGAGAGATCGATGACCCGACGAACGTTCAGGCGGCCATCGATCAACCGGAGAATCCGATCGGCGTGGGCCAGCCGCGCGTCCCCATCGGACATCGTGACCGCGCGCGCGGCCGCTGGATCGCCGACCCGGCGAAAGACCGCCTCTTCCGAGGGGACGAATTCGGCGAAGGTCTGCCACTCATCGAGCATCCTGAGTCCATCCATCAGGATTTGTTCGGCCCCGAGCAAATGCTCGGGCTTCGTGTCGTGAACGACCTGTTCCGCGGTGAAGTTGAAGTCACCGCTCTTGCGGCGCAACACGTCGAAGACCGTCTCGCGGGTGAGCAGGTGCTGCACCTCATCGAGCGTGTCCGCTTCGATCAAACCGGTGGCGAGAAGCAGATCCGAAAGCGGACGCGCCGAGCGCTCGCTCTCGAGCAGGAGATCGTCGAGCTGTTCGCGGGTCAGATAACCCGACCGAACGAGTTGTGTTCCCAGGGGTTCGCGATCCATGCGCGTCCCCGCTGGCCCGCCACGAACGACTCTCCCCTGGTCGAAGGCCATGAAGATGGCGTTCTGGTCGCCTTCGACGACGAGCGTTCCGGTCTTCCGCTGCTGTCCGATCAGCTGGAAGACCTCTGCAATTCCGAAATCCCTCAGATTGCCGTGTAGCGCAACAGACATGATGTTCTCCCTACCGGCTCTTACGCAGAATGAGACTGACGAAAACGACTCCGGCATAGGCGATTGCCGCACAGACACCGGGGATTGCGAAGCTCAAGACAGCGACATTTCCCATCAACATGGGATCCGCAAGAACGCCCGAAGGCCAGGCGATCCAGACCGCCACCCAGCTGAACAGGAGCAACCCGATCATCGCGAGATCGGGCCGACGCGCGGCAAAACCCGCCATCCCTGGAATCAAGAGCGAGAGTGCCAACCAGGCCTTGTCGAAGCGGCTCTCGCGCGCCGCAAGTGCCTGCAATCGCAACATGCGGAGCGAGGGGTCCGTCGCCTCGGGATTCTGGAAGAGATAGTGGCAGTCCTCACAGATTTCTTCGCTCCAAACCGTCTCTTCGCACCGTGTACAGATCCGGTGGCCGCATCGGCCACAGCGACTCGCGTGATCCCAGCGGTTGGCCACAAGGATCGATAGGAGCGCGACAAGCGCGAACGCACCGCCGGTGATGTACCACGCCCCGCCCAGAATCCCGGGAGCAAGCGCCGAGATCGCGCTCGACTCGGTCTGTTGCGAGAGTGCGAGTGTACTCAGCCGATCTCGAAGCAGAGCGACCGGGAAGCCCAGATCAGCCACGATTTCCGCGTCGTCCAATCTCGAGAGGGCCGCGACTTCTTGATTGCCGATCCGCTGTGCTCGAATCAGCGTCAATTCGTACTCCTCCATCCGGAATGCGCTGGCGTAGGCCTGGCCGAGATTGAAGAGTACGGTCGGCGATTTCTCCTGGGTGACAGCCCGCTCATAGAATTCGATCGCGCCTTCGGTATTCCCACGCCGCTTCTCGACGTTCCCGAGATTGGCCAGCGCCACGACGTCGCTCGGATAGCGCTCGGCCACCGTCTCCATCCGTTCTCGGGAGAGTTCTTCGAGGCCGTATCGACGGGCGCGGTAGGCCAGCGCATGGGCGGCGGCCAAATCGTCGTCAAACGCTCCTTCGAGCCGCTCGACATCCGCCACGGTCTCGCTTCCCGCCAGCACCGACAGCACGCTATTCACAATGGGATCCCGATCGATCAGATCGGTCGCAATCGCATTGAGTTGCGCCAGCGGATGGAGCCCGATCACCAGGAGTACTGCAGCCATGGCGAGGGCGTTGCGCTGGTGAGATTCGCCGTAGACAAAACCAACGGCAAATAACACGAGGATGAGACCGAGCAGTCCTTCACCGAAAATGAGCGGCGCGAGCACAAGCGCTGCGAGCGCCGCGAAACGCGCGAATGACGGAGTCTTCTCACCCAAGAGATCACCCAGATCGTGCGCGGCATGCGAAAAGACCTGAGCGGCCGCGAGCACGACGAAGCCAATCGAGGCCGACAACACCACCACGAGGAGCATCAGTGCGAAATTCTCGAGTAGCCACAGCTGGGCGGCCAGGCTGACGGCGACGGCCGAGACGGCCGAGCCGAGGGCTCCGATCGCGGCGCCGATGTCTCCGCTGCGCCACTGGGCGATCGCATGATCGACCTGAAAACTCGGCACACCGGGCGCGAGATCCCGTGCGAGCGCGGTGTAAAGAGTGGGATCGTCGACGTTCACCTCGCCAGCGATTGCCGCAGCCGGCGCCAGCAGGTCTCCGAGCCCGAGTTCGAGACGGATCCTCAGAAGCGCTGCGCCACGCGCGCGGGGCGTGGCGGGCGCGTCCTGCCAACCGGCGATCACCTGCTCGCGCGGGACCGCAACCGGTTTGGTGATCGCGGGGCCGTCCTCGGTGAGCCACGGATCGTCCATGGGATCGACTTCGATCCCCAACGCCTCGACGGATCGATCAGCGGCCGCAGCCGCCGCGACGAGTTCCTCGGCCGCCGCCGACCACGATGCCAGAAACAGACCGATGAGACTCAGAATTGAAAGTGCAAATGACCGGCGACAAGCCAACCCAAACTCCTTCGCAACGGGTGGATCTGGCCTTGAACATCGACCGATCGAAGCCCGCCCTGAAGGTATTCCCGAGGGGATTCCGAATCGGAGACCCGTCCACCCCAGCGGCTCTCGACGTCCCGGCGATCGCCCAGTATGATGCCGCGCCCACAAGCAAGGAGAGGCCGCCTTGGCCAACCACAAATCCGCCCTCAAGCGAATTCGCCAGTCTGAAACCCGTCGAAAGCGTAACCAGCCCATCCGCACCCAGATGCGGACGATGGTCAAGCGCTATCGCGAAGCGCTGGACTCGGGCGATACGGCGAAGGCGACCGATGCCTTCAAGATCGCCGAGCGAGAGATTCGCCGCGCCGCCACCAAGGGTGTGATCCCGAAGACCCGAGCCGACCGCAGCGTCGGACGGCTCGCCCGCGCGCTCAATTCCGTCGCCAGCAGCTAGCCCCTTACAGATCGCGATCCCGGATCAAGCAACTCGCTTGCCTCCCTCCATACAAGGTCGTCGCACGGGCGTCAGAAGTGCCGGGATCAGGCGGCCCTCGTTCCTCAAATCGGTCGCCGCACGGGCGTCAGAAGTGCTGTGATTTCGCGGCCCTCGCAGCGCAGTCACCGCAGGCGTACTCCCGTACGCCGAGGACGACGCAGCGAGAAGGCCGCGAAGGCGCAGTACTCATGGCGTCCGCCTAGCAAAAAAATCTAGTCGGCGAGGCCCAGGACGAGCTGCTCAAGTGCACGCTCGGACCTCATGACGCTGCCCCCCTTCAACTCGACGTCCGCACGGTGGATCGCGCGAAGACAGGCCACGAGTCGGCGGGAGGGATAGCGGCGCGCCTGTTGCTCGAGCTTCCGCACGACGAAGGGCGGTCCGGCGACCGACTCGCCGTGACCGACCCGGACCAGACGCCGAAAATGGGACGCGAGCGCACCGAGAATCGCCGGCGGCGCCGATCCCTGTGCCAGCAGACGTGAGAGAAGGTCGACCGCGTCCGCCACCCTGCCCTGCCCGATCGCATCCGTGAGATCCCAGATCGGCTCTTCCGCGACCGCCGACACCGCCATCTCGACGTGTTTGCGGGTCACGGCTTCGCCCGGCCCAGCCAACAAGGCGGCTTTCTGGATCTCCTGCCGCAACAGCAACAATTGGGGACCGACCCGGTCGGCCAACAAAGCCGCCGCCTCGGATTCGAGTTCGAGGCCCTGCCGCCGTGCTTCCTGGGCGAGAAACCCCGCCAGTTCCCGAGCCTTTTTCGGGGCATCGCATTCCACCAAGACGGCCGGATCGCGGAAATCCTTCACCCACTTGTTGCGTTTGTCGACCTTGCCGCAGATCAGCACCAAAACGCTCGTCGTCTCCCCACCGACGCGCGACAGCCACGACCCGATCACGCCTCCCCAGGCCGCGTCCAGTTTGGCTCCTCGGCCCTCTGTCTCTCGCAAGACGACCAGACGGCGTTCGGCCATGACCGGCAGATTTTCGAGCGCCTCTTCGAAACGACCGGGTGTGACTTTGCCGACTTCGAGTCGATCGAGGTTGAAATCACGCGGGCCATTCGCGAGCACCGCGGTCTCGATGGCTTGAAGGGCGTCATCCCGGAGAAGCGCTTCGGACCCGGCGAGCAGATAGGCAGGACGAATTCGTCCCTCGGCGAGTTCGGCGAGGATCGCGTCCACCTTCATCCTTCGACACCCGTCGTCTGACCAACTGCCTCACCGGACGCAGAGGGGGTGGGGGCGGGGGGCGGGGCGGGAACGGGGGGCGAGGCGGGAACAGGGGCCGAGGTGGGAACAGGCGCGGGAATGGAGTCGGGAATCGGAGCCTCCATCAGCTCGAGCGTATCCGCGACCCTCGAGGCGAGAACGTCCGAGAGATGACGCAGGGCTTCGAGACGATTCGTTCGCGTAATCTCGATGTCGGCGCTCGCGAGATAGAGTTCCGACTCGGAGAGCATTCGGGGGTCGAGCCGCACGACGAGGCCGCTGGCGCGCACGACCTCCAGGTCCAGCTCCATCGTGACCGAAAACTCGAGGGCCGCCACGAAGCTCGAAAAGCTGTTGCTCTGGGTCGCCAGCGGCCGGATTCGACCGCGCAGGATCAACTCCGCCTGCCGGGGATCATTCACCAGATCGAAGCCGGCGCGCAGCCCCATCTCGCGGCGCAATGCGTCGCCGAGAATCCGATCGAGCCAGGGCTCGGGGGAATCGTTGCGAATCGCCAAGACCGCGAGTCGAGCCGGGCGGTCCGCGTCCGCAAGGCTCGAAGCACCCCCGGCGCTCGTTTCACCCGCGGCGGTTCTCGACGAACTCGCCCCCGGCATCACGCTGCGATAGCCACACCCCGCCCCGACCACGAGGTGCGAGACGAGCAGAAAACCGAGACAGAGAGTTTGCCCGATCCGTGACATGCCAGACCGATAGCATGGGGCGGCGAATACAGCCCGATCGGACCGATCAGCGATCGAGTTTGAGCAGGCTCTTGGCGATCGCCAGGACCTTGTTCGCCTGGATGGGTTTGGTCAGGTATTCGTTGGCCCCAAGCGAAATCGCGCGTTCGCGGTCTTCTCGGGCACCTTCGGTCGTGATCACACAAATCGGCATGCTCGCGAGGTTCGGTTCGCCACGGATCAAGCTGATCAGCTTCAGCCCGTCCATCACGGGCATGTTGATATCCACGAACGCAAGATCGAAATGATCGCCGGTCACTTTGCGCAAGCCGTCCATTCCATCTTGTGCCTCGACGAGTTCGACACCCTTCATCCGCTTGAGCGCGAAGACCAGGAGCTGCCTCATCGTAGGACTGTCTTCGACGATCAGAATTCGCTGACCCGCCATTTCGAACCCCTCATCTCAATATCTCGATCGAATGATCCTCGCGCTTCCCGATCGGGAAGTATCTGGATCTCATTTCGTCAGCAGATCGATGAACCCTTGAACGGTGCTCAACTTCCGCTCGGACTGTGAATAGAGTCGCGACGCAAAGATCGCCGTCGCCGCATGGCCTGCGAGCAGCGTAAAAAGCTCGTTGTCGAGGGCGGAGAAGCCGTCCTTCTGTTGGAGCAGCTTGTAGATCACGATCGCACCGATCGGTAGGCCATCGACCCGCAAGGGAATCGAGACCACGGGCTCCCCAGCATGACTCGCCGGTCCGCCTGAAGACGCCGGATCTCCGAGCCGGACCTCACCCTCCGTGATACTCCGCCCGACCAATCCCTCGTCGGTGTACAGCGTCGGAAACTGCGAGATCGGCCCCCCTTCGGCGGCGACCGGCCGAAGTTCATTCGTACCGTCTTCGCAGACATAGACCCCGAAGATCTCGGCTCCGATCAAGTTGATCACGATCTCGAGGATGACCTTCACGACTTCGCTGGGATCAAGCGTCGAATGCAGCTGATAACTCGTCACGTAGAGGTTCGCAAGGTTGTTGTTCTCTTCCTCGACTTCCACATAACGTTCGGAAAATTCCAGGTTCTCACCTTCGACCGAGCGAAGCTGCTCGAGCATCGCCTCGTTCTGGTTCTCCAGATCTTCGATCTTGCAGATGAACTCCTGGCGCAGCTTTTCCCACTCGTGATCGCTCTGGGCCGCTTGTCTGTGACGCAACTGCACATCCGAGAACTCCCGGCGCAGTCGCTCATTCTCAGCAAGGATCTGCTTGGTGAATTCCGCGCCCCGCTGGAAGATCGCCAGGACGGCTTCCCCTCGATCCGGTCCCAGTTGTTCGTCGGTCTCGCTCATCAGCGACCTCGATCTCTCGATTGTCGGACTCGGATCTCGTCGACCCCGCGTTGAACCGCAACGGGGATTTCGTGTAGGGGCAGAATCTGGTCTGCTGCCCCCGCATCGACCACCTGTTTTGGCATCCCGTAGATCACGGCCGTTTCTTCGGACTCTGCAATCACTCGACCCCCGGCCGCCTTGACTTGACAGGCACCTTCACGCCCGTCGTCTCCCATCCCCGTCAGGACCACGGCGAGTAGATTTTCACCGGTTCGTTTGGCTGCGGACCTGAACAAACGGTCTACGGATGGGGTGTATTTCTCGAAGTCAGAATCATCGCCGATCTGGCTGACCGCGAGCTTCTCACGCGTTTCGAACTCCAGGTGCTGACCCCCCGGCGCGATCAGCACCGTGCCCGCCCGCGGAGACTCGCCGCTTTCGGCCTCCCGGACGCTGAAGGGAGTGAGTCGATCGAGTCGCTCTGCGAAGCCCCGCGTAAAACCTGCCGGCATGTGCTGCGCGACAAGAAAGGCACAGGGAGGAACATCCGTGAAGGCACCAAAGATCTGCATCAGCGCCGCCGGCCCCCCCGTCGAAGAACCGATCACAACGATCGGGATGGGCTCGTCGGCAAGCGGCGGCACACGATCTCCGATGAGCTCGGACAGGACGGGAGGCGCCGCCTGGATGCGCTCCGAGACCTTGTCGATCCGCAGATCGCGAATCGCGTGCACCTTCCGGATCAAGCCGTCCTGGATCGTTCGAAGTTCGGGGGTCGCACGTGCGGTCGGCTTCGCGATGAAGTCCACTGCACCGAGGTCGAGCGCCTTCCAGACGTCGTCCTCCCCCGCTCGACCGCTGATGATCATCACCGGCGTTGGCCGTTTCGCCATCACGAGCCGCAGGAAGGTAAAACCGTCCATGCGTGGCATCTCGAGGTCGAGGGTAATCAGGTCGGGTTCGAGTTCGAAGGTCTTCCGGAGCGCTTCTTCACCGTCTCGAGCGACGCCGATGACCTCGACCAGAGGCGAGGTCTCCAACATGCGCGTGATCATCCGGCGCGAAAAGGCTGAATCGTCGATCACGAGAACCCGAATCGAACCCCGACGCTTCATCAGACCGGCTCCGTCCGGTCGGCATCGGCGATGCCCACCCTCGCAAGCGCGTGCCAGGCGTCTTCTTTCTCCTCACCTGGCACCGGTCGACGATACACGAGATCCCGATTCAATTGCTTGAGTTCGAAGTCCACCGTTATGTTTATCAGCGACTCGGAGTGGCCCAATAACAGATATCCGCCAGGCTGGAGCTTGTCATGAAAGGTGGTCATCACCTGTTTCTTCGTATCGAGATCGAAGTAGATGATCACGTTGCGACAAAGAACCACGTCCATCGTGCCTAACAGATCCGTTTTCGCCGAATCGATCAGATTCATGTGTACGAAATCGACGTGGCGCTTCACCTCGTCGGAAATGCGTATGAGACCGTCCTTCTGCGCGAAATAATGCAGCCGCATCGACGGATCGGTTTCGCGGAACGAGGCCTCCCGGTAGATCCCGCGACGTGCCTTGGAGAGGACGGAGCGACTGATATCCGATGCGTAGACCCTGAAATCGCGCCCGGGAACCAGGTTGGCCTCGAGCGCCATCATCACGATCGAAAAGGGCTCCTCGCCACTCGAGCAACCCGCCGACCAGATCGCCACTGGGCGCTTACCATGAACCTGTCGCGAAAGCATCTCGGGAATGATTTCGTGAACCAGAGCCTCGAGCTGGGCGCGCTCGCGAAAGAAATACGTCTCGTTCGTCGTCAAGAGGTCGATGAGTTTCGAGAACTCTTCTTCCGTCGTCGCAGCGTTCCGCAGCTGATAGATGTAGGACGCAAACGATCCGACGTTGCACTCTGCAATCCGATGCGCGACTCGCTTTTCGACCAGGAAGCGCGTCGCCTCATCGAAATGCAGCCCACAGCGTTGACGCAGAAGGTCCGTGAACAGACGAAACTCGGCGTCGGTCAGCTTCAGGCTGGTCGAATCGTCGAAAACGCTGGAAGCCATCACTCCTCGAGCCGTTCGACCGCAGACAGGATCGCTTCGCGCACGAAGGCATCCTCCTCGACCTCGAGGCGACGGAGCAGATGAGGCAATCCCTTGCGAACCGAACGGTCCGAAAGAACCTGCACGGCCGCCGCACGGACAGACCAGTCCGAGTGCGCGACGAGTGGCAGGACCTCGGTCAGAAGATTGACCTCCCCATGCGCGCCGAGACACGCGACGCCGGATCGCACGACATCCGGCTCACTGCGGGCCAGAACGCGGGAAGCCAGACGACCGGCGATCTCACCGCCAACTTCCATCAACGCCTCCAGCCCGGCAAGCGCAATCATGGCCTCACTCTCGAGCGCGGGGCCGATCAGTCGTTCGATCTCGGCGGGGCTCGCCCCCTCGCCCCGATAGAGACGCCCTACCGATCGCACGGCCACGGAAACGACATGCGGATCTCCGTCGGTCATCTGACGCGCGAGGTCCTCCGACGCGTCCATGCTATTCGAGTTGCCGAGGACGCTCACCGCAGCGATGCGCACGATACTCTCCTCGTCTCCGAGCGCGAGTCGCAGGGCATCGCGAACGTGATCGAACTCGAATCGGGCGAGCGCTTGCACCGCCGCCCGACGCACCGCCGGCGATTCGTCCTTGAGCAGATAGCCGATCACGTCTTCGTCCTGTTCTCGCCCGAGACGCGCCAGAACCTGGGCGATCGCCAGCCGCACCGGCTCCACTGCGCCCGCAAGTCGGCTCGACAGCACCTCGATCAGCTGGACATCGATCCCCGTCGCAGCGGCATTCGGGTGTTCCGCCAACAGCACGATCGCGCGCACGACGGTCGCGACCTCTTCACAGGCATCGCTGTCATCGTCTCTCGCCGCCGTTTCGAGGCGCCGCACGAGGTCCGGCAAGCGATCAAAGAAGCCACCCTCGCCGAGCGCCCCCGCCGCAACGCAGCGCAGCGCAAAATCATCCGCGGCGAGCGACTCCACCAGCAGCCGCTCGGCCACGTCTCCGCCCACGTGACCGAGAATCGAACAGGCCCGGACCTTGAGATCCGTCTCGAGTTCGCTCCAGCATGCGGAAAGTGCGTCGACGAGACCACCCGAGAGGGCTTCGAGCGTGCGGTCCGCCAACTCCTCGATGGCTTCATCGCGTCCCGCCCTGAGGATCGGGACGACGACCCGTGGATCGTCGAGCAGGCCCAGGAACTGGACGAGCACCATGCGGCTCCCGAGGTCTGCCACCTCCAACCAATCGCATCCCAGTTCGACGAGATCTTCGTTCTCCCTGGCCGTTTCGCGCAGACGGTCGATCAGCGCTTCCGCCTGCTCTCCGTCCAAACGGCTGAGGCTGCGTAGCAACGCCCCCATCGCCCCTTCTCGACTCGACTGGCTGCCATTGGCGAGCCCCTTGATCAGAGCTTCGATCGCCTCGGGGTCCGCCGAGTAACCTAACAACTCGAATGCGGCCGCTCGCAAGAGCCGTTGGTCGAGGATGTCCCCGAGGCTGCGGACCCCCACCCCCGCCTCGAGCTGCGACAGCGCCCGCAACGAGGAGAGGCGCACGAGCACATCTTCGTCCACGCGTGTGGCGATGCCGAGCAGATGAGTGATTTCATCGATCCCGCCGACGGCGCCCAGAGCTTCCGCGGCGGCGGCTCGCACGTTCGGATCATCGTCGTCGATGGCGTCGCGCAGAGGTCCGCGGGATTCGGGATCTCCGATCGCCGCCAACGCATCGATGACCAGTTTGCGGACGTCGACGTCCGGGCTCGCGATCTCGGCGATGAGCCGCGTCGTCACGCGAGTCCCGCAGGCGGTCAGCGCCTCGAAAGCAGCATTCCGGCGACCCGGGTTCTCACCGTCGGCCAACGCGGCCACGAGCATCACCTGCACGCCCGCGTCCTGCTGACGGGCGACGAGTCGTTCGACCGCCGCCTTGCGCACCCGCCAGCTGGGATCGCCCAGACAGCGACCGAGTTCTTCCACCGCCTCCTCGATCGGGAGCAGTAGCAGCTGCTCGACGGAGAGCCGTCGAACCTCCTCGTCCGAGCTCTCCAGCCCGCCGAGAATGCCCATTCGTTCCTCCTGCGAGAGCAACGAATTCATCCCTGGCCACCCCGCTCCGCCGCCACGCGGTTCAATTCGTCGATGATGAAGTCGGTCTCGGCGCGTACCTCCTCGGAGATTCGCTGGCGCAGCAACGCGCGGGCTTCCTGGATCTCGAGATCCAGGACCTGCTCGAGGTTTCCGTCGCGAACCGCACCCTCGAACTTGTCCGGCGAGTAGAGGAGCATCTCGGACACGGCGATTCGCGCCAGGCGCAGTGCGCGCTCTCGTTCCTCTGTGGTCTCCGGATCCTCGTCGGGCTTGTCGACCGGCGCCGCTTCGGCCTCGGGAGCCGGCGTTTCCGCGAGCGGCGGTGTCTTCAGCTCGAACTCGAACTCCGAAGCATCCACGTCCTCCTGGACGGGCGGGACGACCGGCTCTTCGAAACTCAGGATGGGATCAGCGGCCGCGGCCGGCGCAGCAGGCTCGGGTGCCCGCTCGACGGGAGACGGCGGAGCAAACTCGAGGGTCTCCTCCGCAACCGGCGCGGGCGCCGATTCCGACGGAGCGGCCCCTGCGGTCACATCGGCCGAACCCGGAGAGTCGTCCACTGGCAGTCCAGCCCCCTCGAAGATCGGTTTCAAGCCTTCGGGGAGATCCGGCTCTTCGATGTAGACATCCGCGCCATACAGATCGGAGGGATCCCGTCGATAGCGGTCCTGATCGTGAATCGCGCCGACCAGAACGACCTGCATGTGCTGAAGACTTTCGTTTCGCTTGACGATTTCGCAGATCTGGAACCCGAACATCTTGGGCAGCGCCGCATCGAGTACGATCGCTGCGGGCAGCATCCGTTGGATCGACAACATGGCCTCGACGCCATCGTGCACGAGGTGCGGCGTGAGTCCCCAGCTGCGGATCGCTTCCGCACTCAGCTTGCCGCGCGCTTCGTCCGAGTCCGCGACGATCACCAGACGCGCCGGATCGATCTGGGGCGCGCTCGGCGGCGCATCCGGGACGGACGAAGGCGGCGGGCTCGACGTCGCCACGGGGGCCTCGACGCGCTCTTCCTGGATTGGCTCGGCGGCCTCCCGGCGAGGCGCCTTGGGCGCGCGGACGAGGAAAACCGCGGAACATTTGGTGCAGCGAAGCTTCGCTCCACCCGAACCGATTCGATCCGCATCCACGCGATACCGCGCACTACATTTCGGACATCCAGCAACCATCGTCATTCTCCCCAACGTTCGGATGATCCCACCCGACGATCTGGCTCAACTACGAAAACGTTCCACGTCTTCGCGCAATTCCACGACCTCTGCCGTCAACTCAGCGATCGCAGCATTCACACCCAAAGCGGCCCCCCCATTCGAGCGGCTGCCGGCGACCACCTGCGCAAGAAAACCGGCGATCTGCGTGCACGCGGCGGTTTGATCGCGCAGGACGCCCGTGATCTGATCCACGGCGTCGCGCACCCCGATTACGTTTTCGCGGATTCGCCCGTAGCCCAGCGCCTGGTTCTCTGCGGTCAGGTGGACCTGCTGAGCGACCTCGCGCATCGTGAGTGCCGATCGATAGACGACCTCGTTTCCGCGTTCCTGTTCGGCCCCGGCCGAGCCGATCTGGTCGGCCGATTCGCGCACCCGCTCCATCAGCTCCACCACGTGGGAGGCTGCCTGCGTCTGTTCGCGGACGGAATTGACGATCTCGCCGATCCGGGTGCCGCTCTCGCGAGACGCTTCAGTGATCTCTTCGAGTGTGCGTCCCGCCTCGGCAGAGAGGTCGACACCCCCGGTGACGCTGGCCGAGCCGGCCTCGATCGCGCCGATGGCATTTTCGCTTTCTTCCTGGACGGCATGAATCAGCCCGCCGATCTCCTTCGTGCTGGCGAGCACGCGATCGGCGAGTTCCTTGATCTCGTCGGCAACGACGGAGAATGCCCTGCCCTGATCCCCCGCCTGCGCCGCGATGATCGCCGCGTTGAGGGCGAGCAGATTGGTCTCGTCCGCGACGTCCTCGATCACGTCGAGGATCCCACCGATTTCGTGGGTACGAGCGCCCAGTCCCCGGACCACCCGTTCGGCAACATCCGTCGCCTCGCGAATAGCAGCCATGCCCGCGATCGTCTGTGCCACTTTCGCCTGCCCGACTTCGGCTTTGTCGACGGTGTCACGGGACAGATTCGCCGCGGTCTCCGCCGCGGCGTCGACGGCGCGCATCGCGCTGGCCATTTCCTCCATGCTCGACGAAGTTTCCTCGGAAGCCTCCGCCAGTCGGCTCGTTGTCGCACCGACCTGCTTGACGCTGGCCACCATCTGTTCGAGCGAATCCGACACGGCGTCGACCTTCGAGGTCAGCACGGAGGCCGTCTGGTTCAACTCGTCACCCGTGGCGCCGAGTTCGAGGAGCGAATTACCCGACTCGTCGATCGCATGGATGAGCTGGTCCGCCGAAATCGAGGCTTCCCCGACCCGGCCTTCGATCGCCGACATCAGCCGGTTGGCCTGCGTTACCTGCGCAACCTGGTCCGTACTCACCGCCTCGATTCCGCCGAGCGCACTCGAGAGACTCGCAACGATCTCTTCGACCCGCGACGTCGCCTGGACCGTTCGCTCGAGCGTCGCCCGAAAGCCGGCAGCCCCGACGAAGAGTGATTGAGCCAATTCACCCAACTCGTCGCCGGCGGGATCGAAGGGTCCCGGCCGCAGATCACCCGAGGCGAGCTGAGCGGCCTGCCCTCGAAGATCGTCGAAGGAGCGGGCAAATTCCCGGGCCACGATCGTCCCGAAGAGAATCGAAACCAGGCCGACCGTCAGGGTCACCCCGAGCACACCCCAGCCGAATGCCTCGGTACCGTCGGCCAGGTCCGCGCGAGCGACCCGTACAATCAAGACCGCGCCACCCGCGAGCTTGCGATAGGCGCCGATTTCGGCGCCGCGCGTCGGCGCGACCCCCCCGCCGCGCGATTCGCCAGCGAGCTGATGATCGAGCTCCGCGAGAAAGGCCTGGGATGACCCAACGAGTACCGAATCCAGCGTTTCATCAGGCGAGATCTCGAAGGTTTCCGTCGAAACGGGCCAGGCGCGACCGCCGGCCAGAACCCGTTCGACCCGCTCCGCGAGCGGTCGATCCGAATCGGCCCGGGCAAGCGACTCGACGACCGACTCCAGCCGGACGAGCGCGTTGGCTTCCGCGTCCGCTCGAATTTCGTGGGATGCGACGTCGAGGACGAGGACCAGTCCGGCGAGGGCGGGAAGGGCCACCGCCAGCTGAAGCCGATTGGCCAGAGAACCGCCGACGAGTGCGCCGGGTGCAGTGGCGCCCGCCCACGTCCCCGCCAGGGCGGACCGCGCGGGCGCCAGGGATCGCCGGGTCCAGTAGAACATCGAATTCGAAGAGAATGCCGCGGCCACCACCGAGACCAGGACGAGACTTCGCAGCCGAGACATTTCGAACCAGCCCCCGTCCCCGATCAAGGAAAGCAGCAGCGGCAACAGGATGACCGGTGCGAGTCCGACCAGGAACAGGAGGCGCTGGCGACGACTCGGAAGCGATTGCAATGCGGCGAGCACGTCCGCCGCTGCCGACCCCTCGGCGACAGATCGCTCGGTTGCGGCGGAGTCATTCGCCGACGCCACGCTCGCGAGAGCTTTACGTCCGGTGAACAGCAGGCCAACCCACGCCGAACCGAGAAAGAGGACGAGCATGCCGACAATCTCGATCGCACTGGCTCCGGTCACCCAGCCCAGATACCCGGTGGCGCCGAGCGGAGCAGGCCCTGCGACGAGGTAGTCGATCGCTGCGTGCGACGTCGCGAATCCCTTGGCCGATGAATCGAATCGCGGCGCACTCACCGGCGTGCTCCTTCAGCACCGCTCCCGCGGAGGGCGGAGCGGTAGACATCTTCGACGAGATTCTCGAGCGCCAACACCATGACCGGCGATTCCCCGGTGCGTCGAACGACGTGGCGAACCGCGTCATACCCCGCATGCGTCGCCAGGTCCGGAACATCTTCCAGGCGATTCGCGTCGAGCGTCAACACATCCGTCGCCGCGTCGACCCACAGCCCCATCACGAGCCCGTCGAATTCCACGACGACGATTCGCGCCTGCGCGCCCAGACCACCCCGACCTCGGCCGAGAACCCGCGCCAGGTCGAGCACCGGAATCACCGACCCGCGGAGGTCGACGACGCCTTCGATCAGCTCCGGTGCGTTGGGCAGCGGCGTGATATTCGGGACACGCACGATCTCCCGGACGTGTCCGACCTCGAGCGCATAGATCTGCCCCTTCACCTCGAAGCAGGCGAGATTCACGGTCGACGCATCGAACGACAACTGCGCGAAGGCTTCAGTCATCGCTCACCCCCAGCGTTCGTTCGACGTCGAGAATCGAAACGAACTCCTCGCCCCGCGGACAGATTTCACCCACACACGAGGCGTCCGTCCCCTGGGACGGCCGGATTTCATCCTCGGAAATTCGATAGACCTCACTCACCGAGTCGACGAGCAATCCCGTCACGCGGTCCACATCGCCGTGAAGTACGATGATTCGATTGAGACGGTTCGGCGTGGATGCGCCCAGCCCGAGGCGCTGACGCAGATCGACCACTTCGACCACTTCGCCACGGAGTGCAACAACGCCGAGCAGCCAGGCCGGAGCGCGTGGAACCCGGGTGAGTTTCTTCATCCGAACGATCTCCCGCACGCGTTCGACGGAGACCGCATACGCGCTCCCGTCGAGTCCGAAAACGAGCAATTCCCGCAGCAGCTCCGCGCTCTCCTGGTCGGAACCCGCGGAGCCGAAATGGCCCACCGCACCCCGTGCAAGGCTCTCCCAGTTGGATTTGGCCAATCCGGTTGCGGAATCCGTCGGGCGCGATTCGCTCATGCGGCCTCCCTTCGGCGCACGGCGTCCGCGACGATCGTCGAGACGTCGATCACGAGGACCGCGCCGCTGTCTCCGAGCTCCGTGGCCCCCGCGATCCCACGGATCTGTTGCAGCGGTCCCTTGATCGACTTGATGACGGTGTTCTGTTGACCTTCGAGGCGGTCGACGAGCAGCCCCAGACGCTGTTCGCCCATCCCGAGCACGACCACGAATTGCCGTTCATCTCGACCTGCCGCTTCGATCTCGAACTCTTCGCCGAGTCGGCACAACAGCAAGGGCTCGCCTCGCAGGTTGAGCACCTCCCGGCCCTCGCTGTGTCCAATCTCTTCGGGCTCAACGATCATCGTCTCGAGGACCGAGTTGAGCGGAATCGCGAATCGCTCCTCGCCGATTCCCACGATGAGCGCCTGAATGATCGCCAATGTGATCGGGAGCGTGATCGTCACCGTCGTGCCCCGACCGGCGACCGACACGAGGTCGACCAACCCGCCCATCCCGGCGAGGTTCGTACGGACGACGTCCATCCCGACGCCGCGTCCACTCGTTTCGGACACCTCCGTCGCCGTCGAGAGTCCGGCCTCGAAGACGAGGTTCAGGACTTCCTTGTGGGAGAGCGTTTCCTGCGCACTGATCAGACCACGCTCGATTGCCTTCTCCCGGATCGCCTCCACGTTCATTCCTCGACCATCGTCCCGGACTTCGATGACGACATGATTGCCGCGCTGGAAGGCGCTCACGCGGATACAGCCATGCGGACTCTTGCCCGCGTTCGTTCGTTCTTCCGGTGATTCGAGGGCGTGATCGAAAGCGTTTCGCACGATGTGGACCAACGGATCGACCAACTGCTCGACGAGCAATTTATCGAGCTCGGTATCCGCGCCGTTGAATTTCAGCTCCACTTCCTTGCCGAGATCCCGCCGTAGCCGCCGAACGACCCGGGACAGCTTCTCGAAGATCTGCCGAAACGGAACCATCCGGACATCGAGCACCCCGGATTGCAGCTCCTTGAGCTTCCGGTCGAGGGCCTTGTGGGTCTTCGTGAGCTCGGCTCCGATACGGGCCGTATATTTGTCTTCCGTGAGTCGCTGGGCGACCGCCGCGATGGCGGCGCGCTGAATCACGAGCTCACCAACCAGATTCATCAGTTCGTCGAGCTTGCGGATGTCGACGCGAACGGTCTCGCTGATCGATCGGAGGGATTCGATTTCTGGCGCCGCGGAACTCGCAAGCGGCGAGTCATCCCCCGCCTCGGCGTGGGCCGGACCATTCTCCACTGGCTGACCCGACGGAGTCTCAGCGGCGGCGCCCTCCGAATCCGCGTGCGAGTTCGGCTTCGCTGCGCTCGGCCCGCCGGCCTGCCCCCGATGAATCGAATGGACCTCGGTATTCGGAAAGTCGAGACGGCTCGCGAGCCGCTCGGGCTCGATCTCCGTCGCGACGAGCAACGAAAAGCGGATCTGGCTCTCCGGCGCATCGCCCGGAGACGGTAGCGTCGAGACGATTTCGCCCACCTCGCGTACCGCGACCGAGAGTTCCGAAAGACCCTCTTCGAAGGCGATCATCTCGAAGGTCGAATCCACCAGGACGAGATGGCGTCCTCGGCGCAAATTCTCCCGCAGCCGATGCTCTTCGTATTCGGTGAGAGCCCGCAGAAGCGACGAATCGAGATCGAGACCCTCGAGTTCATCGCCGGTTTGGGGCTCGGGTGCGCGGATCGCTTCGTCGATCCGGGAGAGGTAGGTTTGCACCATCGCAGGGTCTTGCTCGTCGGACGATTCACCCCGCTCGAGCCGCGTCATCAGGGTCGCGAGCAGGGAGACCCCGTCGTCGAGCAGATCGATCGCCGGAGAATCGACGGAGATTCGTCCCAGACGCAGAGCGTCGAGAATATCCTCCATCCGATGCGAGAGTTCGGAAATCGCGTCGAGTCCGAACATCCCGGCCAGCCCCTTCAGCGTGTGAGCCGAGCGGAAGATCTGGTTGACGAGATCGGGGGCGACTTCGGTATCGCCGTGTCGCTGTTCGTGCAGCCTGCTGAGGTCCTCGAACATCCGCTCGAGGATCTCCTCCGCTTCGGAAACGAACTCGTGATTGTCCTTGGAATTCGAGGTGGACGCACCCTTCGCCTTCGACGCCGCCTGGGCGCCAGACGACTTGGCGCTCTTCTTCTTCGAACGGCGGGCGGCCAACTTCGACTACCCCGACCCGGGGCGACCCGAGAGCAGGTCACCGACCACCTGACGAAGTGTCTCGGGGTCGAAGGGTTTGGCGAGGTACGCATCCGCGCCGAGACCGAGGCCCTTGTCCCGATCACGATCGGATCCCTCGGTCGAAACGATGACGAGGGGAATCGAGGAATATTTGTCGTTGTTCTTGATGAAAGACACCAATTCGAGACCGTTGATGTCCGGCATGTTGATGTCCGTCACGACGAGGTCGAAATCCTCACGCGGCAAGAAGCGTAGGGCTTCGAACCCGCTTTCCGCCTCGACGATCTTGACCGGCATCTCGAGATCCTCGAGGCTCGAAGCCATGAGCGACCTCATTGTTGCTGAGTCTTCTACGATCAGAATGCGCTGCAAAATCGTCTCCCCGATGCGGAGTTGCACTGTCGTGATTGATGTTCTTTATCGGCAAAACAGAGGCACTCTTGAGGTCGACACAGGCCCGGATCGGTCCTCCGCCCATCAAGGCCGGGAAGCCAACGGCCCGCGAAATCTCGGGTCGGGGCCGGCCGTCCGGGGCGCTCAGTGGCCATCCGCGCTGGGACCCGCTTCGCCTGCGGACTCACCGGCTGGGCCGGCGGCCATCCGGGCCCGTGCGGTGCCTACTGCGATGACTTCGCCTGTTGCGTCAGGATTTCGAGCAGCGCGCGCAGGAGCACACGGCCCGCCAACACGTCTTCCTCGGAATTCCGCTCGGTCGGTCGCGGACGGGCAGGCCGCCGCAGCACCCCGTCGAGCGTTTTGGGCATCGCCGAAGGTGCAGCATCTTCATCCTCGCGCAGACCGAGGATGACCAGGCGCGGCGCCTGGGTCTTGAGTCGCTTGACGAAATCCCCGAGGCCGCGAATCCCCGAGAGCGGGTCGATCGGGGTCGCGGGCGAGATCAGGACCAGCGGAATCTCGCCGCGAATCAGGTATTGCCGGATCCGAGCGAGGCCCTGATCGGCCTGTTGAAAAACGTGGACCCGGGCAAAATCGCCCTCGATCGACGCCTTGACCCACTCGAGCACCCCCACGTCCGGGTCGATCATCACGACCGGCATCGTCTTCGCCGAGCAAACAGAGGCTGGGTCAGCGGAGATCGGGGGCGCGGCCGGGCGCACGGCGGCGACCGTCTCCGCGGGGCTCGTCGTGCTCGGAACACGCTCGGACGGCGGCGACGCTACGGCGACCGGCGGCTCGATCGAGAGCTCGAGTTCGTCCGCGGCTTCGGCGCGTTCGATGACCCGCGCGACCAGCACGTCGGCGGCCGGGGCGACCTCGTCGAGAAGCTCCAACTCGATCGGCTCCGCTTCGATCGATTCGACGTCGAGAATCGGCTCCACAGCCAGGTCCGGCGCCTCTCGGTCATCCGGGTCGTCATCCGTCTCGAGCGCGTCGAAGCCGAAGATTGGATCGTCCGCAGGATCGTCGAGACCCGGATTCGTCAGCGCGTTGGGATCGACCCCTTCCACCCCGTCCCGGACCCGCTCGTCTCGCAAGCGCAGCGCCTCCATCGCCAGGTACTGAGCGTTCAGGCCGGTCGACAGGATGAGCTGGGGGTCTTCGGGGTCGAGCTGAATGCGGACATCGAAGCTGAAATCCCCGGCCGCCCAGGAGAACATCTCGAAGATCGCGGCTTCCGCAGCATCTCGCATCAGGATCTCGATTCGCTCGGCGGTCAATTCCCCTTCGCCGGCCAGCATCTCTTCGATCGGAACGCCCTGATCCTGGGACCGTTCTCTCAATTCGTCGTAGCGAGCGGCGGCGATCGATTGGCCACTGGTCAGGAGTTCACGCAGATCATTCGGGCGGCCCTTCAGACGGGCGGCCTGCACGAGACCCTGCCGAAAGACGATTCGGCCGGATCCGTGGTCCCCGATGAGAGCCAGTACGCCGGACTTCTGCGACAGACTGATGATCTGCAGAATGTCGCCGAGACTCAGATCCTCGAGATTCCCGACCAGGCTCATTTCGCCCCCCACGTCCTCACCCATCTGGGCAGGTACGCGTGACCCCTTGCGCAAGCGGCACCAGAGCCGCTCACCCGCCTTCATGAATCGGCTGGCCCGCCTGGGACTTGACCCGGACAATCACCCGGAGGACGCCGGAAGAGACCCTGGATGGGCGGCCGCGCCGCTCAGCCCTCGCCATCACGCGGGGTGCGTTGCGCACGATCGACGATCCCGACTCGATCGTTCTCTCTCTGAATCGTCGCGGTCGGGGGGATCAGCGCGCTTCCAGGCTGGAATCATCCACCGCCACGGAAATCGCCTCCGCAGCCGCCGCGTCTCGGGCGCTTTCGAATGCCCGCAGGACTCCAGCCAGCTCGGCCTTCGGCACGCAGACCTCGAGGATCATCGGGTCGCTGGCGCCCTGCCACGCGTCGAGCGTACCCGCCACGAGGGCCGCGGCGTGACGCGGCACATCGTCCGGGGCGATTCCGAGGGGAGTCAGGGCGACCTTGTGGAGTCGCAGTTTGCGACAACGCTCGAGTGCCTGACGCGTTTCATCGCGGACCCGCTGTGGGTCATAAGCCTGCCGGTCGCCCAGGCCCAGCAGCATCAGCCGCGGGGCGCGCAGTGCACGACCACAGCCGATCAACATCGCCTCGCCACTCTTGCCGGACAGGTCACCGCTTTCGATCCGCCGCGAGAGCCCCCCGCATAGCCGCCAATCCGCCCGCGCGGCTCCGCCGCGCAGCGGACGTTCGTCCGAAAAGAAACCCGCGACCGCGATCTCACTTTCGACCCGTTCCAGGGGCCGAGCCGTCAGGACCAACCCGATCGGGGCCGTCATGGGATCCGAACCTCCCGAGCGACCGCGTCGAGAATGCCATTCACGAAAGACGGGGACGTTTCGCTTCCGAATCGGCGGGCCAGGTCGACCGCCTCGTCGATCACGACGGCCACCGGGGTTTCCGTATCCCGGAGCTCGTAGGCCGCCAGACGAAGAACATTGCGATCGACGGCGGCCATCCGAGAAACCCGCCAGTTCCGAGCATGCTGGCCCACGAGTTCGTCGAGCTCGGCCGCCCGGGCGGCGACCCCGGCAACCAGCTCCCGGGCAAAGTCGATCGCGCTCCCGGGCACGCTGAAGTGTTCGGTGATCCGGTCGAATGCAGTCCCGCTCGCCTCGAGCGGGTCGAGCACGAGGGCCTCTTCCGCAGACTCCATGGGCTCGGCCACCGTCGGCGCCGTCGCCCCACTCGTCGCGGTTTGCGAATGAGCCGAAGGGCCCGCGGGCGGCACCACCGCGTACCGGACGAGGGCTCGGGCAGCACCCGAGGACCGGGGAGCCAAACGAGCCTCTGATGAAGATGCCGGCCGGGAATGCAGCGTTGCCCTGGAAGGCCCCGCGGCCGAAGAATGTGCCGCGACTCCAGCGCTAGAGGGGGTGGCCGACCGCGGACCGACCGGCCGGATTTCCGCGCTGGCCGCACGGGCGACCCGAGCATCCCGAGGCCCGGTCTCACCGAGATCCAGGGCGTAGAGGACCTGCAGCGCAACTTCGCGCCCCGCGTGCCGGCCGCCACTCGCGTGATCCTTCCGTTCAGTCACGAAGCCGTCACTCCAGAGCGGGATGAATCCACGCCGCCAGCTTCCAGTCCGCCTAATAAGCGAGCCATTTCCACCGCCGCCAAAGCGACCTCGCCACCCTTATTGCCGTCACTCCCGCCTGCGCGAGCAAGCGCCTGGTCGATAGTGTCGGTGGTCAGCACACCGAAGCCCACCGGCACTCCGGAAGTCTGCATGATCTCGCGTACGCCGTCCGTCACGCCTCTGCAGACATATTCGAAATGGGGTGTCCCGCCGCGGATCACCGACCCCAACGTCACAATCGCATCAAACCGGCCGCTCGCAGCAATCCGTCGCGCGGCCTGCGGAATCTCGAATGCGCCCGCCACCCAGAACAACTCCAGATCATCGGGATCCGCCCCATGCTCGATCAGCGCCTCGTGTGCGCCATCGATCAAGCGGATCGAAATCAGATGATTGAAGCGCGAGACGACCAGCGCCACGCGCAGGCCGGTCGCGTCCACCGACGGCGTCATCACTCTCATATCAGTGCAATCTCCCTTTCGGCGCGACGATCATTTCTTGCGACTCCCACCACGTTTGCCTGTGGATGCACCCGATGAAGAATCCCTGCACACGAATCCGTGAACGTACAGATCACGTTCTCGTCGGCCCACGCGGATCGGCTCGATCGAGACGGCCTCGGCGAGCCGAGCGAGTTCGAGCGGCCCGAGGCCCGGCTTGCCATCCCCACCAATCAGCATCGGCGCGAGCATCCAGTGTACCTCGTCGACCAGATCCGCTCGCAGGAGTGCCGCGGCCAGTCCCCCTCCCCCCTCTACGAGAATACGGGTCAATCCCTCCCTCGCGAGAAGCTGAAACGCCACATCGAGATCGACGTGACCTCCGCTCGCCGCCGGGACTTCGAGCACCCGCCCCGCGACCTCACGAACCCTGCGGATTCCGCGCGCGCGTGCGCGGCACACGACCCAGGTACGAGCCGCGCCCGGACCCGTCAGCAGACGAGCAGAGGTCGGAACGCGAAGACGACCATCCAGCAGAACACGGATCGGCTCCCGCACGAGCTTCCCGCCGCGCCGCGCCGTCAACTCGGGATCGTCTGCCAACGCAGTCTCCGAACCCACCATCACCGCATCGTGCTCATCGCGCAGGCGATGCACGAATTCGCGTGAGGCGGATCCGGTGATCCAGCGCGATTCGCCGGACGCGGTCGCGATTCGCCCGTCGAGGCTGGTTGCCAATTTGAGGGTGACCCAGGGCCGGCCGAGTTCACAGACCGAGAGGAAGCCGCGATGTTGATAACGACACTCGGCCTCGAGCACACCACGGATGACCTCCACTCCCTGTCGACGCAGTCGCCTGAAGCCCTTGCCGGCGACCTGGGGGTGGGGATCGCGACAGCCTGCGACCACCCGCGCGAGTCCCGCGTCGAGAATCGCCTCGGTACACGGCCCCGTCCGCCCTTGAAAGTTGCAGGGCTCGAGCGTCACCGCGATGGAAGCCCCGCGCAGCGCGCGATCGCCGTGCCGCCGCCTCGCACTCTCGATCGCCACCACCTCGGCATGCGCCCCACCGGGCGGACGCGTGGTACCGCGCCCGAGGACACGATCGCCCCGAAACACGATGGCCCCCACGCTCGGGTTGGGATGAGTCCGTCCATCGCCGCGCGCCGCCTGGCGCAAAGCGAGTCGCATCATGCGTTCATCCCGCTCGGAGTGCGCCTTCAGCCCGGAAAGAGCCTTCAGCCCACTAGGAGCCTTCAGCCTCTTCACAGTTCGGGATCGAGCGGGGCTCATCGTCGCGCTCGCAGCGGCCTCACCGTCCCCTCGACCGAACCCGCTCCGTCGGACCGATCGCCTTGCGAGGGATCCTCGGAAATTTCAGCGAAGAACGCTTCGTAGTCACTGGGGCTCGAGAAGTTGCGGAACACCGAAGCAAAACGAACCGCGGCCAGGGCGTCGATCGCCGACAGTTCTTCAAGGACCCGCCGACCAATATGATCGCTGGTCACCTCGCGCTCGCCGGACTCCTGGAGTCCACGCTCGACACGATCGACCAGACTGAGGACCGCTTCTGTCGAAACCGGTCGCTTCACGCAGGCGTGCTCGACACCGTGCAGAAGTTTGTTGCGGTCGTACTCTTCACGACGCTCATCGTGCTTGATGACACGCGGAAGCGTCTCCTCGATCCGCTCGCGGGTCGTGAAGCGACGACCACATTCGTCGCACTCCCGCCGTCGGCGGATCTCGGATCCGTCCCGGGCCAGCCGCGAGTCGATGACGCGATTGCCATCATCGGCGCAGAAGGGGCACTGCACGTTCAGTCCGTCTCATTCCATCGCTCGACGTAGAGCGGGAACTGCCGACAGAGATCCGCCACTTCGGCCCGAATCGTCTCGAGGACCGTCGTGTCTTCGATGTCCGCCAGGACACGCGAGAAAAAGTCGCCGATCTGGCTCATCTCGGCCTCGCGCATCCCCCGTGTGGTCACGGCCGGCGTTCCGATGCGCACGCCCGATGTCACCATCGGCTTGCGCGGGTCGAAGGGGATCATGTTCTTGTTCACGGTAATCCCCGCGTGGTCGAGGGCGATCTGTGCTGCCTTGCCCGTCGTCTCACGACCGACGAGCGAGAGCAGGAAGAGATGATTGTCCGTGCCGCCGGAAACCACCTTGAAGTCCCGACTCAGAACCGCGTCGGAAAGCGCCTTCGAATTCGCCACGATCTGCTCGCAATAGGCCCGAAAATCCGACGACAAGGCTTCCTTGAACGCGACGGCCTTGCCGGCGATCACGTGCATCAGCGGCCCGCCCTGCAGTCCGGGGAAGATCGCGCTGTTGATCTTCTTGGCCCAATCCTGGTCGCACAGGATCAGTCCACCGCGGGGACCCCGCAGAGTCTTGTGCGTCGTGGTGGTTACGATCTGAGCCTTCCCGATCGGACTCGGGTGAACGCCCGAGGCAACGAGACCGGCGATATGGGCGATATCGGCGAAGAGCAGGGCCCCGACTTCGTCCGCGATCGAGCGGAAGACATCGAAATCGATCGTGCGTGAATAGGCGGTCGCACCGCATTGGATCATCTTCGGTCGATGCTCGAGCGCCAGCTCACGCACCTGGTCGTAGTCGATCCGTTCGTCCTCCCGCGAGACGCCGTAGGGGACGATCGTGAAGTGTTTGCCGGAGAAATTCACCGGGCTGCCGTGGGTGAGGTGGCCACCGTGATCGAGGTTCATGGCGAGAACCGTGTCCCCGCGCTGGAGCACCGCTTCGTAGACCGCCGCGTTCGCCTGGCTCCCCGAGTGCGGCTGGACATTTGCATGGTCCGCTCCAAAGAGTTCCTTGGCGCGCTCGATCGCGAGGTTCTCGACCTCATCGACCTCTTCGCAGCCGCCGTAATAGCGGCGACCGGGGTAGCCCTCGGCGTACTTGTTCGTGAGGACAGAACCGACGGCCTCGAGGACGGCCTCGGAAACGAAATTCTCCGAAGCGATCAACTCGATCGAAAGCCCCTGGCGGCGGCCCTCACGACGAACGTACCGGGCCACTTCCGGGTCGGCCTGATCCAGATGTGGCGTCTGTGACCCGCTGAGCGTCTGCGACCCTGCAGAAGACATCGACTTAGACTTTTCCAATCATGCTCCTCGCACGAGGCTGTCGCGAAGCGACCGCTCAATGGGTGTGCCCGGGGGCGAGGGCCGGAGAATAGCGGGCAGTCGCCGCCGGGTCAGGCATCCGGGTGCGAGAAGATCAAGCTGCCGTTCGTGCCACCGAAGCCGAACGAATTGGAGAGGATATGCGAGGCCTGGGCCGGTCGGGCTTTTCCGATCACGTGGTCGAGTTCGCAATCCGGGCCGACTGTCTCGAGCTGAATCGTAGCGGGAAGAAGCTGCGCATGAATTGCCGAGATCGACAGGATCGCTTCGAGCCCCCCCGCGGCGCCCAGCAGATGGCCGGTCGCCGACTTGGTCGCCGAGACCGGCAGACGATCGATCCCCCGACCGAAGACTTCGCGCAGGGCCCGAGCCTCGACGACGTCTCCAGATGGCGTCGACGTGGCGTGCGCATTCACCGCGCCGATCTGACTCGGCTCGAAGTCCGCACTCGAGAGCGCTGATCGCATACACCGAATGGCACCGGCACCGGTCTCGTCCGGCGCGCTCAGGTGGAAACCGTCAGCCGTTGCCCCGTAGCCCGACACGATCGCAAGCGGCCGTGCACCGCGGTCTCGTGCGTGCTCCTCGGCCTCGAGCACCAGGACTGCGGCCCCCTCCCCCAACACGAAGCCATCCCGTCCCACATCGAAGGGCCGGCTCGCCCGCTCCGGGTCGGGATTCCGCGAGAGCGCACGCATGGCCGCAAACCCCGCGATCGAAAGCGGCACCATGGGTGCCTCCGTTCCCCCTGCAAGGGCGACATCCGCCGATCCGCGAGCAATCGCCTCGGCCGACTCGCCGATCGCGTGAGTGCTCGTCGCGCACGCGGTCGAGTGGCAGAGGTTCGGACCGCCGAGTTGAAAATGGATCGCGACGATGCCACTCGGCATGTTCACGATCGAATAGGGAACGACGAAGGGAGAGACCCTTCGTGCACCCTTCGTCTCGAGGATCTTCTGGTTGGCGAAGAGCGTTTCGACGCCACCGACCCCGGAGCCGATCGCGACCATGACACGGTTTCGATCGGTTGCCTCGAAATCGAGCCCAGCGTGACCAACGGCCTCCTGGGCTGCGATCAGTGCGAAACGAAGCGCGTAATCCGTGCGGCCGAGGAGCGGCCGGCCGCAACCGATTCCCAGGTCTCCGCCACGTCCGAGCCGTTCGGAGTGACACAACCCAGCCCCGTCACCACCACCCGCCTGCCGAAGGAAACGGGAGAGGTGCCAGGCACCCCCACCAAACCGTCAGGCCTCGACGCGCTCTTTGAGATACCCGATGGCGTCGGAGATGGTCTGCATCTTCTCGGCGTCGTCGTCCGGGATCTCGATATCGAAGGTCTCTTCGAGGGTCATGACGAGTTCGACGATATCCAGCGAATCCGCGCCGAGATCATCGACAAACGAGGCGCTCAATACGGCCTCTTCCTTGGAGACACCCAGTTGTTCGACGATCAGATCGGTGACGCGTGCTTCTAGAGACATTGCTGGAGATCCTCCACAACTCGGTCCTGAATGAGATGAAAAGGCTAGCGCCGTACCCCCCGTACGGCGATGCCAGGCAAACCTCAGGAGGGGTTCACGCCTCTGGTCCTGCACCAGTTCCTATAACAAATTCGCGGACTTCGTCGAGTTCCGCCAGGGATGAGAAATTCGCCCGACGGGCGCGACGTTCGATCCGCGCGATCAATCCGGAGAGGACCCGGCCGGGGCCGACCTCGAGAAACTGATCCACACCGAGCGCCTTCATGCGCTCGACCATGTCGCTAAAGCGAACCGCGGCCGTCACCTGTTCGCGCAGCAACCCGGGGATCCTGGACGCGTCGGCGTTCGGCTCGGCTTCGACGTTCGTGATGATCGGCGGCTTTGCATCGGAAAAGAGCAACCGATCGAGCTCGACTTCGAGCTTCTCGGCCGCAGGCTTCATCAAGGCGCAGTGAAAGGGCGCTGAAACCGGAAGCGGCACGGTTTTCTTGGCACCGAGCTGTTTCGCGTGCACAGCCGCGGCTTCGACGGCGGCGGCATCGCCCGCGATGACCGTCTGCTGAGGAGAATTGAAGTTGGCGGGCGTCACGACAAGACCCGTCTCGGCCGCCGCACGGCGGCACGCCTCCCCCACGACCTCGGGCGCAACGCCGATCACCGCGGCCATCGCGCCCTGGCCCTCGGCGACGGCTTCCTGCATCAATCGACCGCGCAGGTTCACGGTCCGCACGGCATCCTCGAAAGCGAGTGCTCCGGCGGCGACCAGCGCGGAATATTCTCCGAGGCTGTGCCCGCCGACATACGCCGGGTCGAGGGGCCCGATCGATTCCTCGAGCGCGCGCAGAAGCGCGATGCTCGTCGTGAGAATCGCGGGCTGCTGAATCTCGGTCCGACGCAATTCCTCTTCGGGACCCTCGAAGCAGAGCTTTGACAACGAGGTCCCCAAAGACGCGGCAAGGGCGTCGTCGGCGACCTCGAATACCCCACGCGCCGCGGCTGACGCCTCGAAGACGTCCCGACCCATGCCGACCGTTTGAGAGGCCTGACCCGGAAAGAGAAGAGCGAGCATCGATGCTATTCGTCGTCTACTTCGATGATCGTCCGGCCCTTGTAGGAACCGCAGGATCCGCAAACACGATGTGGCGCCTTGGGCGCTCCGCACTGCGGGCAGGTGCTGGTCGCGGGCGCGCTCAGCGAATCATGGCTTCGGCGCTTGTCTCGTCGCGCCTTCGAGGTTTTCTGCTTCGGTACGGCCATTGGATCCGTATCCCCCATCGTGCTCCGGCGTTCGCCGGCTTGAAAGTGATCTGCGAGGTCGCTCTGCACGACCTCTCCCGCGGATCAAATGCAGGACAAGTTGCCCCGCTCCGTTCCGCGAACTCTGTTTCGTTCCCATCGTCCCCGCCCTACCCGCCGTCCCCGCTGCCCAGGTCATCCCTCAAGCGAGCAAGCACCGCGAAGGGCGACTCAATCTTCGCGTCTTCGCAATCGCAGACCGGGCCGGGCTCAGGCATCGGCCCGGCATGATTCACGCCTACGCCCCTCTTGTCCAGGCCCCTCTTGTCCAGGCCCCTCTTGTCCAGGCCCCTCTTGTCCAGGCCCCTCTTGTCCAGGCCACAGTGCGAGCAGATTCCCAGACACCCCTCATCGCAGAGGGGTTGGATCGGCATCGCGAGCGCGATCACCTCACCCAGGAAATCGTCCAGCTGAATCACCGGCCCCCGATACAACCCTGCCTCGAGATCCTCTCCGAGGCAGACACCGTTCCGAGCCAGGCCCCGCTCCCCCTCTGGGTCGGCGGGCTGATGTCCCTTCGAAGGACTCAAGACCAATCGATAGCTGTCGCGAAGTTTATGAGGATAGCGCTTGGCACAGCGGCTGCACTCGAGACCGACCCGACCGGTGATTTCTCCCTCGATCAGCACGTCGTCTCGCACCCGTGCGGCGGTCAGCGTGAAGCGGAAGGGCGTTTCGATCTCCCACAACGGTTCCTCGGTGACAGGCTCCCGATCCGCCCACCATTCCCGGCTCGCCTCGAATTCGTAGCGAGCCGGCTGCTCCGTCAGCCGCTCGACCTGGATCTGGAAGTCGGACATGTCCAGACATTTCCGGGCGCTCGCCCAGGAGGTCGGCGAAATCGCTCTCTGAAAAAGAATAAAGTGTTTTGGATCCGGTCCCTTGCGGACGGTCCCGGCAGAGCGGGGGGAATAGCGCAACCGGCCCGCCGAAGGCAAGACGAAGTGCCCATTCATCCCGGAGAGCGCTCCGACCTGCGATATGCTCCGCGCCCCATGGCCACCATTCGCACTCGATTCGCCCCTAGCCCCACGGGGTTCCTGCATATCGGCGGCGCCCGCACAGCGCTCTTCAACTGGGCGCTCACCCGCCGGCTCGGCGGCGAGTTCGTACTCCGGATCGAAGACACCGATCACGAGCGCTCGACCCGCGAGTCCGAGCAAGCCGTGCTCGACGGGCTGCGCTGGCTGGGCATCGAGTGGGACGAGGGACCCCACAGACAGACGGAACGGGCCGGCCGACACGCGGAGGTGGTCGAAGAGCTGCTCTCGTCCGGTGCTGCCTACCGCTGCGCGTGCACGAAGGACGATCTCGAGGACCGCCGAGCGGCCGATATTGCCGCCGGAGGCAAGGGAATCTACGACGGCCGATGTCGCAAACTCTCGCTGGGTCCCGATTGCGGCCCGCATGTCGTTCGCTTGCGTGTCGATCCCGACGCCCGGCTCCGCTGGAATGACCTCGTATTTGGCCCGAGCGGGCAGGACGCGAGTGAGATCGGTGACGGCGTCATCCGCCGAAGTGACGGATCTCCCCTCTATCATCTCGCGGTTGTCGTCGACGACCTCGACATGCGCATCACCCACGTCGTTCGCGGCGCGGACCACCACAGCAACACGCCCTTCCAACTCGCGCTCTACCACGCGTTGGGTGCGACGCCACCGATCTTCGCGCACCTGCCGCTGATCGTGGCGGAAAGTGGGCGCAAGCTGTCGAAACGCAAGGATCCGGTCTCGCTCCAACAATTCAAGGCGGATGGATATCTACCCGAGGCGATGTTGAACTGGCTCGCGCGACTCGGTTGGTCCCACGGCGATCAGGAGATCTTCAGCGCCGCCGAGATCATCGAGTTTTTCGACCTCGAGCACGTCGGTCGGTCGGGCGCACAGGCGGATCTCGCCAAGCTCGATTTTCTCTGCCAACACTATTTGAAAGAACGAACTTCGGATTCGCTTTTCGAAGCCGTCAGCCCCTTTCTCGATGACGTCGCGGGGCGGAGCGTGCCGCGCGACGCGTCGCTCGATCGCCTGCTCGATCTGCTTCGCGAGCGAAGTACTCAGCTCGTCGAGATGGCGGAGAAGGCGCGATTCGTCTTGATCGACAAGATCGAGATCGATCCGGGCGCAGCGAAGAAGCATCTACGTCCCGTCGTGCTCGAACCGCTCGAGGCCCTCGTCTCGGCGCTCGAGGCGTTAGGCGAATGGACGATCGAATCCCTGGAGGGCGCCTTCGAAGAAACCTGCCGGGCCCAGGGCGATCTCAAGCTCGGCAAGCTGGCCCAGCCGGTCCGCGTGGCGGTCACGGGGACGGGAGCCTCTCCGGGGATCTACGAGACCCTGGAGGTCGCGGGGCGGGATCGAACGCTCGATCGCCTGCGAAAGGCCCTCGAGTTCATTCACGCACGCGCCGCTGGCAGCTGAGCGGCCCAGCGACCAAACGCGCGATCAACCGATCTACAGCACTCGCAAGAGCCAGAGTGGCGGCAGGAATAGGACGACCACGGTTCCGACGGCGATGGCCGGCGCAAACCCGAATGGACGACCGAGTGCGCCACGAGCGAGTGCCTGAGCCCCGCCCAGCACCAACCCGACCAGCGATGAAGCGAGAATCGTATCGAGCACGCCGGCCGGTCCGACGACGGCACCGATCATGCCGAGCAGCTTGACGTCTCCGAGGCCGAGGCCCGGGAACCAGAGCCAATAATCCGCATCGGTCGGTTTCGGAATCTCCTCGCCCGGCCCGGGCCAATGCTCGAACTGCCGCCCCATCGCAACCGAGAACCGCGCGTGCAAGAACGCGACGAGCCAGAGCACGCCACCCCCGATGACCGCTCCGGCCACAGCGCGAATGAATGCGTCCATCCAGGAATCGCCGTAGTGGGCGGCAATCGCAGGCACGGCGATCAGCGCGAGGGCCAGGCCGCCAAGTGAGATCGAGTCGGGAATGAGCTGGTGATCGTGGTCGATCATCGCCGCGACGACGAGTGCCGCCGCAAACAGGCAATACGCTGCCGTCCACCAGGTCGGGCCGAAGCGCCAGGCGATCGCCGCAAAGAGGAGACCGGTCAACAACTCGACCGCCGGATAGCGAAGCGAAATCGATGTCCTGCAGATCCGGCATTTCCCTCGCAGCAACAGGAACGAGAGGATCGGGATATTGTCCCAGGGTTTGATGGGCGCCTCGCACCCCGGGCAGTGGGAGGGCGGAAAGACGATGCTCTGCCCAAGCGGAAGGCGATGGATCACGACGTTGAGAAATGATCCGACCATCAGGCCGATAGCCAGGGCCATCGACGTCAGCGCGCCCCCCGCAGTCTCGATCGTCATTCTCTCCCCATCCCTGCGCCCTCTCGGATGCGTTTCCCGCGGCTTTACCCGCTGGGCCTCATGCTCCGGACTCTACGCCATCCGGCTCTCATCACCTCGCCGCGACGCACGACCACGTGCCTGTGAATCTGCGAACTACTTGAAATCCCGTCGACTGAAGATCATCGATCCCAACACGAGCGTGCTGACCGTATAGCCGCATGCGTAGATGAGGGCCAAGATGATTTCAGAGGTTGCGATCGGCAATCCGTGTACGGCTTCGAGCGTCTTGTTGAAAACCTCGAAGTCCGGCATCACGACGAAGACGAAGGTCGACAATGTCGAGACCGAATCGAGATCTGATTGCTGTCCCAGCGCCTGCAAGTCACGCGAGAGATGACCGATCAGCCAGAGCCCGATCGTGAAAAATGCCGCGAGCATCGGCGTCGTGAAGGCCGAAAAGAACGTTGCGATCGCAACCAACACCATCAACTCGAGTCCGATCAATCCGATCGCGATCGCGTGGTCCAGTCCCAGAGGCGCGTTAGCCAGGGCTGAAATAACGCCGAAGACAGCGGCCATGAGCACGAGCTGCAGCCAGATCGTTAAGGTCAGCCCCGCCCATTTGCCCACCAGGAATTCAGTTCGCGAAACGGGCTTCGACAGGATCACGTAGATCGTCCGACGATCGACTTCGTTGTGGATCAGGCCGATCCCGACAAAGATCGCGATACCAGCACTGAAGAAACGGATGGCACCCATCCCCATGTCCTGAAGGATTTCATCGACCTCGACATAGGAGAGCGTCGCGAGCACCACGCCGAACGCGATCATCACGAAGCTGAACCCGAGAAGCGTGTAGAGCAGCTTGTTACGAATCGCTTCGCGAAAGGTATTGGCCGCGAGGGCATGAATGCGAATCAATGACTTCATGCCACCTCCTCGGAATGAACGACATCGAGGAAGACGTCCTCGAGTGAATTTCGATGAGGCGTGACCGAGACGACGTGCGCTCCGGCTGCCATGGCGGCGGCGAGCAGGTCGTGAACGTCTTTGTCGGCGACACGAATCTCGACTCGCTCGCCCAGTCCGCGCATCTCGAGATCGAAGCGCTCCCCGATCTGATCGGCGGTCTCCGGTGCGAGTTGCGCCAGCACGATATCCGTTCGATGCCCGGTATCGGGCAGAAAATCTTCGATCCGACCCTGGTGACGAATCGAACCCTTCACGATGATCGCAACGCGATCACAGATCATTTCGACGTCGGGCAGAATGTGGGTGTTCATCAGGACCGTCTTGCCATCGGCGCGTAAAGCGAGAATCACGTCTCGAATCTCCTTGCGCCCGATCGGATCGAGTCCGCTCATGGGTTCGTCCAGGAACACGACCTCAGGACCGTGGATCAAGGCCTGAGCGATCCCGACGCGCTGCAGCATGCCCTTCGAAAAGGTCCGCAACCGCGCATCCGCCGCCTGACCTAGATTGACCAGACCGAGGAGTTCGTCGACGTGCGATTTCCGGTCCGAAGCCGACACGCCCGAAAGTCGCGCATAGAAATCGAGAATCTCACGGGCCGTGAGGAAGGGATAGAAATAGGGATTCTCCGGGAGGAATCCGATCCGATCTCGAAATTCTGATTCCTGGACGTCGCGGCCCAGGATCGATGCCGATCCGGCGGTCGGACGGATCAGCCCCATCAATATCTTCAGGGTCGTGGTCTTACCGGATCCATTCGGTCCGAGGAAGCCAAAAATCTCACCCTCGTGCACGTCAAACGTCACACCGTGCAACACCCGTTTGCGACGCAGTCCGAAGCCCGGACGAAAATCCTTGACGACGTTCTGGACGCGTACGACTTTGCGCCTCTCATCCGTCATGCCGATCCACCTCCTGATCCGTGTGGCCCGAGTCCTCTTCGATCGTCTCACCGCGTTTCTTGAAGTGCTCGCGATCAAAGCCTGCGTAGTGAATCTCATAGCGAGCACCGAGATACGAGGAGACGATCCGGTCCGTCTCCGGGTCGATCTCCCAGATCGATCCCCGGGATAGCGACTCCGGAATGGCGTCGGGTTCCGGACTCGGCAATTTCTTGAGCACGCCGTAATGGCCCCGGATCAGATCCCCGGGCGAGTGGATGTCATGGCCCGCGAGAGACCGGTAGGCCGCTCGCGCGCGATCCAGGTGGCGCGCCTTGTATTCGATCTCGATCTCGTCGAGCGCGGAGGCGAGCTTGGCGAGTTCGGCCTCGTCCGAGGTCGTTTCGAGCAACTGGCGAAGAAATACCTCGGCGACTTCGATGTCGCCCTCCTGGCTCTTCAGACGCGCGACGAGCCGTGAGAGATAGGTGGGAGCGCCGGGAAGATCCATCGCGATCTCGAGCGCCGCAGCGGCTTTCTCGAATTCCCCGAGATAGTAGAACTGGTTGAAGCCCAGATAGAAGTAATTGCGCCAGTCGCCCGGGTGGTACTGGATGGCGCGGTCGAGCAACCGGTTGGCGGTGCGAATCTGATCGGGATTGTGGGTCAACCAGACCGCGGCGAAGCGATATTGATGGTCGACATGCGGATTCAAGGTCGTGATGACGTCGACCAACTTGCCGAGATGGGCCGCGGCGTCTTCGTCGACGCTGTTGTCAGCGCCGACGACCTGGATCGCCTGCAACCAATAATAATCGGCAAGCAGCGCATCGAAGCCAAGGGAAACCGCGGCGGCAACATACGGGGCGGGAACGAATTCCGCCCCCCGATCGGCGCGGGTCGCAATCGGCAGGCGCGCGTGGGCCCAGCCAGTGCAACACATCGCAGCGATCAACAACGCGACCTGAACGATTTTCGACGGCACCCGATGCGCCTCCCGATAAACAGAATTCCGGAATGTTCCGTTCTCGAGCGGAGACCCGAGTGCGGCTTCTCAAAGACCCGACGACGACTAGCCCGGATTATTCATGAACCCCGTCGCGAGGACGTCGAAGGTGCTGAAGGTCGCGGACCTCGGACCACGGGCCCGCGCAGACGTACTCACGGTTCGTCGAGCAGGCCGCAGGGTGGAGGTCGTGGAGAATCAGTGCTTCGGGCGCGCGCAGCAGGGCGTTCATGAATAATCCGGGCTAGTAGTCGTCGGCAGCGATGGCTCGAACGACCTGGTCGATCGAGGGTGACCCGTTGTTGTTCGGCGGGGCCTGGTTGCCTCCCAGCCAGGTTTCACAGAATCCGCCGGAAGCGTCCGATTGCGCATACAGGAAGACCGAGAGCAGGCCATCGCCGTCGAGGTCCCCGTACGCCGCTGCGGTGAAACAATCTCCCGCCGTGCAGCTCGCGCAGCGACCCGGATCGGCCGTGCTGGTCACCGTGTCGTAGTCGAAGAAGACATCACCATCTGGACCCCAACCGACATCGGAAAACGCGGCATCGATGCCTGCCTTGTCCCGCTTCTGTTCATAGGGCGCGAGGCCGGTCGCTCCAAGGGGTTCGGCCACGACATCCACGTATTCGTTGAACTCGGCGTAGAAGCTCTTCTGACTCTTCGCGAGCGCGCTCAGATTCGCGAACGCCTCCGCCCGCTTCGCTTTGAGCTGGTAATCGACGAAGGCTGGAATTGCGACCGAGGCGAGGATGCCGATGATTGCCACGACAATCATCAACTCGATCAGCGTAAAGCCCCGGGACCCATTGCCGTGCATGCGTACCATCAGATTCTCCCTGTGGGGCGGCTCGCACCACCGCGAACCGGCCACCACCCCCCGCCCATTCGGAGCAGGAGCAACACCCGTGCCAAAGAGCACGCGCCACGATTTTCATCGGCAAGAGTCGCCGGAGGCTTGAGCCACCATGACGGGTTCGGCCATTCAGCCCGGGCGTCGGAGGCAACAGCACCGTTGTGATGTGCAGCACGAAGTGACAGTTCGGGGCGCCGAGCGACGAATTCGGGCGATGAGAGCTGTCTCACACCGGATCTCGATGGCGCGGTGCATCGAGAATCCGAAAGATGCGACCCCTCGGGTTGACAGTGACAGAACGCTCCGGCTAGGCTCGGCCGCCGTCAGGATGCGCTCCCATCGTCTAGTGGCCTAGGACACGGCCCTCTCAAGGCTGAAACACGGGTTCGAGTCCCGTTGGGAGCACCATTCTGATTTCCCGGTCCGGTCCCCATCCTGAATTCCCCGAAACCCTGGCGAGCGGCGATCGACCCGACGCTGTAGCCGCCCGACCCCACGATCGATTTCACCCGTTCCATCCCCGCGCCGGGGTGCCGGTAGCCTGGAGGCGCACGGAGCGATTCGGAGGGGTATCCCATCTCGCGGCTGCGATCTCACCGGCTTCGGCCTGCGAGATCTTGCGTGCCCGCTTCCGGAGTGCCCCGACTTGAGTTCCGAATTTGCCTTCGCGTTCCTGGACTGTGAATTTGGCGGGCTCGATGTCGAGATCCACGACCTGACCGAGGTCGGGATCATCCTGACCGATGCGCGGCTCGAGGAATCAGTGGAAGCACAGTGGCGCGTCCGCGCGCGCCCGGAGCGGGTCAGCCCAGAAGCGGCCAAGATTTTCGGCTACGACGAAGAGATCTGGGCGAAGGCGCCCGGCGTTCGGGAAGTCCTGACCGAGATCGTGGAAATGCTTCCGAAGGACCGCAAGGTGATTCCGGCCGGACAGAATGTACGAATGGACGTGATCTTCCTGGAGCGCGCCTTCAAGAATTGCGGCATCCCCTACCCCTTCGACTATCACGTGCTGGATCTCGCGACGCTCTTCTACTCCTGGTCGCTGGTCGCCGGTGAACCGGCGCGCTCGATTTCCCTTCGCCAGGCTGCGACGACCGCAGGGCTGCTCGGAAGCGAGGGGGTCGCTCATCGCGCCCTCGAGGATGCTCGGCTCACCCTCGAGTGTTTCCGCCACTACATCGCCCGTCTGGCACCCCGAGAACCGGCCGAGATTCCCACCGCCACACCGGCCACCGGGAACACGGACTCGAACGCGGCCACACCCGGCGATTCATAGGCCGAGTCCCCGTCGGCGTGCGGGCGGATCCCGGCTCCGATCCAATCCCGACGCATCCACTCGGCTCGAGTCACCGGGCCCCGGGAGGCCTGCCCGGATCAGGCCGGGACGAGGCGCACGCGCCATTTTTCGAGCGCGCGGCGGTCGACCCATCCGAAGAGCGCGACCAGCCCCCGACCCCAGACCGTGTTGGAATCGAAACGCAACGCCGACGCGAAGTCGATCACGATCGGACGGCCATCCGTACCCGCCAGAATATTGCTGCGATGCCGTAGATCGAGATGAACGACACCCCGGCGATGCATCTCCCCGATCGTCTCTTCGAGTTCGCGCAGAAAATCGGCGGGCAACCTTCCGGAGAGCGAGCGGGACAGCAAGATGCCCGGCCGGTATTCGATCACGAGGGCCTCGCTGTCGAGTCGACCGAGCAAGCGGGGAACAGCGGGAATGCCCTCGAGTCGCCGATAGGCCTCTTCCTCCCGCGCAAGGAGTCGCGGCGCCAGGAAACGACGAACCCAGCGGCCCCGGGGTGCGAAATCCTTCACGACGACCTGGCCGCCCTCAGCCTCGACGAGCAGAACATCGGCGTTTCCCCAGCCGCCACGGTTCAACACCGCCCGCGTTCGATCGGCCAGTGCAGGGCGCGACAGCGGAGGCATTTGATCTCCCGATCGATTCATGCCGCGCGGGTCGCCCGAAGCCAGAACACCAGAAGCCCGGCGCAGACTGCCAGCAGGGTCCCGAGCTCGTTGTTCTCCGAATAGCGGTCGAGGGCCCAGCCGCGCGCCGGAGCCTTGGTTCCCTCCTGATCGAGGTCGGCGAAGGCACGCAGTCGCGGCCAGAGCGCCGGGACCGCCGAGCGATAGCGCTCGAAGCGTTCCCCATAGAGCCGCTCGAGACGACGGCTCTCGCTTCGTTCCTTGCGGGGAAAATAGTGCAGCGCGAACCAGGGCCAGATGGCAACGAGCGCCAGCAATGAAACCCATCCACCGACCGCCAATGCGAAGCCCGTCGCGATCAGGATCGTCCCGCCGTAGAGCGGGTGGCGCAGATGGGCATAGGGGCCGGTCACGGTCAGTGCGTCATTCTTGACGAGATGTCCGGCACCCCAGCCGCGCAGGATCACACCGAAACCGATCACGGGGAGCACCCGGGCGAGAACGTCTCGCTCCGGCGGATGGAAAACGAGAATCGCCAGACCCACGCAGTAGAGCGGAATGAATCGCAGGCTCAGATTCTTGAGACGGACGGGGTTCCGCATGCCGGGAAAGCTAATCAGCCAGCCGCCCTGGAGCAACGCAATCCGAGCAACGCAATCAAATCGGCCGATCTGGATTCAGGAATGCTTCGGCCGGGCCGGGCCACCGGCGACGACCATCTCCCAGAGCTCCTCGCGGAGCCGTTCCCGAAAAGCCGGATCAGCCGGAACGGGGTCGACGTCCGCGGCGATGAAGTCGAGCAACTCCCGCTCGTCGATCGCGAGGTCATGGCCGAGGTCGAGGGTCTGGTCAAAGTCGAGGGTCACCTCGCCCACGCCGCCGCCATCCCTGAATCCCGGCCCGAAGTCTCGTCCCTCGGCGGGTAGAAACGCCCGCGCAGAATCCCGTCGCGAGAATCCATTGGACCGGGTCCCTCCGGACGCGCCCCCATTCTGCAATCCGGAGCGGCCCGCACGATCGCTGCGAGAGCCCGGGCCGGCGCGCTGCGAAATATTCCGTGCCCCGCCATCGACGGGTCGGAACCAGTCGCGAATCCCCTGCCAGACTCTGCCACGCGCCAATTGCAATCTCCCTCGGACGACCCACTCGGATGCCACGGGGGGCATCGACGCAAGCTGACGTCATTTCAGAGTGGTCTCGCCCCGCGGCATGTGTCATACGCGATTCCAATTTTTCTCGGATCTCATGCCGCCGCCAGGCTCTCCTCGGACCCAACTCCCATCCGGACTTGGCCCGCGGGGAACTCCGGTCTCTCGAAGACGATCGAGGCTCCCGCAGCCAGCAGCCACGAAGATGGGCGCGAAGACGGAGCTGGAGATCAGGGATGGAGACGTCAGGTCGCCCTGCGCAGGCCCTTCACGAAGATTTCGATCAGCGCCTCGCAGGCCGTCCGGAGTTCTTCGCCCTGCGGAATCCGGGCATGGACGCCGAAAAGGCTCGTCATGATCACGAGCGCGATCTGTTCGGCGGACAGCGTGGATTCCAGCTCCCCGCGATCGCGTGCCACGCGAAGGTGCAGCGCCAGCTCGTCGGAGAGCGTGGGTAGATTGTGCGTGGGGTCGCGGACGTCGTGTGGGCGGCGGATGTAGAGCGAGAGCAACTCGCCGAGTAGACCGGTCTCCCCAACCCGACTGTGCTCATCCATGATCGCGTCGTTTACGCGCTGAAGCAGCTCACCGAGTGTCGGACCGGATTCGCCAAGAACCGCAACCCGGCGCGCGATCCGGCCGTTGATCCGGCGCGCGAGCTCGAGGAGCACGTCGTCCTTGGCGGGGAAATGAAAATAGAAGGTGCCGCGTGCAACCCCGGCCGCCTTGGCGATCCGATCGATCTGCGCGGCTGCAAATCCGACTTCTCTGAACTCGCGCAATGCGGTCTCGAAGATCCGCTCCCGCGTATCCGCGCGCTGCCGAGCCCGCCCGCCCCCGATCCCCGTGCGGCTCCCCTGGTTCGCCTGCAGAACTCCGCCCGCCGCGCCGCTTCCGGGCGCCACTCGGGCATCGTCAGCCGCAGGGATGACCGTCGGAGGACCACTCATGTCGAACGGATAAGTCAGTCACCAACGGGTGTCAATCAATATCCGACGATCCGTCAGATTGAGCAGAGTCGCGAGTAACTCGTGGCACGGCTTGCAAAAATCCGCCTGTCACCCGGTGACCCTCGTGCCCGCACTCCCTTTCACTCCAAACGCAGCGATAGCGATCTACGACCTGAGGATTCCCTCGAGACCGGGGGTGCCCGCCGCAATGGCGCGCCGCATCCGGTACAGATTCGCCTTCACGGCGTCCTCACTTTTTCCCAGGGCATTCGCGATCGCGCGGATCGGCTGCTGCCGCAGGTGTTTCAAATGGAAGATCCGGCGCTGCAGAGGCGTCAGGTCGTTGGCGATCACATCCTCGCAGCGGCCCAGAACACGGCGGGCATCGACCGTGTCATCCGTCGCCGGAGTGTCTGCCTGGAGGTCCAACGCTCCACCTTCTTCGAGCGGCTCGAGGCGGGGACGCGGCCGGCGGAAGCGTCGGTTCACCTTGTTTCGCGTGACGCCGAAGATCCAGACGAGCAACGCAGACTCGCCCTTGAAGGACCCCAGCGCGGTCATCAAGGTCATGAAGACTTCCTGCGCGACATCCTCGGCTTCACCGGGATCTCCGAGTCGCTTCAGCGCGAATCGGTAGACCCGCGGAAAATAGGTTCCATAGAGGAGGTCGAAATGCTCGCGACTTCCGGCCAGGATCTGATCCACCAGCTCCCGATCAGATTCCCAAGGCTTCGAGTCGCTGTACCTGCTCTTCTTGCGTGCCTTCTGATGCGATTCAGCGATCGCCGGCGGCTTGGCCGAAGCGACGGGGACGGTCGACGATCGAAGGTTCTTTTCCTGCACGATTCTGTTCCTCGATTTCGACGAGGGTTCGCGCGGGGGGTAGAAGCGCATTCGAAGAGATCCATCTCACAAGACTTGAAGGACTCACAAGACGAATCGCGGCGTTGCGCTTGTTCTACCGGGTTCGATCACCCTGCTCGTGTTGCGCTCTGGTTGGCGGGTCCCTGAACTCCCACCGAACGCACTGCGATTGATCGAACCGTTGCCCACTCGAAACTCGACGAGCGATTGGCTTTTCAAAAGTCCACCCGGTTGCCCGGACTTGGTCGTTACTCGATCCGAATTACAGCAAACTGTGTGCCAGCACACCTGGATGTGCAGATTGATGAGACAAGTAGCTGGAATCAAAGCATTGTAATGTCGACCGGGGCTCAGTCCGAGAACCGAAATTCCTCACAAATGGGTATAAGTTTTCCCAATCGGACGATCATTTTTCCCACTCCTCCTGATTCGAGACGAGTCGGCAGACGGCATTTGCCGCTCTCAGACCTTACCGGGGACGACGTACCAGCGCCCGTCCTGCCAGGTCCATTCATCCGTACGCACGAGGGAGGCGGTCCACCACCGCAGCGGCAGATCATTCCGACCCACGAAGCGGAGCTTCAAGAGGAGGTTCCCGGAGGCCACCACCTGGATGCCGATCAGCTCGACCCGCGTCGGACGGTTGTGCCGGATATAGGCGCGATCGAGCGCGTCGACCAGCGCCGCGTAGTAGTCCGAGTACGCCGCGATCGTCGGGAAGAACTGACGCACGCTCGGATCCTCGAAGGTCGCCCGCGAGTTGAAGCGACGACTCGTGATCCGCGCGTAGAAGATTCTCGAGAGCGGCACGAGTTCCCGGGCCGCTTTGGCCGGAAGCGCCGCCAGGACGGCCTGCCGCTCGGTCTTCGTCAGCTCGGCGCCCCATGCCTCCGGATCCGCCGGCGCGTCCCGTGGTGCGCAAGCCAATCCGCAGCCCAGGCCGAGGAGCGCAAGGGCGATCAGGGCCCTGCCCTTCCGCGGCCGGCTCCTCACTTGCTCCTCTTCTTGGCCGGTTCGGACGAGGGAGAGGAATTTGAGGACGCGAGGATCGCCGCCTGGGCGGCCGCTAGCCGAGCCAGGGGCACGCGGTAGGGAGAGCAGGACACGTAGTCGAGCCCGACCTCCGCGAAGAAGTGAATGCTCGCCGGATCCCCGCCGTGTTCACCGCAGACCCCGAGCTTGAGATCGGGTCGCGATGCGCGTCCGCGCTCGACGCCGATGCGCACCAGTTGACCGATTCCCTCGATGTCGATCGACACGAAGGGATCCGCGTCGATCAACCCGTCCTCGACGTATTGGGGCAGGAAATTGCCCGAATCGTCCCGGGAAAGCGCGTACCCCATCTGTGTGAGGTCGTTCGTCCCGAACGAGAAAAAATCCGCGTGCTGGGCGATCCGGTCGGCGGTCAGTGCCGCACGCGGCACCTCGATCATCGTGCCGATCTTCGGACGCACCCGCGATCCACCGGCTTCGCGCCGGACGTCGGCGATCACGCCCTCTGCCAGCTTGCGCAGTTTCTTGAGTTCTCGCTCGTTCGAAACGAGCGGGATCATGATCTCCGGCTTGACCTTCACACCGTCCGCCGCGACGCGAACCGCGGCTTCGGTGATCGCGCGAACCTGCATCGCGTAGATCTCCGGATAGGTGATCCCCAGGCGACACCCGCGATGGCCGAGCATCGGGTTGAACTCGTGCAGCGCCTCGAGCCGGTGACGGATTTCGCCCATCGATCGACCGAGCGAATCCGCAACCGCCTGGATGTCCTCCTCCGCCTGGGGCAGGAACTCGTGCAGAGGCGGGTCGAGCAGACGCACCGTCACCGGCAGGCCGTCCATCACCCGAAAGATCCCCTCGAAATCACCGCGCTGCATCGGAAGAAGCTTCTCGAGCGCCTCTTCGCGACTCGCCAGGTCTGCCGCGAGAATCATCTGGCGCACCGCCAGGATACGCCCCGGCTCGAAGAACATGTGCTCCGTGCGACAGAGCCCGATGCCCTCGGCCCCGAAATTCCGAGCGACCATCGCGTCCTGTGGGGTATCCGCGTTGGTCCGGACCCGGAGAACACGGACCCGGTCCGTCCACTTCATGAGCTCCGAGAAGGAGCTCCCGAGCTCCGGCAGCACCGTCGGCGCCTGGCCGAGCATCACTTCGCCACTCGAGCCGTCGATCGTGATGACGTCGCCCTCGCGGATCAGGTGTTCACCGATTCGCATACTGGCCTGGTCGTAGTTGATCGCCAGCACTCCGCAGCCCGCCACGCAGGACTTGCCCATGCCCCGCGCGACCACGGCCGCGTGGGAGGTCATGCCGCCCTTCGCGGTCAGGATCCCCTCGGCCGCGTGCATGCCGACGATGTCCTCGGGTGAGGTCTCCGTCCGCACGAGAATCACCTTTGCACCGCCCTTGGCGCGCATCTCCGCGGTCTCGGCCGAGAAAACCACCTCACCGACCGCTGCGCCGGGCGACGCCGGCAATCCGCGCGCGATGACCTCTGGGGCGCGGGAGCGGTCGATCGTCGGATGCAGGAGATGATCGAGCGAGTTTGCATCGACCCGCAGGATCGCTTCCTCGCGCGTAATCAGACGTTCCCGGGCCATGTCGACGGCGATGCGAACCGCCGCACCGGTCGTGCGCTTCCCGTTGCGCGTCTGCAGCAGCCAGAGCGTGCCGTCCTGGATCGTGAACTCGATGTCCTGCATGTCCCGGTAATGCTTTTCGAGACGCTTGTAGATTCGGACGAGTTCCTTGTACGCCTTGGGCATCTCGCCCTCGAGCGTTGGCAGCGTCATCGTATCCGCAGCGCGGCTCGACTCGTTGATCGGCTGGGGCGTGCGGATGCCGGCGACGACATCCTCGCCCTGCGCGTTCTTCAAGTACTCCCCATAGAAATTGCGCTCGCCGGTCGACGGATTGCGGGTGAACGCAACGCCCGTCGCACAGTCGTCGCCCATGTTTCCGAAGACCATCGACTGGACGTTGACCGCGGTGCCCCACTCGTCGGGGATGTCGTTGATGCGCCGATAGGCGATCGCCCGTTGGTTCTCCCACGAGCCAAAGACCGCGCCGATCGCGCCCCAGAGCTGTTCTCGGGGGTCCTGCGGAAAAGGCTCATGCGTGACCTCGCGAACGATCTCGAGATAGTCCGCCACGACTCGGCGCAGATCCGCCCCGCTGAGGTCCGTATCGTCCTGGACACCGCGCGTTTCCTTCTCGGCATCCAGACGATGCTCGAAGCGATCGTGGGAGACGCCGAGGACGACGTCGCCATACATCTGGATGAAGCGGCGGTAGCTGTCGAACGCGAAACGCTCCCCGGCCAGCTCGGCCAACCCGACCACCGTCCGGTCGTTCAGCCCCAGATTGAGGACCGTATCCATCATCCCGGGCATCGAGGCCCGAGCGCCCGACCGAATGGCAACCAGCAGCGGCCGATCCGGATCCCCGAAGCGAAGACCCATCAATTGTTCGACCCGGGCGAGCGCGGTCATGACGTCGGCCTTGACCGCCACCGGCAATTTTTGTCCGCGCCGGTTGAACTCGGCACAGACATTCGTCGAGATCGTGAAGCCGGGGGGAACCGGAATGCCGAGCGAGGTCATTTCGGCCAGGTTTGCGCCCTTACCGCCCAGGATTTCCTTCATCCCGGCATGCCCGTCCGCTCGCCCGTTCCCAAAAAAGAAGACACGGCGCTGACTCGGGGTGCGGTCCTTCGCCTTCCGCGCGGTCCTGCTGCCGGCCTTGCCGAGCGCCTTGCGACCCGCCGACTTTCTGGACGCCGCCTTCTTGCGGGCCGTGACTTTCTTCTTGGGGGCGGCCTTCTTCCGGGCCCGCGACTTCCTCGTCTTCGAAGCGGATCCCTTGCGAGCGCTCAAGATCCCTCCTCCAGACGATCGCGCAGAGTGTGAACCAGCTCGTCCATCGGCACTCGCTCCTGTTCCATCGTGTCCCGCTCACGCACGGTGACACAACCATCGTCGACCGAGTCGAAGTCGTAGGTGACACAGAAGGGCGTACCGACCTCATCCTGTCGTCGATATCGGCGACCGATATTGCCCGCATCGTCATAGAAGGTATTGAACTGGCCACAGAGCTTTCCGTGAAGTGCCTGGGCAGGCTCGGCGAGCTTCTTCGAGAGCGGCAGCACGGCCACCTTGATCGGCGCCAGCGCCGGATGCAAGCGCATCACCGTGCGTTCCTCGCCGTCCCCGAGCTCTTCCCGCGTATACGAAGCGACGAGCAGGGCGAGTGTCGTCCGGTCGATCCCCAGCGAAGTTTCGATACACATCGGTGTGAAGCGTTCCTTGGTCTGCTCGTCGGTGATCGCGAGTTCCTTGCCCGAGTACTCGGTGTGCCGCGTCAGATCCCAGTCGCCACGATCGTGGATGCCTTCGATTTCCTGCCAGCCGAAGGGAAAGAGAAATTCGATGTCATCGGCCGCGTTCGCATAATGCGCAAGCTCGTCGGCCGCATGCGGACGGGTTCGCAGCAGGCTTTCATCGAAGCCCAGATCCTTGTGAAACTGGAGCCGGAACGCTCGCCAATACTCGAACCATTTCTCCCGCTCACTCGGATGACAGAAGAATTCCATCTCCGCCTGTTCGAATTCGCGGGAACGGAACGTGAAATTGCGCGGAGTGATCTCGTTGCGGAACGCCTTGCCGATCTGGGCGATGCCAAAGGGCACCTTCTGGCGGGCGGATTCGCGAACCCGCTTGAAGCCCGAGAAGATAGACTGACACGTCTCGGGGCGCAGATACGCCGTGGTCGACTCGTCCACCGAGGCACCCAGCTCCGTCCTCAGCATCAGATTGAACTCCCGTGCCTCGGTCAGGTCGCAATCCGTCACGGCCCGCTTTCTGGGCGCCTCCGGACAACGTTCGCCCTCGAGCTGATCCGATCGAAAACGCCGTTTGCAGGTTCGGCAATCGACCATCGGATCGCTGAAATTCTCGACGTGACCGCTGGCCTCCCAGGTCCTTGGATGGGAGATGATCGCACTGTCGATGCCCACGACATCCCGGCGCTCGCGCACCATCCGGCGCCACCAGAACGCTTTCAGATTATTCTTGAGCTCGACGCCGAGGGGCCCGTAGTCCCAGAAACCGGCGATCCCGCCGTAGATCTCGCTCGTGGGATAGATGAAGCCACGCGCCGCACACAGCGAGACGAGGGTCTCCATCGCGAGGGGATGACGTTCTTGATCCCCGGCATCGGGAGAGGAAGTATCGGAAATCTGTTCGGACATATGTGTTTGGGGGGCCCTAGGTGGACAAGACACTGGAAGGGGTCTTGGCATGATTGAATGTCGCAGTGCCCTGCCAATCGTCAGCGGGCCGAGCAGATTCACTGAACCGCAACGGGCTCAGGCGGCCCGGGAGTCACCCAGGCGTCGCCCAGCAACCGGGGCGCCCGAGTATCCCGTATTCCGGTCGTGAGGTCGAGGCTTTCGCCTATCTCGCGGGCGGCCGGTGCGGTCGCCTCGATAGGCGGTGCTGCGATGATTCAGACGCTGCGAGGAGCCGTCGGCTCGGGTAGCCTTCTCGGCCGTCGCGGTTCGGCCCGGGGGCGCCACCGTCACTCCTCCGAGATCGCGATCCGGAACCCCGTCTGAATTCGATTTCATATCTAAAAGGTGATCCCTGATCATGGTGGAAAAGTTCCAGAAGATCGGCGATGCCCTCGGCGTCGTCTGGTCCTTCTTCGAAGACGAATCCGGTCAACTGACACTCCTGGCGATGTTGTTGCTCGCCGCCCTCGCCTTCGCCACCGCAGCCCGATGCGCTTACGCGACCCTGCCCGCACGGGAAGCCAAATTGGGAAGCGTCGTCGCGGTCGGTTCTGGAATCACGCTCGTCTTCACGGGCGTCGGCCTGTATTTCCTCGTTCAGGTCGTTTCGGTCGTCGCCGGGTAGTCGCGGTCCGCTCCTATCCGCCCTCCCTTTTCCCTCCCTGTTCCACCCCTATCCACCCGTACCCGTCCTTCAGTCCACCCTCAACCTGCCCGAATCCGCACCGACGCTTTGCGGCCCTATCCGACATCGATTGGATCGGGCGAGTTCGCCGGTCGAGACGCGTGCGGTCCGGGTTCCCGGGTCACGACCGGCAACATCTCGTCGAGGAAGCGTTCGCTGCGCAATTCGACCCCGACGTGGAAACGCTGAAAACGGAACACGACGCGCCCGGCCTGGGCGAGCATCCTCGCGTCCAATTCGATCCGATCGAGCTGGTCCGCGGGACTCGCCAAACCGGCGTCGAGGCTCCGGAGCGTTCCGATCTCGATCGGGATCAGGCCATCGAGTCGGATCGCGCATGCGGCGCAGGTGATGCCACCATCGGGGACGTGAAAGTGGACGAGATGGTCGTGGGCGATCTCGTCCCCGGCCACCCGGCCACAACGAACGCATCGCCCGAACTCGGGACGCAACCCCAACGCGTCGAGCCCACGTAGTTCGAGCAGCAGGCGCAGCGACGGCGTCGGCCGAACGCGCTCGAGCAGACTCAGGCTCTCGATGGCGAATTCGAAGAGCCGCGTCGCTTCGGGCCCGACGATCCCCTCCGGCGAGAGTCGATCGAGCATCTCCGTCAGGAAGCTCGCCAGGGCGTAGCGCGCGGGATCCGTCCGCAGTCCGAGAAAAGGCTGAATCAACTTCGCGCGTTCGAGAAAGGCCATCGTCGCCCGGGGCTTGGCTCGGCCATCGATCGCGAGATGATTGAAGACATCGAGGGTTCCGGGGAAGCGACGGCGGCTGCGTCGGGCGGCCTTGGCGATCGCGGTCAGTCGCCCGCCATCCGAAGTCAAGAGATGGACGATCCGATCCGACTCGCCAAAATCGACCGACCGAAGCAGAACGGCTTCGCAATGCAACGCGGGCACCCGGACCTCCTCAGAATTCCTGCGCGGAGATCGTGGCGCGGGGAGTTTCGAGATGTGAGCCCCGGGCGGGGGCGATCTCGCGGGCGGGATCGACTTCGACCCCGGTCGCCTCGGCCAGCGCATGCACAGGATCACGCCAGACGACGATCTCCCGGCCCGGTTCTGGGCCATTCGATCCCACGAGCATGCGCCACCCCGCCTGGAGCACGAGGAAGGCGATGATGGCCAACGCGACCAACGCGACGACCACCAATGATTGCTTGATACGGCGGCCCGAATGATGCCGTTCCCAGACCCCGACCGCGGGTTCCTTCAGCATGCGCGCGATCGTGTCGTCCACGTCGAGTCCGATCGCGGCGGCGACGGTTCGCACGAAGCCCCGCACGAAACCATCGGTCTCCCCGTCGAATTCCCCGTCCTCGAGGCGACGGAGCGATCGCAGCGGGATCCGCGTGAGGGAGCTGAGTTCCTCGATCGAAACGCCACGCAGGCTTCGCTGGCTCCGGAGGTACTCGCCGATCGGGATCGACTCGAAAGGCTCGACGGGTTCCGAGCCGGCCGGTTCCGTGTCCTCGCGCGAGGCTCGACCGCTCGCATGGCCCACGGCTCCGCTCGCAGGCGGTGGCGTCGGCCCGCTATGGCCTGGCTCCACGGTTTCTTGATCGATCATGCCCACCCCGTCGGGTGGCAGCTTAGCAGTGTGTCGCGCAGACGCGGCCGCGAAGGTTCAGTGCAGCAGGTCCAGGTACGCCTGGGACTCCGATCCCCAATCCCGATCGGGCGCGATCTTCGCCGACACGCTGAAATGCTCGACCGCCTTGTCCCGGCGTCCGAGCGCCACATAGATCTCACCGAGCCGATAGTTGGCCTCGGCGTGGCCCGACCCGTTCAGCCGACGGGAGGCGAGCGCTCGGTCCAGAAATTTGATCGCCGCCAGGCGATGGCCTTCCTCCGCTTCCAGGATGCCGAGGTTCAACAGGGCCGGAGCAAAGCGGGGAAAGAAATCCAGCGCTTCCTCGAAATACTGGCGCGCCTCGCCATTTCGGCCCAGTTTCATCATCGCCCATCCACAGTTGGACAGCGGGCGCCAGGGCGTCGAGTACGTCGGATCTCTGCTGAGCACCTCACAATGTTCGAGCGAATCTTCGAAGCGACCCATCTGTGAGAGCAGAGCCGAAAGACTCAGTCGCGCATCCTGCGCAGCCAGATCATTCTCGATCGCCTGAGCGATCTCGAGTGCCTCGACCAGGAATCCTTCCGCTTTCTCGGCGTGGCCCTTGCGACGGTAGGCCTCCCCCAGCCACGTATGCGTCAGGGGATCGCCTTGATCGAGCTCGAGCGAGGCGGTCAGGTAGCGGATCGCCATCGCAGTTCGTCGGCCGGCGAGATAGTCGATTCCGAGATCGCGCTTGGCCCGCGCCACGGAAACGATCGACGGATCGTGGGTCGAGTAGGTCGTGGGCGTGACACAAGCGCCCGTGATCAACAGCATCAAGCCCGCCAGGCAGGCCGCGAGTGTCCGCAAGCAGGTTCTGTTCAGATCGATTCGAGTCGTCGGTTTCATCATGTCTCCAGGCGAACCCAGAAGCCGAAGCTTCAGAAGCTCGAAAGCAATCTTGCCAGATAGGAAATACGCGTTGTGCCATCGCGCCCCCTAAGCACGCGAACCAGCGGGATCCGACCGAGCTCCGAACCGCTCTCCCGAGTCTCCGAATCCTCGGCGTCAGAACGCCTGACCACACCGGACGCTTTGTCGATGCTGCGGAACCTCGAGAGCTGCGGCCGCGGAGGCGCGACCGGTTGAGCCTGCGCCTGCGCGGGCAGCGCGCCGGCCTGTTCGAGAATCGGATCGCTCAGCACGAGCGGCTCCGTCTGTTCGGCCGGGTCCGGTTCGGACGATCCCGCCCCGGACTGGGCAGCCGGAGCAACCAGCCTCTCCTCCAGATCAAGGGTGGGAACCTCGGTCTCGAGTTCGAGCGAGATCTCCGGATCGGCCACCTCCGCAACTTCGTCCAGCACGAATTCGGGCACGACGGCCGCCTCGGGAATGTTGCCGGGCGGGGTGGAACGCGCCGGAAGACCCCGTGTGTTTTCCTCGAAGTCGGGCTCGCCCGGTGCCGCGATGGGCGTGGCGGCGGGCGTGGCTGACATGTCGATTTCACCCATCAGTTGGCCCCAGAGCAGCATTGCCTGACTCTGCCCCCGGCCGGCCGGGGCATTCGCGACCATGTCCTCGTCGAACAGGAACCCCATCCGTTCGGCTTCGGCGAGCGCCGGCTCGAGCGCCGCCGGGATGGTTACCTCGGGCTCGATCGACTCCTGATTCTGGAAGACGGCAACCTGGCCGCCCTCATTGGACCGAATCCCGATCGATACCCCGATTCCGCCCCATTCCTCGGCAAAAACCACGATCGCAGCGCGAGCCGGGCCCACGGGCAGGAATCCGACGTTCAACACCGGCGCATTCAGCGACGGGCGGAGCGCCAGCAGACTCGCTTCAGACAGGGGCAACGGGTCGGAAAGACGTCGGAACATGCCCATGCATCGGCCCTCGAGAGCGGGATCTTGAGCCTCGCGGGGTGCCCTCGAAGCCTCGAGCACGCCGCTTCGAGAAGAGCTTTCCGAACCGACAAATCCCTGCCAAGCGGTGCTCGGAAGACCTTTCGCGCGCCGACGAGCGGGATACAATCCCCAACGCTGCGAGGTTAAGGGGATCCGGACCAACCCGAGAGATCGCCCTGAACCGGATCATGCTGAAGAGAAAAACCCACGTCACGTGTACGTCGGGTAGAGCACCGGTGAAATCAGCGTGAATCGAGCACTCATCCCGGTGAACCCGACGCACAGGATGTCCACCAACGAAATGGATGGACATGGACACAGGCGAGACAGCCCAGCGTGACGACAGCCAGTAACTCTGAAACAGCCAAGCCCTCCGAACAACTCGAGAGCGTAGCCATCCGATTCGCCGGCGATTCCGGCGACGGCATGCAACTCACCGGTGCGCGGTTCACCGACGAGACAGCTCTCGCCGGAAACGACCTCTCCACGTTCCCGGATTTTCCGGCCGAGATTCGCGCCCCGGCCGGCACGATGGCCGGTGTATCGGGATTCCAGATCCATTTCTCGAGTCATGACGTCTACACGCCGGCGGATCAGCCGGACGTGTTGATCGCGTTCAATCCAGCGGCGTTGCGCGCCAACGTCGAGGATGTCAGGCCGGGTGGAATGGTGATCGTCAACATCGACGCGTTCAACCAGAAGGCTTTGGTTCGCGCGGGATACGAGGGGGATCCGCTCCCCGATCTTCGCGAGCGATTCCAGCTCGTCGAGGTTCCCTTGACGACCTTGAATAGAGAAGCGCTCAAGGGCCTCAGCTTGAGCCAGCGCGAGATCGATCGCTGCAAGAATTTCTTCGCACTCGGCGTTCTCTGCTGGCTTTATGCGCGACCGATGGAGTCCACCGAACGTTGGCTCGGCGGGAAATTCAAGGGCGATGTCCTCGAGGGCAATGTCCGGACGCTTCGCGCGGGCCATGCGTTTGGCGAAACGACGGAGCTCTTCCCCGTCTCGTTCGTCGTGCCCGCCGCGAAGATCGAGTCCGGGACCTACCGGAACATCACGGGCAACCAGGCCCTGGCCTGGGGCATCGTTGCCGCCGGCGTCCAGATGGACCGCGACATCTTCCTCGGCGCGTATCCGATCACACCCGCCAGTGATGTCCTCCACGAGTTGGCCCGCTTCCGACACTTTGGCGTCAAGACCTTCCAGGCAGAGGACGAGATGGCCGCCGTCTCCTCGACGATCGGTGCGGCCTTCGCGGGCCAGCTCGCAGTGACCTGTTCGAGCGGGCCGGGCTTCGTCCTCAAGCAGGAGGCCCTCGGGCTCGCCGTGATGGTCGAACTCCCACTGGTCGCGATCAACGTCCAGCGCGCCGGTCCATCGACCGGCTCTCCCACGAAGACGGAACAGGGGGATCTGCTCGCCGTGCTCTTCGGGCGTCATTCCCAGAGTCCCATCCCCATCCTGGCCGCCAGTACACCGGGCGACTGCTTCCACACCGCCCTCGAGGCCTTTCGCATGGCGGTGACCTATATGACGCCGGTCATCATCCTCTCCGATGGCTATATCGCGAATTCGTCCGAGCCGTGGCTGATTCCGGACGTCGACTCGCTCGAGAAAACCGAAGTCAAATTTGCCAATCCGGTGGAAGTGGGCGAATTCCAGCCCTACGCGCGAGATCCGCAGACGCTGGCGCGCCCCTGGGCGATCCCGGGTACGCCCGGACTCGAACATCGCATCGGCGGACTCACGAAGCAGGACGGTTCGGGCAATGTCAGCTACGACGCCAGCAACCACGCCAAGATGATCGAACTTCGCAAACAGAAGATCGAGGGCATCGCTGACTCGTACCCGCCGATCGAAGTCGACGGGCCGGATAGCGGAGAGCTCCTGGTCGTCGGCTGGGGCGGCACGAAGGGCTCGATCACCGCAGCGATCGAAGAAGTGCGGGCGGATGGGCTCGCGGTATCCCAGATCCACCTTCGACACCTGAACCCGTTCCCGAACGACCTGGGCGAGGTCCTTTCGCGCTTCACGAAGGTGCTGCTGCCGGAGCTCTCCGACGGACACCTGGCGATGTTGCTGCGCGCGAAGTTCCTGATCGACATCCAGGTCATCAACAAGATCGAGGGGATGCCCTTCAAGATTTCCGAGCTCACGGACGCGATCCGGGATCTCTACAAGGCCTGAACTCGGACACGGGAAAGATCCCCGCAAGGGGTGCACCGGAAAAAGCCTCGGCACGGTGCCCGGGCTTCGACAAGCAAGGCCCTCGCGAGGGCCAGGGAGAAGACGAGTATGGCAGCCGAAGCGGCGGTCAAGGTTTCTCGCAAGGATTTCGTCTCGGACCAGGACGTTCGCTGGTGTCCAGGCTGTGGCGACTACTCGATCCTCGCCAACGTGCAGCGCGTCATGCCCGACCTCGGCGTCCCGCGCGAGAACGTGGTGTTCGTGTCGGGAATCGGCTGTTCCAGCCGTTTCCCCTACTACATGAATACCTACGGTTTCCACACGATCCACGGACGCGCGCCGGCTTTCGCCACGGGGATCAAGGCGAGCCGCCCCGAGCTCTCGGTCTGGATCGTGACGGGCGACGGTGACGGGCTCTCGATCGGCGGAAATCATCTCCTCCACGCGATCCGTCGAAATATCGATACCCAGATCCTGCTCTTCAACAACAAGATCTACGGATTGACCAAGGGCCAGTACTCACCGACCTCCGATCTCGGCACCAAGACAAAATCGACGCCCCAGGGCGCGATCGACCACCCCGTCGATCCGATCGCCTTCGCCCTCGGCTGCGGTGCGACATTCATCGCCCGAACCGTCGACGTCGATGCCAAGCACATGCAGAAAATCCTGATTCGTGCCCACGAACACAAGGGCACGGCCTTCATCGAGATCCTTCAGAATTGCCCGGTCTTCAATGACGGCATCTGGGACGAACTCCAGGACCGCAAGACCCGCGCCCAATCGTCGCTGGTGCTCGAACACGGTCAGCCGCTCGTCTACGGCGCGGCCGGCGAGCGCAAGGGGATCGTCTTCAAGGACGGCATCCCCAGCGTGATCGACCTCGCGGACGACGAGGATCCGCTCGAGCGCGGCGTGGTCGTCCACGACGAACGGCCTGATGCACCCTCCTATGCCGGCGTACTGGCCACGCTCCAGCCCCCCGACTTCCCCATTCCCGTCGGCGTTTTCCGTGCCGTCGAAAAACCGACCTACGAGGATATGCTCCAGAACCAGGTCGACTCGGCGAAGGCCGAGCGCGGACAGGGGGACCTCAAGGCACTCCTCCACTCGGGCGATACCTGGCAGGTCTAGGCGCTCTCCCCTCTCCCCGACGCGAGAACGCGGGAACACGGCCCGCCCCGACGGAAAAGATCGGCCCGCTCAGCCCGCTGCGCGAGCGCCAATTCGTCTGGTGTTGGTCGGCCGGCGCGGTGTCGGCTTCGGCGAATTGGATGCTCAGCCTGAGCGTGCCCTACCTCGTCTACGAGATGACGGCGTCGACCGCTTGGCTGGGAATCGCCGCGGTGGCCGCCAACGCCCCCTCGATCATCGCCTCGCCCCTCGGTGGCGTCTGGTCGGATCGCTATTCAAAGCGAGTCGTGCTGCTATCGAGCCTGGCGGTCCAGACCGCTCTCGCCTACATGCTCTGGTGGATCAGTCGTTCGGGAGAGATGACGCTCACGAGTCTGCTGGTGCTCGCCTCCGCGATGGGCTTTGCCTCGCAAGTCAATCTCTCCGCCTACCAATCCTTCATCGCCGAGATCGTGCCGGCGCGCCAGATCGCCCCGGCCTACCGCCTGAATGCCATTCAATTCAATGCCGCGCGCGCGATCGGCCCCGCCATCGCGGGATTGGTCCTCGCTCGATGGGGACCCGCGACCGCCTTCTTGATCAACGGGCTGGCCTACCTCCCGCTGGTCGTCGTGCTGCTTTTCGTCCAGCCGCGGCGGCGCGTCAGGGGACCCTCCAAGAGCATCCTGTCCGACCTCGCCGACGGCGCCAGAGTGGCCTGGCAGGATCCGCGGCTCCGGCTCGCCCTCATGACGGTGAGTGTGAGTTCGGTCTTCGGCATGAGTGTCCAGGCGCTGATGGCTGGACTGGCGAAGGATGTCTTCGGGGTCGGCGAACAGGGGCTCGGACTGCTGGTCTCCTCGATCGGCGTCGCCGCCGTCGTCACCGCGGTCGCGACCGTCTGGCTCGCGGAAGGCATGCTGCGCTCGACCATGGTTCGCGTGGGACTCGTCGTCTACGGAGCCGGAATGTGGGTCGTCGCAGCCACGGATGTCTTTGTCTTCGGGATGATCGGATTCGCGATCACCGGATTCGCTCATGTCCTCGTGAACGTATCGGTCACGACCGCCATTCAAGTTCACGTACCCGAAGCCCTGCGTGGACGCGTCACGTCCCTGCAATGGATGGGGATCATCCTGTCCATGCCGATCGGCGCGCAAATGGGCGGGCTGCTCGCGGAGACGATCGGACTCTCCGCGGTGGTCGCCCTCTACGGGACGGCGCTGATCGCCTACGGAGCCTTGTGCCATTGGCGGATGGACGGGTTGCGCGCGCTCGACTGAACCGGGCTCGGAATACCCGACCGGGGTGATCGCGTGGGGTCAGCGCTGCGAGCGCCTTGCCCCCTACCCCGCGAGCCCCGGCGCATGCTTCGCCAGCGTCTCGCCGATCTCCGCCGGCGATCGTGAAACCGCGACGCTGTTCGCCTCGAGCGCGGCGATCTTGTCGGAGGCCTTGCCCTTGCCCCCCGCGATGATCGCGCCCGCGTGACCCATTCGCTTTCCAGGAGGCGCATTCTGGCCGGCGATGAAGGCCACCACGGGCTTGTCCATGTTCGAACTCACGAACTCGGCCGCCTCTTCCTCAGCCGACCCGCCGATTTCGCCGATCATGACGACCGCCTTGGTCTCGGGGTCCGCCTGAAAGAGCGTGAGGGCGTCGATGAAGTTCGTGCCGATGACCGGGTCCCCGCCGATCCCGACGCAGCTTGACTGACCGATGCCGAGACGCGACAGCTGGTCGACGGCTTCGTAGGTCAGCGTGCCCGAGCGCGAAACGACGCCCACCGGGCCAGGCCGGGTAATCTGCGCCGGCATGATGCCGATCCGACACTGTTCGGGCGTCACGATGCCGGGGCAGTTCGGGCCCAGCAGCCGTGTCCTGCTTCCGGCCAGCGCCGCCTTGACCCGTGCCATGTCGATGACCGGGATGCCCTCGGTGATGCAGACGGTGAGCTCGAGTTCGTTCTCGGCGGCCTCGAGGATCGCGTCCGCGGCGCCCGGCGGCGGTACGAAGATGACCGACGCGTTCGCACCGGTCGCGGCCTTGGCCTCGGCCACCGTGTTGAAGACGGGGATTCCGTTGATCTCGGTTCCGCCCTTGCCCGGGGCGATGCCGCCGACGACCTGGGTCCCGTACTCGCGGGAGAGTCCGGCATGGAAGCTCCCCATCTTGCCCATCCCCTGGACCAGCAGCTTCGTATTCTTGTCACACAGAATGGCCATCTCAGGCGGCTCCCTTCGCGGCGGCGACAGCGAGCTCGCCGGCTTCCTTGAGCGTTTCCGCCGGAGTGATGTTCAGCTTCGACTCGGCGAGGATCGCGCGGCCCTCCGCGGATTTATTCCCCTGGAGTCGCACGATCAGCGGCACTTCGACGCCGAGATCATCCGCCGCGGCGACGACGCCTTCGGCGATCAGGTCGCAGCGTACGATCCCGCCGAAGATATTCACCAGGATCGTCTTGACGTTCTCGTCGCGCAGGATCAGCTTGAAGGCCTGCTTCACCTTCTCCTTGTCCGCACCTCCCCCGGCATCGAGGAAATTCGCCGGCGTGCCCCCGCAGTAATGGATCATGTCGAGGGTCGCCATCGCGAGGCCCGCGCCATTCACCATGCAGCCGATGTTGCCGTCGAGGCCGACGTAGGCGAGATCGATCTCGTTCGCCGCCCGCTCGCGTTCGTCCTCCTCATCGGGATCACGTAGCTCGGCGATTTCCGGATGACGATAGAGGGCGTTGTCATCGAAATTGAGCTTGCCGTCGAGTGCGAGGAGATCACCTTCCGCCGTCAGCACCATCGGGTTGATCTCGACCTGGGAGCAGTCCTTCGCCAGGTACAGGTCGAAGAGTCCGCGCACGAAGGGCACGAATGTCGCGACCTGATCCTTGCTGAAACCGAGCTGGAAGCCGAGATCGCGCACCTGGTAGTCGCGCAACCCGAGATTCGGATCGACCAGCGCCGTCAGGATCTTTTCGGGCGATTTTTCCGCGACGACCTCGATCTCCATCCCACCCTCGGTCGAGGCGACGATCGCAAATTTCTCGGCGGAGCGATCGAAGAGAATCGCTAAGTAGTACTCCTTCTCGATATTCGAACCCGCTTCGACATAGACCTTGCGGACCAATTTACCCTCGGGCGGTGTCTGGGGTGTGTGCAGGGTCATCCCGAGAATTTCACTCGCCGCCGTCTTTGCTTCACCCGGACTCTTGGCGAGCTTGACCCCGCCTCCCTTGCCGCGGCCACCCGCGTGGACCTGGGCCTTGACCACGACGATGGCTGTACCGAGCGCCTTGGCCGCGCGCTCCGCCTCTTCGGGGGTCGTTGCGAGCACACCTTCGGGAACGGCGACGCCGAACTCACGAAAGAGCTCCTTTGCTTGATACTCGTGAACGTTCATGTCCGCTCCATCCTCGCGGGATCCGCGCGGCGCCGAGTGCTTCGGGCGCAGGCGGTCCCATCGCTGGGGATTCAATCAGCTCGGCGGCCTCGCGATCGATGGCCGCCACTCTCGACCGGATCAGATCTCGATCTGGGAGACCAGGCTGCGCACGTGCTCGACTGAGGCATCGAACGCCTTCTGCTCCTCGGCGTTGAGTTCGACTTCGATGATCCGCTCGATTCCGTTGCCCCCGATCACGCAGGGCACGCCCACGTAGAGACCGTCGACACCAAACTCGCCCTCGCACAGACAGGCGCAAGCGAGCACGCGCTTCTTGTCCCGAAGAAAGCTCTCAGCCATTTCGAGTGCCGAAAGCGCCGGCGAAACGAACGCCGAGCCGGTCTTCAATAGACCGACGACCTCGCCCCCCGCCCCCTTGGTGCGTTCCACGATCGCGTCGATTCGATCCTTCGAAATCATCCTGTCGATCGGAATTCCCGCGACCGTGCAGTAGCGAACCAGCGGCACCATCGTATCCCCGTGGCCACCGAGGACCATCGCCGTCACGTCCTTGACCGACACACCGAGTTCCCAGGCCACGAAGCTGCGAAAGCGCGTCGAGTCGAGCACGCCCGCCATCCCGACTACGCGATTCTTCGGAAAACCGGAGACCTCCTTGAACGTGTAGACCATCGCGTCGAGCGGATTCGAAATGACGATCACGAAGGCGTCGGGCGCGTTGTCGCGAACACCCTTGGCGACCTGCTTCATGATCTTGAGGTTCGTGGCGAGCAGATCGTCCCGACTCATGCCGGGCTTTCGAGCGAGCCCGGCGGTAATGATGACGACGTCGGCGCCGACGATGCCCGCGTAGTCGTTCACGCCCGTGATCGAGCAATCGCTCCCGACGAGCGGCGCGCCTTCCGCTATGTCGAGCGCCTTGCCCTGGGGCATTCCCTCGACGACGTCGAAGATGACGACGTCTCCCAGTTCGCGATAAGCCGCCTGCTCTGCGAGTACACCACCAATATTTCCTCCACCGATCAAGGCGATCTTGGGCTTGGCCATGAGTCCCTCTCTACTCGTTAGTTCCACCACGACGCTTCGCCGCAGCCTTATTGAGAAATCGAACGAATCCGCTAAGCCGCGCCCGGAGGTCGCTGCTCTTCGTCTAGTCCTTTTCCGGTTGCAGTAGGACCCGAATCGAAAGTTCCTCGAGTTGGTCGGCCCCGACAGCAGACGGTGCCGCCATCAGCAGATCCTGACCCCGTTGGGTCTTCGGAAACGCGATGACATCACGAAGGTTATCAAAACCCGCGAGCTTCATGACCCAGCGGTCGAAGCCAAAGGCGAAGCCGCCGTGGGGCGGTGCTCCGATCTCGAGCGCGTCGAGCATGAATCCAAAGCTCCGGGTCATCTCTTCCTCGCTATACCCCATGATCCCGAGGATCTTGCGCTGTACGTCCGCACGGTGGTTGCGCAGACTGCCCGAGCCGAGTTCCGTTCCGTTCAACACGACGTCGTAGTGGGTTCCGCGAACCTTCTCGGGGTCGGTATCGAGAAGCGGCAGATCTTCCTCGACCGGGGCCACGAAGGGCTGATGCACGTAGCGGAGCTTGCCATGCTCATCGGGCTCGAGCAGTGGAAAGTCGACGACGATGAGCGGATCCCAGGCACGTCCGTCCACTCGACCCAGACGAACACCGAGATCCTCTCGCAGACGAGACAGGATCGTATTGGCACGCACCCGGGTGTCGGCCTGGAAAAAGATGACCATGCCGGGTTCGGCCTGGCATCGCTCGCGAATCGCTGCGATCTCGGGCTCGCCGAGAAATTTCGTGATCGGCGACTTCCAGGAACCGTCGTCTTCGACGCGGATCCATCCGAGGCCCTTCGCGCCGAGTTCCTTGCGCATCCGCTTCTCGAGACGGTCGATCTCGCCGCGTGTGAGTTCCTTGGCATCCGGGATCGGCAGGGCTTTCACGATTCCGCCGTTCTCGGCGACGCTGCGAAAAGCCTTGAATTCGCTCGTCAGGAAGACGTCGGTCAGGTCGTGAAGTTCGAGCAGGATGCGCGTATCGGGTCGATCGCATCCGTAGCGACCCATCGCCTCTTCGTAGGTGATCCGCTTGAAGGGCGTCTCGAGTTCAACCCCACAGGCCCGACTCCCGTCGACCGTCACCTTCTCGAGAACCGCGAGGATCTCCTCGACGCCCACGAAGGAGAGTTCGAGGTCGATCTGCGTGAACTCCAACTGACGATCGGCGCGCTGGTCTTCGTCCCGGAAACAGCGGGCGATCTGGTAGTAACGATCACAGCCCGCGATCATGAGAAGCTGCTTCATGATCTGGGGCGACTGGGGAAGCGCGTAGAATTCGCCCGCCTGAAGACGACTCGGGACGAGGAAATCCCGCGCGCCCTCGGGCGTCGCCCGGGCGAGCATGGGTGTCTCGATCTCGATGAAGTCCTGCTCGTTGAGCGATGCGCGCACCGCCTGGGACAGGTCATGGCGCACCCGCAGCGCGCGCTGGAGCGGGGGGCGGCGCAGGTCATGGAGCCGATGCTTCAGACGAACCTGCTCGTCGACCTCGATCTCTTCTTCGATCGCGAAGGGCGGCACCGTCGCGGAGTTCAGCACGCGAAGCTCGCGGACATTCACCTCGATCGTGCCCGTCGGCATGTTCGGGTTGATCGTGTCCTCGCTGCGGCGCTCGATCTCACCCCGCACCATCAGGACCCATTCGGACCGCAGATCATGCGCTCGCAAATGCGCCTCGGGAGCGGACTCCGGTCGGAACACGACCTGCACGATGCCGGTCTTGTCCCGGAGGTCGACGAAGATCACCCCCCCGTGATCACGGCGACGATGGACCCATCCCGCGAGAACGACCTCGTCACCAGCGGGGGCCGACATGATGTCCGCGCAGCGATGGCTGCGGCGAAGCGATCCCATTCCATCGAGCTCGACGCTCTCCGTGCTCATCTCAGCTCCCGAACGAGGCAATTCATTCGACGTTCGCGCATCTCGCGTTTACACATGCGATCCATACGGATCCGCTGCGACACAGGGCGCAACCGTCGGGGCGGGGGGCCTCGAGGAGTGACGTGTCACCCAACAGACACCCGAACGGACGCCCGATCGGATCACCGGTCGGCTACGCGAGGCGTGCCTCGCGTCGTGCCGGGGGCGAATCGTTCGGTCGAGGTCTCGAGCCCTTAAAAGCGTTGCGAAATCGGCGAGTTGGATAGCAACACGGCAGAATGCTGTCAATCGTCGGAGGCGTCTGGGAGGGGCCGAATGCGGAGACGATCCGATCGCGGAGGCCGCGACCCGACCGCCGCGGGATTCAGCCGCCGATCTCTCTGCTCCCGCGCAGATCGTCGGCCGAGGCGATGCGGTTTCGCCCCTCGCTCTTCGCCCGATACATGGCCTTGTCGGCCGCATCGAGCAGCGGCTCACGGGTCTCCCCATGATCCGGGCAGGTTGCGACGCCGATCGAGATCGTGAGCTGGAGCGTGCCCTCTCGCCCAGCCTCGAAGAGCTGGGTCTCGACCCGCTTGCGGATGCGTTCGGCGATTCTCATCGCCACCTCGTGCGGGGTGTCGACCAGCAGAATCGTAAACTCATCTCCCCCGTAGCGCGCGAGGGTGTCGACCTGGCGTACGCATTCGCCGAGCAGCTGCGACAGCACACGCAGGGTGTCGGAGCCGATCAGGTGGCCATAGCGATCGTTGACCAGCTTGAAGCGGTCGAGATCGAGAAACAGGACCGAAAGCGGGTTGCCGTAGCGAGCGGCGCGCTGGATTTCGTTGTCTGCGGTCGCGAGCAGATAGCGGGCGTTGTAGACGCCCGTCACGTCATCGATGAACGCGCGCTCCTTGGCCTTGTGGTAGCGCTCCGCGGTTGCCAGGGCCGCGCTGGTCCGGCGCGCGATCGTTCGGGCGGTCGCGAGATCGGCCTCGTCGAAGCGACGGCCCTCGGAGAGAATCCAAACGTGTCCGGCCTCGCGGTCGTTGCCGCGAAGCGGAACCGAGAGCAGTGCGCCCGGTGATTCGATGCCCACACGGCCCAGCACATGATTCAGTGGCCCCCAGGGCACGACACCCACCTCGCCACGGCCCATCGTCGATTCCAACGACTTCTCTTCGATCAGAAAGCGACTCAGTCGATCCCGAGTCGCCTCGTCGAAGCCCCGGGCGGCCACACCGGCACCCTGAGGCGCCGGGCTCGGGGAGAAGAAGGCGATCCCCCGACTGCGGCCGAGACGTTCGAGCAAGAGCTCGAGCGCCATCGGGTAGAGCTTGCCCGGCTCGAGACAAGTACCGAGCGGTTCGCAGCCGCGCTCGGTCTCGAGCTGGGAATGAAGATCCGCGCGGGAGCGTTCGGCCTCGAGTAGCTGCGCTACGACGAGGGTCGCCATCGGAAGGGCATCCGCCTGGGCGGTCGGCAACCGATAGGCCGTCAAGCTGTCCGAGTCTTCCGCGGGAAGTTCGCCCGCCGTGTCGACGGAGGGTACGGCGTCGGACATCGCGATCCGAGCCAGCGAGCTCCCCGGCCGCAGCCATGCCTGCCAGACGGGGTCGGCGAGGATGCTGTCGGCCCGGGGGCCGACGCCGATCAGAATCAAATGGGGAGCACCGGCCGAGGCGCTGGCCGCCCTCTCCGCGCTCTCGAAATCGGCGCAGGAGAAACGCCCAGCCTGCCCCGCAGCCGCCAATCCGGCACACAGAGAAGGCAGGATCGAACCGGCGCCCCGCCCCACCAGCAGGACGGGGATCGGCGCATCCAGGTCCTGCGCGGATGTGAGCATTTCGGGTTCCTCCCCAAGGGGGCTGGAGTCTAGCGCGTCCAGCACCGGAACAAGACCTACCGAATCATCGGACCGGGGGCTGAACCTCTTGAGCCGGAGGCACGAGCACCTGCCAGGAGGCCCCTCCGTCCCGGCTCCGCAGCAGCCTACCCTGCGCACCGACGACCCAGCCGACCCGCCCCGCTGGATCGAACGCAATCGACCGCAAGGTCTCGAAAAATGTCCCGGTCTTCTCGGCCTCGGCCGGGTGCCAGGTCGAGCCGAGATCACGCGATGTCCAAAGGCCACCCTGAAGCCCGACCGCGACCAGGCGTTCGCGCGTCGCGGCCACGTCGAGCAGGTCGTGGGGCACAGCCAGCGCGATCGGGCTCCAGCGTGCCGCTGCGCGATGGGCTCGCAGCCCGCGCCCCGAGCGACCCACCGCGATCCCGAAGCCCTGCGTATCCACGCTGAGGGCGGTAACCGAGACTCTCTCCCGGGTATGAATCTGCGCGCGAGCGCCCGCTTCCATGCGTGAGGTCCGGTAGCGCGCGAGAAAGTCCGGATCGTCGTCGACCCGGTCCTCGTAGTCCCAAGGTGGCGCAGCGACGGAGTCGATCCGGTCTGCCGGCACGCCTAATGTCTCGAGCGTGAAGCGAACCTCCTCGACCCGGGCTTCGACCAGCGCGAAGAGCGCACTCGGGTCACGTTCGGCCCCGATCCGATCGACCTCGCGAATACTCACCCCCGCCTCCACAAGCCAGCGAAGATCCGCTGTGCGGGGACGACCGTCGACGGCCTCGGCCATTCGAAGGATCGCGGACTCTGGAATCTCGACCTGGCCGAATCCGAACTCGATCGGGCTCATCGCGATCGCATCCTCGATCGGGAGGATCTGCCAGCTCGACCCGGCATCCGCGCTGTACCGGATCTCTTGATCGACGGTCCAACAGCGACCCGAGCGATCGGGCAGGCAGCTGATGTCGACGAGTCCGGGCGCCCACTCGCCAGGCACGAGGGGATCGAGCGAGCGATCTTGCCAGACGGCACCGCCGTCCTGCGTGCGCAGGCGAAGGCCCGCGCCCCCCACCCCCAGCGCGCGCTGCCCGTCGATCACCGCCAACCGCACCAGATCGAGATCCGCAGCCGGCCTGGGCAGCCGCTGTCGTCGCCAGCGCTCGCCGCCGTCCTCTGTCCTGAGAATGACGCCGGCGCCGAATGCCCAGCCGACCCGCGGGCCCGCCATCGACACCCCCCGCAGTGGCCCGACGGCCGGCACGCGTGCGATCTGCCAGCTGCTCCCGCCGTCTCGCGTCGTATGAATGACTCCGTCTGCGGAGACCACGATCGCATGCTCGGCGGCGGGAACGGCGACATCGACGAGATTGCCCTCGGGCCATGGTGGGGGGCTCGGCGCGAGGCGCTCGGGATCGGGGTCACCGCACGCGAGCACGAGGCCGACGGCGCAAGAGGCGATCCCGTGGAGCCCCATCGCGGGAGCGAGCGATCGCCGGATTCGAATCATGTCGGGGAGGATACGGAGGGCGGCCTACTCCCGCGAATGAAAATGCGGTCAGGCACTCGCCACGCTGAGTCGCATCGACGTCACCCGCCCCAGTGTCGAATCCTCCACGCAGAGCGCTTCACCATCCATCTGGGCGATGCCCTGCTGGACACCCTCGGGAGGGAGCCCCGTCGCACCTCGGCGCTCGCTGTCCGGAATATCGACGACCGAGACCAGAACACTCTTGGGTTGATCGCCACCGACCGTACGGGCGAGCAACGTGAGTGGCTGACCGGCTTTCGCCTCCCTGATGCGTTGCTGGATCAGTTGGGTCAAGAGCCGCTCGAACACGACGGAGGTCCCCGACACACGCGGCAGATTAGGCGGCATCAGGACCTCGAAATCGATGGGCTCCAGCGATTCCTGAGCAATTCGCTCCGACACGCGAAGGATCGAATTTGCGACGTCGAAGCGGCCCTGTCGGGACTTGCCCCCGCGCAGCGCGACCGAAAGTTCGCGCAGCCATTTCTGTGCCGTCTCGATCGAGTGGAGTCCCCGTTCGAGAAGCCGCTGCTGTTCCTCGAGCAGGCTCCCGCCGAGCTGCTCCGAGAGTCCCTGCATCGCCTTGAGCGCGTCCGTCATCGGCTCACCGATTTCATCTGCCAGACCGGTGAGGTGCTCCTCGTTCGAGTGTTCCTCGAGCAGGACCATGACGACGCCGACGCGATCGTCCTCGGCTTCGATCGGTGAGCACAGGCCCACGTAGGCGAAACCGCCCTCCCGGATCTGCAGTCGCGCGGCCTGTCCGCGCTGAAGGACCTCCGCGGTCGCGGTCAACACGACCTCGCGCGCACCGCCACCAAACACCAGGGCCAGAGGTTGACCGACCGGGTCGTCGTCCAACCCGCAGAAGCGCTCGCGGAAGCTGGCGTTCGCGTACACGACGCAGCCGTCGGGATCGCCGACGAGAATCGGGGTGTGCAGGTGACCCAGGAGCGAGGTCTCTTCCGCCGTACTCATTCGTCCCACTCCAGGATGCCTGCTTCGTGCATC